>Ga0315277_10011608_pt1 | contig 11081 bp, 8 predicted proteins | sample YL17G05_15_MG_FD_203695 | JGI IMG/M metagenome (GOLD analysis project Ga0315277, IMG submission 203695) | Sediment microbial communities from Yellowstone Lake, YNP, Wyoming, USA - YL17G05_15 | ecosystem: Environmental > Aquatic > Freshwater > Lake > Sediment | place: USA: Wyoming | collected... | reverse complement strand
CCTTATTGCCAAATGGGCAAAGCCGGCTGGACAATAAAATGGCGCAGCCAGGCGTTTTTGGCTGGCCGGACGAGCGGGAGGAGCCCGTTGACCCATGCCGGCTTGACGGAATCCCCTTGTTGATTCTGCAGAGCTGTCACTCGCTGGATGATACCGCCTCTCTTGTGCTCAAGACGGGCGCCACGGGCATTGTCGGGAGTGTGACCAACGTCAACAGCGCGTCCGGCAGCGGATTTATCAAGGCTTATTGCGACGCCTTGCTGTACGGAGACGTGACGTTGGGGGAGGCCCTGCGAGACGCCCGCAATTATTTGTTGTGCGTCAACGCCGTGAAGACCGCGCGTGGACATTTACTGCAGTCGAAGGTGAGGCGTGCGGCGTACGGTTTTCAGCTTTGGGGCGACCCGGAGATGAGTGCGTTTGGGCAGTTGCGCAAGGCGGCGAAATTGCATCCCGTGTCGGTTCGGTTTGTGCCGCCGGATGAGGTCCATATTTCAACTTCCCGGCAACGTCTGGAGGCGGTTGAGACGGATCGGTATGTTCTGAGAATATTTCCCGGCAGCGAGGTTGGCGGTCTTGTACAGAAGTTAAAGGATAGAGACGCTCGGCGGGTGCTGCCGATCTATTTCTTCAGGGTGCCGATGCCGGCGGAATTCGCCTCGCTGAGCCACAGCTTGCTTGTGAAGAGCCAAGAGGCGAGTACGCGAGCCGCATTACTTGCGGATTCTTTCAATCGCTTTCTGTACGTCTTGTATGTTCCTGAAAAGGATGGAGAATTTCATGAGTTCAAGCTGCACTTTGGCGCACTTGGCCGATAGAGTTCAAGGAGTGGGACGTGGTTAGGGAGCAGCGACTGGTGGCGGCCGGCGTGATCTTTCTTGTGGTGGCCGGCGCTGCGCTTATTGCCTTGCGCGTGAGGAATCTGCAGGGCTCCCATTTGTCGCGGGGCGAGAGCGTCTGGCGGCTGACCTACGATATAGAATTCCCTCTGGGGATAAATGAGAGGACGTACATCGCCATTCCGGACGATATGCGGAGCAGCCGGATCTTTAGGGAGACATTTTCGCATCAGGGGATCTGGATGGACGTCCTTATGACGAGGCGGCGACTAGCGCGTGAGGCGGCCATAGTGCCGGTGGTGGGCCGACAGCGTGCTCGTTTCATCGCTTACTTCGATATACACGTCAGGGCCGGCGGAGAGAACGGGTTGGTTCCGTCCGAGCCGAAGCCGTCCGCCGAGGAGATTGCTCACTACCTGCAGCCGCAGAGCGGCGTCCAGCCGAGCAGCCCCGTCGTATCCGCCGTTATCAGCCGAATGCAGAGCGAGCAGGCAAGCAAGGGAGGGCTTTTGACGGCGATCTTCAACTACTGCGCCGATGGGATCGTCCAGCAGGGAATTGATGCGCCTTCCGATGCAAACGGGACGCTGCATCGCGGCGTGGGAACGACTCTCGGCAGGGCCAGGGCGATGACGGCACTATGTCGCGCGGCGAAGATTCCCGCTCGCTTGGTCGTGGGTTTTGCTCTGGGCTCAAGTCAAAACGCCGGGAAACACTACTGGGTCGAGGCCTACTCCAATGGAAGGTGGGCGCCGTATGATCCTGAGAACGGCTACGCCGGCGAGCTGCCGGCGCGTTTCCTGCCGATCCGTCGTGACGGCGTCGAGATAGTCCGAAATGTGGGCTCGGCAGCCTATAAGGGGAGATACTCAATCAGGCGGCTGCCGTATCCGCCGGTTCTCGGCGCTGCCCCGGATAACGGGATTTGGAGCGTCTTCGACTTGACCAGACTTCCGCTCGGCATGCAGGAGGTGATTACGGCGATTCTGCTTCTGCCAATCGGTGCTCTTGTCACGGCGATACTTCGCAACATAGTCGGGATAGAGACGTTCGGGGTGTTCACACCGGCCCTCATAGCCCTCAGCTTTGTGCAGGCGGATTGGCGAACGGGGGCCGTCGTTTTCTTTGTCGTTCTCGGCGTGGGCACGGCGGCACGGATGATCCTGAACAAACTGAAACTTCTGATGGTTGCTCGATTGGGCGTAATCCTGACGTTGGTGATTCTGTGCATGGTTGCGGCGGTATCGATTCTGGACTACCTGGGCCTGACGCCCAGCGCCAGCGCCGTTCTGCTGCCGATGGTGATACTGACGATGATGATAGAGCGATTCAATGTTACGGTAGAGGAAGACGGTTATCGGCGGGCACTGACGGTATTCGCCGGGACGCTTGTTGTTGCCCTATGCTGTCTTTTCGTTCTCAGGATAGATGCTCTCGGGCGGCTCGTATTGAGCTTCCCGGAGGTTCAGTTGTTGAACCTTGCCGCGCTGCTTCTAATCGGGCGCTATTCCGGCTACAGGCTTACAGAGCTTTGGCGCTTCAAGGATCTGACTTGAGGCGGAACCTGGAGACCTTTTGGGTGCGAACAACTCGTAGAAGATTACTGGCCCGGCCGTGGGAGCTGCGTAAACATGGCGTTCTCGGCATAAATCGGCGCAACATCGAGTATTTATTCTCTCTAAACGCTCGTCGTTTGTACGGCTTGGTTGATGATAAGATTATCACAAAGTCGCTTTGCGCCGAAATCGGCGTGCCTGTCCCGCAGACTTATGCCGTGATAAACCGTTTCGGCGCTTTTAAGGCCCTGGCGGCAACAATCGGCCAAAGAGAGGAGTTTGTGGTGAAGCCGGCCAGAGGTTCGGCAGGACGAGGCATATTGATCATTGTCGGCAGGGACGGCGGGAATCTTCGCACGGCAAACGGAGAGACAATCTCACTTAATGATCTGAAATATCACGTCTCAACGAGTCTATCGGGTCTGTATTCACTTGGAGGCCGGCCTGATCGCGTGCTTGTGGAGCGGCGGATAGTGCTTCATCCGGCTTTTGAGAACCTTGCCGTTGGCGGGACGCCGGACGTTAGAATCATCGTTTTTCGCGGCGAACCGGTTATGGCCATGCTTCGTCTGCCGACCAAGGCCTCCAGGGGGCGCGCCAATCTTCATCAAGGGGCCGCGGCTGCAGGCATTGACCTCGATACCGGCACGACGTTCGGCGGGGTGTGCTGCAACCGTGCGACGACTATCCACCCTGATACGGGGGCGGCTATTGATGGAGTTTCAATACCCTATTGGAGCAGAATGCTTGAGATAGCAGGCAGCGTCAGCAGGGCAGTCAAAATGGGATACCTGGGAGTCGATATCGTATTGGACGACAATCACGGCCCGCTTCTGCTGGAGGCTAATGCGAGACCGGGTTTATCCATACAAATCGCCAACAGGTGCGGATTATTGCCAAGACTCCAGAGCGCCCGAGCGCAATGGTAGAGCACGTGTTGCGTTTCGCAAATCTCAATGTTCTGCGTTTTCTCAGCCGCTTTGGTGTGCGAAGCACACCCTACTATTCGCGGGCGGCCAGCGCCTGTTGGTTCAATGCGGGGACGGGCTGGTCTTCGCGCTCGACGACGTTCAGGATTATGAGCGTCCAGGCCAGGAAAATTCCGCCGAGAAATCCGCCGATGTGCGCCATGTAGGCCATTGGCGTGGCTTGGAGCGCTCCGCCGGCTATGTTCAGCAGGTACCACACCAGGATGATCCAGGGTCCCAGGACGCCGAAGCGGTTGAAGCACAGGACGACGTGCAGGCCGAGAATGCCCATAATCGCTCCGCTCGCCCCGATAGCGGGTCTGCCGTCGTAGATTATGTGCGTGACGGCGGAAGCCAGGCCGACAACAAAATACGCAAGGATGTAGTTGGCGCTGCCCAACCTTCGGCAGACGTGGCGGCCAAATACCCAGAGGACTATGAGATTTGAGGTTACGTGGATAAGCCCCGTGTGCAGCCACAGGTGGCCTACTATCCCCAAGAAGGACCAGTCTTGCAGAATCAGGCCCGATAGATATTGCTGCTTGGCGTCAAAGAGGAATTGAAGCATAAATGTCGTGGAGGCCAGCAGCATCAAGGCGTAGTTGCCGAACGGCACGTCCTGTGGCGAGGCGATTCTTCCGTGAATTATTCGCACAATCCTTTGCTCCGAAAAAAGGTCTTCTTGACAACAAATGTCGTATAGTTACAGAGGAAGGTGTGGCGAACAGTTTTCTTACCACCCTTCCCAGATTTGCAGGTGACTATACGGCAAATAGGTCTGATGTCAAGAGAATTATCGGAACTTTCTGCAAAAAACAGGATTCTGGTCCATCCAGAAAATGGATAGGTCGCGTTGTAGCGCTAATCATGCCGTTGTAATTGTGGCCGGAATGGCTCTTTCGCTTTTGTTGGATTATCCGTATAATCGCAGATAGGTGCATAAGACCTCAGTGCACAAGGCATAAGGTAAGGACAAAGGCGTTTTTTTGAGGGTGCGAGAGGCCGCTTGAGGCGGCGTTTGGGCAGTACGATGGGTTATTTTCGGGACAATATCGAGGCGATGAAGGGTTATGAGCCTGGCTTTCAGCCGAAACAGGCCGACGTTGTCAAGCTCAATACCAATGAGAACCCGTATCCTCCTTCGCCTAAGGTTATGGAGGCCCTGGCGGGGCTAAGCGCCGAGCGGCTCAGGCGGTATCCTGACCCGATGGGCGAGGAGTTCCGGGCTGTGGCGGCGGCTGTCAACGGCGTTCCGGCTGACCACATTATGTGCTGCAACGGCGGCGATGAGCTGCTGACGATTGCATTTCGGTCTTTTTGCGATGAGAAACGGCCTGCTGCCTATCCTGTTCCGACGTATTCGTTGTATCCCGTACTTGCCAAGCTGCAAAATTGCGAGGCGCTTGAGATACCGTTCGACGAGGAGTTTAATCTGCCGGCCAAGCTGGCCGGGACGGGCGCGGCCTTGACTATCGTCTGCAATCCGAATGCGCCGACCGGCAGTCTCGTTCGCATCGAGGAGCTTGCCTCATTGGCCGATGAGCTTTCCGGGGTCCTGCTGATTGACGAGGCTTATGTTGATTTCGCGGAGAATAACTGCACGGAATTGGTCAAAGAGCTCGACAATGTGATTGTGCTTCGCTCGATGAGCAAGGGATATTCGCTTGCGGGCATACGGTTTGGATACGCTATGGCTCAGCCGGCCTTGATAGAAGGGCTGATAAAGGTGAAAGATTCTTACAACGTCGATGCGGCGGCGATAGCGGTTGCCGCTGCGGCGATGAAGGACCAGGAATACTTCAAGCAGTGCGTCGCGAAGGTCAAGAGCGAGCGCAGCAGGATGCTTGAGGAATTGAGGGGTCTGGGGTTTGATGTCCCGGCGAGCCAGTCGAATTTCCTGCTTGCAAAATGCAAAGATGGTTCTGCCGCCGGGGTCTATGAAAAGCTTGTCGGGCGGAACATCTATATCAGATACTTTCCTTATCCCGGGCTTGAGGATAAGCTGCGAATCAGTATCGGCACGCCGGAGCAGAACGATAAGCTGCTCGCGGCCTTGAAAGAGATCGTAACGTAGTAGATTGCTTCGTCCCAAAGGGACTCGCAATGACAAAAAGCGATTTCTTCAAGATTGAAAAGAAGGGTATTGTTATGGCAGATAGAATCGCCAAGGTTCACAGGCAGACAAAAGAGACCGATATCACTCTTGAGCTTAATCTGGACGGCCAGGGCAAGTACGAGATCGATACGGGCGTGGGGTTTCTGGACCACATGCTTGCGCACTTGAGCAAGCACAGCAGGATCGATCTGGTCGTCAAGGCCAAGGGCGATCTCCAAGTCGATGCGCACCATACCGTCGAGGATATAGCGATATGCATGGGCGAAGGCTTAGTCAAGGCCCTGGGCGACAAGAAGGGTATCGCCCGGTACGGGCACAGCTCGGTTCCGATGGAGGATGCGCTGGCGAATGTGTCGATTGATTTATCCGGCAGGGCAGCGTGCGTCTATAACGTGCAGTACCGCACCGAGCGAATCGGCGATTTCGACGTGGAGTGCCTCGAAGAATTGCTGCGAAGTTTCTCGAATAACGGGAAATTCAATCTGCATATAAACGTGCCGTACGGGACCAACAGCCACCATATAGCTGAGGCGGTCTTCAAGGCGCTGGGCAAGTCGCTCGGGGCGGCCGTCGCCGTTGTCGGAACCGATGTCCCCAGCACGAAAGGGGTATTGTGATCGGCGACCCTCAACATGAATATCGCGCCGGCATCGGCACGGACATCCATCAGATAGCAGCCGACAGGAAACTGATGCTGGGCGGGGTGTATGTGCCGTTTCCGGCGGGTCTGGCCGGCCATAGCGACGGCGACGTGGTTTTACACGCCGTTATCGATGCGCTGCTGGGGGCGGCGGGGATGGGCGACATCGGCGGGCTGTTCCCCGATTCAGACCCCAGGTGGAAGGATGCCGACAGTAAGGAGCTGCTCTGCGTTGTCAAAGAGCGGCTCGAAGAGAAGAAGTGGGACGTTGTGAATATCGACCTTGTCATACACGCCGAACAGCCGAGGCTCGAACCGGTCAAGGGGCAGATAAAAAGGTGTATCGCCGGGCTCTTGGGGATTGATTTTGCATCGGTAAACGTCAAAGCGAAGACAAATGAGGGCCTCGGCGAAATAGGAGAAGGCCAGGCCATCGCAGCCACGGCGATTGTACTACTGAGCAAGAGAGTCCGACGCGTGCTTTAGGAATCGAATCTTTGAGTTGTCATTCCGCACTTGATGCGGAATCCATTTCTTTAGAATCTGGATTCCCGCTGGAGTTTACCCCGTAGTTTGATACGGGGCGGGAATGACAGGCCGCAAATACAAATGTGGCAGAGTACTATAAAGCGGTTGAGCCGATTCATACGGAGTAAAGAATATGGCGGATAAACGCCCGCAGGTCAGCGTTGTGGCGCCTGTCTTAGATGAGCAGGATAATATTCAGGCGCTTTACGACCAGATTAAGGCGGTGCTGGCCGGAAGATACGACTACGAGATAGTATTCGTTGACGACGGCAGCACGGATAAGAGCTTCGAGATACTGGCCGGCCTGCAGAAGGCCGATGCGAGGGTGCGGGTGATTCGGTTTCGCAGGAATTTCGGCCAGACGGCGGCGCTGAGCGCCGGCTTTGCGCACTGCCGGGGTGAAATCGTCATCGCGATAGATGCGGATTTGCAGAACGACCCGGCCGACATACCGAAAATGATCGACAAACTGAACGAGGGCTTCGACGTCGTCAGCGGCTGGAGAAAGAAGAGGCACGACAAATTCGTTACGAGGCGGATTCCCTCGAAGATTGCCAACTGGCTGATCTCCAGAATCACGGGCGTGCGGCTGCACGACTACGGCTGTACGCTCAAGGCATATCGGAAAGAAGTGCTCGACGCGACGAATCTATACGGCGAGATGCACCGATTCATCCCGGCGCACGCAAGCTGGAGCGGGGCGAAAATCGCAGAAATGGTCGTGAACCATAGACCCAGGGCCGCCGGGCGGTGCAAGTATGGCTTAGCGAGGACGTGGAAGGTCGTCCTGGACCTGATTACCGTCAAGTTTTTAGGGTCGTACTCGACTAAGCCGATCTATATATTCGGCGGGCTCGGATTGATGAGCACATTGGGGGCGGTAGTCTTCGGCCTGATTGTCATCTATCAGAAGCTCGCCCGCGGGACGGATATGAGCGGCAACCCGCTGCTGATTCTGACGGCTGTGCTGATGATAGCGACGATTCAGTTCATCCTGATGGGCCTGCTCGCCGAGCTTCTGGTTAGGATATACCACGAATCGCAGAGCCGCCCGACCTACGTGATCAAAGAGATTCTCGAATCCGGCCCGCAGCTTGTGGCGCGCAGCGAACTTCGCAGAGTAGTAGAGGGCAAAGAATAATGAGCAAATTCGCCCACAAGATAAGACCATCGAGAAGGTCCAACAAGCCGATGCCCGAGTTGGCGGCCCCCGTCCGGGTGGTCAATAAATCGATACTCTGGATCGCCGTAGTCGCCCTTTTGGCTGCGATTCCGTTCTCGCTGGGCAAGTATTTCGAGTTCAACTCGCCCGAGCCTTTTGACGGAGGCGGTTGGATATATTCCTCCGCACATATCCTTAAAGGCGCCGAGATCGGCGTTGACGAGGTGCCGAGCGCTCAACTGGGCACTCTGCTGGTCAACTTATTGGGAGTCTGGCTGTTCGGGTTCCGCGATTTCGGGCCAAAGCTGATGCAGATGCTGTTCCAGGCGGCCGCGCTTATCCTGATGTTCGTCGCAATGCGCAGGCTGTTCGGCTCGATATTGCCCGCCGCGGTCGGGGTTATCGTGGCCTCGGTGTATCTCTCGGCGCCTTTGATCGCCAAGTACGGCAACGTCAAAGAGCAATTCATGATAGCCTCTATGGTGATGGGGATAAGCTGCTTTGTCTTGTACGAGCTGGACAAGAAGTGGTGGATGGCGATGTTGGCCGGCGGACTGCTCGCGTGGGCGCCGCTATTTAAGCCGACGGGTATGTCGGCTATCGGGGCGGTGGGGCTTTTCGTCGTGGCCCAGCCGATATTGAAGCATTGCACGTTCAAGAAGGCCGGGCGTGACATTCTCCTGCTGCTGGGCGGCGCGGCGGCGGCTATGGCGCCTCTTTATATCTGGATACTCGGCTGGGACGTGAAATTGTCCGTGCCTTACGCCTTTATCTGGTACACCATAGCGGGCTTAATTCCGACCGCATCGGAGACGACGAAGGCGGCCACCGACTATATCACCAGCAGCAGGGAGCTGACGCCGTGGGCCGAGCAGTGGCCCCGCGTGCTGCGGCACTACTGGACGCTGATTCTGCCCGTTGCCCTCGCGGCGGGGGCGATCATCGCTCGGATGGGCCGGCTGGTTCGCAGCCGCATAGCGGCGAAGAAGCCGCAGCCTTACGAGTACGACCGCTTCGTATTGCTCTTGGCGGTCTGGTGGATTCTCGATATGGGTTTTGTCTGGGTTAGCGCGGCCTCCTACGAGCAGTATTACCTGCCGTTGAACGCCTCGGCGGCTATGCTCGGCGGATACCTCGTGGCGATATTCCATGAAGGGGCGAAAGGCTCAGCGGAAAAGATGAGATGGATCGCAATAGGCGCCTTCGAGCTGCTCGTAATGATAGCGCTATCGTGGAATATCTTTTTCGGCATAACGAAGAGCCCATATACCGGCACGACCTACAAGGACAGTGCAGGCAATATTATTAGAGTCAGGGGGTATCGGCAGAAGTACCGCGAGATCGCCGCCGACGGGAAGGGGGCGTGGGAGATCGTCGGCGAGTATATACGCGAGAATTCACAGCCGACGGACAAGATGTACGTCTGGGGTTGGTATCCGGGGATATACGTCGCCGCCCAGCGGTTCAGCTCGGCCTCGAACGCCTGCACAATGCCGCGGCCGTCGCCGGCGCTGCTGGAGCAGCGGGTCAGCAGGGTGCTGGAGGAATTCAAGAAGGAGATGCCGAAGTTCATCGTCGATTCGCGGAAGATACATATACCGATGGATAGGCCGCCGTATGTGTTATGGCCGGTGGCGCCGAAGGACTGGATGGGCCAGCCGAATAACGCCTTTCTCCCGAGAAACGAGCGCGTAATCGCCGAGTACGATAAGCAATGGGGGGAAATGCTCGCAAAGAATTTCGACCAGGCCGAGGCGCAGAGATACGAGATACTGGCCGCCTTCAGGAAGTTCGTCCGGGATAATTACGATATTGTCCTGCCGCAGGAATACGTCCCCGTCAACGACTCGCGATTCCTTGTTTATCACAGGCAGTTCGGCCCCCACGTCCTCTTCAAGCTCAAAGATGCCAAGTGACGAGGAGCCACTAAGGCACAAAGGCACTAAGGCACAAGAGCATAAGAACACAAGAGTACAAGGGGCGAAAGACGAGGGAGGATGGACGACAGACGACAGACAACGGACGACGGAGAAGAGAGGATGGATGACAGAGGATGTGGCGCGACCATAGCCAACAAGCCGGAAGCGTAAGCGACCGGGTCAGCCCCGAATTTGAACTAACTTCTGTCCCCCTTCTTGCCAACAATCCACGCCCGCAAGTTCACCCCGAAGCCCGGCCCGCCTATAAGCCGGCGCCGTCGAGCCAATGGTTGACCAGTATTTCCAGGTCCGCTCCGTTTACCGTCCCGGAGGAGTCAAGATCAGCCCCTTCGCAGTCGTCGTTATCGCCACAATTCGCATCCATCCACCGATTGGCGAAAAATGAGTAATCAGAGTAATCGACTCCATTTGGGCAGGCCAAATCGCCAACCGGCACTTGCCAAACCAACCGCGGATAATTCATCCCCTCACAATCAAGGTTCCAAACCTCATCAAAATCCCACCCAGCCGAAGTGAACGTATTCTTCGTTTGCATGGATACGGTGGATCGCCCCGGAACAAGGGGTCCCCAGCCGCCGCCAAGGCCCTCCGTCACGCCATGGGTTTGCGTATCCCTATCCCAGAAGCAGTCCAGAATATCACCGTTCCACTGCCATCCCGCGAACCCACCGACATAGTCTCCGGTTCCGCTCACATCCCCGGTCGAATAACACTCGCGCACACTCCCCCCATTGGCATTAGAGCCTACGAACCCGCCGACAGCGGGATAACGCGCACTAGTTCCGTTAACGTTTCCGTTGCTGTAGCAATTTGTCACGCTGCCAATATTCATTCCCACCAACCCACCCGCCGCCGCAGTACCACCGACCTTGCTGGTAGATAAGCATTCCCGTATGCTCCCGTTGCTGTTGTATCCCACCAGGCCGCCGACAACGTCAGCGCCATTGACATCCCCGGCAGAATGACAGTTTGAAAAAGTGCCCTGATCCTGATGCCCCACGAGCCCGCCGACTTCTCCGTCACGTCCGACCCCAGTGACATCTCCGATTGAGTAGCAGTTCTCCACCGTCCCACCCAGACTCGCTCCTGCCAGACTGCCGATACAGTACCCGTCTCCTTTGAAAGAGCCACTTTCAAGCCCCAGATTCATGACTTGGCCCCCAACGATATAGCCGAACAGCCCCAGACAATCTACACCGGAACCACCATCATCGATCGTCAGCCCTGCTATCTTGTGGTCATTGCCGTCAAAGACGCCCGTAAAGCTGGTTCCCTGGAATCCTGATTCTGCGCTGTTTGTGTCCGGAGCAATAACAGCGGTGGTGTAGGTTA
>Ga0315277_10011607_pt1 | contig 11081 bp, 8 predicted proteins | sample YL17G05_15_MG_FD_203695 | JGI IMG/M metagenome (GOLD analysis project Ga0315277, IMG submission 203695) | Sediment microbial communities from Yellowstone Lake, YNP, Wyoming, USA - YL17G05_15 | ecosystem: Environmental > Aquatic > Freshwater > Lake > Sediment | place: USA: Wyoming | collected... | reverse complement strand
GGATCTCTACCGCATCGTCGGCCCGGAATATTTCACGCCGCCGTATCTGCCACCGGAAGTCTTCCGCCGATTCATCGTGCCGCACGTGACGGAAATGACGCGGCTCATCCATGCGCGCGGCGGCAAGGTGCGCCTGCATTGCCACGGGAAAATCGGGCGCGTGTTGGACCTGATTCTGGAAACAGGGTGCGACGGGATTGACCCCTGCGAGCCGCCGCCGGATGGCGACATCGAGTTGGACGAAGTCAAGCGCCGCTGTCAGGCGCGTGGAGTTTCCGTTTGGGGGAACATCGAGTTGAAATTGCTGGAGCACGGCACGCCGGAGCAGGTGGAGACGGAAGTCCGCCGCATCATGGGCCAGGCCAAAGCTGGCGGCGGTTTCGTGTTCATGCCCACCGCCGCGCCCATCAACTTGCCGCTGTCGGCGCAGACGGAAGAAAACTACAAGGCGTTCATCAACGCGGGATTGGAGTTTGGGCGATATTGACGCCGCCGCGAAAACTGCAAGCTGAGTTCCCGCCAAGACATGAGAAGCACACTCACGAACTACGGCAGCGTCGACAAGACCCTTGCAATATTCACGCTTGCGGTTTGTTGTTCGCAATCATTCCCGACAGCGGCACTCGGCGAGGAGTTGTATTTGTCCCGGCTGCAAGCAACGCTCGCCGGTGTCGGCACCAACCTGCCGGCGCTCACGGAATCGGCAGAACAGGCGGCAGCGGATTTCCTGGCCGGCGGGAATCTGTGGGTGGCTGGGCGACAGGCAGAATTCATTTCAGAAGCCTGCGGACGGGCGGGCGGCTTGATGTGCATCACACCGTTGGGCCAACACCCGCCGACCAATCACGACATCATCCTCTACGCGGTGCCGGGCGGGCTTGACGCGAACGATTCGACGCTCATCAAGCAATGGCGGAGTGCCGGGGCGCGGGTCGTGAGCTTCGAGTCGGCAGCCGCCGTGTTCAAGGAACGCTTCCCGCTCGACACGGTTGCGAATGTCTGCGCGATGTGGACTTGGACTGGAGAATTTGTTGCGGCCTGCACACGGCGTGGCAAGATGCCAGTGCTCTACCAAAGCTACGGTCTGCCTGGCGGCCCGGAGCGCGGGAAGAAGTACCAAGGGAAGAAACTCCACGACGATTTGGTGATTCGATCCATCGCCGCCGGCGTGCTCGGACGAGCGTATCTGGACCAGATTCAAACCATGCTGGCAGGGATTCAGAAAACCCAGATGCCGAAGATCACTCAAGCCGCCGAGTGGTGGCGGAGGTGTCCGACAAACTCGGCGTTGGTGCTGGTCACTGGCCACATGTTCCCGCGGCACGCGCAGGACCCGCGGGCCGTTGCTTGCGGCAAATTCATGGCGGCCCCGGCGTGGGAGGACAAGGAGTTGCTCGATCCCGCGAATCTTCCGGGATTTGTCTTGCACCTCGGCTATCAATTCGCCCCGCAGAAACTCGTGGAACAGGCGAGGGCGTCGGACGTGAAACTTCTCTACACCACCGTCCAGCCCGCAAAGCCTGCGGAGCCGGCGGGCAACATCCTTTACCTCGACCCCGGTTGGCAGTTGGCTGACGGATGCGTTGCTGTGCCGGGCTATGATGTGCCGATTCTGCCGGCGAGCGGTGTGATTCAGGCGGCCATTTATTGGTCAATCGTTTCCGCGCGCGGCTTCCGGCAGAATTGACCCGAGGGCGGATTCATAAAGAGATCAAGGAGCGGGCAGGGGAATCGCACCACGTTTCGTTGGCGGCTTTTGTTGCGCGTGGTCAAATCGCCACAGGGTCAACCTCATGACCGCATTCAACCGTCCGAGTTTCCTTCTAGAAAACCTCTGCAAATCCAGCGATTCCCGCGTTTGTCCGGATTCGCACGTCGCCATGGCACCGCCACTGCTAAAGCTGGCAAGGCTTGCTGCATGTGCCCGAGACACCGCGTGCGCCAGACTGCGCGGGCCTTGAGAGCAGTCGGGCCGAGGCAGATGGCAGGCGCTCGAGCGCCAGTTAAAACCAAAACCAAAATGAAATGAAGAAAATCGAAGCGATCATCAAGCCGTTCAAGCTGGAAGAAGTGAAGGATGCCCTGGGCGAAGTCGGGATCGAAGGCATGACCGTGACCGAGGTGAAAGGGTTCGGGCGCCAGAAGGGCCACACGGAGATTTACCGCGGCAGCGAGTACACGGTGGACTTCCTGCCCAAAATCAAAATCGAACTCGTCGTTGCCGACAAGCAGGCGGAAAACGCCGTGGGGGTGATCGTAAAGGCGGCGCGCACAGGCAAGATCGGCGACGGCAAAGTTTTCGTGTCCGATGTGGAGGAAGCGGTCCGCATCCGGACGGAAGAGAAAGGGGAGGCAGCGGTTTAATTTCAGCCGAGGAAACATCAACATGAACAAGACGATGAGGAATTTCTTTTATTGGAGCACAACGCTGGCGGTTCTCGGGGTGGGCATTTTCTCAGCACAGGCGGCAGACAAAGCACCACCGCCCGCGCCGACACTCGAGCAACGCATTGCGAGCCTGGAGGCGTACGTCAACAACGGGGACCCCACGACAGGGCTGAAAGTCGGCCCGAAGGACAAGGATGGAAACCCAACCATACCCGACGGCTTGGCGACGCCGACTTCTGCCACATCGGGCCCGGGCCACAACGCGTGGATGATGGCGAGTTCGGCACTCGTGCTGTTCATGACGCTCCCCGGGCTGTTTCTGTTTTACGGCGGCCTAGTGCGGCGGAAGAATATCTTGTCCGTGGTCGCGCAGTGTTTCGGCATCGCCGGCCTGGTGACCATCTTGTGGGTGGTATTCGGCTACAGCATGGTTTTTGCCGGAGGCGATGATTTCATTCACGGCCTGGCCGGCAATTTCAAGCACGCCTTCCTCAAGGGCGTGGATTCGGCGCCGAACACCGATTACGCCTATTGGGTGTCGCACAATGTGTTTTCAATGTATCAACTCATGTTCGCCATCATCACGCCCGCGTTGATTCTGGGCGCCGTGGCTGAGCGCATGAAATACGCGGCGATTCTGCTGTTCATGGGGCTGTGGATGTTGATCGTGTATTTCCCGCTTGCCCACATGGTTTGGGGCATCAACGGCGCGATGAACGGCGTGTGGAACGCGAAGGCTTCGATCCACGCGATTGATTTCGCCGGAGGCACGGTTGTGCACATGTCCTCCGGGTGGTCGGCGCTGGTCCTCTGTTTGATTCTGGGCAAGCGGCTCGGTTTCCCGAAGGAAGCAATGCCGCCGCATAGCATGGCCTTGTGCGCCATCGGCACCGGCATGTTGTGGGTTGGCTGGTACGGCTTCAACGCCGGCAGCGCGGTCGCGGCGGATGCCATCGCAGCCAACGCCTTCATGACGACGACGATTGCGACGGCGGTGGCCTCCTTCGTCTGGCCCATGGTGGAATGGCTCGTCCGCGGCAAACCCAGCGTTCTGGGCTTTTGCTCGGGCGCGGTTGCTGGGTTGGTCGTGATCACGCCGGCCTGCGGCTTCGTGACGGCCAAGGGCGCACTTCTGATCGGCGTGGCGGCTGGCATCATTCCGTGGTTCTTCTGCTTCAAAATCAAGTCGTGGTTCGGCTATGACGACGCGCTGGACACTTTCGGTGTGCATGCCGTCGGTGGAACGCTGGGTGCCCTGCTCACGGGATTCTTGGCGCGGAATGCGGCCAACTCTAACCTCGCCACGAATCTGAAGGATTACGTGAAAGACAGCCTGTTCCAACCGCTGGTGTGGGAGCAGATCAAGGCGATTGGCATCACGTTCCTGCTGGCGGTGTTCGGAACGCTCATTTTGGGTTTCCTCGTGAAAGCCGTCGTGGGCTTGCGCGTCGCCGAGGAAGTCGAAGTGGCGGGGCTGGATCTGGCCGAGCATGGCGAAGAGGGTTATCACACCGCCCGCGGTTAAGCAGGCCGACGCGATGAAACAAATCACTGGACTTTGAAATTTCGCCAGCGCCATGCTTCAGACCGAGTGGAGCTCGTCTGAGGCATGGCCTGGCGATTTCTAAACCAAACAGCAAAACAAAGCAGCAGCAACCAACTGGCAGTTAAACATGAGTACACCCAAAAGCGTAATTGAAATGGCGAACAAGGCCGGAGCGAAGATGATGGACATTAAATTCGTGGACACCTTCGGCACCTGGCAGCACTTCAGTTGTCCCATCCACGAACTGACCGAGGAGATTTTCAGCGACGGCCTCGGCTTTGACGGTTCCAGCATCCGCGGCTGGAAAAGCATCGAGGCGAGCGACATGCTGGCCATGCCGGATCCGGCCACGGCGTTCATCGATCCCTTCTGTGCGGTCCCGACGTTGTCGCTAACCTGCACGATTGCGGAGACCGGCACGAAGGAAGCCTACACCCGCGACCCGCGCGGCATCGCCCAACGCGCCGAGAAGTACCTGATTTCCACCGGCGTCGCCGACCAAGCGTTCTTCGGCCCGGAGGCGGAGTTCTTCATCTTCGACAACGTGCAGTTTGACGCCAAATCCAACGGCACCTTCTACACGGTGGACAGCGGGGAAGCCATTTGGAACACCGGGCGGGACGAGATGCCGAACCTGGGCTACAAGATTCGCCACAAGGAAGGCTACTTCCCGGTCGCGCCGCTGGACACGCAGCAAGACATCCGCACCGAGATGGTACTGACGATGCAGGAACTGGGAATCCACATCGAGAAACAGCATCACGAAGTCGCCACGGCGGGCCAGGCGGAAATTGACATTCGTTTCGACACACTCGTCAAGATGGCTGACAACATGATGGTCTATAAGTACGTGTTGAAGAACGTGGCCCACAAGCACGGCAAAACGGTGACCCTGATGCCCAAACCATTGTTCGGTGACAACGGCAGCGGAATGCACACGCATCAATCGCTGTGGAAGAAGGGCAAGCCGTTGTTTGCCGGCAATGAATACGCCGGCCTGAGCAAGATGGCCCTTTACTACACTGGCGGTTTGCTCAAGCACGCTTACGCCCTGTGCGCCTTTTGCAGCCCGACGACCAACAGCTACAAGCGGCTTGTGCCCGGCTTCGAAGCGCCAGTGAACCTGGCTTACAGCTCGCGCAATCGCTCGGCCGCCATCCGCATCCCCACGTATAGTGACAGCCCCAAGGCCAAGCGCTTGGAATACCGTCCGCCCGACCCGTCGGCCAATCCGTACGTCGCCTTCGCAGCCATGTTGATGGCGGGTCTCGATGGCATTCAGAACAAGATTGACCCTGGAGAACCCATTGACAAAAACATGTATGAATTGCCGCCAGAGGAGCACGCCAAGATTCCGCAGGTGCCCGGCAGCTTGGCAGAAGCCATCGAGGCCCTGGAGAAGGACCACGAGTTCCTGCTCAAGGGTGACGTATTCACAATGGACTTCCTCGACATGTGGATTGCCACGAAGCGCAAGGAACACGACGCCCTCCGGCTGCGGCCACATCCCTACGAATTCTTTCTCTACTACGACGTCTGAGCTGGGTGTGCTCGACGTGTCGGAGAGACAGCCGGCGCGGACGCGAGTCCGCGCCGTTTTGCTTTCGGTGTTGCGCTCGGCCCGGCGCGGCGCTTCAACCAGTGGCCATCTGCGGCTCGCTTCCGGCTGGCGCTTTCACTTGGTGCATCTTGCCAGCCGTGGTATGATGCGTCCGTGAGATGAGAGCGCATTGAACCCCCAACCGTATCGAGCCTATGCAAATCACCAAACAACTCGCCATTTTCCTCGAAAACCGCCCCGGCACCCTGGCGCGCGTGTGTGACGCCCTCGCCGAGCACAAGATCAACATCCACGCCATTACCACCAGCGACACGGTGGACCACACGGTGATGCGGCTGGTCGTGAGCGACCATCGCAAGGCACTGCACGTCTTCGAGGAGCACGGCACGCTGGTGGTGGAGGACGACGTGCTGCTGGTCGAGGGCGACAACAAACCCGGCTCGCTGGGCCGCATCGCCCACCGGCTGGCCGACGCCCGCGTGAACATCGAGTACGCCTACTGCGCCACGCCGCCCGACCAGAAGAAGGGCCTGCTCGTCCTGCGCGTGAGCGACGTGAAGAAAGCGCTGAAGGTGCTCAACTCCTGAGCGGCGCCGCACGACGAGGACAAGGCGGAACTTCAGATCGTTGGCGAACTCACTTTGGTATCTGCTAGGCGAAACCGGCTTGGAGCAGTGTGGGTTTGCAGCCTATCTCCATATTCGACGGGATCAGGAACGTTTCGTGGCTCTGGCTAAAAGTGCTCCGATTCCAAATCCTAGCGCTCCAAAGTAAAGAACAAAGCTCGCAAGCATCGGCAACCCAAAAATCAATGCGCTGTCTCCTTCGAGTCCGAATAACTTACACACTCCCAGCCACACCGCGGTCAACGGATAGGAAATCGCATATGCTGCTCTACGGGCTGGGGCCGTGAATTGAGCGTGCGGGAACGAACAGCACAACACGAAAAAACCAATCAGAACCAGTGCTCCCGCAATTCCCCATTTCGTGGATCTCCTCATAAGATGGTCATCACGTCGAACATTCTAGGTAGGCAGCGTTGTTTGCAGCCTATCTGGTTTCACGACGGCACGATATTCTGGCCGTAACTTGCTGTCGAGCATGTTCCTGTCTCGTTTTCGAAGCTTGGACACTTTCCGGCAAACACTGCAATTTGACTACGGCCCTGCGGCTGCCGACCGGAAAGCCGCGATGAATCGCGCGCACTCCAGACGCTTCGCGAATCCCAAGCGGCGGCGTTTTTCGCGTGAGCGTTTGGACTGCGCGTGCTTGAGCACCGCTTTGCTGTGCAACCCTCAAGCTCCGGCGCAAGGTCGAGGTTGCCACCTTTCCCGTTGCACCCAGATTGCCGGGTGGTAAGGTCAGGCAGGAACGAGCCATGAATCATCCCTTGCTTTACGAGATCAACACCCGCTGCTGGCTGCGCGAGCTGGCCGACCGGCTCGGGCGCAAAGTCACGCTCGCCAGCGTGCCCGACGAGGAATTCGCCGCCTGGCAACGGCTCGGCTTCACGCACATCTGGCTCATGGGCGTATGGACGACCGGCCCGCGCGCACGCGACGTGGCCGTGAATGACCCCGCGCTCATGGCCGCTTACGACGAGTTGCTGCCCGGCTGGCGCAAGAACGACATCGGCGGCTCGCCGTATTCCATCGGGGCCTACGAAGTGCCCGCGGCGCTGGGTGGCGAGGCGGGCTTGAAGAAATTCCGCGAGCGCTTGCACGCGCACGGCCTGAAGCTCGTGCTGGATTTCGTTCCGAACCACCTTGGCTGCGATCATCCGTGGACGACGGAGCGGCCGGAGTTGTTCGTGCAAACTCCGGCGGAAGCGGAAGGTGCGTTCGCCGTGGACACCGCCTCGGAAGTTCGCTGGCTGGCGCACGGCAAGGACCCGCATTTCGCGCCGTGGACGGACACCGCGCAGCTCGATTACCGCCGCGCCGAGACACGCGCCGCAATGCGAAACGTGCTGCTCTCCGTCGCCGCGCGCTGCGACGGCGTCCGCTGCGACATGGCGATGCTGGTGCTGGGCGACGTGTTCGCCGGCACGTGGGGACATTTGCTGGTGACTGAGCCTGGCCCGGAAGGCGAGTTCTGGGCAGAGACGATTCCGGCGGTGAAGGCGAAGTGGCCTGAGTTCCTGTTCCTGGCGGAAGCCTACTGGGGCTTGGAGAGCCGGCTGCAATCGCTGGGGTTTGACTTCACCTATGACAAGCAGCTCTATGACGATTTGATCTGGGGCAACGGCGTCTGGGCGCAGCGGCGCCTGCTGGAAGCGCCGCCGGGATTCGTCGCCGCGAGCGCTCACTTCATCGAGAACCATGATGAGCGGCGCGCGGCGGAGGCGTTGGCGCTGGAGCAACATCGCGCGGCGGCGTTGGTGGTTCTTGGCCTGCCGGGGTTGCGTTTGCTGCACGACGGGCAACTCACCGGCGCACGGCTGAAGCTCCCTGTGCAGTTGGCGCGTCGGCCCCAGGAAACGCCAGTGGCGGAAGTGCAGCACTTTTACGAGCGCCTGCTCACCGCGCTACCGAAAGCCGGCGTGGGCCAGGGGCAAGCGACGTTGATTGCGCCGCGTCCGGCGTGGCCGGAGAACCCGACCGGGCAGAATTTCGTCCTCGTGCAATGGCAATCCAAGCCGGAGGAATTCGCGCTGGTGGCGGTGAACCTCGCGCCGCATCGCAGCCAGTGTTACGCGCCGCTCCCCGTGCCGAATCTGGCGGAGCGGAACTGGGCGATGCGCGACCTGCTCAGCGAAGAGTCCCACGAACGCTTCGGCAACGATCTGGCGTCGCAGGGAGTTTATCTCGATCTGCCGGCGCACGGGGCACAGTTGTTTCACTTCACGCCGCTGGACTGAGCCAATCCGGTATGAAAGCCTTTATCGCGTTGCTGGTGGGACTGGCGTTGGGCGGCGCCGGGGTGTGGCTTTTTCTGACGCATCGCAACGACCCGGCGGTGCAAAGCAATCTGCGCGCGCTGCACCTGACCACTGGCGAAGTGCAGGACGAGTTGGCGCGCACGGGGCAGATCGTCCGCCGCACTGCGCTGGACGTGGGGCGGGTAGTGGCCGACGCCACGTTGGACGCGCGCATCACCGCGGCCATCAAGGCGCGTTTCCTTGCCGATACGCATCTCTCGGTGTTACGCATCTCGGTGAACTGCACGGAAGGGCGCGTGACGTTGTCCGGGACGGTGTCGAGCATGGCGGACATCAGCCGCGCCATGCTGATTGCGATGGAGGCGGACAGCAGTGTGCGCGAAGTGGTTTCGACGTTGCAGGTGAAGCACTAGGTGCCAGCGTGCTCCTGAACATTCTTGCGTTTTTCCGTCTCTCCCGCAGTCTTTGCCGCGCATTGTCACAATTCTGCGACGGTGGTGCCAGGGGAGGGAATTGAACCCACGACCAAAGGCTTATGAGTCCTCTGCTCTACCACTGAGCTACCCTGGCAACCCTGTGAAAACTAGCGATTTTTGATTTCGCGCTTGCGTTCGTGCTTACTTTTGTGCTTACTTCTGCAAAATGATGCACGAAGACACGCAGAGCGCCGCAAAGACAATTGACCCCGCGTTCAAATACAACCCGGTCTTCAACCGGCGAAACGAACGCGTACGTGGACTTTGGCAGCGTAATGGCATCTATTACGCTCAAGTCAAGGTTCGCGGTTGGACTGGCCAAGTGCCTTTGCACGGTGCAACAGTAGCCGATGCCGTAGCCGCTCGGCAAGTTCTGAAAGCGGAAATCAACTCCGGCAGGTTCCTCACGCCGTCTGAACTCAGGCAGAAGGAGGAAAGAGAGAAGGCCGAAAAAGTAAGCACGGAAGTAAGCACACGGACTCTCAGGGACGCCGTCACCAGATACCAGGCGGAGCGGAATACCCTCGCCAAGAAAGACCCCAAGACAGGTAAACGGGAGGACACCGGCCTGAAAAAGTGGCTGGAGTGGAAACCCGAGCTTCCCGTCGCGCCGGAGAGTTTCGATGCGAAGTTGCTGAAGGACTTTGCGGTTTGGCGAAAGGTGGCCGCCAAGAAGCGGGGCCGTGACGTTTCCGGCCGCACGATTGATTTGAACGTCACCGCGCTTGCCAACGTGCTTCGATGGTGCGTGGTGGAGAAGTGGTTGGCTGAATTCCCGGCCGGGTGGCAATGGGAGGCGATGGCCGAGGAGTCCGAAGAATGCGAGTTGTTGACCGATGCACAAGTGGACCAGTTGTGCTTGTCTGCCATGTCGGTCCCCGAGATGGGATTGCTGAAGCGGGATAGTTCGCCAAAGGCGAGCCTGCGTCAGTATCTCGAGGAATTGAAGGCAGCACGGCAGAACTTCAGCGACTATCTGCGGTTGCTTTCGCTGACCGGCGCACGGGAACAGGAAACGCTCAGGCAACGATGGCCCAACGTGCGGTGGAACCAAAGGAAATTCCACTTTCCGGGCGGCCGTCGGGGCGGCACGAAACGGGGTGGTGGTTCGAGACGGGCAGCGAAACCTCGCGACATTGACTTTTTCGATAAACTCGATGCTCACCTGAAGGAGATGTACGAGCGAAGAAACCCCCAATGCGATTGGATGTTCCCGAATGAGGATGGGAGCAACCACGTGAAGTCATACAGGAAGCAATTGGACCGGGTTCGCTCAGCGTGCCAGATGCCCTACGTCGGATTTCACCATTTCCGTCATTATTTCATTTCCTGGTGCGTGATGAAAGGCGTGGACGTGAAGACTATTGCCCACTGGGTGGGACATCTGGACGAGGGATTGTTGATCTTGCAGAAATATGGCCATCTTGCGCCTGGGCATGGCCAGGAAGCGGCGAAGAAGCTCGACGGGCCTTGGCACTAGCGCCCCGGGGCCTCTTGGCAAACTCACCGGCCTTCACGCGCTGCCAGAAGCGGACTATCTCCTCGGTCAGGATGAACTGACGCCCCTCAAGGTTATACGTCACAATCTTTTTGTCCCGGCGATACCGGTATCCTGTGGGCCTCAAGAGTCCCACCTTCACCAGCCAGAGCGAGAACTCCATCCCGCCGGCGTCTGCTTCGTTCAAACTGTCGTTCACTGCTACCATTCTAACGCGTGCTCCCTCCGGATGCTGGGGCAGGCCACAGGTTTTGAAGATTTAGCAGGTTACAATCGGACAGGTTCGGTACAGTCGTCGCTCCATCGTGTCGTGGGTCACTCGCAATCATCGTTGGGATACTGGTTGCACCTGCGGCCGGCAACGGCTTCATGCCTGTTGTCGCGTTCTGTTGAATGGTCAAAATCTCTTGGTTCTTCCGCGTGATAATGTCCCTCGCCGAAACCCCAAAGAACCCGGACAACCTCTTGAGCTGATGGGGACCCGGGAGCTTCTTCCCCGTCAAGGTCTCGCGGAGCCTTTCGGGGTAGATGTTCGACGCGACGGCGACAGCATTGGGAGTCATCCGCTTTTGTTCAATCAGTTGGGAAATGTTAAGCCCAATTTGAACCGGGTCCAGGTCTGGCGGGGGCGCGCAGAGAGCCTCTGGAGTGGTATTAAAGAAGGCTGCAATGGTCTCGAGCTTCCTTCCGATGGGAAAGTTTTTCCCCGCAGCATATCTTGGCAGGTCGTA
>Ga0315277_10011606_pt1 | contig 11082 bp, 9 predicted proteins | sample YL17G05_15_MG_FD_203695 | JGI IMG/M metagenome (GOLD analysis project Ga0315277, IMG submission 203695) | Sediment microbial communities from Yellowstone Lake, YNP, Wyoming, USA - YL17G05_15 | ecosystem: Environmental > Aquatic > Freshwater > Lake > Sediment | place: USA: Wyoming | collected... | reverse complement strand
AGTACTCGCCCGAAGCCGTGTCGCTGTAGGCGACGCTCTCGCGCACGCGCCAGTCGAAGCGCGTGCCGAGGTCGTTCACGCCCAGGCCGGCCTCGAAGCCCGCGCCCAGCCAGACCGCGCCGAGGTCGAGCCCGCGGCCGAAGCGCCCGCCGTCGGGTCCCGTGTCGTAGTAGTGGCCCGCATAGCGGACATCCACCGGGTCGCTGCCGAAGAGCGTGTCCGCCGTGACGAACGAGACCGCGTTGTCGGCTTCGGCGTAGGCGAGCCCGCGCATGAGCTTCAGGCGGGCGCCGGCGTAGAGTCCCGTGCCCCCGGCGCGCGGGTCGCCCGTCTTCATCAGCGGCCCCGCCCAGCCGAGATGAACGCCCACGGCCGCCAAGCCGCGGCCGTGGTCGAGCATCTCGTACTTCGTGTTCGGGAGGAACTCGTCGCCGTCGATGGCGTCGCGCAGCGGTTCGTTGTAGGAGAGGTCGTTCTGGTAGAAGACGAGCGGTGCCGCGGCCAGGAAGAAGCGCCGGATGCCAAAGCCGAGCGCGGGTCCGTTCATGACCGAGCCGAGCTTGCTGTGGCCTGCGGGGAAGATCGACTTCATGTCGCCGAGATCCACCGCCAGGTGGTTCCTGCCGACCGCGATCGTGATGTCGTTCGCGGGCGCTTCCGGCGAGATGAGCTGCAGGTTCCAGGGCGGGTTGTAGGCCAGGTTCGCGAGCTCGTAGACGTTGAAGTCGGGGTCGTCCGAATCCAGTTCGGGCGGGTTTGCGAGCAGCGGAATGACACCGATGGGCAGCGTGATCCCCGAGCCCGAGTTCGGTGCCGGCGGCACCCCCCGGTACGCCACGTTCGCGGCGTCGCTGCCCAGCCCTCCGCCGGCCAGAATCACACCGCCCATGGCCATACGCCTTGCACTGAACATCTGGGCCCGGGCCAGCCCGCCCCCTGCCACGAGGATCAGCAGGGAGAGGAGCAAGACACGGCGAATCATGAAGTTCGGCTCCTTCCGAGGGGGCCCGAGGGCCTGTTGTGTCACGTCGTCGCGACGGTGAAGGGCAAGGACTGGGCCAGCCCTCGGAGACGGGCCATGGTGCTGGTGGCCGGGCCGCGAAGACCCCCGGCTCCCAGGACCCACGAGGCGGCAGCGCCGAATCATGCGGAGCCGCTCAGTGCCGCCCGTAGTAGTCCCGGAGCGCCTGCCGGTGCGCGGCGAAAGCGATCGCGCGCGGCAGACGCCGCGGCGTGAACCAGTCCGCCTCCAGCGCGTCGTCACCTGGATGCAGCCTGCCTCCCGTGCGCTCGGCGGTGTAGAGGATGAGCACCGCGCGGGTGCGGGGATCATCCATTCCTGCGTAGACGCCGAAGAGCCCCGTGAGCCGGGCCGCGAGCCCGGTCTCCTCCTCCAGCTCCCGCACCGCGCAGTGCTCCGGCGTCTCGCCGTACTCCATGAAGCCCGCGGGCAGGCACCAGGCGCCCGCTCGCGGCTCGTACTTGCGCCTCACCAGCAGCACCCGGCTGCGCTGTTCGAGGATCACGCCCGCAGCGGGCACGGGATTGCGGTAGTGGATCCAGGCACAGAGCGGGCAGACCAGGCGCACGTGCCCATGGTCGTCGAGCTTCTCGAGCGGCGTGGCACAACGCGGGCAGAAGCGGAACGGGAGCCGTTTCGGCATGAGAGGGCCAAAGTAAGGGGAGGAGAAACGCGACGCAAATGCACCAGCTCCCACGCGGGGGAGGAGCGCCCCCGGATTGCGCAAGCAACGAATGAAAGCGCCGCCGCGCCCGCGGAGGAGCCGCAGGCGCCGACACGAGCGAAACGGGGCGGGCCGGCCCGCAGGGCCCGCGCCGGCACTACGGTTTCAGGTTGAACGTGGCGGTGACCACCATGTGCCCGGCAATGACGACAGAACAGGTGGTATCGGTGCCCGAGCAGCCCGAGCCCGACCAACCCGCGAAGACGGAGGTGGCGGTATCCACCCTGGCGATCAGCGGCGCGGTGGCGCCCGGAGTCCAGTCGAGGGGCCCGCAGGCGGTCGGGCAGTCGATCCCCCCATAGGGGCAGATGACGCGACCTTGCCCGGTGCCCGCCAGCACGACCTTCAGGGTGTTCTCGGGCCCGGCGACGTCATTGCCGCCCTTGCCGCCGCAGGCGCCGACGACGAGCACGAGGATCACGAGGACCAGGAGACGAGCGAGAACGCTGAAGCGGGCACGTTCAGCCATGGCGACCTCCTCCGCCGCTGGGCGGCATCGCGAACGCATGGAGCGGCGAAGCGCACCGCCGAGCCGTTCGGGTCGCGACGCGGGATTGTCGCCCGGACGCAGCCACTCCGCGTGAACCACGCTCAAGGATGCCACGAACGCGCTGCGCGCGGAAGCTCGTTACACGTCGTCCGCCGAGCCTCACCGCCCACGAGCAGAGGCCCGGCCGATCCATTGGCCGGGCCTCGCTGCATGCCGGTTCAGAACGTCGCGCTGCACCGTCCCGCCCGATTCGACGCCCCTTTCGGACACCTCCTCGGTCCGCTGCGGGTCGGATCGATCGTCCCGTCCGGCCGCGTTCCCCTCACTTCGCGTCAGTCGCCGCGCTCGCCCCCCTGCTGCTGGTCGAGCTTGCGCCGCAGTTCATCGAGCTGGCGCCGCATCTGGTCGATCTCGCGCCGCATCTGGTCACGATCCTGCAGAGGCAGGCGGATCTGCTGGCGCGCCCCGGGGGCCGGCGTCATCCAGCTCGGTCCGGTTCCACGCCGGGTACTCTGCTTCTCGAGCGTCGCCTCCACGGTGCGCGGCACTCCATGCCGTACGACGCGGAGCGCGATCTTGCCGTCCTTACCCCGCAAGGCCGCTACGAGGTCCTCGGCTTTGTTCACCGCGCGATCACCCGCGCGGGTGATCACGTCACCGGGCTCGAGCCCCGCACGTGCGGCCGGCGTGTCCTCGATGACTTCGAGCACCAGCACGCCCTTGCCGTCCTTGAGCCCGAAGTAGTCGCCCAACCGGGGATTCAGCGATTCGATGCGCACGCCGAGCCGGCCGCGGTCGACGACGTCGGTGAAGACGCGAATCGTGCGATCGCCCGGCAGGTCGAACTCGCGGAGGTAGTCGCGGATCTCCCCGGAGACGGGAGGCTCGGGTGCTTCGGGCGCTTCCGGCGCTTCGGGTGCCTCGGGCGCCTCCATCTCCTCCCCGGCGGGCCGCGCTCCGAGCTTCACGGAGAGCGAGTGGTCCACGCCATCGCGGAACACCTGGACCGCCATGGTCTGGCCCACCTTGGCCGAGCGCACCACGTCCTGCAGCTCGGCGGGCGAGGCCACGACGCGCGAGTTGAGGCGCACGATCAGGTCGCCCTTGCGCACGCCCGCCCGATCCGCGGGGCCGTCTCGCACCACGCTGCTGACGAGCACGCCGCCGGGGCCGCCGTAGTCGATGCCCTCCCGCAGCTCGGGCGTGAGCCCCTGCATGTACACTCCGAGCCAGGGCGTCTCGCCCTCGGCCGCCCGCGTGACCGGCACGCCCGCGAGTCCCGCCACCAGCACGAGCCCCGCAACGAGCGCGCCGAGCCAGACGAGTGCTGTCGTCTTTCTCATGACCTTTCCTCCTGTGCTAGTGTGCCTGAGAACCCGATCTTCGCGTTGCCGGACACGCTCATCCGTGCTGCGCACGGGTGGGCGCGCGGGTCACGCTGCCATGTGCTCGAGTTCTCAGACACAGCCTAGCGCCCTCGTGGGCTTCGCCGGGCGACGGCTGTCGCTACGTTCAACGCCGCCGCCCGCCTCCGAGTTCCAGGAACTTGGCCCTCCGGGCCGTCCCCTGGTCGCGCCAACGCCATGAAAGTCAACGATCTGTTAGAACTCGAGGTCCGTGACGTGGTGCTGGGCGGTAAAGCCCTCGCCCGCCACGAAGGCCGGGTCGTGTTCCTGGACCGGGGGCTGCCCGGCGACCGCGTCTCGGCGCGCGTCACGCGGGTCAAACGCGCCTGGGCCGAGGCCCGGATCGAGCGCTCGCTCGCCGCCTCTCCCCTGCGGGTGGAGGCTCCCTGCCCGCATTTCCGCTCCGGGACCTGCGGGGGCTGCCGCTTCCAGGACTTCCCCTACGAGGAACAGCTCGCCCTCAAGGAGCGGCAGGTGCGCGAGACCCTCGAGCACCTGGGCGGCGTGCGCGAGCCGGCCGTGCGGGCGATCCGGCCGGCACCCGAGACCACGGGGTACAGGAACAAGATGGAGTTCAGCTTCCACCCCGGCGAGGACGGCACGCCGCTCATCGGGCTCCACCAGCACGGGACGTTCGAGGCCGTGTTCGAGCTCGAGAGCTGCATCCTGCCGAGCGCGCTCACGCTCGAGGTCCTGCGCCTCACCCAGCGCTTCGCCCGCGAGCATCGCTGGCGCGCCTACCACCCGCGCCGGCACGAAGGCGTGGCGCGCCATCTCACCGTGCGCCACCTGCCGCACACCGCGCAGTGCGCCGTCCATCTGGTCGCCGCCTCGGACGAGCTGCCCGAGCTCGAGGAGTGGGCGCGCGCCGTGGCGGCGCTGTCGAGCGAGGTGCGCACCGTGACGCTGCTCCTCAACCGCTCGCGCGCCAACGTGGCCTACGGCGAGGAGGAACGCACGCTCGTCGGCGACGGCGCAATCGTCGAGCGGCTGCTGGGGCTCGAGTTCGAGGCCACGGCGGGCACCTTTCTCCAGACCAACAGCCGCCAGGCCGAGGCGCTCTACGGCGCGGCGCTCGAGGCGGCCGCGTTGCGGGGTGGCGAGACCGTGCTCGACCTCTACTGCGGCACGGGCACCCTCACGCTGCTCCTGGCGCGCGCGGCGCGCCTGGCGGTGGGCGTCGAGTCGGTGCCGGAGGCGATCGAGCGCGCGCGCCGCAACGCGGAGCGGAACGGCGCTGCGAACGTGCACTTCGTCGCGGGCGAGGCGCGGCCCGTGCTGCGCGCGTGGGCGCGCGGGGAGCGCGCCGCGCCATGGGCGGCGGAGACTGCGTCAAGGCCGGCGCTCGGAGCAGGCGAGACCGGGAAGATCGGAGCGATCGCGTCAACTGCGGCGCGCGACTCTGCCGCCGCGGGTCCGCAGGTCGTGGTCGTGGATCCGCCCCGCGCGGGCCTCCACCCGCGCGTGGTGTTCCGCGTGGCCGAGCTGAATCCCGAGCGCATCGTCTACGTCTCGTGCAACCCCGCCACGCTGGCGCGCGACCTCAAGGACTTCGCCGGGCACGGCTGGCGCCTCGCCGAGGTCACGCCCTTCGACATGTTCCCCCACACGCCGCACATCGAGTGCGTCGCGCGGCTGGAGCGGGGGTAGAGAGTCGATCGGGCTGTCCCAGGCCGACTGTGAACACCTTCTCCGCGGCCACCCCTGGGCGGCGATGAAGGGTCGTTGACGCCTCCGCGCTAGCGATCCTCACCTCCACCCAGCTTGGACTCCACGCTGCGGATCTTGTCCTCGAGCGTCTGCTCCCGATCCGTGCGGGTTCCCACCTTGATGGTGGTCATGACGCGAGGCGCGCCCATCTCGTGCAGCGTCTCATGGCACCGTTTGACCGCCTCGAAGAAGACGGCCCATTCTCCCTCGACGTTCGTGCCGTAGGCGTGCAGGCGGGTGTGCAGGCCCGCCGCGGACAGGATCCGCTCGCAGGCCGCGACGTACTTCGACAGCGAGACGCCGACACCCATGGGCACCACCGTGAGGTCCGCCAGCACCTTCATGGTTCCTCCTCATCGCTCCCCGCGCCGCAGGCGATCCCGTCACCAGGGTCGGACTGGGCGCGTCAGGCTCCGGCCTTCCGGCCGATGACGTAGATCCGGCGCACGGGAATCTCGAACGCGCAGGGCTCCCGCGTCTCGGCGAACACGCAGCGGAAACCGCCGCTTTCCAGCAGTCCCCGGAGTTCGTCTTCGGTGAAGTTCACGAAGAAGGTCTCATGGGCCGTGCCCAGGGGATCGGCGATGAAGCCCTCGCCCTCGCCTTCCTTCACCACCATGAGGAGCCCTCCCTGCGGCTTCAGCACTCTCCGGAACTCCCCAAGCAGCGCCGGAATGTGCTCCTTGGGCGTGTAGAGGACGGCGTAGTAGGCGAGGATCCCGTCGAAGGACGCGTCGGGGAAGGTCATGGCCTCCATCGCCATCACTTCGAAGCGGAGCCCGGGATTCGCGGCGCGGGCGATGGCGATACACTCCGGGGAGAGGTCGATGCCGGTCACGTCGAGCCCCGCCTGCGACAGGTGCCGCGCCGTGTGGCCGCAGGGTCCGCAACCTGCGTCGCAGACCCTCGCCCCCGGGCCCAGGAGCACGGCGAAGCGGTCGAGAATCCGCCGGTCGTACTCCTTCTGCTGGAGTTCGTCCTTGAAGAGGTCGTAGTACTTCCGTCCGACGGCGTCGAAGTACTCTCGCGTGCGTTTGCGGACATCTTCGGGATCGTACACGCCAGCCTCCGGCAGTCCGGCGAAATCCGTGGGGTCCTTCGGGACGGCCACGGCAGTCTAGCGCCTCACCCCGGCTCGTGGCAGTGGCGGCCATCGCGCTGGACGGAATCGCTCCCGGTAGGCACTCTGTCGCGGCGAAGTCTTTCGAGCGTGCAGCGCGACCCGCGCCCAAGTGCTCAGCCCAGGAGGTGCGATCCAACCATGTTCACGACCGCCACGAGCAGATCCAGCCGCCGCAGCGGGAACTCCCGCCGTCCGTTTCAGTCGAGCCCGGGATTGCGCTGCGTCCTGACCGCCGCCTTGCTCGCCGCGGCAGGCGCGGCCGGTGCCGCCGAGCCGCTCATCCCGCTCGCCACTCTGCTCGGCCCGCCGCGCGTCGCGGCCCCCGCGCTGAGTCCTGACGGCCGCATGCTGAGCTGGATCGCGCCGCTCGACGGCGTCCCCAACCTGTGGGTGGCGCCCGCGGACAGCGTCTCCGCCGCCCGCCCCGTCACGCGCGAGAGCGGACGCGGGCTGCAGGCCTTCGACGTGAGCGGCAACGTCGCCTACCGCTGGACCGGCGACAGCCGCTACCTCCTCTACCGCAAGGACCACGACGGCGACGAGCAGTGGAACCTCTACCGCGCGAGCGTGGCCACCGGCGACACCGTCAACCTCACCCCGCGCCCCAACGCCCAGGTCCGGCTCCTCGCGCTCGGAGAGCCCGACGCCGGGCACGCGCTGGTCGGCATCAACGACCGCGAACCCCGGCGGCACGACCTCTACCGCCTTGACCTCGCGACGGGCACGCTCCAGCTCGTCGAGAAGAACGAGCGCTTCGCCGGGTTCGTCGCGGACCCGGCGCTCAGGCCGCGGCTCGCGTTCGCCGTGACACCGCAAGGAGGGATCGACGTGCTGCGTTCCGCGGGCGACGGGCAGTGGCAGCCGCTCGACCGCGTCGACCCGGGGGAGTCGCCGGGCAAGGTGGTGGGCTTCGACCGGGAGAACCGCACGCTCTTCGCGCGCAGCGCCCGCGGGCGGAACACCGCCGCGCTCGTGGCCTACGACCTGGCCAGCGGGGCGATGCGGGTCATCGCCGAGGACCCGCGCACCGACATCGCCGAGGTGCTGGTGCATCCCGTGAGCGGCGCCGTCCAGGCCTACGCCACCAACTTCACCCGTCTCGAGTGGCACCCGCTCGATTCCCGGGTGAAGCCGGACCTCGAGGCGCTGCGCACAGCGGCCGGCGGCGACTTCCGCATCGTGAGCCGCTCGCGTGACGACCGGCGCTGGCTGGTGGACTACACCCTCGCCGACGCGCCCGAGTCCTGGTACCTCTACGAGCGCGGCGCGCGCCGCGCGACCCGCCTCTTCAGCTCGAACCCCGAGCTCGAGGGATTGCCGCTCGCCAAGCTCCACCCGCTCGTCATCCGCTCGCGCGACGGCCTGGACCTGGTCTCCTACCTGAGCCTGCCGCCCGGTTCCGATCCGGACGGCGACGGACGGCCGAGCGCGCCCCTGCCGACAGTGATGCTGGTTCACGGCGGGCCGGGCGACGAGCGCGCCGAATACGGATTCGCGCCCCTGCTCCAGTGGCTCGCGAACCGCGGCTACGCCGTCCTGAACGTGAACTTCCGCGGCTCGCCCGGCTTCGGCAAGGCCTTCCAGAACGCCGAGCAGCTCGAGTGGGGCGGAAAGATGAACCTCGATCTCGTCGATCAGGCCGATTGGGCCGTGGCGAATGGCATCGCCGCGAAGGACCGGATCGCGGTCATGGGCGGGAGCTACGGCGGCTACGCGGCCCTGTGCGCGATGGCCTTCACGCCCGGCACCTTCGCCTGCGCGGTGGACGTCGTCGGGCCCGCGAACCTCGAGACCTTCATGGCCACGATTCCGCCGACCTGGTCGCTCGACCACTTCGCGCGCCGCGTCGGCGACCCCCGCACGGAGGAGGGCCGCGCGCACCTGCGCGCGCGCTCGCCCATCCACTTCGTGGATCAGGTGCGGGGGCCGATCCTGATCGCCCAGGGCGCGAACGACGCGCGCGTCCCGCAGGTGGAGTCGGATTCCATGGTCGCCGCTCTCGCTCGCCGCGGAGTGCAGGTCACCTACCTGCTCTACCCCGACGAGGGGCACGGCTTCGCGCGGTCCGAGAACAGCATGGCCTTCTATGCCGTGACCGAGGCGTTCCTCGCCGCCAATCTCGGCGGGCGGTTCGAGCCGATCGGCGACCGCCTCAAGGGATCGAGCGTGCGCGTGCCGGCCGGAGCCGAGCACGTGCCTGGTCTCGCGGAGGCGCTCGGCGCCAACGGCGCGCCCGGCCGCTGACGGGGGCTACTTCTTCGGGTTTCGCTTCAGCCAGTCGCCGGCGAAGGCGGCCGTCATCGCGTCGAGGTTGATGAGCACCGAGTCGCGAAGCGCCTTCGAATACGCCGCGCCGAGATGAGCGGCGCTCCACGTCCCGCCGGGGATCGGCTCGTGGCCGCCACCGGCTCGGCCGGCCTCGGTCCCCGGCAGGACGAGCTGCATCAGATCGAGCCGCGCGTGGTACGCAACTTGAGGCGCGGGACCCAGCGGCTGGGCGAAGAGAATGGAGACGTCGAGCACCGGCATGCGTTTATCCGCCGCCAGCTCCTTCTCCGTCAGCACGGGCACGCCCGCCCGGCGCAACGACGCCTCGACCCGGACCTTCACCGACGAAGGAGTGAGCGCGGCCGAGGCTTGTGGGGCGAGCGGCTCGACCACCACGCCCACGCCCGGGAGTCCCGTCAGGATCCCCCCGGCGGGGCGAATGATGGAGTCGGGCGGGACTCTCGCCGGGCTCACTGCCGCTGGGCGAATGATGGAGTCGGCCGCGGCTTTCGCCGGGCTCACTGCCGGGGGGCGGATGATGGAGTCGGCCGGAGCTTTCGCTGGGTTCACTGCCGCTGGGCGAATGATGGAGTCGGCCGGGGCTTTCGCCGGGTTCACTGCCGGGGGGTGAACGAGGGAGTCGGCCGGAACTTTCGCTGGGCTCACTGCCGGAGGGTGAACGAGGGAGTCGGCCGGGGGCCTCGTTGCCCTTCTCTCCACGGGCCGTACGACGGAATCGGCAGGGACTCCCGCCGGACTCCCCGCCCCGGACCGAGCGACGGAATCGGCAGGAGCGGCGGCGAGCACCGCGCACAGCGCGAGCAGGAGGAGGCTCATCGTGCCTCCTTGCCCCGATGGGTCGCCACCCAGTCCTTCACGAACTCGTCGATCTTCTCGTCCAGGGCTCGCTGCGCTTGCGCGGGCGCAGGCCCCACATCGCCGCTCCCGAGTGTCCAGCCCTCCCAGGTGGAAGCCACGATCGGCCGCGACTCCGCCGCGGCGCCGGGACCGGGCATCGTCCGCACCGGCTGCGAGAGCGTCACCCCGCACGCGAACGCGTAACCGACCAGATCGGAGGAGAGCGGCGCCGCCGTGAGCAGGACGAACGCGACCTGCACGTGCAGCGTCGGGGCGGGCGGTCCCGAATCGGTCTCCGCCGGCCCCAGCACGGAAATCCCCGCGGCGCGGAGCCGCCTCTCCGCCCTCGCCCGCAAGCTGTCGGCGCGGGCCAGGGCCGGCGAATCCGCGGGGATCACCTCCGCACTCACCAGCACCGCGGAGAGCGCCTTGAGCGAGGGTCTCTGCCACGCGTCGGCCTTCGCTCCAGCAACGGCCGTTGCCAGCAGCGCGCAGGTGCCGAGGAGAACGAGTCTGCTCAGTCGCACGGAGGCCTCGTGGCGTTCGAGAGCGGGAACCGCCCCGCCGACCTCTCATTCTCGCAGCCGCCCGCGCTCCAGGCAATCGGGAACCCGGCCGATGAACCCGGCCCGCCCTGGTCACCCCTCACGGCTCTATGCTCTACTGCGATCGGCCGGTCCACGGCCGCAGGCCCGTGGCCACCGCCCGGCGCAGATGGGGAGAAACGCGCATGAAGGAGACCCGGCGACAGCAAGCGAGGCCGCGCCGCGGCGCGCCGCCGCCCCCGCGCGCCGGCGTATCGGTCGTCCCGCCGCTGTCGCTCGCCCATCCAGCCTTCCTGCTGGCTCTGCTCGTGACGGCGGCGCTCCTGGTGCTCGGCACCACGACCGCGCTCCTCGACTACGACGTGTGGCAGCACCTGACGGTGGGGCGCTTCATCTGGGAGCAGCATCGCTTCCCCACCACCCAGCTCTGGACCTGGCCCACCTACGGCGCCAAGGAGGTGGACTACGCCTGGGGCTTCGAGGCCCTGGTCTGGCCCTGCTGGAAGCTGGGCGGCCTGCTCGGCCTCTACGCCTGGCGCTGGCTCACCACGCTCGCCGCCTTCGCCTTCGCCTGGGCGGCGGCGCGCCGCATGGGGGCGAAGGGGCTCGCGCCGCTGGTGGTCATCGCGCTCTGCGCCATGATCTACCGCATCCGCTCCCAGGTGCGGCCCGAGACGGTGGCGGCGGTGCTGCTCATGGCCGAGGTCTGGCTGCTCGAGTCGCGCCGCCACGGGGTGCGGGTGCATCCCGCCTGGCTGGTGCTGATCGCCTGGGCGTGGGCGAACACGCACATCTCCTGCTACCTGTTCTTCGCGGTGCTCGGCTTCCACGTCTTCGCCGCGTCGCTACGGCGACGCAGCCCGGGGGCGCCGCCCACGCGCGATCTGTGGCTCGCCGCTCTCGCCGCGGCGGCGATCTCGTTCGTGAACCCCTCGGG
>Ga0315277_10011603_pt1 | contig 11085 bp, 7 predicted proteins | sample YL17G05_15_MG_FD_203695 | JGI IMG/M metagenome (GOLD analysis project Ga0315277, IMG submission 203695) | Sediment microbial communities from Yellowstone Lake, YNP, Wyoming, USA - YL17G05_15 | ecosystem: Environmental > Aquatic > Freshwater > Lake > Sediment | place: USA: Wyoming | collected... | reverse complement strand
TGGGCCGGCTCCTCCGGAAGAAGCGTCAAGGAGAGCGCCAAGCTAGCTTCCTCAGGAGTAAAAAGACGGCGGAGGATACGGAGTTCGACCCCGCTTTCGGTCGAGGGGAATCCTCCCGGCATGTCGTCGAGATGTTTAGCCAGCTTCTTGTAAATGTCATCCATTGGCTGGGAATTTCTTTCTTGATTTCGACTTGTCTCTTTTTCCATCATTCCGGGGTCCGCCATCATAGCTCCGGACAGCCGGCGGAGTCAAGGGTAGACATTCAACTTAGAAATCACCGTAAAATTGGCTCGAGCGAGGGCGACTTTGTTATAATGGCCATCAGCCCGAGAGGAGAAGCCATGAGAAAGACAAAAACGTCCCTCCGACTTGTCCTGATCGCCTTCCTCGCCGTCATCCTCTTTTCCGGGAATGTCCAAACAGGCGGCCCGGCATCCGGTGGCGCACGAGACAAGTGCACGACTGTCATCGTCGGGAAAAACGCCACCGCCGACGGCTCCGTCCTCCTCGGACACAACGAAGACTGGGGAGAATATCTCATGCCTCTCCGCTGGAACCCGAGGGAAAAACACAAGCCGGGAGAGACCCTCACCCTGCGAGACGGCCAAGTTATCCCTCAGGTCCAGGAAACATACGCCTTCATCTGGCCGGCGGCGGAATGTAACGGAATCAACGAACTCCAGGTGGCCATGGCCGATGACACCGGGTCCTGCCGGAAGGAACTATTCCAGAACGAAAGGGGAATCGACCTGCAGGAATTCGTGCAATTGGCGCTCCAACGGTCGCGGACCGCCAAGGAGGCCATCCTAACCATGGGCGGTCTGATCGAGAAGTACGGATACCGGAGCTACAACGGACTGGATGGGGATATCGTCAGCATCGCCGACCCCGGTGAGGGCTGGTGGATGGAGGTTACGATCGGCGGTATCTGGGTCGCCCAGCGGGTCCCGGATGACGCTTTCGTGGTGCTGGCGAACAGATTCCGCATCGGGGAAATCGACCTCAAAGACTCCTCCCGGTTCCTCGCCTGCCCCAACCTCATCGATTACGCCAGACAAAAAGGATGGTATGACCCGGTGCAGGGGCCGTTTCATTTCTTTCGAGTCTACGGCGCCGCCGAGGATGCCCGCGCGGCCTACAACACCCGGAGGGAGTGGCGGGGAAACGGGCTTCTTTCCGGCCGGAAGTTCAGGGAAGAGGAAAATCCCCTGACCGGAGCGCCAAGCAACAAGCTGACTCCTCGGGATATCATGGCTCTTCTCCGTGATCATTATGAAGGCACGGAGTATGACCCGACCAACAGGTACGAAAAGGGTTCTCCTCATCACACCTCGGAGCGCACCATCTGCGTTATGGGGACGGACGCCAGCTCAGTTGCGCATCTCAGAGGCTGGCTCCCGCCGGAGATCGGCGGCGTGCTCTGGCTTTCGGCCGGTACCCCCTGCTCCAGTGTCTATATCCCCTATTATCTGGGAGTCCTGGACTTTCCCAAACCCTACGGGTTCCTTTCGGATACCTACGACCGGGAAAATGGGTTTTGGGTGTTCAACTCCCTGGAGAATCTCGTCGACCGCTACTACGCCGAAAAAGGGAGGCGTGAAAAAAGCGGAAAGAGGGCCATCGACTACGTGGCCGGCTTCTGGAAGGACTTCGAGGACGGTGAATTCGCCATGCAGCCCGCTGTCGAGAAGACGGCTCTCGAGCTCTACCAGAAGGAAAAATCACTCGCCCGTTCCTTCCTCGACACGCATTCCAACGCGCTCGGCCTGCGGGCTTTCGCCGACGCCCAAACGCTCGGTGATACGCTCAGGACTCGATATTATCGCTGAGGCCATCGGGTTTCCTCCACCGCCCCCGGCGGAAAAGGGCTATCGCGTTCGGACCGTGAGCCAACCGCTAGAAACCCGGGCCGGCAAGTTTTTCAAAAACCGCCACGATCTGAGGAAAATAGTCTTTGAGTGCGGGATACTTGTCTCGCTGTTTTTCGTATTGTTCTAGAGATTTACAGATCGCATCCAAGTGAGGGAATCCCGCGTTTTTCTCGAGCTCCAGCGCCCCGCTCGCCTTTTCCTTTCCGAGTCTGAGAGCAGTCAGTCGCGTGGTGGCCGCTCTGACAACGTACTCACTCGTTTGGTCGGCAAGGTGGACGTCCCACAGGCCGAACGTCTTGATCTGCTCGATAACTTGGCCGGGCAATTTCCGGCTCTCCAGCGCGCCGACCGGCCCTCTTAGTTGGTCCAGATGCAGGTCCGTCAGATGGTTGACAAAAGAATGGCTGAACTCGTGCCAGCAGAGCCGGCGCATGGAATCACCCGAACCGAAATTCGGCCAGTCTTCAATCACTCCCTTCGACCCGATTATCGCATACGCCTGATAGTATCCTTCTGGAGTCTTTATCCTCGGGCCAAAACCCCCCGGATGAAACAGGGGCGCCAGGATGAGATGATAGCTGTCTTGCCCATAGCCGTAGTATTGGTCTAAATCCTTCACATAGTCCCATTCCATGTTCTTCCTGTAATCGGAAGCTAACTTGGAATAGACGGTTTCATGGTCCTTGAAGAAATCCATGAAGTTCGCGTCTCTGGCGAAGAGACGCATTCCCTGAACAAACTCATCGAGCTTCGCCCTGCTGCCTGCCATCTTGATCAGGAAATCCTCGAGCGGGATTTCTTCCTCTAAGAGCGGGGGGTTCGAGAGATGGAGCATGACGCTCGGCGGATGGCCGAACCGGAAGAGGCCCCGCGCGGCCATGTCACTATAAGTCTTGACCGCTGCGTGGCCTTTGTAGGGGGAAAATCGCCGGTCGATCTCCCTCTTGTATGAGAAGTCCAGGTCGGTTACGACGCGAGCTTCGATGACCCCCTGTTCGTTTTTTAGCCCCCGGAAATCGCTCAAATAGAGCACGACAGCATAGAGCTCGATGCGCGGGTCGACGCCGATGTTGATTCTGTCTTTGGCTTCGGGTTTCTCGGGCCGGCTGTCAAGTGCCGCGAGATTGGACATGAACGCCGCCGCCGCGCCAATCCTGATAAATTCTCGTCTTTTCATTGTCCATCCTCCCCCAGCTGGACCACGACGCCGGCTAGCGAAGCTCAGCCGACGACCCCTCGACCTTTGTCCAGGGCTCAAACCGAGCTCCCAGGTTCTTCCCCAAGAACTCTTCAATGCGTCCGAAGAGATCGAGCTGGTTCTCCGGCCGGCCGAGGCCATGGCCTTCATCGGGATAGACCACGAACGTCACCGGAATATTCTTGGCCCGCATCGCCTTGACGATCTGTTCGGGCTCGGAAATCTTGACCCGGGGGTCGTTCTGGCCATGGGCGATGAGGAGCGGAGCCCGGATGTTATCAACATGGAAGAGAGGCGAAATCCGGCGGTTCAATTCTTCATCGCGCTCGACATCGCCGACCCGGCGGATCCACCTCTTTTTGATGGGCAGCCAAAAGCTGGGGAAAGTCTCGAAACTTGTCTTCAGGTTGGCAAGCCCGCTCATGTCCACGGCACAGGCATAGAGCTCCGGAGTAAAAGTAATGCCGGCGAGCGTCGCGTAGCCCCCGTAGGATCCACCCATGATCGAAACGCGTTTGGGATCGGCGATGCCACGTCTGATCAATTCTTTCACAGAGTCCGTCAAGTCGTGCTGCATAGATCCCACACCCCACTGGCCGTTTCCGGCATTTAAATATTTCTTTCCGTAGCCCGTCGAGCCCCGGAAATTGACCTGGAGAACCGCGTAGCCGCGGTTGGCCATCCATTGGACGCCCTGGTTGAAGCCCCAGTCATCCCTTGCCCAGGGTCCGCCATGGACGAACAGGATCAAGGGAAGGTTCTTCGGAGGAACGCCCTGGGGAAGACTGAGGTAGCAGGGAATATCCGTTCCGTCCCGCGCTTTGATGACCACGGGCTGCTGGGGAGAGAACCTGTATGTGCCAAAGGCGGACTGGTCTTCAAAAAGCGGCCGGGCTTCCCTGGTATCCCGGTCATATAAATAGTAGAGGGGCAGCCGCAGGTCCGAGATGAACTGGACGATCCATTTCCGGTCGTCCGGTGTCCGGCTCAGCACCTGGATGACGCCCAGCTTCATCTTGTCCAGGGCCTCAAAGTCTTTCTGAATCCCGGGGTCGAGGACCTTCCATTCGGGGATGAGGTAATTGAAGGCGACCGCTTGGACTTTTCCGGTCTCGGGGTGGAACAGGACCTGGGCGAAATCATAGAGTGTCATGCTCATCACGTTCCACAGGTTGGCCTTGGGATCATGCGCGATTATCTCCAGTTCTTTTCCTGTTTCGGCATCGACTTTGAGGAGTTGGGTCGTATCCGACCGGAGGGCGGATTGAACGTAGAGGCCCTTTCCGTCGGGTGTAAAGGCGATGGCCAACTCGCTCCCGTAGCCTTCGACGACACCGCTCTCCCCGAACGGCCAGGTGATGATTGGCTTCCAGGGCTGGTCGGGAGATGGGCGAGTCCGGAGCTCCATGCTGCTGTCCTCCGGGCTGATGGAGACGGCGGCCCGGATGACGAGGTCCCAGTCCGGTAGCCACCAGCGGACATCCCCCGGATTTTGGGTGTCCAGAGTCACGGCGCCGGTCAGCAGGTCAACCCGGTACATGTCAAAGATACGCCGGTCCCGGATGTTGATCCCGATCAGGACTTCTCGGGGACGTTTCGCCGCGGTTAGGAGGTTCTGGGCCTTCATCCCCTTGAACGGGGTTAGGTCCCGGACGACCTGGGTGTTCAAATCCACTGAATAGAGATGGAAATTTTCATCCCCGTCGCTGTCCTGGAGAAAGAGGAGGTGTTGATTATTAAAAGCCCAGGCGTACTCGAAGATCCCCTGGCGTTCGTCAAAGGTGACCTGGATATCATCCGCCTTCCCGAGCGTCCGAACGAAAATATTGGGAACACCCTTGTCTGTAAACCCAATATACGCCAGGCGCTTTCCGGCCGGGTCGAGCTGCGGGTTTGTCTTGAGCTTTTGAGGCTTGATAAAAACTTCACGGGGGATGAGGTCGGGCAACTGGGCGCTGGCCAGGTCGGCCAAGAAAAACAGAATAGCCAGAGAATAGACGAACCTTCTTTTCATGAGCGTCTCCTTTAAACAGCCAAACCGGTAGGCAATCATCGGATGACATCTATTATACGAGTATTTTGGCCTGGGGGTTTCTAGGTTCGTTGGCGCCGGCTTGTCGAACCTTGGCAATAACCCCGCTTCCTTGAGAGTTGCACAGGTTATGTGCCAGAATGGGACCAAGAGGAAGGGCAATGACCGAGGAAGAGAACTCCGAACCCGCACACATGCCCTACATCGCAGCAGCCTATTCCCGAAGCGTCAAGAAGGTAAGAGCGAGAATCAGGCCAGGATCACACGTTGAATCTGATCACATCTCTTGGCCGGTGGTCCGGCGCGGGTAGCGCGGCGGCTGGAAGACGATCCTGAACTCAGTCCCGTTCTCCCGGAGAATTTCGAGCCGGCCGTCGACCTGATCGACAAGGCTTGAGACGATCTGAAGGCCCAGGGATTCCGTCTTCCGGATGTCAATCCCTTCGGGAAAACCGATGCCGTCATCCTTCACGCTCAGCAGGTAGCTTCCTTCTGGAAGCGGCCGGAGCGCAAGCTCTATAGTCCCGCTCTTTTTCCCCGGGAAGGCGTGTTTCATGGCGTTGGAAAGCAATTCATTGGCAATGAGTCCCGATGGGATCGCCGTCTGGATGTCCAGATAGACCTCCTCGAGCGCCGTCTCCAGCCTGATCCGGCGGGTGTCCACCTCATTGAAGTGGAGGAGATGGCTGGCCAGGCTTCTGAGATAGGAGCCGAATTCGATCTTGGAAAGATCCGAGGACTTGTAGAGACTCTCATGAACGAGAGCCATCGTACGAATCCGGAGCTGACACTCCCGGAACATCTCGACGGCGGCGGGGTCGGTGAGATGTTTCGACTGCAGGTTGAGCAAACTGGAGATGACCTGCATGTTATTTTTGACCCGGTGGTGGATCTCCTGGAGGAGGATTTCCTTTTCCCGGAGGGACGCCTGGAGCCGGTCTTCGGCCTTTCGTCTCTCGGTCACATCGAGGATCGACCCCTGGATGGCCGGCTTTCCCTGGTAGTCGATCCGGCTCCCCAGGACTTCGACGTGGATAAGGGACCCGTCTTTCCTGACGCCTTGGAGCTCATAATGACTGAATTCCTTTTCTCCCGATTCCCGATAGTCTATCTCTTGAGTCACCTTATCCCTGCTCAACGGGGCGATGAGATCCTGAATGTTCCGGCCGATGATCTCACCGGGACCTTCGTAGCCGAAGATCTCGGCAAACCTCTTGTTGCAGAACATGAAAACCCTATCCTGATGGATGTACTTGCCTACGAGGGTGTAGTCAACCAGCTTCCTGTATTTTTCCTCGCTCTCCCGGAGCGCCCCCTCTGCTGCTCTACGCACGGCCAGCTCCCTCCGGGCGAGGTCAAGGGACCGCTCGATGCTCTCCCGGGACCAGAACGTCAGATAAGCGGAAACAATCAAGAGGGTTGTGATCGTCCCCCACTGCGATAGTGCGACCGTCAGGTTTGGTGCCGGCAGGCGGCCGGCCCTTTCGGCGGCCATCAAAATAGAAACCGCCAGGATGCACGCCGCTGTTGTTACAAAAATCGCCCGGCGGTCGAGGAGGAGCCCGGCCGTAACGACAAGAAGAATGAAGGCCCCCAGAGCCGGGTCGCGGGTTGTCCCCACAAAATAAACCGCCGCCGTGGTCAGGATCAGGAAAAGGAGAAGCGGGCCGTAGCTGGCTTGAATGATCCGGCCCCGATGCATCGGAAGGCGTAGCCAGAGCAAGGCTACGATGGCCGCGACCTCAATCCCCAGGATCCGGAGGGGGATATCGCCGCTGATGATGTCGACGGTCAACATCAACCCCATGCCGACGGCACATAGGAGAAGGACGGCGTTGAGCAGCCGGGCCCGGCGCGTCTTGTCTTCATCCCCCTCAAACACGGGCGGGGCGAAGAATCTTTTGATCCGATTTCGCATGATGGCCTCTTAACTCAAAATCAGGCTGCCGATAACGCCGGAGATGTTATCCCGGCCAAAAAACGAAGTCAAGACGATCGAGGTATAACCGAGAATGAGGAAAAAGAGAACGAGCGGATTCGGACTACTTGATTTTCCAGAAATCCAGCCCGCCATCGTCCGGTAGGAGTTCCGCTTCGGACGGTGAGATCTCCCGAAGCATTAGATCCCGCTGGTAGAGTTTGCCCGGGCCGTTCTGGCCGTAGAAAACCCCCACTTTAGCCTTATCAAAATCGGAATAGCCGGCTTCTGCGTCGTTATCGACCGGCTCCATGCGGACCACAGTATCCCCCTTCCAGGTTGCTAGATACCGCCATTGCCTGAACCCTGGGTTGCCGACCACTATATCTTCGGTCCGGATCGGCAGAGGATAAGCCACTTCGATCCGGTCTCCGGCGCGAAGCTGTCCCAGTTCGAGATAGTTCCCGAACGGCCGCGCGGCGTTCGGCAAATCCGCGCCGTTCACGCGGACAGTCATCTCGGCGGCGCTGGTGAATTCCGGAATGCAAACTCTCACAGCGCTGTCACGGCTTAGAGCGATCCGCAAGAGGCCGCGGTAGGGCTGTTCGCAGCGAATCTCCGCTTGGGGCAGTTTCTTGTCAATATGCATATTGATAGACAGGCTTCCGGCCTCGAACCGAGCAGCGTTCTTCCATAAGATAAAAAGCCCGTGCACGCCCGAGCCGCCGCAGCAGTTCTGGAGAGCCCGCACTTTGTTCTTCAGCTCCGGGCCGCCCCAGTGGGCGTTCAGCGTCTCGCGGCAGGCCAAAATATGATTCGGCGAGCTCCATCCGGCCCAGGCGCCCAGGATGCGGCCGCCGATATCGCGGTAGGTGAATTGCGCCGTGTCGGGGCGGGCGTTGTCGGACTCCAGCCAGGAGGCGTCGCGCACCTGGCTCTCCGCGTAATGGTTCCGCGCCAGACGCTCCATGTCGCCCCAGTACTCAGGATGTCCATGGTTGGCGAGAGTGACACCGATGCCCGCGAAATCCATCAGTGCGCACGTCTCGCAGGCGATGATGTCGCCCTGTCGTCCGATGACTTCGGGCAGGAAACCGAAGCTCGTGCCCGTCGTTTTGACGTACCGATAAAGGGCGTCCATACGGCTGTAGAGGATGGGGTCTCCGGTGGTCAGCGCATAGTCGGCGGCCCCGACCATCGACCTCAGGTTGCCGTGCATGTGCCCGGACGGGCCAAAGGTGTTGTCAGGTGTGAAAGTGCGGCCGTTGACGATCGCGCGGTCGACAAGAATGCGGGCCGCCTCCAAACCCGCTTCGCATCCGAGCAGGCGCGCCGCGACCATGAGACTCTTGATCGCGAATCCGTCCCCTGGAAAACGGCCGGAGCGCAAGCCGGCTAACATCCCCGCGGCCATTTTCACGGCCGCCTGCCGCAGGGTGTCATCGCCGCTGTCGACGGCGGCGGTGACTAGAGCATAGAGGGTCAAAGAGGCGTCTCCCCAATCGGCAACTGGCTTGCTGTAAGAGGTCGCGGGCCGATGCAGAAATCCGTCGGAGGGATCGATCAAGGACAATACCTTCCGCCGCCATACCTTCTCGGTGGCGGCTTCCTTGCCGGCCATCCGGCGGAGCATGACGGCGCCCTGCCACTGCCGGGTCATCACGTCGCCGAAATCCGGCCAGTCGTGCGCGGCCTCGGCGGGCTGAGTCCAAAAGACGTTGAAATACGGAAGTCCTTCCGCATCGACAAGGCGTTCAAGGTAGTTGATGGAGTTTGCGGTATAACTCTCCAGAGTAAAAGAGGCCGGCTTGGCCCCGGATTTCCCATTGCCATCCTGTGACTTTCGGCGAACGCGCTCTTTAGGCCAAAGCGGAGCTACGGCACCGGAAACGACAGCCGATGAAGCGCCCTTGATGAAATCGCGTCTCGAAAGGCTCATGGCGTTACTCTCCGGACTGGCCCCAGTTTTTAAACTCTCTTTTTGAGGATTTTCCCCGGAAGCCGGCCGGTGTGATCGCCATGCTCTACGACTACCTGACCGTTGACGATCACGTATTCCACCCCGACGGGGTACTGATGGGGATTAACCCAAGTCGCCCGGTCGGCAATCTTGTCCGGGTCAAAAACGACCAGGTCGGCATAGTATCCGGACTGGAGCCGCCCTCTTTTTTCGAACCCAAACCGTGAGGCCGGAATCGCCGTCATCTTCTTGATCATCTCCTCGAGCGGCACGATCTTTTCTTCCCGTACGTATTTTCCCAGCGCCCGGGGGAACGTCCCGTAGTTGCGGGGGTGAGGCTTTCCCGCGCTCAGAACGCCGTAGGGAGCGATGGCCGACCCATCGCAGCCGAGGCCGACCAGCGGATGGGCCAGGATTTTTTTCAGGACATCCTCATTCCCATAGAACGAGATCATCCCGACCATAGCCTTTTCTTCGACGAGAAGATCTCTTATGAAATCATACGGCTGTTTCCCCATCTCCCGGGCGGCTTCCAGAATATTTTTTCCCTGGATATGCTTATTTTTTTCTAGGACAACGTCCGAAATGAGTACCTTGTCCCAGGACCCCAGCCGATCCTCATGTGTCGCAAGATGAGATCGCAGCTTCTCATCCAGCGCCGGATCTTGAAGACGGCGGAGGAAATCCTCAGTCGTCCCCTCCCTTGCCCAAAGAGGAAAGTAGCTGCTCAGGCCCGTGGAGCCGGCGATATAAGGATAGCGGTCGCAAAAGAGCTCCACACCTTGTTGTCTGGCCTGATCGATTTTGGCCAGGGCCGCATCGACCTTCGGCCAATTGCGGTAGCCGCCGACCTTAAGATGGGCGATTTGCAGGCGCACGCCGGAATCCTTGGCCGCGGCAATACATTCATCCAGAGATTCAAGGATTCCTTCGTCCTCATCCCGCATGTGGGTTGCGTACGTGCCGTTGAATCTCGCGACAACCCGGCAGAGTTCGGTGAGCTCAGCGGGACGGGCAAAGCTTCCGGGCGTATACTCGAGGCCCGAGGAAAGCCCGAAAACACCGGCCCGCATGTGCTCTTCGACCAGACTCTTCATCCTCTCGAGTTCTTCGGGAGTGGGCGGTCGGTCGTTGAACCCCATCGCCGCTCCACGGATGGCCCCGTGCCCGAGGAGGGTCGAGTAGTTAAGGGCTATCCCCTTTTCCCCCAGCCGGCTGAAAAACCCGGCCATATCTCTCCAGGTGAGGTCGAGGCCGTAGACGGTTTTCGCGTTTTCCTTTAGCTCTTCGAAAATGGCATCGGGCACGGGGAAAACGGACCCGCCGCAGTTTCCGCTCACGAGTGTCGTGATTCCCTGGTGGATGACGCTCTCCGCTTTGGGGTTGATGATCAGGCTGACATCAGTATGGTCGTGGGCGTCGATAAACCCGGGAGAAACGGCCAGGCCTTTGCCTTCGATGACTAGCTTCCCCCGGCTGGCTTTGGCTTTTCCAACTGTTTGAACCGTTTCCCCAACTATGCCGATATCCGCAACGAAGGGACGACCTCCCTGCCCGTCATAGACCAGGGCATCTGTGATGACGATGTCATGGGCTTTCTTAGCGGCGCAGCCCTGGAGCAGCGGCCCGCAGCCCCCTAGGCCGGCCAAGGCGGCGGTCTTGGCGGTCTGCTTCAGAAAATCCCGTCGGTTCATAGGTTTTTTCATGCACGCTCCTCCCGGGCGAAATCGGAACGTCCCTATTCTTTAAAAAGCGACAGCCCGAGTCAAGCAAGGAAAACAGCTGTCAATAGCCGTTGAAGTGGGGGGAAATAAAAAAGGGCAGACTTCAGCCCAGTTGAATCCACTCTAAGTTTCTAGGGGATTCTTGCTGCTAGAGCAGGAAATTCAGGGGACAAGTACTGAGTCGAGGGATTCCCGTACCTGTCCCCGAATCTTTCTTGCTAGGCTTAGGGGACTAATACCGCCGGCTGCCGCCGCCGCCGCCAAAACCGCCGCCGCCTGAGCGGGGCCGGTCCGTGCGGGCCTTGGCCTCGTTGACCTTCAGGGTGCGCCCCTTGAGGTCCTTGCCGTTCAGCATCGACATGGCCTTCTCGGCCTCGTC
>Ga0315277_10011599_pt1 | contig 11088 bp, 9 predicted proteins | sample YL17G05_15_MG_FD_203695 | JGI IMG/M metagenome (GOLD analysis project Ga0315277, IMG submission 203695) | Sediment microbial communities from Yellowstone Lake, YNP, Wyoming, USA - YL17G05_15 | ecosystem: Environmental > Aquatic > Freshwater > Lake > Sediment | place: USA: Wyoming | collected... | reverse complement strand
TTGATGTTGGTCGCCGCGTTCACGTCCCGGTCGTGCATCGCGCCGCAAGACGGACATGTCCAATGCCGGTCGGCAAGCGTCAACGTGCTGTTCACGGCACCGCACGCCGAGCACATCTTGCTCGACGGGTAAAAGCGGTCTATCGTGACGAGCTGCTTTCCACGCCACGCCATCTTGTATCCGAGCATGCGCACGAACGCGCCCCACGAGAAGTCCAGCGTGACAGACTTGGCGATTCCGCCGTTCCACCGTTTCATGCCCGCAACGTTCAAGGCTTCGATGATGATCGCGTCATGCTCGTTCGCGAGTGTCGTCGAGATTTTTTGGAGCCAATCGGTGCGCCGGTGCCCGATATTCTCGTAGGTCCGCGCCAATCGAACCCGTGCCTTGTCCCGGTTCGACGATCCTTTCACCTTGCGCGACACCCGGCGGTGCAACCGCACGAGCCGCGGTTCAACTGAACGGTACAACCGTGGATTCTCGCAGCGGCCATGCTCGCCGACGAGGAAGTCTCTCGCGCTCATGTCGAACGCGGCTATCTTGTTTTCTTGCAATGCAGCCAGCGGTTCGACCTTGCATTCTTGCTTCACGAGAATGGAGGCTCACATCTGGGCGAGACACTTTAGCGTCGACGCTGCGTGTGTGACGCCTTTCCGGGACTTGAACAAGGGAAACCGGGAGCGGCCGGTGAAGAAGTTGTCGTAAGCACGATCAAGGTCGATGCGTGCTTGTTGCAGCGCGATGGCATCCACGGCCTTCAAGAACGGGATACCCGCACCCCCGAACGACTTCTCGCTGCTAGATGTTGATATCGAGGAATACCTGGAGCCTCGACTATGACCCATTTCGCTGCAACCTCCTGGCCATCCACTTCTGGTGCAAGTGGCCGGCTTGGTTTCATCAAGCCAAGATGAGAGGTTCGGTTTCTTTAATGCGATAGTGTAATAGATATATCTAGCTTGCGCTATAGTTAGTGAGATTGATCCAATAGAATGATCAATTATAATGGCCTTTCACCCGAATGCAGAGGGATTAGCATGTTCACGCCCATTGATGAAACCGACGCGGATCAAGTACCAGCGAAAAAAATCATTTTCACGGGGTTGGATAACAGCGGAAAATCGAGCATAATCCTCGCGCTGCAGCGTACATTGGCCAGTCTCGCCACGCTCGCTCCGACCAAGATGGTCGAACGCACCACCTTTAATTACCTTGGCTACCAGATTAGTAGCCACGATTTGGGGGGCCAAAAGAAATACTTGATCACGTACTTGAAACAACCCGGGAAGTACTTTACCGATACCCAGGTCGTCATTTACGTCATCGACATTCAAGAGCCGAACCGGTACGACGAAAGTGTTTCTTATTTCAAGGACGTGCTTGCGGAATTCAAGAATCTCGATGTCCATCCCTTTATCTATGTTTTTTTCCACAAGGCAGAGAAAATCCTGGTAGAGGGTGACCCGGAAAGCGACAAGGAGATCCAGGGTTCCGGCATGCAGCGCGCGAAGGCGCTTGAAAAGAAGCTATTCGAGATCAATGCCAAGCAATTCCCGCTCGAGTTCAAACTCACGACGATCTTTGACTTGTGGTCCATCATGGCCGCCTTCTCCGAGATCATGCTCAAGCTCTTCCCCCAAAGTGTTTTGGTCGACAAGGCGCTGCTGGAATTCGCGGTCGCGAACAATCTCGATGCCCTGCTCCTGCTCGATTCCAATTCGTTGAACATCGGGGCATATTACCGGAACAAGGATTCCCAGGACATCGTCCGTTCATCGACGCCCTACTTTCTCACGTTGCTCGACTCGTGGAAACCGTTTAAAATCGGCGTCCAGCAAAAACAAATGAAGGTCACCTTGAATGATTATGCATTTTTCTTCCGCGAGATACGGCAATCCCTCCATAACTCGAAAAACAAGGACGCGTACCTCTCCTTGTATTTCCTGGCCATGACGATGAATCTCAAGTTCGACGTCGGAAAGCTGGAAGATTTCAGCAAGATGGTCCTCGGCATCATCAAGACGTGACGCGCTCGGATCCACCATGCCGATAAAAAGAAATGCCAGGACCGCGTTCAACTTTTTCAACGCCTTTATACCGGCACACACGGTCGATTTTTTGGCCTCGAACGAGGTCAAAGCTCGCCTTGATATCACGAGCCAGTTTCTGAAGGCCTACCCCGTGAAGGACGTGGGATTCGAGTTCGTCGTTTTTCCAAAGAAGCTAGAGCCTGCCGATATCGCGACCCAGGCAAGTAATTATGCATACGTGAAACAACAACTGGAAAGCAAGTTCGGGGTGAAAGTCCACGCGTCGATGCACTTTCCCACGAGGAATGACATGGATTTCTTCCTTGGATCCGATGAAACCAGCACGCGCCAGCGGGTGATGAGCATGTTTGACCGCTGCCTCGACCTTGCATTGCGGACTGGGATTCGTACTATCGTGGTGCATTCTGGAGGGAACATCACGATGCGAGAATGGGAACGGATGCGTGATGGGTACCCGAAAAAGCAACGCCAGCTGCACGCGATTGCCGAAAGGTTGCGAGATATGCTCCAGGCATGCGCCACGAGGGGATATATCGGGAAGCTCGCATGGGAAAATGTCCCGTGGCCGTTCGACGTGCCAGCATTCACGTTCACGAACGTGGTGAAGCATGATTTTGCCGTGGTGCTGTCGGACTTGCAATCGATGGCCATCAAGAACCGTGACCAGCTTGGCATCTGCATCGACCTCTGCCACTCGTGGATCATCTCGCAAGTCGCTAAAAAATATGCAAGCATGGCTATAGTTCCTCCCGGGATTTATCCGGAGGAGAGAGATGATTTCTTGGCATTGGTGGACATCAACAACTTCATAGAAGCCTTTGCCGGGCGATACACCCACGTGCACCTCGCCGACTCGGCGGGAGAGTTCGCGTCTCCCGACGGCACGACAGTGCTTTCCCAGCCGACCGAGGGTGACGAGCTCGGGACAGGTGATTTTTCCCGGTCACCCGCGTTCGCGCAGTCCTTGCAGGCAATCGGAAGCCACCTTCCCGCGGGCGAGAAGCTCCTGTGCACGCTCGAGGTCAAAGATGCCGATTTCTCGAACCCGGAGAAAGCGCTACGCAGCTTGCTGTTTCTCGGTGCAAAGTTTTTTTCAAAAAAAGGAACATCGGATCAGTAACCAAGCCTGAATCGCAACGTCGCCGCCATGCCCCCAAGCCCCTTGATTTTCTTGCCGGCGTCGTGGAGCGTGCTGATGACCGTGATCTTTCCCCGGTTCACCTCGATGTTCTTGAGCAAGTCGAATATGACCTGGTCCTTCTGCGCGTTGACCCTTCGCATGACCTCGTCGGTGATGAGCAGGTCCTGGATCGCGCTCATGTCAGCAGCTTTCTTGATTTCGTCGTAACCGTATGCGATGTCTTGCGTTTCCTTGCCAAGCCTCGTGAAAAACTCCTCGACAAGGTTCGATTCTTCGACGATGCGCGTGTCCTTTAGCAGCAGCTGGATAGTTTGCTTGTGCATGAGCTCGTGGATGCCACTCACGGTCGCGCTGCTCACGTTTTCGGTCATGAGGAGGGGCTTTAGCGTGGGATTCTTCTTGATGCAGTATTCCATGAAATGTTCTCTCGTGAACCCCGGGCCAGCGATCACGATCTTGGTGTACTTGGTCGCGTGAAGCATGGTCTCAATGACCTTGAACACCTCGGCAAAAAACGCGTTCCGAGCCTCGCTATCATCCTTCACGTCGCCGTAACGCTTGCCCGGGATGTGTTCGGACACGGTGATCGATGTCTTGGTGTAATAATCGCCGATCTCGCCGAACGTTGCATCACCAGCATCGATCGCGATGACGAGAACTTTTTGCACCATCTTCCGCTTCTCGGCATCATCCAACATCTTCCATTCTTGCGACGTCCACTCGTCCTTGATGAGGCTGAAGACCGAGCCCTCCTCGATGTTGAATGTGTGGTAGGAATTGAGTGTAATTATGTCATCGGGGCCTTCCACGATCTTCCCCTTGGCACGAAGGCGGTTGGCGAACTCGTGGAACTCGATCTGCTCCACGACGATCTTCAAGTGGATCACGCGCCGCTCTCCCTTGTCGTCCTCGTGGTCGGTGGCGATGATGCGCCGGGGGGTCTTGCCCTCGATTCGGTCCCCCACCTGGATGAGATTGTAGAGGATCCACAGGTCGTCGAGGGTTTCGACTTGCAGGATAACGGTTTCACGCCGGGTTTTTTTCGCGATGATCTTCACTTGCTGGGCACCTTCATGAGCTTGGCTGCGGGGGCAGGATTCACTTGTCGCGGTCGAGGTTGTACTTGACCAGCGCCTTGAGCGCGTCTTTTTGTTCCGTCTTCATAACGTTGCCGAGCTTGTCGTTGGCAACGTTGGCCATATCACTATGTTCGGCGATTTTTCTGGCGCAGTAGTCCTCAGCACCACTATCCTTGAAGATTTTCCGAACCTTGTCGACCTGATCGGCCGTTATCCCGGGCTGTCCTAGAGTTTTTTTCAAGAACGCCTTGTCAACGGCCTTGGCCTTTTCGATCGCTTTCAAGAGCAAGAGGGTCTTCTTGCCATCCTTGATATCGCCGTCCGTTGGCTTGCCGGTCTTCTGCGCGTCGCCGAACGTCCCAAGGATATCATCCTTGATCTGGAAGGCCTTCCCCAGGTTTATGGCGTAGGTCGACAGCAAGGCCTTGCTATCCTCGCTCGCCTCGCCGTAGGTCGCCCCGATGAGGAGTGACTTCTCGATGAGCGCACCGGTCTTGAGGGAAACCATCTTCATATACTGGGCCTCCGTGACGCTGGGAACCTGCACGAAATTCATCTCCATGAGCACGCCGTCGCAGATCTCGTGGTAAGCCTTGCAATACAGTGCGATGGCCTTCTCGTTGAGGGCTGCGGGGAAGCTGGCTTGCAAGGCTTCGAGGCCGAGGAAAAACGTCGAGTCCCCGCCGAGGATGCCCATGGTCGTGCCGTAATGCTCGGGCGTCGCGAACGCGAACTTGCTGTCGATGTAAAACTTCTTGAACAAGAAATGGAAGGCCGGGTTCCCGCGGCGCGTATCGTCGCGGTCGATGATGTCATCGTGGATGAGGGATGCGTTGTGCAAGAATTCGACACAAGTACTCGGCCGGTATATGTTCTCGCTCGGGTTCTTCGCGAAACCCTTGTAAGCTTGCACGAGCAAGAATGGCCGCATACGCTTCCCGCCGGCCATGATGTAGTCCTTGATCAACTGGTAATAATGGCTGACGAAGGCATCTTCCTTCGCGTACGTGCGCCCGTCGAGGAACGCGATGATGGCCGCGTCGATCTTGGCGACTTCCGAGCCCAAGAGCGCCTTGAAATCCATGCACTTGTTGAGTGAAAGGTGCAAAAAAACATTGCTGACTGGGCTGTAGTATCGACCGAAAAGTAGTAGTAACCAATTTACAGCACGAACAAGTAATATATGACTGATGTTGATTATTGCATTGAATGCATGAAGGCGTGTCACATAGGCACTCATTGGAATAATAAAGATACGACCTGGGAATGATAGAATGAAGTGAACCTCCACGGGCACAACTCCAAAACCAGAAAAAAACACGCCGAGGAAACGAGGAGCGCACCTGCTGGCAAGCACCCTTCGGCAGGCATTTGAACCGAGGCGGCTCGATCCGCGTGCTGGCTTGTCCGTTATCCTCCTTGGTACCGGGACCCCTCTGCCCAATCGGAACCGCGCGTGCGCATCGACCTTGGTAATCGCCGGGGACAAAACCTTCTTGATCGACACGGGCAGGGGGTTCCTCAACAATTTTGCCTGCGCCGGCTTGATAAACGTGAATGCGGTGCTTTTCACGCATTACCATTCCGACCATTTCGGGGAATTTGGTGAATTCATGGTCACCCGCACGATCTGGGGTGCAAGCGAGCCTATGCCCGTGATTGGACCAGTCGGTGCACGCCAGACCATCGGCAACATGCTCAAGGCCTATGAGCTTGACAATGAATATCGCACGGAGCATCACGGCGACAAGTGGCACGAGAATGGGATGAAAGCCGAGATCAAGGAAGCACAACCGGGCTTGGTCTACGATAAAGATGGCGTCAAAATTACCATGTTCGAGGTTGACCACCCTCCAGTAAAACCCGCAGTCGGTTACCGGTTCGATTGCAACAACCAATCAGCAGTGATCTCCGGGGACACGAGGAAAGCACTGGTTATAAGCGAATTTGCACGAGATGCAGACATTCTCGTCCACGAGGTTGCAAACAAGACTTTTACAGAAATAGCACAAAGAAATCTCGACACCCGGTTGGAGGCGATGTCAAAGGAGATGCTGGCTTACCACACGCTCACCCTTGAAGTCGCCGAGATCGCCCAAGCCGCACGCGTGAAAAAACTCGTGCTCACCCATTTCATTCCGTGGATACATGCCAACCCTGTAGTTAAAGCATTTTACATAAAGGGCATGCGGAAAATATTCCGCGGCACGATAATCGTGGGTAAGGATGGTATGGAAATTAAAGCCTGAATGAACTCACCGATCAGCTGATCTAGACTCTGATTACCTAGTATCAAAGGCAGACAAACGCGTCCTCTTTTGATGGCTGGGCTGTGATGTAGACCGAAAGACTCAAAATGGGGTGGATCAATTCACTTTTCAATAAAACAAGAACTGAAGGAGACGATCGTATGAAAAAAACATTGGGAATTCTATTGATGCTTGCCGGGACCATGATCGCCGGGCTCGCGTGCCCAGGATCGGCCCGCGCGCAAACATTTGCACAAAAAAATATAGCGCCGAGCGTCGTGAACCAGCCGATCGGCGCATGGATCATCATCGCAGGCGATCGGAGTGATCATGACCAGCAAGCGGGGATCATCAGCGGGTGCAACCGTGTCTACAACCATTTGCTGGCGATGGGGTTCCTCGCAAATCAAATCATGTATCTGGGTCCTGTATGGAGCGGGATCGTGAGCAATTTCTCTACCCGGGCAAATATTCACACGGCGATCAGCCATTGGGCTGCGACCAAGGTGAATGCTGCCGTCGGGCTCGGCATTTATATGGAAGATCACGGCGGGAACAGGTTTATGTGCATTCCTGGCGGCGTGTATAACGGCACGCATTTCAAGAACGACCTGGCCGAGCTTGAATCGACCAGTGGGTGCCGTCGGGCCATCATCATCTACGATGCGTGCGATGCCGGGTCGATCATCACCGACATCAGCGCGCCCGAGCGGATCATCCTCACGTCGACCGATGCCACGCACAACGCCTACGGGAATCCACGGCTTGGAATGACCACGTTTTCGTGCATGGTTTGGTCGTCTCTCCGGGCAAATAACACTGTAGGACAAGCTTTCATCGATGCAAACTACGCACTCCGTGGTGGCAGTCTCTGGGACGGGACGGGGCCAGCAATCCAATATCCATGGATCGACGACAACCACGACCGCGTGGGGCACGAAGCCTATTGTAGTCGGCTACCGGTAGGTGGGGATGGAGTCGATGCACTGAACATCAAGATCCAGCGGTCAACGTTGCCCATCATAGTGCCGGTCATCATCGTGGTGCCGCTCTGTTTTTACATCAACATCAGCGTCATCACGTTTCCCATCTGGGGCGTGATCCAGAATGCATCCGAGCTTAGTAAGGTCTACGCGACGATCAATCCAAGAATATGGACGCCGGTGCCCGCGAACAACGATTCGGAAGGATATATTCGTCCCACCTTACCCGAGATGGAAACCATCAACTTGACCGACCAGGATGGCGACGGGAATTACACGGGGGACTTCTCCGCGGCTTCCTTATACGAGGGAGATTTCCGGATCGAGCTGTTCGCGGAAGGTGTTGATGGCGGCTTTGCGCAGATCGCGAGAACATATTGCACGGTGAACCAGAACGGGACCGCGCCGGCCGACACGACACCGCCGTTGGTTGGACTGCTCAACCCGCGCGATGGCGACGTCGTGAACGGGGTGGTCAATATCAGCGCGGCCGGCGACGATAACCGGGCACTCCAGGCCATCCAACTATACATCGACGACACGCTCGTGGAGACCAAGAATATGCCAGCCAATTATCCTTATCCAGAGGCCACGTTTGCGTGGGACACGACCCAGTACAGCGAGGGAAGCCACAACGTCACCGCGGTGGCGTATGACCTGGAGGGACAGCAGAATTCGACGACTGCCATCGTGACCGTGCAGAATACAGTTCCGATCCCTGCGGATATGGGGTCGGCCTTGCTCGCGGTTGCGGGATGCGCAGTCGCGGCGATCACGTTTGATGTTATCAAGAAAATTAAGAAAAAAGATTAATTCTGAAGTTGTAAGAGTAAAAAATCATTTCCTTATTCTTTTTTAATGATTTCATATTGAATTAAGAGTTCTTTCCTATGCTGATAACCCCCGGTTAAAAGGTAATCTTTTAAACGTTCAAGGAAAGAAATAAAGCAATCAATGAGATCGATGGGGGATTCGACATGGAAGGAACGGATATAGATGCAAATGAAGCAAAATCCAAGGTGAAAACCGGAACAAAAGTGATATTTCAGAAAATGTGGCCGAGTTTCATGAGCACGACGTCGCACACGTTGATATACGCATGGTCGGGCATCAATATCATCTTGCTCTCGAACCTGCTCTGGCCAGGTGAACCGTACCACGCGAGCGAGATGGGATTCAGCTATGGCGTGGGAATCTATACCGTGGCCTTGAGCAGCATCGTGTTCGGATTGCTTGCGGACCGGTACTCCCGGATCAAGCTGTTTACCATCATCGATATCGTCTATGGCGCGGGGATTATAGTGCTCGGTTTTCTCCCGGCGGGGCTTGGAACGCCCTCGTATGTGTATTTCTTGTCTTGTATGCTCATCACGTATGCATTCGATACCGGCCAGACCATCCGGGTGTCCTATGCCGATGACCGTGCCGACGAGAGCGAGCGATCGCAATTCTTCGGGCTGAGCGGATTGTTTTGGCAACTTGCTTGGATGATAGGCGGCTTCATCTCCGCTTTGGTTTTCAAGGACTATTGGCGTCAGTACTTTTGGATATCCGGTGCCGTGACGGTGGCGTCGGGACTCATTATTAGCGTCAAGGGCGTGGAACCGAAGCGGGGCGCCGAAAAAAAAGAGTTAAAGAGCGTTCTCAAGCTTGATGGCGTGGAATACAAGTATCACGTGAACGTGGAAACGTTCAAGAAGACCATCCTCGCGCCAACGAACATCATCGCGTTCATCGAGGGCTTTTTTACCCAGATCGTCTATGCCATTCCTGTCTTGATCACGTTCGCGTACTTCCAGTCGGCACCGTACAATATTTCCCCGTTCGTCATGAGCATCGTCACCTTCCTGTTTGGGATACCTGGCGCCGTCGTTAGCGCCAGCGTGCTTGCAAAACTGTCGGACAAGTGGGGAAAAAAGGCTATCAAGAACCGCGTGTACGTCATCATATTTTCCTTGATGGCAACGTATGGTGCCTTGTTGGGGGTGTTCTTGATCCCAGCAGTTCCAATGAGCCCAGAGGAAGGCGGTAATTTGGCCTTTTTTTTCAGCCATCCAACCCATTGGTTGATAGCAATCATGATATTCGCTTGGCAGATGACGGGCGGCATGTATAGCAGCAACCAAGCACCGGTGTTGCAGAAGATCAACCTCCCCGAGGCGCAAGGAGCGATGAGCTCCGCGAATCAATTTTTGGAATCGCTCGGTCACGGCACCGGGGCTATTGTGTCAGGCATTCTCCTGTCATTCTTGAATAATAACTATCAATTCACGGTCCTCATCATGGTACTGATTGGCTTCGTGGGATCGAGCAGCTGGTTCTTGACTCTCAAGTGGATCAACGCGGATGTTGGCCGCGTCTCTGGCATTTTACAACAAAGAGCGAAAGAAATGGAAACCAAGAGATGAGAAAACCTGCTTTTTAGTTGGGTGTTCTTTTTTCAAAAATCCAGTCCATATAGGGATTTTCTGTTAATTCCTTTTCGAGGGTTGTCTCGGGGCCATGACCCGGATACGCGGTCGTCTCGGCCGGGAGAGTAAAAATCTTTTCTCTTAATGTTTGCCGAAGGACTTCCCAGTTGCTCCCATGGATATCCGTCCGGCCGATTGAGCCTTGAAATAGCGCGTCACCGCAAATCAAGATCTTCTCCTCTTTGGAATACAAGCTGATCCCGCCAGGACTGTGCCCCGGGGTATCGATAACTTGCCATTGTTGCATTCCCACTTGAATAACATCTCCTTCTCGAATTGGCTTCAAAAGAAAAGGTAACTTGCTCTGATCCAGTGGCGTCAGAAACGACTGTTCTGCAGGGCTGACCATCACCGGGACCTGGAGCTCTACTGCCAGCTCCGCTATTCCGCCTATATGATCCGAGTGACCATGGGTAGCGACGATACCTTTAACGGCGTATTTTTTGACCTTCCACAAGATTTGCTCATAATCCGATTGGGGATCAATGATTATTGCTTCACCATGATCCGAGATAACATAGGTGTTCGCTTCACCATATTTCCCGATTACCTTTTCGAGCATCGATTTTCCCTTAACCTTTATTTGACAAGAATAGTCTGGCCTAATAAGATTTTTAGAGAATCAAGGATACCGTTTCTTCAAACCCAGACAATCTTGGACATTCGCCCAGGATGCCCAGATTAGCAGCCCCGGAGACTTATCGGGGCTTCCGTGGGTCGAAACGGGGACCCGCCCTTTCAGCATGTAGCATCAGGGATGTCGCGACACGTCGTCATTCAGCGGGGTACCGCCAAGCGCGTTCACGCGTGAAAGGGCCGCGCGCGGCGGGTGCATGATGTCCATGCCTCGGTACCCGGCATGACGTGCCGCAGGTTCGATGCGTTCGTGGCGACGCGGGACTTTCCAGCCCGCGCCGGCGCTCACGGCTCACCTCCGTTCGTGGCGATAGACGTGCGCGTGCTGCGATCGAAGCACCAGGTAATCGCCCCGTCCATGTGGAGAACAACGACAAGAGATTATATAAACCACGAAGCACCACGGAATTTCTGAACGAGAGGTTCATCCCCCAACACCAACGCCGGGAGCGACGATAAGGCTTGCGAATGATGTCCA
>Ga0315277_10011598_pt1 | contig 11088 bp, 13 predicted proteins | sample YL17G05_15_MG_FD_203695 | JGI IMG/M metagenome (GOLD analysis project Ga0315277, IMG submission 203695) | Sediment microbial communities from Yellowstone Lake, YNP, Wyoming, USA - YL17G05_15 | ecosystem: Environmental > Aquatic > Freshwater > Lake > Sediment | place: USA: Wyoming | collected... | reverse complement strand
GGGCTCCGGCAACCTCCTGTCCCACACCGTCGGGTTCCAGGCCGAGGGCACCGCGCTCGACGCGGTGGACGCGGGCGCGACGTTCGCCGCCCAGCTCGGTAGGTACGGAGGCGACACCCTCCGTGCGTTCGGCGCGAACGTGAAGCTCGGCGCCACCGCCCCTGTCGCGTGGAAGCCCAGACTCGGCGTGCAATACACCTGGGGCTCCGGGGACTCGAACCCGACCGACGGGGTTCATGGAACGTTCGACGGGGTGTACGGCGGGCGTGACATCTTCTTCTACGGGTACCTGAACCTCTTCGTCTGGGCGAACCTCCGCGACGCGGAGATCGACTTCAGCGTCAAGCCGTGGCGCGGGCTCACGCCCTACGTGGAGTATCACCACTTCAACCTCGATCAGGCGACCGACGCCTGGTACACGACGGGTCTCAAGGCGTACCGGCGCGACCCGGCCGGACGCTCCGGGACGACGCTCGGCGACGAGCTCGACGTCCGCGTGGCCTTGAGCCCGTGGAACCACCTCGAGCTGATGGCCGGCTACGGCCGGTTCTCCCCCGGCAGCTTCGTGAGGAACACGGGCCCCGCCGCGGCGGCCAATTGGTACTTCGTCCAGGCGGGCTACTCCTGGTGAAAGGAGCACGAATGACAACACCAACAAACCCCAGCCAAACGTGGAGAGCACCGCTGACGCTGGTCGTGCTCGGTCTGCTCGTCTTCGCAATGGCCAGCGCGAGCTGCGGAGAGCTCGACGCGACAAGAGTGCCTGCCCCGCCACAGGCGCCAGCCAGAGCTGTGGGTGTCTGCCCGCCGTTCCCGCTGCGAGACGAGGCGGGCAACGTAATCGACACGGTGAGGGGTGTGAACGACACGGTGCCGTACTCGCCCAGGCAAACGTGCGGCGCGAGCGGGTGTCACGACTACGCCAAGATCATCGAGGGCTTTCATTTCACGCAGGGCAAGGGCGAGAAGATCCCCGCGGCCATGGCCGAGCGCTACGCCTGGGTGACCTCGCCCGGCAACTACGGGGGCAACTGGTGCTCGCCCGCGCCGCTCTATCGCCAGCTCGCCCCGAAGAAGAACACGAGCGCCCGCACCATCGACATGACCTCGTTCGACTTCGTCACCGCCACCTGCGGCAACTGCCACCCGGGCGGCGGCCCGCTCGAGTTCGATCGCGACGGTAAACGTTATGATACCTGGATGCGCGACCCCGCGTCGGGCCTGGTCGCGGGCGGGGAGAACGGCCTCGACGGCGACTACTACAAGGCGCGGTGGTCGGAGACGGGCGTGATCGAGGGGGACTGTCTCCTCTGCCACATGCCCGAGTACGACCTCAAGAAGCGCAACGGCGAGCTTGCCAACCTGAACTTCCGCTGGGCCGCGACCGCCGGTGCTGGCTTCGGCACCGTGGCCGGCAAAGTGAGCGCGAGCGAACAGCCGACCGTCACCTACGACAAGAGCAAGTTCGACGCCGACGGCAACGTGCTCGTGCACATCGCGCCCGAGCCGCGCAACGAGACCTGCCTCAACTGCCACTTCAAGCCCGACTGGAAGAAGCGCGGCGCGGCCTACTCGGCGCGGACGGACGTCCACATGGTCGCCGGCCTTCGCTGCGTGGACTGCCACGCGGCCGGCAGCCGCGCCGCCGACCCGCGCATCCGCGGCCGGGAGGTCCACCAGTTCGGCAAGGGCGACGACCCGTCCGGCTGGGTCCGCAACGACCTCGACAACACGGTTCGTTCTTGCGAGAGCTGCCACCTCGAGGGCTGGCGCAACGCTCCGCGCGCGACACACGCCTGGCTCCCGCCGCTCCACATGGAGAAGATCGCCTGCCAGACCTGCCACATCCCCACCCGCGCGGTGAAGAGCGCCTTGGTGCAGGCAAGCGACGTCTACAACCCGGCACCCCGGATCACGCCGCCGCCGAAGCACATCTGGACCTTCTACGACCAGGAGATGGCCTTCTGGAACCACTACGGCGAGCTGGAGCTGTTCACGGGCAAGGACGAGCCAACGAACGTCACCCGCCCGACCCTCATCCGCTACAAGGGCAAGATCTACCCGGCGAACCGGGTCCACAGCGCGTGGGTCGGCTTCGAGGAGCAGGGCAAGCCCGGGTTGAACCAGCTCTTCATGAAGGATTTCTTCCAGATGTGGACCCAGCACCGGGCCGATCCGAAGAACAAGTACCCGGAGCTGGCGAAGATCACCGACGACAACAAGGACGGCGTCATCGAGGTCAACCGGGCCGAGGAGATCGACGCGCTCTTGGCCGCGACCAACGCGTACCTCGCGGCGACGGGCTTCCCCCTCGAGAACCGGCGACTGGTGTGGGTCTCGGACAGCAAGGTCTACTACTCATCGACGGAGGTCAGGGACCTGCCGCGCGAGGAGTACGAGGCGACGGCTTATGCCTCGGTCTACAAGTTCTCCCACGAAGTCGCGCCGGCGAAAGCGGCGCTCGGGTCGGCTGGGTGCAGGGACTGTCATTCCGCCGCCAGCCCGTTCTTCTTCGGGGCGGTCCTCGATAGCCCGTTCGGTTCGGATGGAAAACCCGTGTGGACGACGCAGAGCCGAATTCTGGGCTACGATGGGTCGGCACCCCTGTACTCGGGCTTCGTCGGCTTCATTGCTGCGTTCTTCAAGTGGCTGACGATCGTGGTGATGTCGCTGCTCGTTGGACACATCCTGTTGGACGCTCTAACGCGCTTCCGTACCCGAAGAACGCTCGAACGGCATGGCCCGACGGTGTGGGTCCAGCGCTTCAGCAACCACTTCCGCGCCCAGCACCTGCTGCTCATGGTTTCTGTCATCAGTCTGTTTCTTTCGGGGTTGTTATTGTTCGGGACGAGGTATCCGGGCGCACAGTGGGCGGCTGCCTTGAGCGGTGCGTTGGGGGGGGTGGACTTTTGGCGAATCGTGCACCGAATCGGTGGCGCGCTGCTCATCGCCACCGCCGGTTATCACCTCCTGTACTCGCTGCTTCACGAAGAGGGGCGCCGGGACTTCCGGCTGGTGCTTCCGACCCTGACGGATTTCAGGCATCTTTGGCAGAACATCGTGTTCTTCATCGGTCGGTCCACCCAGCCCCCAGCGTTCGGCCGATTCACCTACTTCGAGAAGTTCGACTACTGGGCGGTGTTCTGGGGCTGCGCGATCATGATCGGGACGGGCATTGCCATGTGGTTCAACGACATCGTGCTCCTGCTGTTCCCGAACCTCACACAGCAGACGTTCGATGCCTTCAAGGAGGCACACGCCCACGAGGCCGTGCTCGCTGTCCTAGCAATCGTGATCTGGCACATGTACAACATCCACCTCAGGCCCGGCCGGTTCCCTTGGAATTGGCTGTGGGTGCATGGCCAAATGAGCCGGGACGAGATCGAGCAGGAGCATCCAGCGGATTTGAGCCCACGGGAGCCCGACGAGCGGAAACCGATGTGAAACCGTTCGGGGTTGGAGCTCGGTCTTGCGATGGCGATCCTCGCCGCGACCGCGTCGTTGGTGCTGCACCTGGCGACGGGGCGCGAAATACCGAGCCCGGTTCGGGGCTCTTTCAAGGCCTCGGACCAGCCCGCAACCTGAAGCCCGCCTTTCGTCGCCAGGGCTGGAGCCGCGCCTGCTGCACGATCTTCCTCCCAGGCACGATTGCCGGCTCCATCCTCGGCGCGTTGCTGAGCAGGCGCGCTCCCAAGAACCTCCTGCTCGGACTCTTTGCCGCCTTCCTCGTCGGCGCGGGAGTCCTGATGATGCGATCCGGCAAGGGGGAAGCCGGGCAGTCCGTGAGACGCCTCTCGCGGAGCCTGGGGACGCTCATCCTCGTCTTTTCGTTTGCCGTCGGGGTGCTCTCCAGCCTCATCGGTGTCGGCGGCGGGCTCGTCATCTTTCCCTTTCTCGTTCTCTAGTCGAGATCCTCCTTCACCAGCTGGGGACCGTGTAGGCGATGATCCGGTGGGTGGTGCCGTCGCACGACCATCGAACCCCAAGATGTCCAGATGCAAAACTGGCGGCGCGGGACCGAGGCGTGGAAGTGGACCTGACGCGGAGCGGGTGGGACGTCTCCGGCGGACTGTTCCAGGGGGCCGGCGCGAACATGCCGTCCAAGGGCAACGGGCCGCTGGGGGTCGCCCGGATCGGATACGGGCGAACCGGCACCGTCTCGGGAACGCCGTGGTCGGCACGGGCAGGCGTGGCCGCGTCGGACCGGCACGCAGACGACCTGAACCTCGCGGCGGCGCTTCCCGGGATCGACAAGGCCCTGACCAGCCGATTTGGCGGCGACGACCGGCGCCTGAACGTGTTTCTCCAGGGGCGCGTCGGCCGCTGGCGGGCGCAGACGGAGTTCTTCCGCGCGTGGCTCGCGCCCGATCACGGGGGAACATGGGCGGCGCAAGGGGCCTACGGGCAGGTGAGCGCCTCGGTTTTGGCGGGGATCGAGATCGGCGCCCGCTACGAGGTATTCATGCCCGACGTCCGCCGCGCGGCGATTCCCTCGTTCCGACAGTGGGACGCAACGGTCACGTATGCGTTGCCGAGGGCGCCGATCCGGCTCTGGGTGGACTACACCGCGCGAAGCGGCGGGTGGCAGCCACCGGAGCGCGCGTGGACCCTGCAGGCCCAGTGGTACCTGTTCAGAGGATTGCGGGTGTGGCGATGAACCTCACGGGCGCACCATCCAGGACGCCGCCGCGCGCCGGAAGCGAGCCGCCATCCGTGCTGACCGCGTCGTCGCCCGTGTCGTTGCTTCGACTGCTCGTGGTTCTTGCGCTGATTCTGCTGGTGCGCTGGCGGTGGCACCCGGCGTTCGTGCTGGCGCTGGGCGCCGCCTCGGGGATGCTCGGGTGGGTCCCGTAGGGATCGATCGTTCTCCTTCGCGCCGTGCCACACCTCATGCCGCTCCAACCAGGGTGGGGTGCCGGCAGCTCGGGACGTCAGACCAGATTGCCTTGGGCCGAAGGACAATGCGGCCGACGGACGAATGCGGGTGTCGCGTCAGACGAATCGCCTGTCGCGACGGTTCGTCCGAACGGAGACCATCACGCACGCCGCAGTCGGCTGCGCAGTCGGCGACAGGAGGTGCGTGTGGACCACGGTCGCCGCGGCCGCGGTCATGGTAGAGTAGGTGCCGACCCACGCCCGACCGGCGGAAGAATCGCCTGTCGAGCGGATGGCGTGTGCGTTCAGGAGAATAAGGAGAAGCACCGTGAGCGAACCGGTTCGCGTCGGCATCATCATCTGCGATCGTTACCGCACCTGCGCCGGGGGCAAGTGTCTGAGGGCCCTGCGCCAGAGGGAAGGGGCGTTTTCTGCATACGAAGGCCGGGAGGTCGAACTCGTCGGCTATACGACCTGCAACGGGTGCCCGGGCGGAAACATCGAGTACGCACCCGAGGAAATGAAGAAGAACGGCGCGCAAGTGATCCACCTGGCCACGGGGCTGCTCGTGGGCTATCCACCCTGCCCGCACATCGAGGCGTTCCGACGCTTCATCCCCGAGAAGTATGGGCTGGAAGTCGTGATCGGTACCCACCCCATTCCGCAGAAGTACTACCTGACGCACGAGCACTGCGGCACGTGGGAAGGCCCGGAGTGGCCGTCGCGCCTTGGGCCGACGCTGACCGACGAACGGATGCGGCGCGCCTACGACTGAAGCACCGCGACGGTGTGGAGATGTGCTTCGCGGCAAACCACCAGCCGCAACCCATTCGCCAGGAACCAGTCGACCGCGGAGGAGACAGTCACCGAGCCGACGGGATGGACTCGGCCTTCCGATTCGTAAACGCGGCCACGAGGGCGAACCCATCCTGGGTCAATTCTGCGAGCAGGATCTTGCCCGACGGTTTGACCATGCGTCGCATCTCCGCGAAGACCGCGGCCAAGGCCGTCCGGACCTGCTTGCGAACTTTCTCGTCGATCACGGGCATGGTGCCCTCCTGTCCCAAAGACTCGCACGAGGACCCGGAGGTTACTCCACCATGACCGCGGCGGCGATGACCGTGGTCCACAGCCCTGATTTGTCACCCACCGCCGTCTGCGTCATGTTCTGCGTGCGGACGATCTGGCGCGAGAGCCGGTACACCTCCTTCTTCTCGTCCCAGCTCTTGTCGGCGTCGAACTCCAGTCCCAGCGTCGTGGCCAGCATCTCCGCCGCGAGCTCTTCAGCGTAATCGCCTGCGGTTTCTTCCTTCTCGCCGAAGCTGTGGTGCTCGGAGAGATAGCCGTACTGACGCCTGTCGGCCGGAATGGCCAGCCCGATGCTCGCGGCGATCAACCGGTGCGGCTCCCGGGTCGCGGCCTCAGCCATGACGCAGTACGTCACCTGCCCGGCGTTGACCTTTCCAGTGCTCTCCGCGCGTGACAGGATCTTGCACCCGGGCGGAAAGATGCTCGACACCCGAACCAGGTTGTAGGCCTGGATACCGGCTGCCCGCAGCGCCAGCTCAAACGACGAGAGCTTCTCGCGGTGGCGGCCGACGCCCTTCGTCAGGAACAGCCCCTGCGGCACGAAACTCAACATGCTGCCTCCTTCCCATCCGCGCGGTGTCGACCCCGCACGCCCAGCCCGCGAATACCGCATCGGCTGTGCGGCCTTTCAGTGCTGGTAACCCCGTGGTGCGCGACGCACGCCTGGTCCTGGCCGACCGGGTGCAGACTGCCGTCCCTGAACGCGGCGATGGTCTCCGCGACGGTCGGGTGTACGGCACGGAACACGGCGATACCAGCGGCCTGCAACTTCATCAGCGCGCCCATTGCGATCCCGCCCACGATAATGCCGTCCACGGCCACACCCGTGTCGCGTACTTCGACGACGTCCACCTCGCTGACACCGATCGGGTTCGGCCGGGTGCAGCTACGCAATGCGAACACACCGCGCAGGGGTCTGCCTGCGTCACCGCCCGGATGCACCTGCAGCGAACGACGATCGGTATGCGTGAACTCGTGCATCCAGTACAGAACCTGCACGCGGTCGTCGGCGTTCACGCCGTGCAGTCCGTCGGTGTAGGCGGGCTGCACTTGGAGCAGGGAGCGGCCATCTCCCGTCTCACGGACGGAGCCGATTCCCTCGACGTCAAGATTGAGCATCACGCCTTCTTCTTCATCGCTGGTTCGCTCGTGCCACCGAACGTGTAGGTCGCTCCTGCCGAGCCGGGCAGAACACGCTCACCGAGGGCCAGCCTGAGCTTCTCGACGGCCCGCTCTCCCGTGCAGTGGCACGGGACAATCAGGTTGGGACCGAGCTCGGTCAGCGCGTCGATAGTGCGCTCGACCCGCGTATCGCTCGCCTCGATCAGGTGAAAGCCGCCGAGCACGGCGTGAATTCGGGAAGCTCCGCTCAGGCCCCGGGCATAGTTCAGGGTGTTGATCAGGCCGGCGTGGCTGCACCCAACAACCACCACGAGCCCCTCTTCCGTGCGCATCCACAACGCGAGGTCGTCATCGATCGGATCGCCTCGGTCTCCCGCGACGTCGAGGAAGAACGGGCCACCGGTGTCTTCGTAGTTGGTGAGTCGTGGGATGGAACCTGTGACACCGATGCCAGGGGCGACCTCGAGGGGCTGCGTGATCCAATGGACTCTTCCAGGAGAGAGGCTTTCGAGCACCGCCCTTGCAGCTCCGGGCATGCCGATCGACTTGGCTGACCCATCACGGATGGAGTAACGAGGGCTCGTCGCTGCTGGATGGCAGTGGATGTGAACAGCGGGTGTGCTCTCGATAACCAGAGGCAACCCACCCGTGTGGTCATAGTGCCCGTGACTCAGGATCAAGCTGTCCGCGGAGTGCAGGGGGACATTCAGTCTACCGGCGTTGCTGGCGAGTGCCGGTCCCTGGCCCGCATCGAAGAGCAGTCGCCGACCCGCGGTTTCAATCCAGACGGCAAGACCATGCTCAGCCAGAAGACCTTCGTTCGCCTTGTTGTCGACCAGGATGATGATCCTGGTCGCACCCGCGCAGGCACTCATGGCGTCCTGGCCCTTTCGTAGTAGACGGCGTTGGCTCTCCTTTCGGTGCGCACGGCGCCTCTGCCGCACAAAGCAGCAAGGTGCTTGACCACCTCGTTCGGCTGCAACCCCAGTCCCGCGGCGATATCCTCGACCGTGCACGGCCGCCTGCTCAACAGGGCCAACATGTCGTCCTCGGCGTTGTTGCTGGCGGCCGAGTCGGTTGGCCTTACCCGGCGGGATTCGGCCATGACTTCGCTGAAGCCGGAGAACAGCGGCCGGAGTCGCTCCAGCGTCTCAAAGGGAACGCCGAGAGCGTCTTCGTCGGCGGGAGGGCGCGAGACCGTGTTCAACTGTACGCGTGCGGGATGGATTCTCTTCGCGATGGCCGCGATCTTCCTGATGCCGTCCGGCACATCCGTGATGCCGGCCAGGACGAAGACCTCCAGCCAGATCGCCCCCCGATATCCCTCGGCAAACGCGATCAGGCCCTCCGTCATCCTGTCGAACGAAATGTCCTGATGGGGCCGATTCACACGCTCGAAGGTCTTCTGGTCTCCGGCGTCAAGTGAGGGCAGGACCAAGTCTGCCTTCTCGAGGCCTGCCCTGACCTCGGGCCGCCACAGCATCGAGCCGTTCGTGAGCACGGCTACGGGGATGCTCGTCATCTTCTTGATTCCGGCGATCAGCTCTCCAATCCGCGCGTGTAGCGTTGGCTCTCCGGACCCGGCAAGCCCGATGAAGTCCGGCGCTGGTTCGAGCGGTAGTCTGGTCGCCAATTCCTCGAGCACCGCATCCACGGGAACATACTCCCTCAGCTCCGTGGTCTTGTTCGTCGTGCGCCCGAGCTGGCAGTAGATGCAGTCATAGGAGCACGTCTTGAACGGCACGAGGTCGATCCCCAGAGAACGGCCAAGGCGGCGTGACGGCACAGGACCATAGACATATCGCATCGCGCGAGTGCTCATGGGTGTTCAGTCCGCCTCGTCGCGAGCGCTCGACACGCGGCGCAACCGCTCAACGGTCTCCACCAGGGTCTGTACCGTGAGGCCGATGTCCTCTTCGCGCGTCTCCCTGCCCATCGACAACCTGATGGACCCCTGTGCCTCACGTGGTGAGAGCCCGATTGCGAGCAGCACGTGGGACGGCTCGGGGTCTCCCGTCGAGCAAGCGGAGCCGGTCGATACACAGATGCCGCGGACGTCGAGGCCGAGGACGATGGACTCACCGTCGACGCCTTGAAAGCTCATATTCGAGGTGTTCGGCACGCGCGGCGCGCGTGCTCCGTTGAGCTTGACCCTCCGAATCGCCGAGCTGACCTCACGTTCGAGCCGGTCGCGCAAGGCTCGCAGCCGTTGTCCCTCGGTTTCCGAGCTCTCGAAGGCCAGCGTAACCGCCTCCGCGAATCCCACGATGCCCGCGACGTTTTCGGTTCCGGCGCGAAGGCCATGCTCGTGTGCGCCCCCGGTGGTGACCGGCGCGAGCGGCGTACCATCTCGGACGTACAAGGCAGCGACTCCCTTGGGCCCATAGAGCTTGTGTCCCGAGAAGGTGATGAGATCGGCGCCAAGCTCGCCGAGCCGCTGCGGCAGCTTGCCCGCAGACTGCACCGCGTCCGTGTGAAACACGATGCCACGTTTCCTCGTGATGGCCGCGATCTCCTCCACTGGCTGAACCACGCCGGTCTCGTTGTTGGCGTGCATGACCGTGACGAGAATCGTCTGGGCGCCAAGGCTCGCGGCCAGCGCCTCGATCTCCACAACCCCATCCCGGTTCACCGGCAGGTAGGTGATTCGGTAGCCCTCCCTCTCCAGCGCCTTGCACGTGTTCAGCACCGCGGGATGCTCGATGCCCGTCGTCACGATGTGGTTGCCTTTGGACTTGAGAGCCTGCGCCACACCGCGCAGCGCCAGGTTGTCCGACTCCGTGCCGCTCGAACAGAAGACGAGCTCGGCCGGCTTGCAGCCCACACACTCGGCGATGCGCGTGCGTGCGCGTTCGACCGCGACCCTGGCTTCGGTGCCGAAGCGATACGGGCTCGAGGGGTTTCCCCAGCGCTCGCGTAGATACGGCACCATCGCCTCGAAGGCCTGTGGGTGAAGCGGAGTGGTGGCGTTGTGGTCGAGGTAGATCAAGGCTGCCCCTCCTTTCGATCCCGTCGCCGCTCCCAGTCGTCGATGGCAGCCTGAAGCGCGCGCACGCCGAGGAGCGAGCAGTGCCTTTTCTTCTCCGGGATGCCGCCCAAGGCCTCGACGACATCATCGTCGGAAATGCTTTTCGCCTCCTCGATTGTCTTGCCCTCGGCGAGAGCGGTCAGCATGCTGCTGGTGGCGATCGCGCCGGGGCAGCCAAAGGACTTGAAGGCGATCTTCGTAATCCGACCGGCTTGCACTGCGATCCAGAGCTTCATCTGGTCGCCGCAGGAGGGATCCCCGACCAGCCCGAAGCCGTCTGTATCTGCTTCGTCGAGCTCGCCAACATTGCGCGGATTCATGAAGTGGTCGATCACGACCTCGTTGTAGAAGAGCACCGGACCGAAGCCTTCCTGGACATCGTCCTTCCTGTCGTTCGCTTCGTTGGCCATAGCCCCCCTAACCGCCAGCCTTGACCACGAATTTGGCCGAGGCGCGCGCCATGACTTTCCGATCCTGCTCGAACTCACAGCGAACGTAGTACAGGCGATGAGAGGTCGCCTTGACGATCGAGGCGCGGACCACCGCACCCTGGTTGAGGATCACCGGAGCGAGAAAGCGAACGGTGAGCTCGGCCGTCACCGCCACGACGCCTATGGAGAACAGAGCATTCGTCATCGCGGCATCGAGCAGGGCCGAGATGACTCCACCATGAAGTGTCTCAGGATAACTCTGCAGGATCTCACGGCACGGGAACATCGCGAGGACGGATCCATCGCTCTGGACCGTGAACTTGAGCTTCATGCCGAACGGGTTCGCGGCGCTGCACAGGAGACAGTGGGGGTGCTCGGTGGCGCTGACCGCCTCCAACCTGGCCTGGCTGGCCGAGTGGCCCGCAGGATGGCCCGGTGCGCAAGCCCGTTCCCGGACGCTAGTCATGGATGGCCCTCACCGTCGTTTCGGATTCCTGTGCTGCGCCGTGTTTCTTGAGCAGTACGACCACGTCGTGCAGACAA
>Ga0315277_10011595_pt1 | contig 11090 bp, 13 predicted proteins | sample YL17G05_15_MG_FD_203695 | JGI IMG/M metagenome (GOLD analysis project Ga0315277, IMG submission 203695) | Sediment microbial communities from Yellowstone Lake, YNP, Wyoming, USA - YL17G05_15 | ecosystem: Environmental > Aquatic > Freshwater > Lake > Sediment | place: USA: Wyoming | collected... | reverse complement strand
GGTCGATTTCGACGGAGAGCACATCCTGGTGAACACGGCAGAGGGCAGGCAAAAGCCCAGAAACATCCGGCGCGACCCTCGCGTTGCCATCTCTGTGACCAGGAAGGAGAGTCCCTATACGTACGCCCAGGTGCGAGGGCGGGTGGTGGAGGTCACCAGGGAGGGAGCGGAGGAGCACATCGACAGGCTGGCCAAGAAGTACCTGGGGCGGGACAAGTATCCTTGGCGACAGCCCGGCGAGCGGCGGATCATCCTCAAGATCGCGCCCGAGCACGTGTCCTCGATGGGGGCGGGCTAGGGGGCAAGAGGCGGGTAACCATGCCGCCTCCGTTCGCCGAACGCATACGCGGAGTCGCGACGCCATAGCAGGGCGCAGCCCGGAAAGCCACCCGGCCGGCCAGTATCTCGGTCACGTGCAGGGCGTGTTGTGGGCTTCCTCGAGGATCAGGTCTCGCAAGAGCGTCCGATGGCACCTGCTCTCGTCTTTGCACACGCACAGTATGGTAACCGTTTCTTGTTGAGCAAGGTTGGCCAGACGCCGGATTTCCCCTCTTGGGTCCTCTTCCTGCATCTCCTGTAGATACCGTCGTTTGTAGGCGTCCCAGCCGATCTCGCCTCTCTTGAAGCCGTGAAGAAGGTCGCGAGACGGGCCAAGCTTGCTCACGTACTCGTGTGTGGCCCCCTTTGGTATGCCGCGTGGCCAGTAGCGTGTTACAAGAACTCTCCTCCCGTCATTCGGCTCGGCAGGTGAGTAGATGCTCTTCGTGCGAATGCTGATGTGCTTCAGCCTTCCCATATAGAGACCTCGCCTCAAAGCCCATGATTGCGCGTCGCTTGCGCTCTGTCAACCAGCGGGCCCTAGCCACCCGTGTACCAGTCGATGATGGCGCTGCCCCAGAAGAGGGAGATGATGGCCCCCAGGGCGATGAAGGGGCCATAGGGGATGTACTCGCCCCGCCGCATGACCCGCGTGAGCAGCAGGACTGCCGCCACCAGGCCGGCGCTGATGGCCGTGAAGAAGAGGCCGACCGTCATGGCAGGGAAGCCCGCCGCCAGACCCATGAGGGTGGCCATCTTCACATCGCCGAAGCCGAAGCGACCCAGGGAGGCAATGAAGACGGCGAGCATGATGGCGAAGGCCAGGCCGCCGCCGGCGAAGACCTGCGCCACGCCCCGATCGGGCCAGGCCCAGGACACAGCCATCGCCAAGAGCATGGCGGGGTAGACGATGCGATTGGGGATGAGGCGGCGCTCCAGGTCGGTGGTCATCAGGGCGAGGAAGACGGCGGCGAACAGGCCGCCCAGGATCGCTGGCCCCCATTCGTCGCTGGTCAGGGCGGCCAGGGCGAAGACCAGGGCGCTGGCCGGCGGCAACAGGAGGACGCGAATGGGCAATCGCTGGTCGCAGTCGGGGCAGCGGCCGCGATGCCAGAGGTAGCCCAGCAGGGGGAGGAGGTAGAGGGGGCGGGTGGGGGAACGGCAGGCCGAGCAGCGCACGAGAGGTCCCCCGGGAGGCGCGTCGGAGTAGAGGCGGTCGAGGAACAGTTCCAGTAGGTGGCCGGCTATGAGGCCGAGGAAGGCGGCGGCAATCGGCATGGCGATTCCCTTTGATCCCTGGCGAGGGTCAGGCTTGGTTCACTAGGGTAAGGCTGCCCACTGATGGGCAGGTTAGCGCATTGAGCCTGCAGAGGCAACGGCAAGGTTCCTCGCAAGCGCTCGCGCGTGAGGGTAACAGGAGGCGGTGTCAGGCGTCTATTCAAGTGAAAGGGGAGCAGGATTCGTGAGACAAGTGGACATAAGTGTAACAACTTTCTGTGCTCAGGCGTCTAAACATCAGATGGACTAGATGGGCGATAAGCCTAGTTTGTCGTTATCTCTGAGACAAGGAGGTGGCTATCGAGCGGCGAATATGAAAATGATAAACGCGGACGGGGTGAGGAGAATTGGCCTGGCAGGACCGCAAATCCCCACCCCGGACGGCGGGGTGCGCGGGGCCCGACGTCTCTTGTTTCTTATCATAGCATAGGCAAACCTGCAAGCTGCCCCGCGGCTGAAGCAGGAGCCTGATGGAGGTTAAGACAAGATGTTAAGCAAGATCAACGGGTTCGTCCTGAGGGTCGTGGCCCGCTTCCGGTCGGAGGCAGGGCAGGCTCTGGCGGAGTACGGCTTGATCCTGGCCCTTATCGCCGTGGTGTGCCTTATTGCGTTGGGGGTGCTGGGTGTGGCTGTCTCCGGCAACTTGGACGCCATAGCCGCCGCTATGCCCCTTGGATAGAGGGCCGGACAAGGACGTAACGACAGCAGGGGCGGGCCGCGGCCCAACCGGGGCCAATCAAGGCACATGCGCTGTTAGGCGCCCCGGCTGAGCCGCGGCGCTCCTGCAGAATTAGCCAAGGACTAGGAAAAGCCGATGTCAGTCATCCTTGGGCGCATCACCAGACGCACAGGCAAAGGGGAGGGTGGACAGTCGCTTGTGGAGTTTACCCTTGTGCTGCCCATCTTCCTCCTGGTCCTGTTCGCCATCATCGATTTTGGTATGGCTTTCAATGCCTGGATTACGGTCACCAACTCGGCGCGCGAGGGGGCCCGCGTGGGGGCGGTGCGTCCGCCGCTAAATGTACTCAGCTCCCCGTGTAACGGAAAGTCTTCCCTCGAGCAATGCATCGAGGATAGGGTTCGAGCCACTGCCGACACCCTGAATCAGGCGAACCTTGATGTCAGTGTCCAGGGGGCGCAAGGGACGGCGGGGCAGTCGGTAGTGGTGGACGTGAGCTACGCGTACTCCCTAATCACTCCCCTGGCCAACATCATGGGCATGGTGAGCGGCGGCAGTATCGGTGAGACCCTCAACTTAAGCTCGACTGCTGACATGCGATTGGAGTGAGGGGCATCATGGTATGGAAATTGCTATGCAAGGTCCGTGAGGAGCGGGGCCAGGGCCTCGTCCTGGCGGCGCTGTCGATGGTGGTGGTCATGGGCTTTGCCGCCATGGCGGTGGACGTAGGCTCGTTCATGCACGACAGGCGCCAGCTCCAAAACGCCGCCGACGCAGCAGCCCTGGCGGGGGCGGCGGGCCTGCCTGATGCTTCGCTGGCCACAGAGAAGGCGCACGAGTGGGCGACCAAGAATTTTGATGGCAGCGATCAGGTAGTGACAAGCGTTAACGTCTACACCTATCGGGCGCCCAATGACCGGATTGAAGTAACAGTCAAAGGGGAGACGGATTTCGTCTTCGCGCGGGTGCTGGGCATGGACAAGGCGACGGTTCGGGCCAGAGCCACTGCCGGTAGGGTACCAATCACGGCGTCCTGTATCGCCCCCTGGGCGGTTCAGGGGGTAGTTAATGATGCCACCGCTGACTTCGGGCTGGAACCGGAGGCGCTGTACGTCTTTCACGACTCCGATTGGACCACGCCGGGCAACTTCGGCGCCCTGGCCGTCTACGGCGGGGGCGTCAACGAATACAAGAAGGCCATCGTGGGCAACTGCGGACAGGTGAACGCCTGCAACAGCGACTCGCCCTATGTGGCTGAAGGGCAGACCCTGCTCTGCAATAGCCAGACGGGGGTAGCGGGACAGAACACGCACGATGCGCTGCAGGAGCGTTATCCCCAGTCCACCTGGGCTACCTGCGACGTGCAACCGGACGCCAGTGGCTATACGAACGCTCAGAGTAAGGCGCAACTGTCTACGTGTAAGGACCGGGCGGTGCCTATGTCTGTGATCAACGCTTTCCCGCCCCAGGGGCACAGCGGCAGTGTCGATATCTGGGGCCTGGCCAGCTTCTACATCGCGGGCTGGGACCGCAAGGCCCCGTGGGGAGTTGGCGGCATGGTATGGGGGTATCTCATTCCGGCCACCTCGCTCCCAGCCTGGTCGGTGAAATGGGGCTGGGATAACGCCAACCCCTTCGCGCCGCTGGTGATCGTGCTGGTGAAGTAGCCCCGGGGGTGCCACTTGGTAACGGCCTGCTCGATTGGAGCGTCTATTCGGTGTGGACGGTCGTTAGGGGGCCGCCCGCGCCCGTTAGCGGCTAGCCTGGCTGGCAGAGCGGCGGGCAGAGGGGGAATCTATGATGCGCAATCGCATTAGCGGCGGCAAAGCGGTCTTATTGTTGGCCCTTTTCTTGGGCCTTATTAGCGCGGTGCTGGTCTATGTCTACCTCAGCCAGGCTGGGGGGGAGAAGACGGCAGCGTCGGGTGATACAAAGCAGGTGCTGGTAGCCAGGGAGGATATACCTGTCGCCACCCGCATCACCGACAGCATGGTGGAGCTAAAGGCGATACCAGTGGAGGCTGTCCATCCCGACTCGTTCTCTTCCACCGAGGGGGTTGTGGGCAACATGGCTCGCTACCCTATCACGGCCGGCGAGCAGGTCCTGAGCGACCGGGTGGCCGCTAGCTCTGTGACGCTGCGCGAGGGAGAGAAGCTTCCGCTGCCCTACATCGTGCCGGAGGGCAAGCGAGCGGTATCGGTGAGCACCAGCGCTTTGATCGGCGCCGGTGGCCTCATGCGGCCCGGCGACTATGTCGATGTCATTCTTACGCTCAATCTTGGGGACGATCAAATAGGCAGGATCATCCTCCAGAACCTGGAGGTGCTGGCTCTCGACCAGCAGGTGGAGAAGGTGGCTCCCAAGTTTGAGGAGGGACAGGAAGAACGGACGCCCACTGGTGAGGGTGAGACCAAACCCGAGGCGGTCACTGTGACCCTGGCGGTGGCGCCGGTGGAGGGCGAGGTGCTCACCGTGGCCGAGGAGTGCGCAGGCAACTTCGGTGGCCGTTTGGCTCTGGCACTGCGGCCGTTCGGCGAGCACAACACTGTCGAAACGCGCTCCACCTGGTCGGAGACGGGATCGCCGCCGCTGTGCAGCCAGCTATTTGGGATGGGCCTCGAGAATCTGAAGGGAGAAGAGGGAGGAAGCGGGGCACCAAGCCAATCGTCAACTGCACCCTGAACGGGGTGGCCGGTAATAGCTTAGGCGTTGAAAGCTGAGGAGGCCTTAGGTGGCTAGGAACCCCAAGGTAATCATAATCGACCAGGATCCGTCCAGGCGGGCGGAAACCCAGCGAATGCTGGCCCTCTCAGGCTTCGCTGTAATGGGCGGTGCCGGCTACGGGATGGAGGCCATGACCCTGGCCCGCGAGACGGCGCCCGAGGTGGTGGTGGTCGCCCTGGAGGAGCCCATGGCTCGCTCCCTGCAGACTGTCGAGTCGGTGGCCGACGTTCTTCCCCAGGCGCCCATCATCGCCTACTCATCAATCGGCGACCCTAATTACATCCGCCGCGCCATGCAAGTGGGGGTGAAGGACTACCTTGTCGTTCCCCTACAAGGGGATGAGCTAGCTCGTTCCATCAACACTGCACTTGCTCAGGAAGAGAGGCGCCAGCAGCGCATGGCGGGAGAGGTAGAGGCTCAGGCCTACGGAACGGTGGTCACCATCTTCGGCGCCAAAGGAGGGATCGGCAAGACCACAATCGCCACCAATCTGGCTGCTGCCCTAGTGCAGAAGACGAGCCAATCAGTGGTCCTGGTGGACCTGGACACCCGCTTTGGCGACGTGGCCATCCTCATGGACATGCCCACCGACCGCAGCATTTCTGACCTGGCTCTACCGGACGAGGAGATCGACCGCGAGGCTGTCCAGTCCTGCCTGTACACGCACAGCACCGGCGTGGCTATCTTGCCGGCGCCCCTTCGGCCGTCCGAATGGCACAGCATCCACCCCGGCCACATCGAGAAGGTGGTGGCTGTCCTGGCCACCACCCACGATTACGTCCTTCTGGACACACCCGGCACCTTCAACGACATCGTGTCTCGCTCTCTGGAGATGTGCACCATCCTTCTGCTGACAGCCACTCCCGATCTGGCTGCCCTGAAGGATACGATCCTGGCTCTGGAGATGCTTCGCTCCTGGTCGTTCCCCTCGGAGAAGGTGAAGATAGTCATTAACCACACCAGCGATGCCCACAGCGACGCACGGGTTGACATTCAACGGGTCCTGGGCAAGGAGGTCTTCTGGACCATCCCCTACGATCGTGCCATCCCTCAGACCACTCAGTTGGGCATGCCCATAGTAGTGGCCAAGCCCAAGTCCAAAGCCTCCCAGTCCTTTATCGAGCTGGCCTACGCCATTGGCGGCATCCGCTCCCGGCCCAAGGGCATGCTGGAGCGCCTAGGCGACCGCATCTCCACGCTCGGAAAGCCGCAGGATTCGCCAGAGGACGCTATGGAGAAGGTCGCCGCTCCGGTTCCCGAGGCATCGATGACACGGCCGCCAGAGGAATGGATCAGATAAGGAAGGAGAAAGATGACTCAGTTGCGCTGGCGATCTGATCGGCTTCCAGAGCCTCCCGACGGTGACCAGCCATCGGGCGAGCCTAGGCCTCAGCCAACGGCGTCGGCCCAGCGCGCGGTCCGTTTGGGGGAGGAACTGGAGCAACTGGTCTATCGGTTCCATCAGAGGCTCATCGACGAGCTGGAAGCCGAGAAGCTGGAAGCTATGTCTCCTAACGAGCGGCGTCAGGCGGTGCAGGAGGCGATAAGGGCGCTGCTGGCGCGGGAGTCTCTGAATGCCCTGGTGCGGGACGCTGTGGCCGCCCGGGTGGTGGATGAGGTGGTGGGTCTGGGGCCCATCGAGCCCTTGCTCCACGATGCGTCTGTTTCCGAGGTGATGGTGAACTCCCCCGACGAGATCTACTTCGAGCGGGATGGCATCCTATATCAGAGCGACGTTCGCTTTCGCGATGCCAACCACGTCATGCAGATTGTGGAGCGGATCATCGCTCCCCTGGGTCGGCGCGTCGATGAGAGCTCTCCTATGGTGGATGCCCGCCTGGCCGATGGCTCCCGCGTGAACGTTATTATCCCTCCCTTGGCTCCCAAAAGCCCCACCATGACCATCCGCAAGTTCCTTACGAGCAAGTTGACCATGGATGACCTGGTGGGGGTGGGCTCTCTCACCTCCGAAGTAGCCCAGTTCTTGGGGGCCTGTGTGGAGATTCGTCTGAATACTCTGGTCTCTGGCGGTACGGGCACCGGCAAGACCACCCTCCTCAACGCTCTGTCTGCCTCCATCCCCGATTCCGAGCGCATCCTCACCATCGAGGACCCTCTGGAGCTCCAGCTTCAGCAGCCGCACGTGATCAGCCTGGAGGCTCGCCCCTCCAACGTGGATGGGCGGGGAGAGGTGACCCAGCGGGAGCTGTTGCGCAACGCTCTGCGCATGCGACCCGACCGCATCATCATCGGCGAGGTGCGTGGCGGCGAGGCCTTCGACATGCTCAACGCCATGAACACTGGCCACGAGGGCTCCCTCAGCACTATCCACGCCAACTCGCCTCGCGATGCCCTGGCCAGGCTGGAGAACATGGTCCTAATGGCCAATCTGGACCTGCCGATGCGGGCCATCCGTGAGCAGATGGCATCGGCCCTTCACCTGATCCTTCAGATATCGCGCTTCCGCGACGGCGGCCGCCGCGTAACTTACATCACTGAGGTGAGCGGCATGGAGGGTGAGATTGTGACTCTTCAGGACATATTCCGCTTTGAGCAGAAAGGCATCGATGAGCACGGCCGCATTGTCGGGCGGCTGCAGTCCACCGGCATCCGTCCCAGCTTCGCTGAGGGCTTCGCCCAGGCTGGCATTGTTCCGCCGGAGGGCTTGTTTCAGAACGTAGCGGAGTGGTAGGCGATGCAACCGTTGGCACTTCTAGTAGCACTGGCCGTGATGGCCACAATAACCCTGCTTGTCATTGGCATCTCTCGCGCGCGGGGGGTGGCACAGGGGGCCCTTACTCGCCGCCTGGAGCACTTCGGTGGGGGCGAGCGGAGCCTACCCAGCAGCAGCGGCGGTGACAAGGCGCTGTTGCGCCGCACGGACCGCGGCAGGCTAGGCCCCTTCGCTGGCATTCTGGCGGGCAGCCGCCACGTGGAGAGCTCAGCCCTGGCGCTGGAACGAGCGGGCATCCCCTTGCGGGTAGGCGAATACATGACCATCAGGTTTTCCTTGGCTTTGATCCTCTTTCTGGTGACTTTCATGCTGGTGGGCAATCTGTTCATCGCCTTGCCGATGGCCCCCATTGGATACTTCTTGCCTCGCTGGTATGTGAGTTCAAAGCGGCACGGCCGCCAGGCCAAGATCAACGGCCAGTTGGAGGAGATGCTCACCCTGGTCTCCAACTCTATGAAATCGGGCTATGGATTGCTGCAGAGCTTCGAATACGCCACCCGCCAGCTAGCGCCACCGATCGCCACCGAGTTGAAGCGCATGCTTCAGGAGGCGAATCTGGGCGCTGGGGCTGAGGCTGCTATTCAGGCTCTGGCCGATCGCATCGCCAGCCCCGACATGGAGATGGTCGTTACCGCCATCACTATTCAGAGATCGGTAGGGGGCAATCTGGCCCAGACCCTGGACAGCGTGGCCTACACCATGAGGGAGCGGGACCGCATTCGGGGAGAGATCAGTACCCTCACTTCTCAGCAGCGTATGTCGGCGTTTATCGTCGGCGGTCTGCCCATCTTCGTAGGCTTGATGATGCTCGCCATCAACCCTGGTTACATGCTACCTCTATTTACTGATACTGCCGGCAACGTCGTGTTGCTCATAGCAGTGGGGATGGAGCTTCTGGGCATCGTGACGATTCGCTCTATGCTGAATTTTGAGGTGTAGGTTAGATGTTGGCACTGTTCATTGCCTTTGTCGTTTTCGCTGCCGTGACCATGTTGGTGGCAAGCCTTGTGAGGCCACGGGTGAGCCTGACGGAGGTGCGCATCCAGACGTTGCGCCAGCAGGTGGCCGCTGGCGGTCTGTCGGAGCTGGTCCTGCCGTTCAGTGACAGGATACTGCGCCCTAGTATCAAGGGTTTCGGCAAGCGTCTGGCAAGCATGCTGCCGGCCAACTTCCTGGCCGGCATCCAGAAATCGCTCATCATGGGCGGCAGTTCTATGACGGCCTCTACCTTCGTTACCTTTTGGGCCGTCTGCACCGGTTTGTTCGCCGGGCTGGCTATCATCGCCCTTGCTGCTCTGGGGGGAGTCAGCGCTCAGGGATTTCTGGGCCTGCTGGTGATGACTGCCATCGGCTTCAGCCTGCCCTCGTTCTGGCTGAAGACAACGGTGCGGTCGAAGCAGCGGTTGATCGTCAAAGACCTGCCCGATGCCATGGACCTGATCATTACCTGCGTCGAGGCAGGGCTGGGCCTGGATGCTGCCCTGGCCAAGGTGAGTGAGCAGATGAAGGGCCCGCTGGCCAAGGAGATTTCGCAGATGCTGCGAGAGGTGGGCATGGGGCGCTTGCGGCGGGAGGCCCTGGCCGACCTGGGCCAGCGCACGGGGGTGGAAGAGCTCATCTCCTTTGTCAACGCCGTCATCCAGGCTGAACAGCTAGGGGTGAGCATCGGCCATGTGCTGAAGGTGCAGTCGGACCAGATGCGAACGCATCGACGGCAGCGGGCGGAGCGACTGGCGCACGAAGCGCCGGTCAAGATGATGTTTCCACTGGTCCTGTTCATCTTTCCTGCCTTTCTGCTGGTCATCTTGGGCCCGGCTGCTATCCGCATAGCAACGCAGATGAAGTAGGGGGCCAGGGGATGTGGAGATGAAGCTAGGCAGACGAATTCGCGAACTGCGGGAGCAGATGGACCTAAGCCAGGCTCACCTGGCCAGTTGCGCCCAGGTGAGCCAGGGATACCTCTGCCAGTTGGAGAGGGAAGAGGTCAAGAATCCCAGCGCTGCTATCCTCTTGCGCCTGGCGAGCGCCCTGTACGTCGATCCCCATGAGCTGCTGGATGCGGCTGGCTATACGCCCGTCAGGAGCGTTGACGAGGCGAACAATAACTACCAGGCCAGGGTTGACCCTGATCTGCTAAGATTCCTAGCTGGCCTATCGCAGGAGCAGCAGCGCTACATACTCCTGCTGCTGGACAGCATGGGGCAGCGGCTGGACGCTCTGTCAAGCCAGTGATATCGTATGCCCGTCGTGGCCAGGATTGTGAACGTCAGCAAGGGAACGACCGTGGCTGGCCAGGCGCGCAAAGCGGAAAGCTTCTGGGCGCGGCTCGTCGGCCTCATGGGTCGCCGTCGTCTGGAGGAAGGAGAGGGTCTGCTACTTTCGCCTTGCTCCTCGGTGCAGACTTTCTTTATGCGCTTCCCCATCGATGTGATCTTTGTGGATGGGGAGGCCAGGGTGGTGAAGGTGGCGCCGGCACTCGTGCCCTTTCGCCTGGCCTTGGGTGGACGGGGGGCGCGGGACGCCCTGGAGGTGGCGGCGGGCACGGCCGCTCGCTCGGCCACCGCTGTGGGCGACCGCCTGGCGGTGGAAGACGATTGTCAAGGATGGAAAGAATAGGACGGCGGCAGGAGTTCCCGCCGCCGTCCCAGAGGGTTGCTCCGATGTCTAGCCTAGACGCAGTAGAGGTAGTTGGCGTAGTACCAGCCTTTTGCGGCGGTGTGGCAGAGGTATCTCAGGATGTACAGGTCCTGGCCACCGCAGCCGCCGACGAGCCTACTAATGCCGACGAAGTAGCATTCAGCTGAGAGGGCAGCAGTGGCAGTGGTTGTCAGAGATGTCCCGGTCGAGTCAGGAGCGACGACGAGCGCATCGCTCGAGCCGCCAGAAGCTGGGCAGGATAGGGAGTCGCCGGGGATGATTCCCGCTTCCGCCTGGTTCGAGTGCTGGAGCAGGAGCGCTCCGCCGGCGATCGCCAGGAGGGCAATGACGGCTACCAAGAGTAGGAGAAGCTTTGACGAGGTTTTCATGGGTTGTCACCTCCTTTGGCCGTTAGTGGCCAGTAAGGCCGGGGCTATCGGGCCTGGAGAGTTGCTTCCAGTTGTTTCCAGCTTTCCTCTTGCCAGGAGGCAGCGCATGCAGCAACCCTACGCCCCGCCTCACGACGGAGCTGAGCCACTCGAAGCAATTCCTGCACCTCCGGCTCTACCACTAGGGTCTTGCGAGGATGACCTAAGAGAAGGTCGTCGATGGCCCGACAGAGCACGTCTACTTTGGCATTCACTCTATCGACCACCTCCTTTGGCGCAGGGTCGCCGAACATATGGTCTAGATTATTCTTGAAAGAGGCTTCTAAACCAA
>Ga0315277_10011594_pt1 | contig 11091 bp, 7 predicted proteins | sample YL17G05_15_MG_FD_203695 | JGI IMG/M metagenome (GOLD analysis project Ga0315277, IMG submission 203695) | Sediment microbial communities from Yellowstone Lake, YNP, Wyoming, USA - YL17G05_15 | ecosystem: Environmental > Aquatic > Freshwater > Lake > Sediment | place: USA: Wyoming | collected... | reverse complement strand
CATCCAGCGCGAGCGCCGCATCGCTCCTCCACACCTGCTCCCAGGCGCCGCGCGGCGCAGAGGCCAGCGCGCTGCCACAGAGGCAGATCACCAAGGCCAGCGCAATGGCTAGGCCCCGAAGGGGCCGCCATGGCGGCCCGCCTCTGGCGGGCTTAGCAACGCCGATCACCCTCATCAACATGCTCCTCTCTGCACCCCTCCGGGAGCCTGAACGGATCCATCGGGGTCCTGAAGGGCCGCCCATCAGCCGTCTTCGTCCAGCTCCGCAAGGCCCAGCCCAACGGCGGCTTCGTCCGCCAGAGGCGCGGCCCATACCGCGGAGAGATGATTCTCCATGGTACCGCGCATTTCCGCATCCACACTCACTACGGCGGGCTTCACCCCGGTCTGGTGTGCGGGTTCCAGCACCAGGCCGCCGAGGACCAAAAGGACAACGCCAAGCGCCGCCATGCCCACGCCCCAGGCGGCGCGGAAGGCAGGTCGGGGCCGCTGGCGTGGCTGCGCGGCGAGCTGCTGTCGCACCAGCTCCCAATCATCGGGCGCGACTTCCACGCCTACCGCCTCCAGCAGCGCGCCGGTCCGTTCCAGCGCCTTCAGCTCGGCGCCGCAGGAGGCGCAGGAGCGCAGGTGGGCGGCCACCCGTGCTCTCCCTCGCCGGCTCAGCCCGCCGACGCAATAGTCTGCCAGTTGCCTTCTGATCTGCTCGCAGTCACTCATTGTCGCCCTCCACATAGGGCTTCAGTCGCACTCGCATCGCCTCTCTCGCACGCGCCAGACGAGACATCACCGTGCCCGGCCTCACCCCCAAAGCCCGTGCGATCTCCGTCACCGGCAAACCCTCCAGATGGTGCATCACCACCACAGCTCTTTGCTCGGGCGGAATCTCCGCGAGCGCGGAGCGCACCTGCTGGCGTAGCTCGGCTGACACCGTCATCGCCTCCGGACGCTCCGAGGAGGTATCCTCGACCCCACGCAACGGCGCGTCGCCGTCTCCCAGGCTGCTCGCCGCAATCTCCAGCCTGGCGCGGCCGGACTTCGCCTCATCCCTCACCAGGTTGGCGGCGATTCGGTGCAACCAGCCGCCGAACGCGCCCACCTGGCGCAGCCTCGGCAGTGACTCCCAGGCCCGCACGAACGTCTGCTGGGTGAGATCGGCGGCCAGCTCCCACTCCCCCACCAGGCTGCGGACGAAGGTGAAGATGCCCGCCTGATGGCTCCGGTAGAGGGTCTCGAAGGCGGCCGCATTGCCAGCGCGCGCCTCTGCCACCAGTTCTTGCACCTCTCTGAGTCGCTTATCCATTAGACGACTCACCAGTCTCCGTATTCCTTCGCATCCTCGCCTGGCACGCCTACGTGCGGCGAAGCCTGGCTCCGGCTCTCCGCCCCAGGGTGACAGCAAGGCAAGGTTCTGTTAGAGTCTCTAGGGAGGTATACCCGCCATGGGCATGGAGATCATCGCGCTTGGCGAGGCGCTTGTCGAGGTGATGCGGGTCGAGGTTGACGACCCGCTGGACCGCCCTTCCACCTTCATGGGGCCGTTCCCGAGCGGGGCGCCGGCGATCTTCGCCGACGCGGCGGCGCGGCTCGGGCACCGCGTCGGGTTTGTGGGCGCAGTGGGAGACGATGACTTCGGGTCCTGTCTGCTCGACCGACTCGCCGCCGATGGCCTGAACACCGCCTACTGCCCTCGCATATCGGACCGGGCGACCGGCGTCGCCTTCGTCACCTACTTCTCCGATGGCAGCCGGCGCTTCCTCTACCACATCGCCCACGCCGCTGCCGGCCAGATGCCGGATCCGGACCCCGCCTACCTCCAGCAGGCCCGGTTCCTTCACATCTGTGGCTCATCCCTCTCCGTGAGCGAGCGCATGCAAAACTCCTGCTATCGCGCCGCCGAGATCGTGGCCGCCGCCGGCGGCCGCATCAGCTTCGACCCGAACCTGCGCCCGGAGCTGCTGGGTGGCGAAGACGCGCTGCGACGGATCTGCGCCCCGGTGCTTGAGAAGGCTTACGTGGTGTTGCCCAGTGGGGCGGAGGCGGAGCTGCTCAGCGGGGTCAAGGGCCCGGAGGAGGCGTGCCGCGCGCTCCTCACCCGAGGGCCCAAGGTGGTGGCGTTGAAGCGGGGAGCGCGCGGGTGCTCCATCTTCACACCAGAGCAGAAGCTCGATGTGCCAGCCTATCCCGTCGAAGCCGTGGACCCCACCGGCGCCGGGGACTGCTTCGACGCCGGGTTCGTAGTCGGCCTGCTGGAGGAACTGCCCCTGGAGCAGGTGGGCCTGCCCGCCGAAGTCCCTAGGTCGGCCGCGCCGACCGGGACGGCGGTCGCCCCTGGCGACCTAGCCGCGCTGGCGAAAGTGGGCCGGCTGGCTAACGCCTGCGGCGCCCTCGGCGCCACCCGCAAAGGGCCAATGGAGGGGGCGTTCGCAAGGTCGGTCGTCGAGCAGTTCCTGCTAGCGCGGAGTGAAGACGCTCCGCCTTGAGATGGAGTGGTTCCGGTGAGGTGAGCGGCAGGGAGGGCAGGACGTGAAGCGGGCGCCACCGAGATGGCGGCGCCCGCACCGCACTCCACTGTCGGCGAGATTCACGGCAGGTAGCCGAATGCTCTCGACACGTAGACTGCCATTTGACCGCGGGTGCATTCGATCTCTGGGTGGTAGAGGTCGTCCCCGTAGCCGCCAGCAACGCCCTGGGACTTGACGTACTCCACGTACTTGTAGCACCAATACCACGCGTTGGTGGAGGTGACATCGGTGAAGGTCGGGGTCGAGGGAGGCGTGTAGGTGTCGAAGAACGACTCGCCCCCCGCCATGCCGCGACCCACGAACACCGCCATCGCCCCGCGGTTCACCCGAAGGGTGGGCCGGTAGGTGCCGTCATCATACCCGCCCACGATGCCCTGGGCCGGGTTGGCACAGTACTCGATGTACTTGTAGGCCCAGTGGCTGGTGGGCACGTCTGGGAAGGTGGGAGTGGTGGGCCCTGTCGGGACGCTGCCGTCGCCGCCCGCCATTGCCCGGGCTATGAAGACGGCCATCTGGTCACGGGTGACCACACTCTCAGGCTGGTAGAGGCCGCCCCCATAGCCCCCGGCTATGCCGTGAGCGGCCACCGCCTCCACGTAGGCCCAGGCCCAATAGTTGTTGGTCACGTCAACGAACGTATGCACGCCCACTGAGCCGTGTGTGAACAGGCGCTGACGGTACACGTTCCAGACGCTGTAGTTTTCGCGGTACTTGCCGTAGACCAAGCGGCGCCCATCAATGTCGGGTACCACCTCCGACCCCGCGCTCCCGGCGAGTGGCTGGGGCATGGGGGCGCCAAGCGCCAAGTCGGTCCAGTACACATCTGGAACCCCGAACCGGTAGTCGGTCCAAACGATCTGGGTGCCATCTACGCGGATGCTCTCGCGGAGGCATGGCGGGTCGGTCACCACCGCGGTCTTCACCATGGTGTCTATGTCGAGGGAGTAGATGTCCACGACATTCCCTCGCCCCGTGTCGCGCTTCATGTCGCCAAAGACGACGGTGTGTTCGGAGATGTCGGGGGTGATCTCGTCCCAGTCGGTGTCCGTTAGCCGACGCTCCGCCGGGTCGGGGTCAGGCCGATCGGGATCCTTCCAGTTCGGTGTCCCGTCTCCGTCGGTGTCCACGGAGAGGTCATACAGGTAGATGTCGCCCTGGCCGTTCCGCCAGTCTTCCCACACCACCAGGTTGCCCGAGATGCGGGGCGACATCTGCCAGTCTGGTTCCGAGCAGAGGAGGTAGGTGTTTTCCGTGTCCGCATCCCAGATGGCGATGTCCGGGTTCTCGTCGTAGACAGATCGGGGGTAGAAGGCGAGTTTGTCCGGATCGTTGCGATAGTCCTCCCAGACGATGCGGCCGCCGCTAACGGCGGGGAAGATGGCGTCTGCCGCCTGGTAGGTGACGCGTGTGGGATAGTCGTGGGAGTGCGCCAAGCTGAGGGCGGCGATCTGGTAGAAGAGGAAGCTGCGGCCGTAGATGGGCACATACCCTTCCACATCGTCCACGATCCAGGCTACCCAGGGCCCGGAGATCTGAGGCAACCAGTGCCAAGCGATGTCGAAGTACTCGTACGGAGGCAGGGGCAAGCCAGTCCCCGGGTTGATAGGGAGTGTGACGTTATCAGGTATGGTGAAGGTGCCGCCGGTGTTGAGGTCCTTCACCGTGATCGCGTACGGCGTGGTCGTCCGGCTGTAGTCCTCGTACACGACGCGATCGCCGCTCACCGCGGGGTAGTTCTGCCCGTGGACGTGCTCGTCCGCGACGAGCACGCGGCTTGCCCCGGTTGCCACCTCCCCGAAGAACCCGGCGGTCCCTCGCTTCATGCGCCAGTGGCAGGGATACCAGCCTATCTCGGTGGGAGCGGTCACGTTGGACTGAAAGCTCACGAGATCGCCGGGCGCCACCGATACTCCGCCTGGCAGCGGCACACTGGTGATGCCCCAGCGAGTGGTGTTGTCCGGCGAGGTTGCCGCCAGCACAAACCCCTCCGCCGCCGTCCAAGTGAAGTCGCCATCGTTCTTCATGATGACGGTGATCGGGTAGGTCTCGCCGGGCAGCATGAACTCCGGGATGCCGTTGGCCACCACCGCCGCGGTATGGCCCACCTGCACGGTGCTGCCTGTCAGTCCGTTGTTGGTCTCGTCCTTCTCGACGACCTCGTAGGCGCTGTCCGCGAACCCAACCAACTTGTATGTTCCGGTAGCCATCTCCGGGAGGGTCATCGTGTCGGACTGCGTGCTCGTCTGCCCAGCGGCCAGCGCCGGGAAGCTCAAGGTAGCGAGGCCAATATCCTGTGGCGATGGGATCGAGTTGGTGGACAGCGCCACGATCGCCTCGGAGGCGGGGGCGCTGGAGGCGCCCGGCTGGTTCTTGACCGTGATGCTCAGGGTGACTTGGTCGCCGTAGGAGATGGTGGTGGAGCTGATGGACACGGCGGTGACCACCAGGTCGGGGCCGGTGGTGGGCGCTCCCTGGAGGGCTTGCTGCACGTCTATCCGCGGGGTCTGGAGATCCGTGAGAGGGTCCACGATCTGCTTGCCGGTGAGCTTCAGACGCTGCTCGATCGCGGCCGGCGTCGCCAGTCCCTTCTGCGCCAGCACCGCCGCCGCCCCCGCCACATGGGGAGCGGCCATGGAGGTGCCCTCATGCTCGATGAAGCCGCCCCCTAGCTTGGCGGCCATGATGAACGACCCCGGGGCAAGCAGATCAACTAGTTCCCCACGGTTGGAGTAGTACGTAGTCGTGTCTACCGTCCCGCCGTCCCGCGTTTCATCGTAGGTCGCCCCCACCGAGGTGGCCGCGGTGATACATGCGGGGAAGGATATGCCGCGGAGGTAGCCGTCGTTTCCAGAGGATGCCGCCACCAGCATGCCCGCCGCCACCGCGTCCTCGATGGCCTGCGCCTCCGGGAAGCCGTTGCAGTCGGCGGGATCGGTGTACTCAACACTGATCCCAAGGCTCATGTTGATGGCCCGGATGTTGAAGTCGGTCTTGTGCTGGATGCACCACTCCACCCCGGCCATCACCACCGACATCGCCCCGCTCCCGTTGGCGTCCAGCACCTTCACCGCCAGCAGGCGCGCCCCCGGCGCGATGCCCCGGTAGGTGGTGTCTGTGCCCGCGGCGATGCTGGCGACATGAGTGCCGTGCCCTTCATCGTCCCGGGGGTCGGTGTCGTTGTTCACGAAGTCATAGCCCCCGGTCACCTTCGCGTTCGGATAGGGAGCCGGCCCGCCGAGGTCCGGATGGGTATAGTCAATGCCGGTATCTATGATGGCGATGCCGATGCCAGTGCCGGTGTAGCCGGCGGCCTCTGCCTGCGGCTGGCCGATCAGGGGGCCGCTTTGGTTGAGAGTCGCTTTCACCTCGAAGTCGGGGTAGACGCCCTCGACCAGGGGGCAGGCCGCCAACTGCGCCAGACCGGCTTCATCCACAGACCCTGCCAGGAAGGGGAAGATCTGGTACTGGCGATAGACCTGGAACTTGGGCGCTGCGGCGATCGCTCGGCGGGCCAGTTCCTGCACCGCGGGGATCCGGTCGGGCCAGTCCTTCGCCCTTGCCTGCGGCAGCGCGTCATCCCACAGGGAGACGATCACACGCGCGGTCCCCGTCGCGGCCAGATCCTGGCGAACGCGGGGATGAACGTAAGCGGGCGCGGCGCCGAAGGCCTCCGGGCTCGCCCCGAGAGCGACCAGAATGGCCAGAGCCCACCGCGAGATTCGCAAGCTCCTCATATCACTTCTCCCTGGCTGTAGGGACGCATGCAGCCACCGCATCCCTTGAGTCACGGCAATGCGGCAGCGGGCGGACCGAACGACACCGACGCATAGTCCCTTAGAGTATAGCGCATTCCCGCAAAAGAAGGGATCCTGTGCCCGGCTCGGAAAACAGCGTCTGGGCGCAAGGGCAGATGGCCAAGCGCCCTCACAGGGCTGCGGAGCGACGCGCATGAGGGCCTCTCAGCTTGACACTCCTTCGTTGCTAGTGGACCTGGACCGCTTGGAAGCGAACCTGGACCGGATGGCGCGGCTTGCCCGTGCCGCAGACCTGCAGCTGCGCCCCCACGTCAAGACCCACAAGACCGTCGAGATCGCCCGGATGCAGCTCGCCGGCGGCGCCGCCGGGATCACTGTCGCGAAGATCGGTGAGGCGGAGGTGATGGCGGAGGCGGGGATCGAGGACATCTTCATCGCCCACCACATCGTCGGGGCGGCGAAGATCGAGCGCCTGGTCGCCCTCGCCAAGCGGGTGAAGGTGGCGGTGGGGGTGGACAGCATGGAAGCCGCCTCTCCCCTGTCCATGGCCTTCGCCCACCAGGGGACGCGCCTGCCGGTGCTGCTGGAGGTGGATGTCGGGCTTCACCGCTGTGGGGTGGGGCCCGAGGAGGCTCCCGCGCTGGCGCGGGAGCTCAACAGCTTGCCAGGTGTAAGCTTGGTGGGCATCTTCGCCTATGCCGGCCACGTCTACGCCGCACGCAACGAGAACGAGGCGGCCGGCATCGCCGCCTTCGAATGCCGCACCCTGGCTCAGGTGGCGGAGCGACTGGCAAACATAGCCCCTCTGGCCAAGAGAATAAGCGGCGGCTCGACCCCCACGGCGGCCCACTACACCGCCGGGTGCGGTCTCACCGAGATCCGTCCGGGCACGTACGTGTTCAACGACCGCACCCAGCTCGAGCGATGGTCGGCGCGAGCTGAGAACTGCGCGCTCACTGTGCTCGCTACTGTGGTGAGCACGCCGGAGCCTGGGCGCGCCGTCCTCGACGCGGGGAGCAAGGCATTGAGCTCCGACCTGGCGCGGGAGGCGAAAGGCCACGGCATGCTCAAGGAGGACGAGGCGGCGGTGCTGGTCAAGCTCAACGAGGAGCACGGCTTCCTCGACCTCTCCCAAGCCCAGGTGCGCCTCCACATCGGGGACAAGGTGGAGGTCATCCCCAACCACGCCTGCGCGGTGGTCAACCTGTTCGATGAGATGGTCGCCGTCCGCAAGGGCGAAGTGGTGGAGACCTGGCGGGTGGCCGCCCGGGGCAAGCTCAAGTAGCGCGCGATTTGTAGGGCGGGCGTGTGGCTAGGTCCGAAGGACCGCCATCTCCCTAGGCCTCCGGCCGGGACGGCGGTCTGCAAGGGCAGACCTAGCCGCCGGTCCGCCACGGGCGGGCCTAGGGACCCACGCCCGCCGAAGCTCGTACGATGGACGTGCCACATGCCGTCTTTGGAGGGAGCAGCACATGCGTGACAAGCAGATCATCACCTCGGACTCTCTCCCCGCCCCCAAGGGGCCGTACTCACCGGCCGTGCGCGCTGGCGGGTTCGTCTTCGTCTCGGGACAGGGGCCGATCTTGCCGGCAACCGGGGAGGTGGTAAGGGGGAGCATCGAGGAGCAGACCGAGCTGGTGCTCGGCAACATCAAGGCGATCCTGGCGGCGGCGGGGGTGGCGATGGAGGCGGTGGTGAAGACCACGGTCTACCTCGCTGATATCCAGGATTTCGCGGCGATGAACCGGGTCTACGCCACCTTCTTCCCCACCAACCCCCCTGCCCGCACCACCATCCAGGCGGCCAACCTGCCCCTGGGGATTGGAGTGGAGATAGAGGCGATCGCGGTGGCGTAGGGCAGGCTTCCAGCCTGCCAGTCCGAGGCGGCCTCTCGGCCGCCCCCCAAGCAAAGAGCATCCCTTGGTGTGCCTCGTGGCTTCGTGGTGAGAGCCGCTGCCTCACATCGGCAGATCGAACGCTCGCTGCGCGTACACCGCCATCTGGGCCCGATCCACCGTCCGCTCCGGATGGTACAGCCCATCCCCGTACCCGCTGACCACCCCGTGTTCCCGGCAGTACCCAATGTAGTCATACGCCCAGTAGTCGCTGGGCACATCGGGGAACCACTGCCACTCGGGGGCGGGTACGTTCTCGTCGCCGCCGACCATCGCTCTGGCGACGAACACCGCCATCTGGGCGCGGTTCACCACCTTGCCGGGATGATAGCCGTCCCGGTAGCCGCCGACCACGCCCTGGGTATGGCAGTACTCGATATACTTGTATGCCCAGTGGTGCCGGGACACGTCCCAGAATGTCGGGAGCAGCGGTCCGCGGGGCACACCGTCCTCGCCGCCGGCGAGGGCCCGCGCCATGTATACGGCCATCTGGTCGCGGGTGACGGCGCGGTCTGGGTGATACAGGCCATCCGAGTACCCGTGGACCACTCCCGCCTTCGCCACCGCCTCCACATGTGCCGCCGCCCACTGCCACCACGGGATGTCCGGGAACCGGCACTGCGGGAACTGGAACAGGTGGATACGCTCGCCCTCCAGCACGGCCATCAAGCCGTCCTCCGTGATGGCCACTCCGCCCACACCGGAGAACACCTCCGGGCCTGCCGCGGTCATCTCGCCCAGCAGCTCGCCGGTGGGCGAGTACTGCTTCAGGTAGTGGACGGCATACATGTCATTGTCGCTCATATACACGCGCCCACCTGGGTCAACCGCCTGCAATCCGCCATAACCCCCCACCTGCCAGTAGCCCAAGAGCCGGCCCTCGAGGTCGTACTTCTCTATCTGGTATATGTATCTGTTTTCGTACCCGCTGCTAACGCCGACGCATCGCTGGGCATAGAGGAAGCCATCCATTCCCACGCAGATCCCACCCACCGCACCCAGGTCCCATTCGGCAATCAGGACCCCGCTTGGGTCTGTCTTTGTCACTTTGCAGTGATCGTAGTCGCTTCTGTCGGACGTGTAGCGGTTGCCGTCCCTGTCTATGCTGATCGGAAGGGTGGAGCGCACGATGGCGCCGTCGGGGGCAACGGCGAAGTACAAGTTTGAGACCTCGGGAGATGACTCGTGGTAGAGCACGGCGTCGAGGGTCCCCTCCTGCGTGTAGCGGTGGAGGTAATAATAGTCGGCGGGGCCGACATCGCCAAAGAGGAACCAGCCGTCTACCAGGACCCGTCCTTCGGGGTCGAAACAGACGGACCGGCAGCCGATCAGCAAGTCGTTGTCGGCTGTCCACCAATAGTCTCCCCAGCGGCCGAGCGATTCGCCGGAAAGGGTGAGTCGCTCCACGAAGACGCCCTCCGAATAGCGCCAGCCAGACAGCGCCAGTGAACCGTCGGGGGAGACGGCGAAGCCGTCGGCCCCGCGCGGCAGCGGGAGGGGATCTTGCTGGGCCCCTGTCTCATCGAAGCTCAGCAGCTTCCGAGAGTCCGGGTCGCCAGGGGGCAGCACCCTGAAGCGTCCTGTGGAATCGAAACCCACATCCCGGAACAGCCAGTTCGTGCACCTCACGTAATAGTCCGTGAAGTCGAGGGGAACCGGGAACCTGGAGATCTCTGTTCCCACCGGGTCGTAGATGATGACGTCGCCTGCATTTCCCCCATGCTCCAAGGCCCTGTACTGCGCCCAAGCCACCCATACCCGGCCCTGGTGGTCCACGGCAAGCGCCTCCGGCCGCACCAGGCTGTATTCATCGGGAGGGGGTGGAGTCTGCCATTCGCCGATGTAGTCCAGCTCAGCGGTGAAGTGCTGAACGCGGTTGTTGTCGAAGTCGGCCACATAGATGCTCCCGTCTGGGGCAACGGCCAGGTATGCAGGGGCGGAGAACTGGCCGGGGCCGGAGCCCGCGCCGCCGATGGTGCGAAGCTCAGTGCCATCGGCGGCCAGGCGGGTCAGCGTGTTCGTGTCGTCTACGGCCACGTACACATCACCTTCGGGGCCGCAGGCGAGGGACAGAAACGGGTTGAAGCTATAATACGTCAAGGGCAGCGTTACCCAGCGGAGCCGTCCAAGCACCTGCCCATCCAGCGAGTATCTGCGCACCTGGCCGGCATCGGACAGGACTACGGAGCCCGCGTCAGCCGACATGGCGAGTTCCTGCACCTGGTTGAGCGCCCCCTCCCCGAAAGAGGAACGGTAGTGCGCGAAGTCCCCCGCTGAGGCCGCAGAAGCGCACCCCAGGCAGAGGAGAACCGCGACAGGCAGCCCCCCCGCGGACCGCCCAAGACAACGCGCCAGGCCAGGCGAACCGCGCATGCCTCAAGCCTCCTTGTTGCCCACCGGCCCTTGCGCCCCCTCGGTAGAGATGACCATAGCCCAACGTGAGCGCCGTCGGCGCCAGGCTCGGCTGCTAGGTATGATAGCGTAGAGTCCGTAGCACGCAAACAGCGAATAGCCGTTCGGTAGTCGGAGCGTGCTTCTCCGGCCGGGGGCTGCCCGACCGCGGCTGAGCTCGGGGGCGGCAGTGGGCGGCACATCTATGGAATAACACTTCGGTGAGCGGCGGGCGGCGTGTGGCCCAGCGGACGCCCGCCCGGGCCCGTCAAGACCCCGAGGGGGTCCCCAGGATCCCAGAGGGGCGGGCCTCGGCGAGGTGACCGTGCTGGGTCAGCATCCCATCTGCTCCTCGGTTGATTCACCGTAGCCGTCGCCCGGCGCCGCCCGCCATCCGAGACGATAGGCACTGGGTCTGTATGCATAACGCGCGCCGACTCTTTCTGCGGTTGCCGATAGTGCGCACCGTCGTCGCCCGCATCCGGGCGAAGGCCGCCGCCTTGGCCGAGGATCCCTTCCGTCGCACCG
>Ga0315277_10011593_pt1 | contig 11091 bp, 9 predicted proteins | sample YL17G05_15_MG_FD_203695 | JGI IMG/M metagenome (GOLD analysis project Ga0315277, IMG submission 203695) | Sediment microbial communities from Yellowstone Lake, YNP, Wyoming, USA - YL17G05_15 | ecosystem: Environmental > Aquatic > Freshwater > Lake > Sediment | place: USA: Wyoming | collected... | reverse complement strand
CGGATCTCGATGGTATCATTGACGGCGTCGACGAGTATCCCCTTTATCCCATCGATCCCCAGGCTCGACTTGGCACGTTCAATGCCTCCCACGACTACGGCCTGGTGGGTGGCTGGATCTTGAACGCGTCGGGCACGCCACTCGCTGCCGATTTTTCACGCCTTTCCATCGGGGCTACGTGGAACGAAACCGGCTTGAACTTGATCGCCAAGGTTCCCGATAACATTTCCCGCCTCGCGCTTCATCTTGATATGCACGACGATGGGTGGTTCCACGGCCGGGACAACGTGGAAGTCATCTTGGGAATTGACACGGCGAGCTTCTATATCAGGACATGGGCATCGGAAGGAGCGGTGATCGACGAGCTCGGCGTGCCGATGTGGGATAACGAGACGGGATATCTCGCGCATTTCAGCAGCGTCGTCATTCCAACGACCGTCGATTTCGAGTCGTGGGACGACGGTGCATACACCGGGGCAAAGATCCGCATCCCGTGGAATATGACCGGCACAAATACCTTCGGGATGGCTGCCTGGATCGACCGGTTCGTCACGAGCCCACGAGAACCATGGCTGTTCGAGGAGAACGTGCTCGTGGACATCGCGGTGGAGGGAGCTTGAACTATGGTTCAAGTTAAAAGCGATGTCTTGCACGACATCCTCGTGAATGCCGCGTTTATCGCGGGCCTCTTTTGGTTCCTGTTCCACGTGTATACCATCGTGACGAGGTACTTGTACATGTTTTTCCTGTCGTGGTATCCCTTCCTGGCCTTGGTACCCGTGTTTTTCTACCCGATGTTCAGGCGAGCTGCCTCGATCGAGCGCATCTTGCTCCTGGCCTTGATCGCTTTGTGCATCACCACGATCGCGGGGATGGTGATCGACCGAATTGCTGCCGGGACCGCCGCGATCCTCGCAGACGTGGCCTTGATCGCGGGGTTTTCATCGTTTCTCGTTCTCGCGTGCAGCTTTTTCGATCTACGAGCCCTTGGATCCACGAAAGCCCGGGAGATGCCGATACACGAGGTAAAAATCAACGAGCGGAGCTTGCTTGCCGGATTCTTGCTCGTTTCGGCTTCATGCTTCGCGCTAGGGGGCACCGGTGCCGACATGGGCATCATCTCGTCGGTCCTGCTTGCGGTCATCGCTGTTTCCCTGTGGCTCGCTCGCCACCGGAAAGTGATAGGAGAAATGCCTCGGCTGCAATCGCTGATGATCGATGCCAGGCAAATGCCTTTGTGCGACGCGTTCAAGGCTGGGTTGCAGCTGGTGCGTCACGCGAGCGATGCACTGGTCTTGGCCGCGATAGCGAGCTTCCTGGGATCCAGGATCGTCCCGTTCCTGGACCCGTTCAATGAGGTGACGTGGGACGTGGTGACGTGGCGGCTCATACTAGTGCTCATCACGAGCGGGTTGGCGGCGGTCGTGGTCTTGTCCTTGTACGGCGACCCGTCCCGGGAAGGAGATGCCGGGGTGCCTCGCTCCCCTTTTCGCTTATTCTCGCTCATCGCGTCGTTCTTGCTCTCGATCGCCGGAGGGATCGCCCTCTTTTTTGCATCCGGGGTTTTCGCGAGCTTGTTCCCCGGCATCGATATTGTCCTCGTGTCCATGGTATCGGTGACAGCGATCGTGCCCGTCTTGCACGGCGTGCAAGCCGTGCGGGGAGCAGTTGCACCAGGCTTCCGGGGTGATGCCGTGCCCGTGCAATGCGCGTGGCTCGGGGTCATCGCCGCGGCCGTGATCGGCGCTGGAACAGCCGCGCTCGCTGTGTTCGTGAAGTCGGGATATGTGGTCGTGGCAGACATGATCGCCATGGTGGCTCTTTGCTTCGTTGCGATCTCGGACGTGGTCATCCTCGTGTTGTTCCACCCGCCGCGACGGGGAAATCCAATGACTCCTCCGCCATCGCTCTAGGATCGTTTTTTAACCAACGTCGTCGATATCAGACAGAGTAAAGGATAGTGAAAGAAATGACAGAGACCACCACGGAGGCAGCTAAGAAAATAATCTTCACGGGGCTCGATAATTCCGGCAAGACATCGATTCTTTTGACACTGGAAGCCGAAAAGTACATCAAGGCAAATCTCAAGCCAACCACGTTCGTAGATCGAAAAGAATTCAAGTTTCTCGATTACATCATCAGCACCCATGACCTGGGCGGGCAAAAGAAATACTTGATCAAGTATCTCAAGCAACCCGACAAGTATTTTGCGGGCACGGACATCTGCATCTACGTTATAGACGTTCAAGATCTTGCCCGATATAACGAAACCTTGGAATATGCAAAAGATCTGCTAACCCAGTTCGATGTTCTCAATATAAAGCCGAAGATCTACGTTTTTTTCCATAAGGCGGAGAATATGCTAAACGGCGACCTGCAGCTCGCCAAGAACGTCGAGATGCTGCAAGATCGTTTGCTAGACATCAACAATGGCAGGTTCAAGATGGAGTTCGAGAACACGACCATCTACGACGCGTTCACGATCACCTCGACCTTCTCGACGATCCTGCAAGACCTCTATCCCCGCGACGTGCTCGTGCAGAAGACAATGAAAGAATTCGCCGAGCGGCTGAACGCGGTCGCGGTCGTTTTATTCGACCGGCGTATCCTCACGATAGCAGATTACTTCCAGGATCCGAAGTACAAGGACGTAGCGCAGTTCTGCGCGACGTATATGCAGACCTTCCAAAGTTCTGTTAGCCGGTTTCCGGGGGTCCAAGCAACCCGGCTCAAGTTCGAGGTAGAGACCTTCGAGACCATGTTCCAGGAAAACGTGAGCGATCCCAAGACCTACTTGTTTCTACTCGGAACCAAGGGCAGCTTGCCCACCCTTGACCAGATAAGCAAGGAGATCTCGGCCATCCTCCCCGAGCTGTTCGTGTCGCTGCGCATCGCGTTGAAGAGCGAATGAATACGCTCCCTTTTTTTCCGGGCGTTCCTTTTATTCCTCACCCAAAGGACAAGCGCATCCAGATCCATCCAAGACATGCGCTCGTTCCGCATGAACGTGAACCATCTATGGCTGAACTCGAGTTCGCCGCCGGCGTTGCGTGCACGCTGGCAGCTGCAGCTATCAACAGCATTGGCATCGTCTTGCAGAAGCTGGATATCAACCGCAGTGGCTTGAAGGAAGATTCAAGCATCATGCTGTTTTTAAAGCGGCCGGTCTGGGTAACCGGCATCCTTTTCCAGACCATCATCTTGTTCCCGTTCTTCTTCCTCGGTATCGCCTTGATCGGCGTCACGCTGGCGCAACCGCTCGCGACGGCCGGGTTGCTCGTGTTCGTTGCCGGCTCCGTGCTCGTTCTCAAGGAAAAAGTATCGAGAAGGGAATGGACCGGTGTCTGGCTCATGATCGCCGCGCTGTTTATGGTCTCAGCGAGCGGCGTCGTGGGTGACATCACCATCACGGTCTTGTTCCGCGAATCGTTCTTGGCCAATAGCATCGTGTTCACGGGGATCTTGTTCGGCCTGGTTTGCATCGGCGTCTTGGCCGTGAAGAAACGTGGAAAATGGGAGGTGCAAGGGTACGGCATTTTCTTCGGCGTGTCTTATGCCATCGTGTCGATTGCGGGACAATTCGTGACGATCGGGTTCGATGCGTTGCTCGGAAATGGCGCCGATCCGGCGGGCTGGGTTTCAACGATGCTCGGGATCGCCGGGGTTGTTCTCGGCACGATCTTCGGTATCATCTTCACGCAAAAAGCGTTCCACAAGAGCCAGGCTATCAATGTCGTGCCGATTTCCAATTCAATCATCAACGTGCTTCCCATCATCGCGGGAACGTACTTGTTTGGCCAGGCGATCGTGTTCCTCTTCATCTTCATTCCCGGGATCGTGTTGCTGATCGCGAGCGCGACGCTGCTTTCACGATTTCAAAAGTAAAAGTGCAGTGGTTCGATGTCCCGGTTTCTCCGACGTATTCACGATGCTGCGCCTCGGCACGTCGATCGCTTGGGAAGGCGCGGATCGACCTTTCACAACAATTGGACCAAAGGTCTTAAAATTCAAGGATTCATTTTTTAAGGCAGTTTATGGCTAATTGCTGCAGCAATAGCACAACGACTTTAGATTATTCGCGAATAAGGAGATCTTGCAATGCCAACTACATCTCAAAAAATCAAGAAATTCTTTGGCGAAGGTTGGGAAAAATCCCGGGCTAGTATGAAGATCGTACCGCAAAACATCATTTTAGTCATCGCACTCGTCATGATCTTCGCCCTGGGCGTCTTAATCCGGCTCTCGCCGATTTTTAACAATGTATTCTTGATCAAGGAGTTTGATCCATGGGCTCAGTACAAATCGACGCAATATATCGTGGATAACGGGTTGTGGGAGTTTCTGAACTGGACCGATTACCAGTCGTGGTATCCCGAAGGCAACCCGTTCATGCGTATGTACATCGGGTTGCCCCTCACCAACGCGATTTTTTACTGGATCTTGCACGGCCTCGGCCTCCCCGTCACCGTGTATGACGTGTGCTTCATCTCGCCAGCGTTTATGGGCGGCGTGACGTGCATCGTCGCGTATTTCCTCGGGAAGGAGATCCTCGACAAGAAGACCGGCTTGCTCGGCGCATTTTTCCTGGCATTCTCGCCCGGGTACATGCAGCGGACGGTCGCCGGCTTCTACGACAACGAAACCGTTGGCGTGTTCGCCACGCTCGTTGCTCTCTTGTTCTTTATACGGGCAATCAAGAAGGGGTCCATCATCGACGGCGTGATCGGCGGCTTCGGATTCGGCTACCTGACCCTGTCGTGGGGTGGCTACTCTTACACGTCGATGCTGCTACCGCTCTGCGCGATCATTATGATCCTCGTCAAGAAATACAGCACGCGTTTGCTCATCGCATACTCGAGCGTCGTGGGCATTGGGTTCGCCATCCATTCCATGCTACGGCGCATCACGCTCGACGCGTTTTTCCGCGACTCCAGCTTGTTCATTCCACTCGCGGTGCTTGTCTTGCTCCCGTTTGTCGAGTTTTTCTACCGCATGAAAGAGAACAATCCCGCCCGGTACCGGTCGTTCTGGCGCTGGGTGAAGAAACTCATAATCCCGGGCATCCTCGCTACGGGCGTCATTCTCTGGGCCGCAGCTGCGGCGGGCCTTCCCGTGCTGTCGCTGCCTTCCCGGTTACTCAGCATCCTCAACCCGCTCTTGCGGGAGCAGATCGCGCTGGTGGCCTCGGTGGGCGAGCACATGCCATCCCCTTGGTCGACGTTCTATTACAACACGTTCATCCCGCTGCTGTTCATCGTTCCCGGTATCTATTTCGCGTACAAGCGCGGCAGCGACGCTGACATAATCACCATCGTCGTCACGATCACCTTGTACTACTTCACGGGTTCCATGACGCGTATTATCATGCTCTTCGCGCCTATCGCCTCCATCATGGGCGCGTATGGCATCAGCCAGATTTTGAAGGCCTTCGGGGCGATTTCCCACAAGAAGGCCGCCCCGGCATCGCGCATCAGGAGACGGGAGGCGAAGCAGGGCATGGATACTTCCGTTTCGCTCGTGATCTTCATCTTCGTCGGGTTCCTCGCCACCACGCAAGTGATACAAGCGGCCGACGTCTCGGCAACCCAGCTTCCCTGGTCCGAGCTCGTCGTGGGCGGTCAATTCCATGACTGGGAAGAAGCCCTTACCTGGATGAGGACCAACTTGAACAGCGGGACCGTCATCGTGTCATGGTGGGACTACGGGTACTGGTCGACGATTCTCGGCAACGTGACCTCGGTAAACGATAACGCGACGCTGAACTCCACGCGCATCGGATTCGTGGGAATGGGCATGATGATGAACGACGAGCTGGAAGCAGCGCGCGTGTTCAGGGCGCTCGGCGCAGATTACGTGCTCGTGTATTTCGGCCATCTCGTGTCTGGCCTCGGCGGTGACGAGGGCAAGTGGCCGTGGATGGTAAAGATCTGCAATGACCAATCCAAGACCTTCTTCAACAGCTCGCTGTATCCCGAGCTCCACACCGATTACTGGTATCATGCTAACAGGACTGGCGAAAACGGCGACATCAAGGTTTTCAACTACGATGATTACATCAACGAGACCAGCGGACTTTACAAGTCCAGGTGGTTCAACTCGCAACTCGTGCGCATGATGTTCTACCAGGAGCCGCTCACGACGGACAAGGCGACGACGCAGCTCCAGTACTGGGCAGCCCGCGAGATCAGCGGTGATGGCACGTCGAGCTACCAGCCTCGCAAGGATGACAGCGGCAAGTTGTGGACGGACTATTTCAACGGCGCGAATTACTTCAAGTTTAATTGCTTCAGCAAAGCATTCTTTTCATCAAACTCGACGGTCAAGATCTACAAGCTCGATTACACGGCCATCGATTCCGACTTTGAAGTGAACAACGCCACCATCTACGACAATGGATTTGGCCACGTGCTCGTGAACAATACCGGCACGACGGAGCTCAACATCACGAGCGTCAGCCTCGGCTTCACTTTGGGAACCGGCGGATTCGACGCGTATCCATACGAGGGCACCCCGGAGGTGCAACCGAACCAGACCAAGGCGTTCTGGTTCGACACGAAGCAGGCGAACAAGACCGGGTACGTGTTGCATGTTGGCGATTCGCTCACGGCCTATGTCAATGCCTCGGTCAACGCGGTTGATTCCACCTATTCATTCGAGCGTACCAAGGAATTCATCGTGCAGGCTAACAAAAGCGTGTCGATCCATGTCGACCGTTCGCTGTCGACGGGCAAGATCCCGGACATCGTGGAATTCGAGGTCAGCAACACGGGGAACGAAGCCGTGATGCTGGGAAACGTGACCGTGGACGGTACCGTGATCCAGCGGAACCAGATCGAGCCCTTGAACGAGACGTACGTGATCCCGGTGGGCACGTCACGCCGCTTCCAGGTCACGGCCGCGAGGCCGTACGACGTCGGCGATATCGCCAAGGTCAACGCGACCATGGTCGAGGGCATCAGCGATCTGTTCACCGTGACTATGAGCGATGGCGACGCGGCGATCGCGTTCACGAACGACTTCATCACGCTGCCCGAGTCAGATCTCGTCTACAACAACTGGTTCTTGAAGAATCAATCCTTGATCAACTTTTCGCAGCCCGAAATGACCCGGTACCGGTCCTACTTGCCAGTGAACTTGGCTTCCAGCGTTGCCTACACGAACGGGACGATCCGGGTCCGGGTGAAGAACACGGGCTCCATGCGCCTCGGCCTCGACGAGGTGCGCGTGAACGGTAGCACGTATAGCGGCTGGATAGTCGAAGGTGGCCAGAGTTATTTCTTCAACCCTGGCGAAACGAGAACCATCCGCATCAATTACGGGCCGCTTGGGCTGGACAGGCTGCAAAAGATCCAGGTGTTCGCGATCGATAGTCACGGCAACGTCGTGGCGTCCGATGGTGGCCAGATCAAGACCATCACGGGCGGCGAGGCAATACGCATCCTCCGCAGCAACCAATACACGTTCGCGTACACGAACGAGACCGCGTTCGTCGCGGTGAAGAACGTCGGCAGCGTGCCCACGACGATTTCCACCCTGAACATCAATTCCAGCGCCGATATTGCCATGACCAGCAGCACGATATACCTGGGCAACAAGAACCGCGTGCTTGGCATCCAGCAAGCCCTCGTGATCAATTACAGCTTCACGCCGGCCCAGGTGGCCAACTTCAATGCCACGAATTACGCGTCGTTGAGGGTCAGGTCGACAACTGCCAAGGAAGACACGGTAATCGTGAAGGCCACCAAGAACCCGGTGGCATCATTGGAGCTCAGGATCGATTACGTGGTTTCTCCTGAGACAATCAAGATCAGGTTCAAGAACAACGGCACCGCTGGCATGGACGGTAACTTGACCGTCGGCAAGGTCAAGCTCGAAGTCAACGGGACAGTGTACTGGAAAACGCCATTGGAATTCGGCACGTTGATCGAGCTAGGCTTGGACACCATCCTCTCGGAATCCAACCAAGTCTTGTACTGGCCAGGTTCAAACCTCGTCGCCGGCCAGAAGATCACGATCACGATTTACTCGGCCGAGGGTGGCGAGGACACGAAAACGTACACCGTTACTTGATGAGCAGGTATATTATTTCCTTTTTTTCTTCTTCAACGTTATGATCTCCCTTGTATTTTGATATGCTCGTTATCCACTCCCTCTGCAATGCTTTCAAGGCCAGCAATCCATCGCACGTTTATAATGCAAGAGTGCACATTCCAGTCGTTCAACGTCGATGGGGAAAAATCTTTTTTAAATTTGAACGTGTATGTAGGTCTAGGCCACATCGCAAAAGTCTCATTGATTTGCACCAGCGCCAACATTTGCACTTTGATGAACTCCCATCGAATCGAATTGACTATCGACGTGATGTCGGAAGCGTAATTTCAGATGCCAACGAACAAAGACGACAACTCGGTGTACATTGGACGGCGACCCACGAATAATTACGTGCTCGCTGCCATGATGATCTTGAACGAAGGAAAGGAATGCGTCATCAAGGCCAGGGGTCGAGCGATCAGCCACGCGGTAGACGTTGCTGAGGTGCTCAAGAACCGGTTCATGCAGAATGTTGACGTGAAGGATATCAAGATCACCACGGAAAAATTGACCGGCCCGGATGGCAAGGAAAGCAACGTGAGTTGCATCGAGATTACGCTGGCCAAGCGAAAGTGATATACCTGCCGCCGATACCCGGCACGCTCGTTTTAGACATCTTGAATTCCTGCACGCTATCGGGTCAATCTGCGGGTTCCGCCCTTTTTATTTCTTCGTCTTCCCCGTTGGACCCCATTCGTGAACAGGAATGCAAAAAAAGAATAGAAAGGTGTGTGTTTGAAAAAAACGGGGTTTATTTCATGACCTGGATGTTGTTCACATCGAAACCAATGTCCTTCAACCAGTTCCTAACTTGGTATGTGTGGTTGCCCTGAAGCTCGATGACGTTTCCATCGACAGTCCCGCCACATGCAGCCTTGGTCTTGAGTTTGCGTGCAACGTCGTTGAGATTGACGTTGGCCATGCCAGAAAATTCGAGAATAGTGACGAGCCGTCCCCACTTCCGCTTGTCCGTCCGGACGCGGATCTTGCTCTCCTCTTGGCTCACGGCCTTGCACACGCACAATTCCATGGGTAAAGAACATATGGGGCAAACAGATTTTTTTGTACTCATATTTTTCTTACTTTTTTTGGTTTTTTTACGTTTCTTTTTATTTCTTTTGTTTCTTTTAGTTTTTTCACATGTCTTTTGGATTCTTTTGAAGAAATGACAAAAAAAACCTTATTTTAAATCCCTCCTCTGAAACGCCAAGAATAATGTGCTTCTCGCTCTCCAAAATCGCTGCTTGGTAGTAGTCAAATTTATTCTCTTCGAAGATGATGGTAACGCCTCGGAGGAACATTAGTAGAGGGATCAAATGAATAATCGATTTTGCCTTTAAATACCTTTTCGGTTATCTGGAAAGGAACCAGTAAAAGTGGACGGGATCAAAGGACGGCAGCAGCAAGGATCGAAAGTGCGACGAGCGTCGCCGCGATCATGAGCGAGATTCTCGGGATGACGCGCATCCTCGGAAATGATGCCGCGCCTTTGCCGGCAAAATTGAAGTGATAGGCCGCGAACGCCGTGGTCACGTGCATCACTGGCACGGGCTTGAAATACACCATGCAGAGCAAGGCCGCAATCATCCCGCAGAGCAACGATGATCCCGCGATTTCCCACGAATAGCCCGGGTAGGATGCGGGTACCAAGCTCCCATAAACAACCAAGTTCGCCACGAGCAACGCGGGGATCACCGCGATCACGAAATAATCAAAAATGTCGCAATTCCGGGGCACGAGCTTGACCGTGGCATCATGGACTGCCCATTTCTGCACCGAGATGGCCGCCCGGTAGATCCGCGATTCGGACTCCGCCGTAATCGGGGCATCGCTGGCACCGCCAGGCGGGTTCGCTGCAGGTGCTGCAAGGCGCGGCCCTTCCACGACGCTTTTAGCCACCAGCACGAGGCCGGAGAGAAATAGCGCGATCTGGAGCGGTTCCCCCGTGAGATTCCTGCTGATTCGGGTCGCGATCGCCACGATGATGAATGTTATCCCTGCGACGAGCCTCCACCATTCCCGGGAAACCCGTTCCGCGGGATTTTTTCGTGCTGGCCCGATATCGAGAAACGTGGACAGCCGTGCCATCACGTCGTTCCCGGGCTTGATCGATGCCGGGTAGAACCTAAGCTGGTATCGTCGGTCCGTTGTGTGTATTTCGAGGTGCGCTTGCGGTAGGAGAACGAGGAGGATCAACGCGACCACGTCAACGATTGCCTGGAGGAGGAAAAATTCTCCGGTGATGAGGCCATTGCCGAACGCGAACGGATTCGTGAGGTAATGCCCCGCATCGACGGCGAGATACCATGCATGGATGCCGAGCGGGAGGATCCAGAAAAGTCTCGCGCCGAGCTTCGTGGTGCCGAGGTAGCAGCTTGCGATCTTTTCCCGGGCTATGCTCGTCCGGAACGACAGGAAAAAGCGATGTTCCTCGATGGTGTAAACATCGTTCGATTTTTCGAAGGAAATGCGTGCCATCGAAGCGATGACGTTGATGATCAAGCCCGTGCCGATGATCACGGGGATAAAGCCCGTCGGGTAAAATAAACTCGGGCCACCAAGAAACAGCCAGTTGCCGTTGCCGTTTTCGAAGAAAAATGCCGCACCGAACTCGGCCAATTCCAAGCCCCCGACGACCAAGAGCATCGCGGCGACGATCGCTCGCGACCAGCTCAGGCTCCAGAAGGACAACCGGTACGCGCCACGCCATGCTGCCGCGCTGCAATTCCCTGGAGATGAGGCGTGTTGGCATCGAGTCCTGCAGGGTCGTGCTTGAAGGCGCGCGCGATGATTGCCAAGCCCGAGAGGGAGAGGCCGATCCACGCGATCACGCTGAAATTGACCTGATATACCCTCGCATCGAGCACGATCTCGGCGGCGAACCCGGGTATGTCAAGCTTTCCGAAGATCAAGCATTGCGCGAGGAACACGATACCGGTGCCAGCGGCTACCAGCCACCGCCGTGGCGGGATTTTCCGTTCAGTCGTTTGATTCGGTACT
>Ga0315277_10011592_pt1 | contig 11091 bp, 5 predicted proteins | sample YL17G05_15_MG_FD_203695 | JGI IMG/M metagenome (GOLD analysis project Ga0315277, IMG submission 203695) | Sediment microbial communities from Yellowstone Lake, YNP, Wyoming, USA - YL17G05_15 | ecosystem: Environmental > Aquatic > Freshwater > Lake > Sediment | place: USA: Wyoming | collected... | reverse complement strand
GTGAGTCCCTTGACCAGGCGGGGCACGACGCTCTGCCCCATCACGTCGCCGGCAACGATGACGTCGAAGGGCTTGAGGCTTTCGGCGTCCCCGTATTGAAGGAACTCGTAACTGGTCCACAGCGTGATTTCGAACCTGCCCGGCGCGGCCTTCTCCACCTCCTGCTGCACGAAGTACCCGCGCATGGGGACGGTCTTGTCCTGGGTCTTGAAGTTGGGGAGCTGCGCCTTCCAGTCGCCGCCCACGTACAGCACGCGGATCTTCTTGTCCTGCTTGTCCTGCGCCCCCGCGACGGCCGCGATCCCAAGGACCAGTGCCGGAGCAAGCAGCGCCCGTTTCATCCTCGCACTCCACATCGTGACTTTCCTTCCGGCAATCGCTCCCGATGGGCGAAGCGCCCACCGAGCGTTCCTCGATGCGCCCCGGCCCGCCCGCTTGTGCCGGCCGAAGAGATCCGCTAATACAGTGAAGCATCCTATGGGCGATTGCACAAAGACTTTTCCCGAGGCCTGGAACCGTATCAGCAGGAGACCGAGCATGAGAACTCCGGAAACGGTCATAGTGGTCCTGGGCGCCATCTTGCTGCTCCAGTGCGTGGCGCGGGGACAATCCCAGACGCGGACCTCGAACGCCGGGAGCCTGTGGGACCTCGCCAGGAGCAGCCAGAAGGTCCACCGGTTCTCGACGCTGCTCACCGCCCAGCAGGTGCGCGACCTGCTCTCCAGCGAGGAGGGCATCCGCTCGGCCATCGACTGGTGCAAGAAGACGGCCGTCACCAAGGTTTATATCGAGACGTTCCGCGGGTATCAGGCCGAGCGGGCGGCGCTCCAGAAGGCCAAGGGCGCGTTCCTGGCCGAGGGGTTCGAGGTGTCCGGCTGCGTGACAACTGTTAACGTCGGAAAGCCCTCGACCGGGTGGAAGGCCCTGATCTCCTGCTACACGGACTTACCGACGCAGGACAAGCTCCAGGCGGTCTTCGAGTACGCGGCCGGGCTGTTCGACGAGATCATGATCGACGACTTCTGGTTCACCGACTGCGCCTGCCCCCAGTGCGACGCGGCCCGGAAGGCCAAGACGGCGACCGTCGGGCAGAAGACCTATCCGGCGCCGGGCGACACCTGGGAGGACTACCGCTGCGAGCTGATGGTGAACGTCTCGCGGGACCGCGTCCTCGCCCCGGCCAGGAAGGTCAACCCCAGGGTCCGGCTGATCATCAAGTACCCCCAGTGGTACGACCAGTTCCACGAGCGCGGATACGAGGTGATCCGCCAGACGGCCGACTTCGACCGCATCTGGGTGGGCACGGAGACGCGCGACTACGCGGACAAGCGATGGGGCGGCACGCCGCAATACGAGGCGTACTTCATCATGCGCTGGCTGGGCGGGATCGGCGGCGACAAGTGCGGCGGCGGGTGGTACGACCCCTACGGCACGACGGAGCGGACGTATGTCGAGCAGGCCAGGCAGACGGTGCTGGCCGGGGCGCGCGAATCGACGCTGTTCTGCTATGGGTCGCTGCTGAAGGACACGGGCCCGAAGAACGTCGAGGCCCTGCGGGCGGAGATTCCCGAGCTGCTCTCCGTGGCGGGGGAAGTGGGGAAGCGGCAGATCGTCGGAGTGGCGGCGTACAAGCCCGCGAACAGCCATCCGGAGAAGGAGCGGCGCGTCTTCGACTTCGTGGGCATGATGGGCCTGCCGCTGGCGCCGTGCCACCAGTTCCCCACCGACGCGCCGGCGGGGTTCTTCTCGGTGCATGCGCTGAAGGATGCGAACCTTGCGGCGAGCTTGTCGGCCTTCATCGCGGCTGGCAAGCCCACGCTCATCACCGACGGACTGGCGGAGCAGGTCAAGGGAAAGGTGAAGCTCGACGCGGCGAACGTGCGGGTGCTCAATGTGAAGGGCGATCCCAAGTCGCTTCTGGCCCTGCCCCAGGCCGACGTGGACGCGATCCGGGCGATGATGCTCCAGCCGCTGAAAGTGTCGCTGAAGGCGCCGAACAAGATGGGGTTCTATCTCTTCCGCGACGGCAGCTACGTGGTGGAGAACTTCAACGACGAGGCCGCGAAGGTGGAGATGAACGGAGCGACCCAGACTGTGCCGGCCAGAGGATGGACGCACCAATGGAAGTAGCGGGCGCGGGCGCCGTCGTCGCGGTGTGCGTGACCGCTGGCGCTTGACCCACAATCGTGCCTGCTATTCGCGCAAGGTCATCTATATGAACGTGCGCGATCTCGCGCCAACGCGTGTCGTTAGGCTCGAGGAGCCGTCAGTGGGTAGCCGGAGCCGCAAGGCTCCGGGATTCGCCTTCCGGTTGGCGGTGAGCCTCGAAGAGGCGAAAGCGCTGCCGCCTCTTCGAGGCTTGGGCCGCGTTTGGGTCCTTCTCCGGATGCTCACGCATCCGGCTACCCACTGTAGGCCTCTTCGAGGCCACACCGACAACACTCGGCGCTGAATTGCGCAAGGTCATCTACCTGCCTTGTAGATGGCACCGGACGGTTCGGCCGTCCGCCAAGCAGGTCACGGGCGGATACGCTTCCCGGCAAACGGGCATGGCGTGGACGCAGCGGGGATGGAAGTGGCACCCGCGGGGCGGATTGCTTGGCGACGGCACGTCGCCTTCCAGGCGGATGCGGCCGGCTCGTCCGGACGATCCCAGCCGCGGCACCGCCGAAAGAAGGGCGCGCGTGTACGGGTGAAGCGGGTCGTCGAAGAGCTTCTCGGTCGGGCTTTGCTCGACGATGCGGCCGAGGTACATCACCGCGACCTCGTCGGCGAGATACTCCACGACGCCCAGGTCGTGCGTGATGAACAGGTACGTCAGCCTTCCTCCGCCGCGCCCCTGGAGCCCCCGAAGCAGGTTCAGTATCTGCGCCTGGATCGACACGTCCAGCGCGCTGGCCGGCTCGTCGAGGACGACGAACTTCGGCTCGACGGCCAGGGCACGCGCGATGCCGATCCGCTGGCGCTGGCCGCCCGAGAACTCGTGGGGATAGCACGTCATCGCCTGCCGCTCGAGCCCCACCTCGGCCAGGAGCGCCTTGACCCGCTCCCGGCGGTCGGTGCGGCCGGTCCCGATCCGATGGACGCGCATCCCCTCCTCGACGATCTCCTGAACCATCATCCGCGGGTTGAGGGACGAGTACGCGTCCTGGAACACGATCTGGGCGTTGCGACGGAACTCCCGAAGCGACCGGCCCTCGAGGGCCATCAGGTCCCGGCCGTCGAAGCGGACGGTCCCCGCGGTCGGCGCCAGCAGCCGGATGAGCGTCTTGCCCAGCGTCGTCTTGCCGCACCCCGACTCGCCGACCAGGGCCAGCGTGCTGCCGCGTCGGATCGCCAGGTCCACGCCGTCCACGGCCCGCACGTGCCCCACGACGCGCTGGAAAACGCCCTTGCGGATCGGGAAGTGCTTGGCAATCATCCGTGCGTCCAGCAGGAACTCCTCACCCCGGGCAGCGGCCTCCGCGACTGCGGATTCCTCGGTTGACCGGACCCACACGGGCGGCCGGGAAACGTCCTGATAGAGGTGGCAGGCGACGAAATGCCCGGGCGCGATCTCCCGGAGAGGAGGCTCCTGCCCCTGGCAGGGCGCCAGCGCCCTCGGGCAGCGGTCGCAGAAGCGGCACCCCGGCGCATAGTTCTCGGGGCTTGGGACGATGCCGCGGATGGTCTCCAGCGGGCGGCCGCGCAGGGCCCGGCTGGGCCGGCATCGCAGCAGCCGCTCCGTGTACGGGTGCGCCGGCCCGGCGAACAGCGCCGCCGTCGGTGCCGCCTCGACGATCTTGCCGGCGTACATGACCGCGACACGCCCGGCCATCTCGGAGATAACCGCCAGGTCGTGGGTGATGAAGAGGATCGCCGTGCCCAGGCGCGACTGGAGGTCGCGCAGCAGGTCGAGAATCCTTGCCTCGACCGTCACGTCCAGCGCCGTCGTCGGTTCGTCGGCAATGAGCAGCTCCGGACCCGATGCCATCGCCATCGCGATCATCACGCGCTGGCGCATCCCGCCCGATAGCTGGTGGGGGTACTCCTGAAGCCTCCGTACCGGGTCGGGCATCTCGACCAGCCGCATCGCTTCCACGGCCCGCTCGATCCGCTCCCGTTTCGAGAGCTTTCGTCCGCCCGGACTGCCCGTCGGGTCGGACTCGCCGCGTCGAATGGCCTCCAGCAGTTGCGTCCGCACGGACAGGACGGGGTTCAGGCTGGTCATCGGCTCCTGGAAGATCATCGCGATGTGCCGGCCGCGAAGGGCCTGCTTCTGCGGCCCGTCCATCCGGACGATGTCCCGGCCCCTGAAGAGGATCGAGCCGCCCGCGACGTAGCCGCTCGGGGGAAGGAGCTGCATGATGGAAAGCGCGGTGAGGGTCTTGCCGCAGCCGGACTCGCCCACCAGGCCGAGCGTCTCTCCGGGGGCGATCGAGAAGGACACGCCCTCGACGACGTTCCTGGGGCTGCCGGTCGTCCGGAAGTAGGTGCGAAGGTCTTTCACTTCCAGCAGTGTCATGCCCGCTCTCCTGCCCCGCGCACGCGGAGGGACGGGTCCAGGGCGTCACGAAGGGCGTCGGCGAAAAGGTTGGCCGGCAGGACGAGGGCGAACATTGCCCCGAACGCCGCCGCGAGGTTCCACCAGACGACCGGTTCCCTTCCCAGTTCGCCGCGCGCCTGGTTGATCATGGAGCCCCAACTGTACGTCTCGGCCCCGACGCCCACGCCGATGTAGCTCAGGACGGCCTCCGCCAGCACCAGCCCGCTGAACCGCAGCACCACGCTGATCAGGACCAGGTGCATCAGGTTCGGGACCACGTGCCGCGCGATCACGCGGAACTTGGACACGCCCAGGGCGAGGGCGGCCTGGACGTACTCTCTCTCCCGCAGCTTGAGCGTCTCGCCGCGCAGGACCCGGCAGAGGTCCACCCAGCCGGTCAGCCCCATCACCAGGCAGAGCTGCACGATCCCCTGCTCGAAGACCAGCACGAAGCAGGCCACCAGCAACACCCACGGGATGCACGACAGCGTGGTGTACACGTACTGGACGATGTCGTCCACCCATCCGCCGAAGAAGCCCGCCAGCACGCCGAAGAAAATGGCGAACGGCACGGCGATGAGCGTCGTCAGCCCGCCGACGATCAGGCCCGTGCGGACGCCCTTCAGGGAGATGTAGAGCACGTCCTGCCCCGTCTTGTCCGTGCCCAGCAGGTGCGAGCGCGGGTGTCTGAGACGCGGGTAGTCGCGTTGAAGGACCGTCTTCCCGCCGGTCTCCACCGCAATCGTCTCCTTGGTCAGCAGATGGTCCGCCATGGGGGCCGAGTAGGTCCTCTCCGTCCTGCGGATGAGAGGGGCACAGAGGCGGTCGAGGGCGGAGCGCGGCTCCGACAGCACCGCGCCGGCGCCGCCGGACTCCTCCGCGGTCCGCTCCGTGTCGCGCCACGAGACACTGTCCAGGACGGCGACGAGCACGTACACGGTCAGCACGCCGAGCGAGACCGTCGCCGTCCGGTTCCCGCGGACCTGGCGCCAGGCATGCCTCCACAGCTCGCTGCGGCGGGCGTGGAGCAGGAACGCCCCGAACCCCGCAATCGTGAGTGCCAGGGCGCCGTTGCTGACGATGGGTATCCGCAGCCTCAGGGCCGACAGATCCCTGACGAGGAAGTAGCATCCGACGGCGGCGGCTCCCAGCACCAGGGCGCCAACGAGGATTGCCGCGACGTCGAAAGGCGAGGACCGGCCGTAGAGGCTCCGCGTCTCGCCCGCGCCCAGCTTGATCCGCGGATCGACAAGCGTGTAGCTGATGTCGGTCATAAGCAGGCCGATGACGTACAGGACCGCGCCGACGTACGTCATGGAGCGGATGACGGCGAAGTCCTGGGCGTGGATGGCCGTGATCGTCATGCTCCCCAGGCCAGGTATCGAGAAGAAAGACTCCATGATCAGGCTGCCCATGAACAGGAAGGGGATGGCCATCACGGCGTTGGTGAGGATGGGGATCATGGCGTTCTTGAGGACGTGGCGGAACATGACGGCGCCCTCGCCGAGGCCCTTGGCGCGGGCGGTCCGGACGTAGTCCCTGCTTACTTCCTCCAGCATGACGGTTCGGTAGAACCGCACCGACCCGCCGATGCCCGCCACCACGCCGATCACGACGGGAAGGAAGACGAACTTCGCGGTGCTGCCTCCCCAGTCGAAGCCGGAGATCGGGAACAGCCTCAGCCACCGGGCAAAGACGAACTGCCCCCCGATGATGTAGAACAGCGAGGAGATGGACATCATCAGGACGCACGCCACCGTGCCCCATCGGTCGAGGTACGTCCCTCGACAGAACGCGATGATAAGCGCCGTGGAGATGTACACCGTCAGCCCCAGAAGGAACGTAGGCGCCGCGATCGCCAGGCTTGGTCCCATCCGCCGGCGGATCTCCGAGGCGATGTCGCGGTCCGTCGCGTCGGACCGGCCCAGGTCGAAGACCAGCACGCGGGCGCACTTCTGGTAGAGGAGCGTCGCGGTGACCCTTCGGAGCCCGTCGGCGCGGGCGTTGTAGAACAGTGGCAGGTCGTACCCGTGCGCGCGGACCCAACTGGCGACGGCCTCGGGCGTCGCCTTCGGCCCGAGCGTCCTGCGGGCCATGTTCTCCGGCGTGTTGACCACGAAGAACAGGACAAACGTGATCAGCACGACGCCCAGGACGATGGGCACGGCGTACAGCAGGCGGCGGATGATGTAGGCCGTCATGGGATCACGTCTCCCGGAGGTGCCGCACGGCCGCGAAGACCGCGGGCACGGTCAGGGCCGCCAGGGCGACGGCGAGAGCCGCGACCGGCCACCACTGCGGGGCGTTGTATTCCCTGCGATAGGCCGCCCGCCGGGCGGCGTCGATCCGCAGGTACTTCGACGTGTTGTACGCCATCGAGTGGGGGTAGGCGTTGTGGCACCATTCGTGGTACAGCCCGTAGGAAACCGGGTGGAAGCCGAAGACCCACGGTGCGTCCTCCCGGAGGATCCGAAGCATTTGCCGGATGATCGCCAGCCGCTCCGGCGTGTTCTCCATGCTCTGCATGCGAGTGAAGAGCCTGTCGTACTCCTCGTTAACGTAGTTCGAGACGTTCTCGCCGCCCGAGACGGTCTTCGCGTTGGGGCTGTAGAGGAGGAACAGGAAGTTCTCCGGATCGGGATAGTCCGCGACCCAACCCCAGTGCAGGAACTGGTAGTTGCCCGATCGCACCTTGTCCTGGAAGCGGTTGTAGTCGCTGGCTTCCACGACCAGGCGGATGTTCAGCCCGTCGAACTGCTTCTTGACGAACCGCACCCACGTCTGCGCATCGCCTCCAGTGGCCGTGGTGGCGAAGCGGATCGCCAGGGGCTGCCCGTCGGGGCCGTAACCGTTCGGGTATCCCGCCTCGGCCAGGAGCTTCCTGGCTTCGTCGATAGTCCGCTTTACGGGCCGGTTGTGCGCGGTCTCCCAGCGGTACACCACGGGGTTGATGCCGGCCTCGCCCTCCTCGTATCCGAAGATCCCCGGCGGGATGGGGCTCTGCGCGGGGATGCCCCGCCCGTTGGCGAACACCTGGATCTGCTCGTCCATGTCGAACGCGATGCTGATCGCCTGGCGGAGTTTTCGTTTCTCCTCGGTGTACCCGCCGACCACGTTGTCGTTCATGTTGAAGGCATAGTACGAAACGGTGGTCGGGGAGGACGTCAGGAGGCGGATGCCCCGGGCGGCCATCTCGTCCGAAAGGACCGGGTCGCCTGTCGAGGCGAGCGTTACCGCCTGATCGAACGTGTCGCTGCTGATCCCCGAGATGTCATAGTAGCCCTGAAGGAACTTGTTCCACCTCGGGACCCACTCCCTCTCCATTCGGAAGACGATGCGGTCCACCATGGGCAAAGCCCTGCCGACGTCCCGGAGCATCCCTGCCGCCTTCATCTGCTTGTAGGCGGCTTGGGCCTCCGGGTCGTCCCCGGCGGGCGGGGCAAGGTCCGGGTATCGCTCCGACCGGAAGTTCTCGTTCCGTACGAAGACGATCTGGTTGGTCGGATCGTACTCGGCGAGCCGGTAAGGCCCCGTGCCTACGGGGCTCCTGTCGAACACGAGGTCGCGCTGGCGGATCGCCGGTTGGTCGAAGAACTCGATGGCCTCGGGCGGCACGGGCGCGAAGAAGGCCATCCCCATCCAGTAGAGGATCTGCGGGTACGGGTGCTGGAGGACCACCTCGAACGCATACGGTCCGACCTCTCGCACGAAGGGATAGCTCCCGGCCCCTTCCCCGTAGTCCAGGCGGATCGGGTTGTGCTTCTCGTCCTGCTCCTGGTTGTAGAGGGGCCCGGCCGTCGTCCTCCGCTCCTGCCGCTTCTCGTCGAGCACTCGCTGGAGTTCCTGCCGGTACTCCGCCATGCCGAGCATGTTCTTTGCCAGCGTGGGAAAGACCGGGCAAGCCAACCGGGGGTCTGCCAGCCGGCGGACCGCATGGACGTAGTCCGCCGCCACGAGCTCTCGCGTACCCGTCGGCTGGATGTCGGCGAGCGTTCGGACATCTTGCATGTCCCGGACCGTCAGCCGGCAGTTGGCCGCCACGAAACACGGATGGTTCTGGTACAGGATGCCCGGCTTGATCCGCACCGTATAGACGGTCGCATCAACCGTCTTTCCCCGGAAGGTCACCTGCTTCTTCTCCGGCCTGGGAACCTCGCGGGCCGTCAGGGGGTCGAGCTGGTAGGGACGCTTGAGGAAATGATACTGAAACGGCGGCTCGAGGACCTGCCACATCAGGTCCGACTCGTTGGTCGAGTACGACTGTGCGGGGTCCAGGTGCTTGGGCTCCTCGGAGAAGGTCGTGTAGAAGACGCTCTGGTCTTCCTCGGAGTCGGGGTAGGGCGAGTTGCAGCCGGGCAGCCCCAGTGCGGAAAGGAGCATGCCGGCCCAGTGCACACCGCGACAGATCGCCCTGAGAGACGCCATCGTGCTGCTCCGGCCTCCTTCCGCGGAATCCAGTCGCGCCGGTCCTCCGTGGGCAGCTTACGGGCGCCCGAGCGCCGACGGGCGGTCCCGGTTGCTTCGAGGTCCTCGGGGCCCTGCGGAGCCACCGGACGGCTCGCCGGCGCGGCCTCAAGACGTGCCGGCCTGGCTGACCGCCGCCTGGTCGGCCAGGAGCAGCGGGTAGTCCAGGAGGGGCACGGAGGGGAAGGCCCAGCCGTCCGCGGCGCTCCTTGCCTGGACGCGGTAGATCGTCCCGTTCAGCGTGTCCACAAGGACGGGCGAGTCGAGCTTGGCGTCCTTCCCGCACGCCAACGTCAGGTTGACCTTCCGCGGGGTCCAGCCCTTCAGCAGGTCGGCGGGATACCAGTATGCACAGATCGCCCTGCCGCCCCGGACGAACGTGGCGGACCAGACCGCATCCGCGTCGGGGACGTCGATCCGCACCGGCCAGGTCGTCCGCACGCTGGCTAAGTCCAGCAGGGCGCAGAGGTTCTGGTACGCGTAGTACGCCTTCTTGGGACTGTACGTTTTTCCTTCCAGCAGCCCCTTGTAGTTCGTCGAGCCCCGATAACCCACCAGGTCCACGGTGTGGAAATAGGACGTCAGCTCCAATCCCAGGCGGAGGTCCGACAGGATCCGCCGCAGGGCCCACTTGGCCTGACTGGTCTGGTCCCAGGGGTCCTTGGCCAAGGCGCCCGCGCCGCCCGGCTGTGAGGGGCAGCCGTTCTCCCCCTGCCACAGCTCGACGCCCTTCTTGTAGGCGACGACCAGGTCGCGCATGGCCTTGACGTTCTTCTCGTACCCGGCCTCGGGTCTGGCCTGGTAGGGATGGTAGGAGATCTTGTCCACCTGGTCGGCCAGGCCCTTGTCCAAGCATTCCTTGAGATAGGGCATGGGCATGCCCGCCAGCGCTGCGCCGATGACGACCGCTTTGGGGATGATCTTGCGGATCTCCGGGGCGGTGAGCTTGACGAACTCGGTGTACTGGGCGGCGTTGGGCGGGGAGGGCTTCCAGAAATTGGCGATGTTCGGCTCGTTCCAGATTTCCCAGTGCGTCACTCGGTCCTTGAAGTGCTCGGCGATCTGCCGCGTGTAGGCGACCCAGGCTCGTCTCGCCTCGTCGCTGAAGATGGGGATCCACCCGACGGCGGCCGGGTCCGTGCAACCGGGCGAGTAGAGCGGGTTGCCATAGCCGAAGTTGAACCACGGCTGGATGCCGATCTTCCGCAGCGAGTCCACCACGTCGTCCAGCCACTGGAAGTCGTACCTGCCCTTGGTCGTCTCGGTCCGCGCCCAGCCGGTCTGGCAGCGGGCCCACTTGACGCCCAGCTTGGCCAGGTGCGGATAGCACTTGTCCGGGTCGAAGAGCTTGCGGTCCAGCACCTCGAAGCCTACCGACAGCGGGGAGGCCCGGATGTCTGCGGAAGGCAACGGCCGGACCTTGCCGGTCATCGGGAGGGCGAACTCGTAGGGCGCGCTGGTCGGCCGGGAGGCAGGAAGGCTGGCCGGTGCCGCTCGCAGGCGGGAGGGTTTCACCCAGCCCAGGGCGCTGGCGCCCAGGCCGGCCTTCAGCACGTCGCGCCGGGTCATCTTGTTCATATCCGTCTCCGAGGCCCGAACCGCGCCGGTTCTGCGGATCGGACAATCGTGTAAACCCGCCAGGAGGCGGACGGTTCCGCCGCTGGGGACATCATGGCTCGGCGAACTGCCGCTCGGCAGAAGGCCGAACCGATGTGCCGGTCCAGCAACGTTCGTTGGGCCCCTGTTGGCGAGTCGGGTCCCGGACCATGCACGGATTCTCGCCCGACTCCGTCAGCCACGCAAGCCTCATCGGCCGCCACGTCGCTGGTCATGTTGTCGTGTCTCGCCCCGGCCGCCGGCGCAGGCGGAGCTCTCCCGATTCCGGGGGCAACTCCTGTGGAGCCGCCCTTCCTGCCGGGCACGTCAACGCCCCGGCCGGAAAGCCCGCCCGGCGACTTCTTCGTCGCGCACATCACGAAGGATCAGATGGTCATCGTGCAGCGGGAAGGCCGGAAGTGGGGCGTCCTCCTGAAGAAGAAGATCGGGTCTTCCCCAGACGCTTCCACCCGGTAAGATAACGTGACGTTTGGAGATAAACCATG
>Ga0315277_10011591_pt1 | contig 11092 bp, 8 predicted proteins | sample YL17G05_15_MG_FD_203695 | JGI IMG/M metagenome (GOLD analysis project Ga0315277, IMG submission 203695) | Sediment microbial communities from Yellowstone Lake, YNP, Wyoming, USA - YL17G05_15 | ecosystem: Environmental > Aquatic > Freshwater > Lake > Sediment | place: USA: Wyoming | collected... | reverse complement strand
GTGCAATCGCCATGCACAGGATTTCCGGTAAAAAAAACAGATGAAACCTGGAAATTGTAAAGAACGTACAATTGACCTATCACAGCAATCATCTATGACACAACAGAAACTGCTTCATTCCCTGCACCGATTCATACTTCGGCATCGGCTGATCCAGCAAGGAGAAAAAATTCTTCTTGCTGTCAGCGGCGGAATCGATTCTGTTGTCCTCCTCGACCTCCTCTGTGAGTTGAGGAAATCTTTGAAATTCGATCTGGCAACGGTACACTGCAACCACCGGCTCCGGGGACAAGAATCGGATGACGATGAAACGTTTGTCAGAACACTTGCGAAGGAACGCGGACTGGATTGCTACGTAACTAGAGTTGAAACAAAAATAATCGCTGAGGCAGAAAAAATATCTATTCAGGAAGCGGCCCGTAATGCACGCTATGCCTTCTTCTCGGAACTGCGTCGCTATCACGGTTTCCATAAAATTGCGACCGCCCACAATGCCGATGATAATGCTGAGACTATTATTTTCAATCTCATCCGCGGTACGGGTATCCGGGGACTTACAGGAATACCCCTGTGGAGAAAAGATGAAGCTGTCATACGCCCCCTCTTGTTTGCCTCCCGCGATGATATAGAACAGTATTCCCGCGAACGGGGACTGAAGTTCCGGGAAGACTCATCAAACCTGAAAACCAATTACACAAGAAACTTCATCCGGCATCGTCTTATTCCGATGATGCGTGAAAATATTAATCCGAATCTTACCGCGACGCTTCAACGAACGAGCGAACGTTTCCTCCAGCTCGAGGCTTACATCCATAGCATCACACACTCCCTGAGCGAGAAACTCATCGAGAGGAAAACCGACGATCAGATCGTAATCAATCTGCCACAGCTTCACGAACAGCCGACCTTCATTCAGGAACAATTTTTAATCTCGACGGTCAGATCCTTCGCACGCATCGAAGTCCAGTCGGGCAAAGTCGCCACGATGATGGGAATTGCACACGGTGAAACAGGTTCATTCGGCTCACTCTCCGGAGATATCGGACTTTACCGCGACAGAGATAGACTCATACTAAAAAAGGGCAAATCTGACCAGCCATTTTCATTTCATGTGGAAATCAATAATGAATATTCACTGAACCGATCCACATTTACTGCAACGGAAGTGACGGAAGCGTTAATATCGACCGATCCCTGTGTGGAGTACGTCGACTGCGATAAATTACAAAAACCTCTTAGGCTTCGTTCGTGGCGCGAGGGTGACTGGTTTGTTCCATTCGGAATGAATGAGCCGAAAAAAATGAGCGACTTTTTTATTGATCATAAAATACCGCTTCTCGAAAAAATCACAATCCCACTTTTCACCGCGAGTGAGGACATCGTATGGGTGTGCGGCTTACGCCTGGATGACCGGTACAAAATCACATCCGCAACGACAAAATACATTAAACTTGAATACCGCATGCATGAGTGATCATCATATGAAAAAATCGGTAAGTATCAATAACGATATATTTGAATTTTATCTCTCGGAGAAAAAAATTCAAACGAAGATAAGGCAGATGGCACGGCAAATTAACAAGGAGTACCGGGGAAAGGCACCCGTTTTTATTGGTGTCCTAAACGGTTCGTTTGTCTTTATGGCAGATTTACTCCGATATATAACGGTGGATTGTGAAGTTGATTTCCTTAAGCTATCCAGTTACGGTCATACAAAAATCAGTTCGGGGAAAATTCGTCTGCTTGAGGATTTAAATTGCGATTTAAAAGGGAGAGATATCATCGTAGTTGAGGATATTGTGGATTCGGGCCTTTCTGCTGATTTCATAATAAGGCTCGTTCGCGCACATAAGCCACGCTCAGTGAAGGTCGCATCGCTGCTTCTGAAGGAAGCCGCATTAAAAAGTAATGTAAAAATTGATTATATTGGATTTAGAATACCGCACATTTTTGTTATAGGATATGGGTTAGATTATGCCCAAAAAGCAAGGAATTTACGCGATATCTATCAATTGAAATAAATCTAAGTACCATTTATAACCATGGAAGATAATAATCAGAAGAAACAGTCGGAGCAGCAAAAAAGGATTACCCGGCCCCGCCGAGTACGTTCTCCAAAAAAGCCCATAAGGGGGGACGACGATTTTAATTGGAGTAGAGTAACGAAAGTTGTCCTCAGCTGGTCGGCGATAATTCTGGGTGTTTTCATTATCATGACACTGTTCAACGCTCAGGAAGTCTCGGAGTACGAGCTGGCATTCACTGAATACCAGAAGCTTCTGCAGGATGGGCAGATTCTCAGCGCTCATGTAAAAAAATCGGACATCAACAACTATGACCTCCACGGAATACTAAAAAACCCGCAGGAAATAGTAACCGCGAGTGGTAAAACGGTAAAGCTCGAGCGTTTTATGGTTACATTACCGTACATCGACGCCGAGGTAATAAAGACCTGGAACGAAAAAGATATCCGTTTCACCATATCGAAAGAAGATAACACATGGATGAATGCTCTTCTCAGCGTGCTTCCGTGGATTTTAATTCTCGTCGTCTGGCTGTTCTTTATGAGACGGATGCAGGGTGTAGGCACAAAAGGAATTTTTTCTTTTGGGAAGAGTCGTGCCAAGGTGCAGAGCGAAGGGTCTCCGAAAGTGACATTCCAGGATGTTGCAGGCGCTGATGAGGCAAAAACCGAGCTTCAGGAGATTATTGAGTTTCTCCGTGAACCGGCAAAATTTCAGAGACTGGGCGGAAAAATTCCGCGAGGCGTTCTCCTTCTTGGTCCACCCGGAACCGGCAAAACACTTCTCGCACGTGCTGTCGCGGGTGAAGCCAAAGTCCCCTTCTTTGCCATCTCCGGCGCAGAATTCGTGGAAATGTTCGTCGGCGTAGGAGCGAGTCGCGTACGAGATCTTTTTGAAACTGGTAAGAAAAATGCTCCGTGCATCATTTTTATCGATGAGATGGATGCAGTCGGCCGGCATCGCGGTGCAGGACTCGGCGGCGGTCACGACGAGCGTGAACAGACGCTGAATCAGCTCCTTGTTGAAATGGACGGATTTGAGCAAAACAGCGGCGTGATTATTATATCGGCAACGAACCGGCCTGATATTCTAGATCCGGCTTTGTTAAGGCCCGGTCGGTTTGACAGGCAGATTGTGGTCGACAGACCCGACGTGCGCGGCAGAGAAGGAATTCTCAAAGTTCACACACGCAACATACCCCTCTCCGAGGACGTTGATCTTTCAATCCTCGCTAAAGGAACACCCGGTCTGGCAGGCGCCGATTTAGCGAACCTCGTGAATGAAGCGGCGCTCCTCGCGGCACGCAAGGATCACAAATCGGTTACCATGCAGCACTTCGAGGAAGCCAAGGACAAGGTCATGATGGGAATGGAACGAAAGAGCCTCATCATATCCGACAAGGAGAAACGTCTGACCGCATACCACGAATCGGGACATGTCCTCGTCGCTAAAATGGTACCGGAAGCGGATCCTGTACATAAAGTGACGATTATTCCCCGCGGCAGAGCACTCGGTGTGACGACCTATTTACCGATCGATGAAAAGCACACTTATTCAAAAGAATATCTTGAAGCAATGATCACATACGCGCTTGGCGGACGCGCCGCAGAAAAAATTATTTTCAAACAGTTTACCACGGGAGCAGGCAACGACATCGAACGAGCTACAAATCTCGCTCACAAGATGGTCTGTGAATGGGGCATGAGCGAACGTATGGGACCGCTCGCCTACGGAACGAAAGAAGAAGAAATATTTCTCGGAAGAGAAATTACACGTTCGAAGAATTATTCAGAGACGACTGCCGTCCTCATCGACGAAGAAGTGAAGAAGATCGTTACAAATGGAATGGACCGGGCTGAAAAAATTCTCACAAATAACACCGATATCCTTCACCGTCTTGCAGGCGCACTCCTTGATCGGGAAATACTCGACGGAGATGAGATCGATAAACTGATTCGGGGTGAAGAACTTCCCACAATCAACAAGAAAGACAATGAATTAAACCAATCCACATCATCTGTTGCCAATGAAAGAACAGCCACGCCCGCTGGGTGATCTTTTCAATCAACATAAACAACAGTCCGCAAACGGCGAGCACATCTCGATAATTGAGTACGACTACAGATTCGAAGTGATTCGGAAAGCGATCCACCTCTTCTCCCTGTCCATCCCGCTATTTTACTTTGTTCTCCCGAAGCATATTGCACTGGGCATTCTCATACCGCTGACAATCGCGTTCCTTGCTGTCGACGTTGCCCGGTATTACAATAAATCCATAGAGGATTGGTTTTACGGTACTTTTGGTTATATACTTCGTAAGAGGGAAAGCGATAAGGTAAGAAAAACCCTCAATGGAGCGACATACGTTCTGATAGCGGCGACGATCTGCGTTATCGTTTTCCCGAAGATCATTACCGTAATGAGTTTTTCCATTCTTATTATTTCCGACATTACAGCTGCGCTCGTTGGCAGAAGGTTTGGCAAACATCCGTTCATTGCGAAATCACTCGAAGGAAGCATCGGATTTTTCATCAGCGCAGTGGTGGTTATCGCCATTACGCCTAAAATCGATTATCTGCCTGCCGAGTACATCATCGGGTGTGCCGCAGCTTTGATAGGGACAATAGCTGAAGCGCTACCGGCGGAAATCGACGATAATCTCACAATTCCCCTAAGCGTCGGTACGGTATTATGGATTCTTTACTCACTTTTCCTGCCGGCGCTTAACCTCTATAAGTTTGGATGACCGGAATACAGACACCCAAAAACATCGGTTAGAAAAACCGATGCGGCAATAATTAGGTGAAATTACCTGTTATTGAAAAAATGAATTGATAAACTGAAACTATGGCGGAATACAACAGAAAAAAGATGATCGTTGTCGGTGATAAAGTCCTCGTCATTCCGGATAGCGACAAGGAACGGACTGAGACAGGGCTATACTTACCGCCGACTGTGAAGGAAAAGGAAAAGGTACAGAGCGGTTATGTTGTAAAAGTCGGTCCGGGATTCCCTGTACCCAATCCCCACTTCATCGATCAGGAATCATGGTCCACTACCCCGAAAGATCCGGTGAAGTACATACCGCTACAGGTTGAGGAAGGAGATTACGTAATTTTTCTCCGAGATCAGGCGATCGAAATTGAATACGAATCAAAGAAATATCTCATTGTCGCACAGTCTGCCATCCTCATGGTAATCCGAAGAAATCCACTCGACGAACTCGAAAAATAAAACTATGAACCTTGCGAAGGTTCCCGCCAAGAAGAAGGCGGGCAAGTGCAACCTTCGCAAGGTCTACTCGCCATGTTCCTCCCCACCACAAAAGAAGAACTCACCAAACTCGGCTGGAAGAAGCTTGATATCATAATAGTATCTGGTGATACATACATCGACAGCTCATACAACGGAGCGGCTGCTATTGGCAAAGTTCTATTTGATGCCGGCTATAAAGTAGGTATCCTGGCACAGCCTGATTATAAATCCGATAGAGACATTACCCGTTTAGGTGAGCCTGAATTATTTTGGGGTGTGACATCAGGTTGTGTTGATTCGATGGTTTCAAATTACACCGCCTCCAAGAAACCTCGCCGACAGGATGATTTTACTCCCGGTGGAATAAATAACCGAAGGCCTGACCGCGCAGTAATTGTTTATTCAAATCTTATCCGGCAACATCTCAAAAACACAAAACCGATTGTATTGGGCGGAATTGAAGCGAGTCTCCGTCGTATCGCTCATTATGATTATTGGGATGATAAAGTACGCCGATCAATCTTATTCGACACGAAAGCCGATTATCTCATTTATGGCATGGGTGAGAAGGCAACACTGGAAATTGCTGATTGTATGCAGAATGAACCTTACGAAGGATCTAAAACCTTCGCAAGATTGCAGAACATCCGTGGTATCTGTTACATATCTAAAACACCTAAAGAAAACTTTCTCAATCTTCCGTCATATCAGGAAGTCGCTAAAGGAAAAATGAAGTTCATTGAGATGTTCCACACGTTCTACCGAAACAATGATCCCGTTTCAGCAAAAGGTTTATATCAGCAACATGGCGATCGTTACCTGATACAGAATCCGCCCGCGTTAAATCCGACAACAGAAGAAATCGACAGATACCACGAACTTGATTATGAACGGGACGTCCATCCTTTTTACAGGAAAGATGGTAAAGTGCGTGCGCTTGATACAATAAAATTTTCAATAACGACTCACCGAGGTTGTTACGGAGAATGTAATTTCTGCGCGATAAGTGTACATCAGGGAACTGCAATAGTATCCCGGAGCCAGGAATCAGTAGCGCGGGAAGCGGAACAAATTGTGAAAATGCCTGATTTCAAAGGGTATATTCAGGATGTCGGAGGCCCGACGGCAAATATGTACGGAACCGGCTGTACAAAAATGGTAGAGCATGGAAAATGTTTGAAGAAGGATTGCGTCTTCCCTGCCGCATGTTCGAAACTTGATTATGACCATGAACCACAAATAAATCTCTTAAGAAAGCTGCGAAGTATAAAAGGCGTAAAAAAAGTATTCGTCACCTCCGGTATCAGGTATGATTTAATACTGGACGATAAAGAATCTGGAGATAAATACTTGCGAGAGTTGATTGAGCATCATATTTCGGGACAGATGAAAGTAGCGCCTGAGCATACGGAAGACAGTGTTCTCGGACTTATGCGAAAGCCTGGCACAGGATCCCTGAAAGAGTTCAAAAAACGCTTCGAAAGGATTGACAGGGAAATCACCTCCCGAAGGTTAAATAAGCTTAAGAAAAGTGATCCTTCGGGAGGTTTGCCCCGTAACAGTCAGTTTCTAACATACTACCTGATTGCGGCGCATCCGGGGAGCACATTGCAGGATGAATTGAACATGAAGCAATTTATATCCAGAGAATTGAAAATTACTCCCGAGCAGGTGCAGATCTTTACTCCTACGCCTTCCACCTACTCAACGTTGATGTATTACACCGAAATAAATCCCTGGACGGGAGAAAAGTTGTTTGTGGAAAAGAACGCCGGGAGAAAAGAGAGGCAGAAGAGAGTGATAACTGGTAAACCTACCGGAAAGATCTTGTAGAGCGAAGTGCTACCTACCGTTGTATAGATTTACCCATCAGGATAAACAGCGAAACACCTCCACGATGTTCGATTATTGCGTTCTTAATTTTATTTTTGGAACAAATTTGATATCAAATCTGATCTTGACATCTCAAGATGAGAAGCAACATCATTCAATATTGAGGCGAGCGTACCAACTCTGAGTGATGGGTGATTCGGGATTGTTATATGATGGTCCCCTTTTAAATTTGTTGTCAGCCGAATATGACTCCCCGTTTGCCGGGTAACTGAATAACCGAAGTGCGACAACTTTTGTACAAGGTCAGTGCCTGAAATATCTCTTGGCAGTTTCATGTTGTGATAATTTCTTCCCGCACATGGTGCAAGCGGATTACTTTCGGCACTTTTCCCTCATCAAAATGACAGCGCACGGCATCTCTAATTTGGTTCTGAAGATCCTCTATGGTATCTGCTTCGGTGTAAATAGATTCACCTAATGCTCGGGCTGTATATCCACCCTCCGGGGCTTCTTCGATAAGAAAAATGATCTCATTCATAATTCAGATTATTAATTATATTTTCTAAATGCTCACAATATGAATTAAATATAGAGATAATAGAAATTAAAACCAAAGTAAATCAGCCGCTTACCAGGATGACAAATGATATGCTATTGACAGAATAGAACGATGGGAGGAATCTTTTCCAATCCGGATTAACCTGCCCAGATACAATTTTTCCTCCATGAGGTTAATTCGGCAAATTCTAGATTACTACAAATTTGAAAAGTACAACACCGTTCCATGTTTCCTCGGTATCAACCTTTAACCTGATAAACCAGTCTAAATGTCAGCGAAGTGTCACTTCGCTGTACATACATCATCGGTGCAACTTTACCATGAAATTGACGTAATCTATATTAGTTTAACCGCTTTAATAGACCATTAAAATAAAATTATGAACGTCAAATGATTTCATTTTTAACTGTTTGTTGAGGGAATATGCGGACAATTCTTTTTACCTTCCTCATTCTGACTCAGATCGCCATTGCAGGCGTGAATGAAAACAAGGTCATCCAATTAAGAAAAACCAGCGATCGTATTTCCATTGATGGTATCATCGATCCGATATGGAATACTACCGACTCAATCGCCGACTTCATCCAATTCCAACCATATATAGGCAAGGAACCGTCGCGTCAGACAGTAGCAAAAGTAATAACAACCGAAAGTGCTTTATATTGCCTGATGATTTGTAAAGAAGATAAAACCAGTATTCAATCAAACACCGGCAAACTTGATGACACAGGTAACAGTGATTTTGTTTCAATAATGCTGGACACCTTTGGTGATAAACGCACAGCGTATAAATTCGGGGTTACTGCAGCTGGGGTACGTACCGATTGTCGAATGTTAGATGATGCCCGTAACAGAGATTACAGCTGGGATGGTGTCTGGTTCGCGGCGTCGAAGGTATATGATTGGGGGTTTGTTGTAGAGATGGAGATCCCCTACCGGTCGATCCAGTACGATGAAAACCTGAGCGAGTGGGGATTAGATTTCGATCGCTGGATACCGGCACGCAATGAAGATATTTACTGGTGTCCGTACGAAGAGAATGAGGGTCAGAGAATTTCAAAATTCGGGAAACTGCTGTTCACCGACTACCGCCCCTCAGTAAAAGGATTAAATCTCGAAGTGTATCCTGTCGGCATAGCGAAAGCGACATATTTAGAGGACGGCAAGTATAAAATTAAACCCGATGTTGGTATCGACATTTTTTATAATCCATCCCAGAAGCTCACTTATCAACTAACGGCGAATCCAGATTTCGCGCAGATCGAAGCAGATCCGTTCAATTTCAATATTTCACGATACGAATCATATTTTAATGAACGGAGACCCTTCTTTACTCAGGGTAATGAAGTGTTCATGCCGTCCGGGCGCGAACGTAATTCCGGATTCTACAGACCGCTTGAACTGTTCTATTCGCGGCGCATCGGCAAGAAACTTTCGGATGGAACCGAGGTCCCGTTGGTGATAGGAACAAAAGCGACCGGCCGGATCGATGACTGGGAATACGGCGGGTTTCTCGCAGGAACCGGCCAAACGGATTATATGAATGATGGGAGTACTGCAAACGAAGAGGGAGCATACTTTGCCTCAGGCAGAGTGAAAAAACAAATTCTCGACAATTCATCAATCGGTGTGCTGTACGTCGGGAAACATTCTCCGTCCGATGATAACGGTGTTATTGACATTGACGGCGCGTTCCGCGCATCCGACTGGCAGTTATCGTACCAGATCGCTCGTTCGTACCGCAACGGCAGCGGCGACTTCGCTCTCTCGGCCGGCATGATGATACCCAAGGAAACGTGGCTCACCGGCGTGAGAGGAAATTGGATCGGAAATGATTTTGATATCAGTCAGGTTGGATATGTTCCATGGAAAGGAACCGCTGAATTCGTCGGCCTCACCGGACCCCGATGGTTTTTTGAGCAGGGTTCCGTCAGGTCGGTCCTGCTCTATGTGGGACCGGCGCTCTATTATGAACGCATTGACGGTTTTATGGATTATGCAGGTCTCATAGGTTTCAATATGGGTTTCCGATCGAACTGGGGATTTGAGATAAACTACAATACCGGAAAATCGAAAGATCAGGGGATCGAATATCCATCCTATTCGGCAAACTTATCATCATGGTTCAACACGGCAAAATTGAACGGTAACGTTTATGGGGGCTACACAAAAACCTATAATTTTTCGCGCGACTATATCGCCTTTTATTCCTGGGCAGGATGTTTCGTCGGATGGCAAGCGGGGAGCAGACTACAGCTCGGAAGTTCATTTGATACTTACATCGAGGGAAATCCAGACGGTAACATCGAAGATGTTACCATAAACTCAAGACCCTATATATCCGTGACACCAATCAACGATCTGAGTGTCAGGATTTATTTCGACAACGTTTATGTCCGGTCGACCCGGCATCTTGAGCAAGTGATTGTTGGATTTCTTTTTTCTTATAATTTCCTCCCGAAGAGCTGGATTTATCTTGCTCTGAACGAAGTTGGGGACCGGAGAAATGAGTATGATACCATCGGAAATCAACTCCCCAACCGAATGCATACGACGAGTCGGGCTGGAGTGTTAAAAGTTAAGTATCTGTATTACTTCTAACAGGTAAACCTCACGGGGGATACAAGTACACCTCCCGGAGGTTTATTCAGTTCAAACACAGAAATCCTCCGGGAGGTTTGCCTGGTTAACAGGTTTATGCTAAGTAAACCTCCCGGAGGTATCTTGTTCAATCCTGGTAAACCTCCGGGAGGATTGCTATGCAAACTATCGGGAGATCAGATAGCCTCCAGGACTAACTCTGCAATATCCTTAACTTCCACTCTATCGTTGGCTTCTTTGTCTTTGATACCATCAGTCAGCATCGTCATGCAGAACGGACAGGCGGTACCGATGACATCGGGATTTAATGCGAGGGCTTCTTCCGTACGCTCATGGTTTACACGCTTTCCAATCGTTTCCTCCATGAACATTCTCGCCCCACCGGCACCACAGCAAAATCCCTTATCACCTGATCGTTTCATCTCAACCGTCATTACTCCCGGAATTGATTTAATTGCCTTGCGTGGTGCATCATAAATTTCATTGTAACGCCCTAAATAACAGGAATCATGATAGGTAATCTTTGCTTTCTTTCCCTTCGAAAGCTTCAGCTTACCAGATTTAATCAGATCCATGATAAAATCGGTATGATGCACGACTTCATATTTTCCTCCAAACTGCGGATACTCGTTTTTAATCGTGTTAAAGCAATGCGGACATGTTGTGACAATCCTCTTAAATTTATATTTACCCATAGTCGCGACATTCTCTGTTATCAGCATTTGTGCAAGATACTCGTTGCCTGCACGCCTTGCCGGATCGCCGTTACATTTTTCTTCTATCCCTAAAATCGCAAAATCAATGCCCGCTATTTGCATAA
>Ga0315277_10011590_pt1 | contig 11092 bp, 5 predicted proteins | sample YL17G05_15_MG_FD_203695 | JGI IMG/M metagenome (GOLD analysis project Ga0315277, IMG submission 203695) | Sediment microbial communities from Yellowstone Lake, YNP, Wyoming, USA - YL17G05_15 | ecosystem: Environmental > Aquatic > Freshwater > Lake > Sediment | place: USA: Wyoming | collected... | reverse complement strand
TGACCAGTGCCCGGCCTCCGGCGGGCTCTGGCCCTGATGAGGCCTCCACGACCGCGTCGTACCCGGCAGCGATCAGCCGTGCCCTCGCCGTGTCTTCGAAGTCCGGGGCCGGGATGCGCGGGGTACCACGGAGGACGACCGTGCCGCGTGAGGAGTACATCGCCTCCAGCACCAGCAGGTCGTCTAAGAGCCCGCGGATGTGCTCGGCGCGCTCGTGTACCTCTTCTCGTTTCATTCCGTACTGGCTCTCCCGTCCGCCGGCTGCTGGTGGCGCGACCACTATATACCCGCCAAACCGCGCTCACGCACGGATTGTTCTGCCCAACGGTATCGCTGCCCATAGGTCGGGAGCCCTGCATGTGGTGAGCAGGGTCGAACCGCGCTCCTGACGCGGTTCTTGGATGTCCGTGGTGCCGGGTGCCCACTCCGGGGCGATGCTCTTCGAGCAGCCCACTGACCAAGGTCAGTGGCACAGACCCGCTGCTACGTTCGGACATCACGGGGCGTGTGCCACTGACCTTGGTCAGTGGTACAGACCCGCTGCTACGTTCGGACATCACGGGGCGTGTGCCACTGACCTTGGTCAGTGGTACAGACCAGCCGCTACGTTCGGACATCACGGGGCGTGTGCCACTGACCTTGGTCAGTGGTACAGACCAGCCGCGCACCAAAACAGAAATCCCCCCGCCGGCGCGGGGGGATTCCTGTGAACTACAACTAACCGTCGAGGAACCCGAAGACTAGAATCTCCAGGCACCCAGTGGGGCAGGTCCGATAGCCGAAACATAAGCCATCAGGTACTGCCAGTCAGCGGCGGTGTTCAGGCCGTCGAGATTCACGTCACCGCAGTAGTTGGCCGGATAGATCGTCTTACCGGCTTTCAGCCAGCAGACGTCGCCGAGGTTGATGTAACCATCGTCGTTGACATCGCCGCGGGCAAAACCCGACCAGCGAGCCGCACGGTTGGCAATGTCCTTCGCCTGGCCCTGCAGCACCAACAAATCGGGCGTGCCACCGTGAGCGGGCATCCCGAAGATGGCCTGGTAGACAGAGGCCGAGTCGCCGAGCCCCGGCAGTGTGATCGGTTGATGGAACAGGATGCCCGCTCTATCTTCCGTCACGCCGGGATCGTCGTAGATCCGGTGCGGCAATTCATTGACAACGTCCGTGTAGATCAGGGCCGGGTTGTCAACGAAGCCCGTGTTCCAGCCACGAGTCGTCTGGCGATCCGAGTTGCCGTAGATACCGATGCGGTATGGCGGATTGGTCAATGGGTTAGCCCCATTGTAACCCGACCGCTGATTGGGATCCAAGGCGCCGAACGCCAGGCCGGGATTGACGTCGTCCCAGATGTAGTAGCCGTTGATGTCGTCGTCGACGCGGCCATCGTTGTCACCGGAGCTCTTGTTGACGTCCCAATCGATGTAGGTACCCGCGAAGATCGGCCCAATCTGGGTGGCCTTGAGGTTCTTGAGGCACCAACGGATCACCTTGAAGTCGCCATACACAAGATCGTATGCTCCGACTTCCGTCTGAATCACGTTGACACCGATAGCGGCCGCTGGGCTGCCGGCGGTGGCGTCGAAGTTAGTGTCCGAAAACGCTGACACGACTTTCTCGCCATAGATGTCGACCGGCAAGCCGCCGACCATCTTCTTGCCCAGAAGGACGTTGTCATAGCGATCGAATCCGCACAGGCCTGATCCCGGAGCGCTGTTCCCCACGTACAAAGTGGTGTTGTCGAACAGCTGCCAACGAACGAGCGCGTTCAAGGGGGCGGCACCACCGATGGAATCGCCCACGAGAACCAACGAGCCGTCGTACAGGTCAACATCCGCTGCGCCCTGCGGGTCGAAATTCCAGTTGAGGTCCTTGTTGAAGTCGCCGAGTGAGCCGTAGTTGAATACATGCTCCCAACGTCCGGCGCTGCCGCCCGGGACGTCGTTGAAGTGCAGGGTGGTCGTATCCTCGAGACAGCCGCCGACGCAGGTCACAGCAAACTCCGCCACCGAGTGCGGCGGCAAGTAGCTGAAGTCAGGATCGTCGTTCGTCAGTTGGATGATGTTCAGATCGATCCCGCGTCCGAGATACGGCGCCGAGCCATTCACGTCAAACGTCAGATCGGCGACCGCACCGACCGCGAGAGCGTACGGAATCGCCGCGCCGTTGAGCTTCACGTTGCTGATGCGAAGGGCTGCAGCGCCGGCGGCTCTGGACTCACTGCGGTTGCTGGCTTTGTCGAACAGGGCGAAGTTGTTGTAGTCGGAGGCCATGAATTCGCCATCGACCGTCGCCGTGCTCAAGCCGGACACGAGCTGCCGCTTGGTCAGGGTCGCGTCGGTGAAGTACTGGTTGTAGTCAGCATCCATCGGAACGAGCGAGTGCCGGGCCAGCATTCTGTTGGTGGCCCTGCTGGTGGCCGCTGCCAGACCATCCGGAAGCGGATCGGTGACGTTGACCGCCGTGAAGTTCACGGCCACATTACCGATGTTCTCAAACACGCCCGTCTCGGTGTATGTGAGGTTCGCGCCGAACGGCACAGGAACGGAGGCGTCGTACACGCTCTGCACGAGACGAGGACGCGGCCCGCCATTCAGGATATAGGCTGATACCCGGCCAACCGAACTGGCTTGGCGGATGGCGATGACCGCGTAGTCGTTCCCGCCGGACGAATGCGCCAGCGCCGTGCCGCTGATGATACCGGTAGCGGGCGGGTACTGCACGTACCATTTCGCCGTCTGGTCCCGGGTATCCAGCATCCACCACTTGCCGACACGGTCGCCGGCAAAGAGGTACCTGTCGCATGACAGAGTCGCAAACGTCGGCACCATGTCGACGCCTTCGGCTGCGAAGTTGGCGACAGCAAGACCGATGGTCTTGTCGACCATGAGGATACCAAACGCCGGGTTGTCTTGCGGGATGTAGACGAAGTTCTGGCCGATGGTCGGCGCCGAGTACAGCGCCAGACCCTCGTTGAACTTCCAAACAACCGTCGGCGGATTGGTTGTCACGTCGAGTTTGTACCGACGGCCGGTGTTGTTCTCATTGCGGGTGCAACCATAGAGGAAGTTGCCTTCGAGCGAGACACCGCCCGTCCAGCCGTCACCGACCACGTCGGTGAAGTTCCAGACGACGACGCCCGTCGCCGCGTCGATCTTGTAGAGCGAACCGACGAAGTTGGTGCCACCGATCGCGGTACCGCAATACAGGAAGCCCGCGTTATAAGAGGGTCCGTGTTTGCAGGCCGCATCGAGGGGGATCGGGTTGTTCCCCCAGCCGCCATACAGCGCGCCGGTCGTCGCATTGAATGCGAACAGCCTCCCGGCGCCCGCGGCTGGCTCGGTCGCGACAAACACGACATCCGTACCGGAGATGTTGGCTACGACGCAGGTGTTGAAGCGGTTCTGCGCGCCCAAGCCCATACCGGGCGGGTCTCCTGGCACACTGAAGTTCGTCGTGTTGTTCGACCAGATGAAACCGCTGGCTTCGAGGTTCGGACCCAGCTTGCTGATGGCGTTGAAGTTACCGCCAGTGGCATAGACGTTGCCGGCCGCGTCGACCGTGGCATTACCGCGGTTCGACGAGCCCATCTCCGGAGCACCGGTCAACTTGCCGAGGAGAGCGCCGGTGGCCAGGTCAAAGCAGTTCAAGTTCTTGTCCGACGAGATGTAGACCCGGTCATTGATCACTGTCGGGCTGTTGAAGCTGTTCAGTTCCGGCAACGGCATCGTCCACGACAGCACGATCCCATTCGGGTCGCCGACGTTGATCGTTGAAGCCGCGGTGCGACGAGCATCGTGCGCCCACTGGCCCCAAACGTCCGGGCCGCCAGTGCCGCAATTGAGCTCGTTGATCGGAACCTTCTCCTTGCAGATGTAGGCGTCGATGCCGAACTCGAATTCCGATGCTGTCGGGGTCTGGCCGAGGTATTCCCAGGTCGGCAGGCCGCCATTGAACGTGGCTGCCGGATAGAAACCGGCCGAGTACTCCGGATTCACACCGCATCCCGGGCCGGGAACTTCCGGCTTATAGGCAATCGGATACACCGTGCCTGTCCCCGGAGCAACACTGAGCGAAACCCACAACTGCTGGGGAAGCCCGCCGTTCAACGTGCCCCATGTGATGTTCGGAATCGGCACATAGTTCGGCGATGCGTCGGTGAGGTAGGTTCCCCAAGGAATCGTAACCGAGTAGAGGAGCCCGCCCAACGCCGGATTGGGTACCGGACCGCACAGACGGCTGTCTCCCATGTCGGCGTAGATCTCCACGACGATGTTCGGAGTGCCGACACTGCCGTACTCCATGAAATTGATACCCGTCAGAGTATCAAGCCCGATTGCCTCGAAACGGGTCGCCAACTTAGTCCGGCCGCCGCCCGATCCCGAAGGTGTCGTGAACCGGGTGTACCAGCAGTCGTTGTCGCGCTGTCCGGGTATCCCGGTGCCGCAATCGGCCGCGTCACCGACATAATGCCACTGCCAGTCGCAAATACCTTGTGTGCAATGGCTTGCCGGATCGTACGGGGTGTACCCTTCCGAGAACAAGATGTGCTCGAGGTTGTACGGGCCGCCTGCCCAAGTGAAGTACTTGGACAGTTCGTCCCATCCGCCGCCGTACTCATTGAAGACACCGCAGACTGGTCCGCCAGGATCAGCGGGCAGACCGGCGTCGCAACCGAGGCGCAGCCCCGCGGTGGTCGTCGGGCCGTACCAGGCCGCGAAATAGGGCCCGTTCTGGCAGCACTCGATCGCGAATGGCAGGTTTACCATGTAGCTGGCCGCAGCGGCCCAAGTCACCGCATACATCGGGCCAACACACAGGGCGCCACCCGCCACCGGTGCCGGAGCCGTGGCACATTCAGCCGTCGAAGCGACGCCGAATACCAATGGCTGGAATACGAACGTCTTGGGATACGGCGCGGTCGAGACCCGCAGAACCGCGTTGATCGCGGTCACGTCGAAGCTCGGGCTGTTGGCGCAGGTTCCGCCATCCCACCACGTCGCATTTCCGGGGTCCTGATAAGCGGCATAGAACTCGTTGCCGCCATACCAGCCGCCGACGGTGTAGGCAAAAGCGCCCTGCCACCAGCCGTCGCAGAACGTCCCCGGAACCGTGCGGTTCGTCCCGGCGTTGATCGTGACCAACGTACCGGAAGCCGCCTCCACGGACGGTGTGCCTTTGCTCTGCACGCTTCTCCCCTCCGAAGTCCGCACAATCGCGCCGTCATACGGATCTACCTCCGAGGCGAACGCGCTGACTGTCGTGAGAAGAAGCAGTCCCAGAGCGAGAACTGCAATTAGTGGTTTTTTGTGCATTTACAAAGTCCTCCTGAAAGATACGCGATGTGAAGCTTCGTCAGGCAGGGGCTGCTTGTACCGGTCGAATTGACCGCTCGCCGATGTTGCTTGCCTCTCATCAATCATATCGGCGGTTTCGACTCCGGCTTCTTCGGCTTTATTGCTTCAGTCCCCCACCTTTCATAAAGTCTTCCGCAAGGTTTGGACGGCCGCCTGATCCACCGCTGTGAACCACTCAAGACCGTTCCCGAAACGCTTGCTCGTTAGTCGATCGTCCTACGGCTTGACGCCGCCATGCGGGGAATGGAATTCTTCAGAACGGGCTAGGAGGAATATACTGACCCGCTCGGTTTACCGCCTTTCCCACGCAGAAAGGGAGCACCGTTCGGATTGGTATTTGGATCGAAGAGTCACCCCACGACTTCACGCCGCAAGGCTTTAAACGCTCGTCAGTAAAATACAACACCCCAGCCGGCTGTCAACGCTTTTTTCACTATTCTTGTTGAAACCACGCAGAATCTTCCCGATTGTATCTGCGGCTGCTCAAAGGGGGACCGGCTATCGCTGGGGGCGTGCTCCACACGCTCCGACTGGGTGGCCCGGACCTTGGGGGTCTCTTGAAGAACCCGATCCGAGGTGAGTTCTAAACGGAAGGGGATGGTTCGACTTCGCTCACCACGAGTTGCCTCGTCGCTTGCCCGCCCATGGCGGCCGACCGACGAAGCAATCCCCCGGGAGCAGGCCGGCTTTTCAGCAGACCCTTGGGGGAGTGCTGAGAGAGGGGGCGGCCACAGCGGTCGCTCCTATCGACACTTTCGAGTCAACATGAAGGAGAGACCCCTGTGCCTGCACAAATGGGTCCTTCAATGACATCGGCTCGGCGAGCATTCTCAGCCGGTATCCGGGCGATCCCGCTGGCTTGCACCCTCGCACTCATCTTAGCGCCAAGCGGCCTCTGCCTCTGCCCACCGCCGCTTGAACCCAGGGCCGAGCTGGCGGCAGACGGAACGATCGAAGTCACCTGGTTCCATCCAAACCTCTTCGCCGACACGGTGTTCGCGCACCAGGGAGGCTTCGCGGGCGGTTTCTATCTCGGTGGCGACTGTGTCACCCCACGGACTGCTTTTCGCTTTCCTCCCGGCCTGGGTGGAGCACTCGTGCACACCGTCGGCGCATATTTCCTTGCCGCTCAAGGGGTTTCTTCCGAGAGGTGGGACGCACTGGCAGCTTTCGGCTGGTCGCTGCACCAGGATTCTGTCGGCGTGCCGGGCAGAGCAATCGCGTCGCCCGTCTCTTGGGACCTCGGCGCCGACACGATTCGTTCGGGCCGGACCGTCGTCAGAGAGGTCGGCTGGTACATCCCCGAAGCAGTCGGTGACTCTCTTTGGCTCGTCGGCCGTTGGCCAGAAAACGCAGATAGCGTCGTCCGGATTGGTCGCGATAATCTCCCACCTCCGAGCCTTCCGACCCTCATCGGCTGCGTCGACGAAATCGGCCAAGACAGATGGGATAGCTGGCTGCAGTTTGGCCTCCTTGCGAATGTCGTGATCCTCAGGTCGGAACACGCCGCCCCAGTGCTTCGAATCAGTTCGCCTCCTCCCACGGAAGAGCAGAAGCTGTTGTCTGGTAACAGCATTGACTTCATCGTCGTCACCGAAACAGTCGCGGGGCTTGGCTCCCCGGAGGCCGAGACAACGTCGGTCGACCCTTCTGCCGGGCTAAGATACCACGATACTCTGTGCTCGGCCGGCCAAGCTCGTCAGTATCACATCGCTACATCCTGCGCCGCCGAAACCAGCCAGTATGCCTCGACCCAGCCTCTCTCAGTTCCTCAACACTGCAATATCTCTTTGTTCCCTAACGAGATAGCCATCTTCATCGGGGCCACAGGCGACAGCACCGCCAAACTGTCCATATCCAATCTAGATCCTGATACCTTGCTGGTGACAATGCCTGAGTTGCTACGGCTTGGTGCCTCAGGTTCATCCGCCTTGTTCAGCAGCAACACCTTCACTCTTCGAGTCTCTCCCGATTCACTTATGCTTGAGCCGGACTCAAGCGGAACTGTCACACTGTCATCGCAGGGCACAATAGAGGGGCTGGGCGAGTTCCGTGGGGAGCTTCCTGTGCTTGTCCGAGCCAAAGGACAGGCCAGAGTCGATCGTTGGGTTGTGACTGTCCGGGCCACAGTGGACGCCAGGACGGGAGTCGGTAACGACCCGTCAGGCGCCCCCGCGGGATGGCCTCGGGACTCGCTCGGAGTTCTGGCAGAACCGAATCCTTTTGGGGATCAGTTGGTTCTGGCTATTCTGCTGCCGGACAAGTGGTTGTCCGGCGACGGGATGGTGTCGACTGCCGCGGATGGGATGGGAGTGTTCGAGGCATCGATTTTCAATCTCCTCGGCAGGATGGTGGCCAGCGTTCCCTTGTCAGCTCTGCCGCTTGAAGCCGGAACGAACCAGCGGACGCGCCTGTCAGTGGTATTTCCGCGCACCGGAGCCTGGTCTTCCGGTGTATACTTCTGCCGGGTACGGTGGGGACGGTATTGCCGTGTTGTGCCCGTCGTCCACATGCGTTGACGGAGAAGATCAGGCTACGGCCTAGGAGGTAGTGATGCTGGGCTTCATAATCGCGAGAGGACGGAGCGGGTTTCTCTTTTCATGTCTTTGTCTCGCAATGGGATGCTCATCCCCAACTACTGCGAAGGCAGATCCCAAGATGCGCCTCTCTGAGGAGGTGTTCGACTTCGGATACACGCCGGAAGGTCCGCGCGTATATCATCGCTACTGGCTGTACAACGATGGCAAGGACACGTTGAAGATCATCGATGTTCAACCAAGCTGTGGGTGCACTGCGGTTCCACTGCCAACCGACCTGGTCAAGCCCGGAGATTCGGTGCCGCTCGATTTGGCCTTCAACACGAGATATCAAGATGGCAAAGTCCAGAAGTCGGTGTCCATTACCAGCAGCGATAAGTCTTTGCCAGAGAAGAAGATTCACTTCATGTCCATCGTGGGGGCAGCCGAGGGGGCGGTCACGATCTCGCCCCGGACCGCGTACCTCGACACCTTGGGCAAAGACTCCCAGTCGTTCGTGATTGCGAACACCAGCAACGCCACCTACAAGATCAGTGTGGCGTCAGCTCCACCGGGTTTCCTGTCACTTGAGTTATCGAGCGTTGATCTTCCGCCCAAGGGGAGAATCACTGCCATACTCAAACCGGGACCAAAGACGCCGATCGGGGTCTACACCGGGTCATTCACCCTGCGGTTTGAGGGGCTGCAGCCGCACGCAGCCACTGTGCCGGTCTACGGCATGGGGTATTACCGCTGATGGACCGCAGGCCTATGTCGTTTAGCTACAAGTACTTGCCAGATGTGGCTATAGCCGATGCCGCCTTTGCCGTGGAGGCCGACAGTTGGGATGAGCTGTTTGCCGGGGCAACCGAGGCGATGACAGTCGTGATGGTGTCGCTTGCGGATTTGCGGGAGGATATTGTGCGTGAATTGGAGGTCGCCTCCGAGTCAGTAGATCAACTGCTCTATGATTGGCTCTCTGAGATCGTATATCTCAAGGACACTGAAGGGCTTCTGGTCAAGTCGGCGGACATCTCGGTGACCGCTGCCAACGGGTGGCGGGCCTGCGGCACATTGCGAGGGGATAGAGTAGACCGCGACCGCCAGCGGCTGGGGCAGGATGTCAAGGCTGTGACCTATCACCTCTATGAGGTCTCGCACGATGGGCACCGCTGCCACGCCAAGATCGTGCTGGACATTTAGTTGACCATGAGAGAGTTGGCGCGCCAAGTCAGCCCGAATGTCTGGGAGATCCCCATGGACGCCAAGCCGGGGATGCGTGTTCCGGCGCGCATTCTGGCTTCGCCTGCGATCTTCGAGGCGATGGACGACGGGGTTTTCAATCAGGTGACCAATGTCGCCACTCTTCCCGGCATCCAGCAACATGCTCTGTGTATGCCTGATGGGCACTGGGGATATGGGTTCCCGATTGGCGGGGTAGCTGCGTTCGATCTGGAATGCGGAGTGATCTCGCCCGGAGGCATCGGTTTCGACATCAACTGCGGCATGCGTCTGTTGCGCACCAATTTAACCTTCGATGAGCTGCAGCCGAAGCTCGCCAAGCTGATGGACAACCTGTACTCGCTGGTCCCCTGCGGCGTCGGCTCAAAGGGTTCTATCCGCTTGACTGATAGTGAGTTCCGTGAGATGACCACAATGGGAGTCAAGTGGTGTGTCAAGCGTGGCCTGGGCCGTCCCGAAGACCCCGACCACATCGAGGAAAGCGGATGTATCCCCGAGGCCGATCCGGACCAGTGCTCCGCCAAGGCGATCCACCGCGGGCTGGACCAACTGGGGACACTTGGATCGGGGAATCACTACTTGGAAGTGCAGGTCATCAAGCCAGAAAATATCTTCGATCATGCTGTGGCGCAATCGCTTGGGCTCGTAATCCCGAACCAGATCTGCGTGATGGTTCACTGTGGCTCCCGCGGCTTCGGCCATCAGATCGGGACTGACTATCTGCGCTCTTTCGCCCCGGTCATGGCCCGCCATGGGATCGTGACCACCGACCGGGAGCTGGCCTGTGCACCCTTCGCCACTCCCGAAGGGCGAAGTTACTTTCAGGCAATGAATTGTGCTGCCAACGCCGCCTTCGCCAACCGCCAGGTCATTACTCACCGCATCCGCGAGGGATTTGCCAAGACATTCGGTAAGAGCGACTTGGAGATCGGCCTGGAAGTGATCTACGATGTCGCTCACAACATCGCCAAGATTGAGCGATACCCAGTCGGCGGTGTAGACAAGGACCTCCTTGTCCATCGCAAGGGGGCGACACGATCTTTCGGTCCCGGGCAGAAGCAGTTGCCGGCAGACTATCGCGATATCGGACAACCGGTTATAGTCGGCGGCTCGATGGAAACCGGCTCGTATCTCCTGGTGGGAACGCAAGAAGCGATGGACGTCACGTTCGGATCGACGCTCCACGGGTCTGGTCGCACCATGTCCCGGACCAAAGCCAAGCACATGATTCGTGGGGAGACGCTGCGTCAGAATCTACTGGATCGGGGGATTGCCATCCGTACCGCCTCGCTGGCGGGCCTCGCCGAAGAAGCGGGATTCGCCTACAAGGATATCTCCGAAGTCGTTGCTACTGTCCATGATCTGGGGATCTCTCGCCGGGTCATCAGCTTCCTGCCAATCGGTAACATCAAGGGGTAGAGAAGCTTATAGCCGATTGCACAAGGGGCTGAGGCCCCTTGTTTTCCTTGCGGTTGGGTCGCCAGAGGAGGACAGGCATTCCTGCCTGTCCTGGGCAGACAAGAATGTCTGCCCTCCTGAGGTCATCTGACAGCAGCTGGCGTAACAAAACCGCCCCGGTCCAATGTGGACCGGGGCGGAGTTCGTTCTTGAGGAACGAGCGTTACTTCAGGAGCGTCATCTTCTTGGTGGCCGTGAAGGTATCGGCCTTCAGGCGATAGAAGTAGACACCAGAAGCAACGTGGTTACCGGAGACATCTTTGCCGTCCCACGCGACGCGGACTGTACCCGCATCGTTGTTGCCGGCAAATGTCCGGACCACTTGACCCGCGATGTTGTACACGGTCAGGGACCAATCCGAAGCCTTCGTCAGGTTGAACCCGACCACCGTACCGGCGTTGAAGGGGTTCGGATAGTTCTGCAACAGCGCGTACTCCTTCGGCGGACCAACCTTGGCGGCATTGCTGGACAACAGCGCACCATAGGTATCCGACATCTGCACGTCGACCAACTCGATCG
>Ga0315277_10011589_pt1 | contig 11093 bp, 10 predicted proteins | sample YL17G05_15_MG_FD_203695 | JGI IMG/M metagenome (GOLD analysis project Ga0315277, IMG submission 203695) | Sediment microbial communities from Yellowstone Lake, YNP, Wyoming, USA - YL17G05_15 | ecosystem: Environmental > Aquatic > Freshwater > Lake > Sediment | place: USA: Wyoming | collected... | reverse complement strand
GCGACTGCTGGATCGTGATGATCTTGCCCGTCTCCAACGGATGCTCCTCAAGCCACCGGCTGAGGTTTTCCGGCGTGACGAAGAAGCCCTGGTGGAAGCAGCCGGCCGAGACCCATTTGCCGTCGGCCGCCTTCTTCTGGCCGAACCATGCCACGGCCGTCTTCGGCTCGATGGACGCCACGCTGCCATTGACGGTCTTCACGACAATCATCTCGCCGGTGAGTCCGTCAGGCTGGTGGACCTCGATGTCCTTGCCCGTGCGGGCGGCCACGCCCATCGCGCAGTGGGCGCAGCAGCCGTAACTGTAGACGCCCTCGATCTTCACGAGCGCCACATCCTCCGGATAGACCGCCCGGTCGCAGAACCCGCAGCGGTGCGAGAGTTCCTTGTTCTGGAGGATCGTGAAACTCACGATGCTGCCGCCGGACGCCTGCCGCTCCTTCTCGGCGTCGGTCTTGTCCGCGAAGGCCCTCACCCATGGCCGGCCGGTCTTCTCGTCCATCCCGTAGAGGTACGCCGCCTCGTCGGCCGGCAGGAGTTTCCCCGTCGCCCAGTCGGCGACGGAGACCTTCGTCTTGAATCCCGTCCTGTCCTCGGTCAGGCACGAGTACATGATGAAGTAGCAGTGCGGGGAGCACAGCCGCACGTCGCCCTTGTCGGTCCTGACGACGACGGCGGTCCTCGGATTCACGTCGCCGTCGCACATGTAGCAGACTTGGTCCTTCGACCGCGTGTCCTTCCGGGCCGGCTCCCACCGCTCGATCTTGGGCAACTCGGCGACGCCGAAGTCAACCCCCAGTTCCTTCCACTTGGTGAGGATGTCCTCCCGGGAAATGAATCCCTCGTGCCGCCAGAGTTCCTTGCCGGAGGCGTCGAAGAAGATCTGCGTCGGGATCAGCTTGATGCCGTATCGCTGGGCGGGTTCCCTGTTCTCGTTCACGTCGATGAACTCGACCTGAAGCCTTCCGGCATACTCCTTCTTCAGATCTTCGAGGATCGGCGCCATCATCTTGCAGGGGATGCACGTGACGGACCCCAAGTCCAGGAGATGCGGGATGCCGGCCGTTGCTTGGGCGGTCGGCTGCGGGGCGGATGGTCCGCCCTTCTTCATCACGATCACGGCCACAACCACAACGACCAACGCCAGCACGATGGCGACCTTCACGACTTTGTTCATGGTTGGCGCACCTTTCCCGTTCCAGATGTAGCGGACCAGTTGCCACAAAACCAGAATGACAGCCACGACAAGCAAGGCGGAGACGCCGCTTGTATCGCCGCCGCCACTGCACGGACATTGAGCCATCCACATCATCTCTTGTGTTCCCTTCCCCAGCTTCTCGGGGCCCTTATCATTTTGCTGTACCCGTCCCTCCTCAAAGCGGCCCGGCCGGCCCGGTTGGGGGTCCACCCGTCCCCCATTCAAACGCCGGCTTGCACGGGGAACGCCGTAGGACTACCTCCACCTTCGGCCAGAGCACGCGACTCGCGAAATCCAGCGCGGCGGCAGGGTCCCGGTCGAGCACGGCCTGCTCGAGGTCCTGTATGTCACGCTCTTCAAGGCGAATTACGGCTACTCTTGCAGGCATGTTGGCTCCCTGCGCCCGCTTGGCGCGCTCAACAGCACTTGCCTACGGCCGGATCTTTTCCATCAGGGCTGTCAGCTTCTCCCGGTAAGCCTTGACCAGCGCGTCCACATCGCCCGCCAGCGGCTTGACCGGAATCAGGTCCTTGACTTCTTCCGACCCAAGCCCGGACTCGCTCATCGTCGCCAGCGCCCCGGCGAGCATGCGGGCGATGCCTTCGCGCGCCGCTTCCGGGTGAAGGCCGAAGGATTCCGCCAGGGACTGGAGTTCGTACAGTTGCGGCCAGAAGTAGGTCGGCCCCATCCCGGTGACGATGGCGTAAGCCTCCAGTTGCGGCTCCGGAACCTCGGGACAGTCGCCCAGAGGGGCCAGCAGATCCAACATGAGACGCTTCTGTTCGGGCGAGACGCCGGGACCGAAGGCTACCGGGTTATAGCCCCGGCCCACGATGGATGGGGCATTGGGAATCATGCGGACGATTCGGTCAAAGCCGCCCAACATCTCCGAAAGCCTGGGTATGCTGAACTTGGGGGCCAGAGAAACCAGCACCGCCTCGGGCTTCAACGCCGTCTTGACCTGAGGCAGCACGTCCTTGATGATCGGCGGGTGTACGGCTAGGAAGACGACGTCCTGCCCGGCCGCGGCGGATAGGTTGCCGCCGACGGTCTCGACCTGAGCGAACCGGGCCTTCAGCTTGCCCAAGACGTCCGTACTGGCGTCGCTGAGAACAACCCTGGCGGGCATCTTGTGGGCGTGCGTCCAGCCGCCCAGAATGATCGTCGCGACTCTTCCACCGCCCACGAATCCAATGCTCTGTGCAGCCATGATGCGTCTCCTTTCTCCGGAAGCCAGTCGGTCACCCGAGCCCGGGCAGCCCATCGGTCACTTCAGGAGGGGCTTAATCGCCTCCGGGTCGGGCACCTTGCCCACCACCTTGACCTGGCCGTCCACGGCTAGCGACGGCGTCATTATCACGCCGAACTTCATGATCTCGGTGATGTCGGTCACCTTCTCCAGCGTGTACTCGATGCCGAGCGCCTTGGCGGCCGCCTCGGCGTTCTCGGCCAGTTTCTTGCACTTGGGACATCCTGTTCCGAGAATCTGCAGCTTCTTCATGGCGTCACTCCTGTCAAATCCGACCCCATATCGTATTCCAAGCCGGCGCCTGCCTTGCCTTCCGCGACTCCAAGGCCGCGGCATATCTCTATCAGCGCCGGCCTCAGGCGCCCGTACTCTCCGGCGAATACCGGCTTGCAGTCGGACAGCTCGCCGTCGCCGTTCCACAGCTTCACGGCGAACGCCAGGCAGGTCCTTTCGCCGCAGTGCCGGCAGTTGGTTCGGGGCAGACGTTTGAAGATCTCCAGGGCCGGCGGCTTCTGGCGCATCTCATAGGACGGCTCGATCTCCGTATGCCGCGCCCAGACATCGTTGACGCGGCAGCGGATCACATCGAGCGCCCGCCAGGCATCCACCATCTCGTCCGCCTTGGCCACCGCAATCCGCCGCGGATACATCGCGATCATCCGGTAACCCATCATGAACGTGAACGTCGGGCCGTTCCGGTTGTAGCACGCCTCCTTCATCACCGCGTTCATGTAGGGAAACACGTGGTCCAGGTTCCCTGAGATGTGAGCAATGATCCGTATCTTGCTGGCGTCGGCCACGCAAGGGGCTAGCACCATCACCGCCGCCTCGCCGAAGACATCCTCGGCAAATGCCGGCGGCTCCGTCTCCGGGACGCGAATTGTCGCCGGGCGGTAGTCCACCCAGCCGGAGCAGGTGAACGTGTCGGCGAACCGCGCGTACAGCGTCCGGTATGCACCCTCATCCAAAACGAGGGACGGCGCTCCCACCCGCCGAAAGCCCGGGTCGGGCGACACCACCCCGTAAGGCAGCGACAAACGTTCCACGGCCGTCCTGGCCTTTTCGAACTCTGAGCCCTTGGGAAACGCTGCTATGAGAGGATTGGTCATTGTGCTCCCTGGCTCAGCACGCACGGCTACAGGTCCTTCTTCATCTGCTCGAACTGCTCCTTCGTGATCTCGCCGCGCGCGTAACGCCCCTTGAGGATGTCCAGAGGGTCCTCCGCACCGCCGCCCAGCTGGTGAAAACCCTCGGGCCAGCCGCAGCAGCCGCGACGAAACACAAACAGAAAGAACGCCGCGACCAGAACCATAACGAACAGACAGATGAGCGGAACCACCCACATCCCACTCCCCCAGAAGCAGTGCGGTCCGTACGGCATGGCTTCGCCTCCCCAAAAAGGAATCACCCATCAGGGCCGGCCGCCCAGTCGACGGTCACGCTGTCACGCCGTCACGCCTTCGCGAGGACTTCCGCGGCTTTCGCGACGACCTTGTCCACCTGCGCCTGCGTGCACCGGATGCCCTTGACCTTCTCAATGCCGAGGTCGGTCACCTTCACCTGCTTATAGTTGGCGATCCCGTGGCGGTCAAACACCTTCTTCGCGCAGTCCATCGGGCAGCCGTCGATGACGAGGTTGACGTCCGCGTCCTTCGCAGTCTGCACCATGCCCTGGATGTCCGCGCCCAGACCTGCCAGGCAGAACATCGTGCCCTTGCCGGCGAACATCAGCTCGCGGGCGGCCTTATCGGAAATCTCCCCCACGTTCGCCCCGCCCGAACACGCATAGAGGAGCACCGTCTTGCCGCTCCCGCAACACGAGGCTTCCGCCTTCTGCGTCTGCTTCTTTCCACAACAGTCTGCCATTGCATTACTCCTGCTCTAAGGACTGTCCTTCAGAACACCTTCGCCTGTTTCCGGACTCCGAGTGCGCAGGCAATCTTTGTTGACGATGTCACCCCTTACGCCGCGGTGCTCATAGGCATCCGGGGTCCATTGGAATCCTTTCATCTCGGCGACGTCGAAGCATTCCTCCAGCGGGGTATTCAAGAGGTGCCTGGCATAATCCCATTCACTCTGCTGGCAACGCCGCACCTCGTCGAGGGTAAACTTCCTGCCACGAATCTTCTCCTCAAGGGCGAGGACTTCGGCAGGGAAGATGCCCGGCTTCAGCGACACCCTGACGGTTCCGCCGGTTGAGAACCGGTGGAGAATGAACTCATTCCCCAACGACGGGTCGATCTTCTGCGTTCCGAACCGTATTCTGCCGCCGGTGAGGTAGGCGGCGACATCGCCATAGCAGGGGGAATTATTCGTGATGCACCCCGTGTCCGTGCGGTCAATCACCCCATCGGGATAAAGCCGCGCCAGCCCGACGGACAAGGCGCATGCGGCGGTCACAAGCCCGTCGCAGGGATGGCCGTGCATCTTCACCAGGTCCTTCAGGGTGACGGTCTTTGTGTCCGATGCGTACGGCCCGAGGCTGCTCTCGGTATCCAGCACACGGAACACGGGAGCGTATCGGGCCGTCGCCATCCAATCGAAATAGTACCAAGTCGCGGCGTTGTCCTCTTGGGGTCGGGAGGACGCCTCATACCTGGAACGTCCGTCACAGCCCGTGAACCATAGCGCCGTCCCCAGCACGACCGCCAGAATCACGTAACGTGTTTGTTGATTCGCTGACATTTCAGTCCCCCTCATCAGGAACGGTCGCCGGTCGCGGAATGAGGAACAGCCAGACCTGCCCGGCCGCCACCGCCAGGCTGTCGAAACTCGAATAGACCACCGGGATCACAACCATCGTCATGAAGGTGCCGATCATGAGTCCCGTCGCGGCGACGATGCCAAGGGGGCTCATCCGCTCCAAACCGACCGCCATCTCCATCACCAATGGGATCAGGCCGACGACCGTGGCAACGGTGGTCATCAGGATCGGCCGAATCCGCAGCCGAACCGACTGGAGGATCGCTTCGTCTTTGGCCACGCCCTTCTTGCGGGCCTCCAGGATGAAGTCCAATAGAAGGATGCTGTTGTTGACGATGGTCCCGCCCAGCAGAATCAGGCCCATGGTGGCCGGCTTGCACATGGGCTTGTCGAACAGCAGCAGGCCCCAGAACGCCCCGGCGACTGCCAACGGAATGGCCGCCATGATCGTGATCGGATGCAGGAAGGAGCGGAACATCGCCAGCAGCAGGAAATAGAGCAGCACGAAGCCGATCATCAAGGCGCTGCTCATCTCCTGCTGGCCCGTTACCATGTCCGTTATCGTGCCGGAGACCTCAACATTGTATCCGGCAGGCGGCTGCACCTTCGCCAGGCGCATCTGGGCCATCTTGGCGACCTGGCCGATGGTGTAGACCCGGTTGACCGCGGTGACGTCAATCGTGTTCTGGAGCCGCTCGCGCGTGATGAACGGCTGACTGCGCTGGGAACTCAAGGTCGCCATCGACCGAAGGGGCAGTGGGCCGAACTGCGTGGAGACATAGGCTTGCGCAAGCTGGGACGGCTCTGACATGTCTTCGCCGGCGTACTGGACGGTGATAGGGATGTCCAGGTAGCCCTTCAGACGCATGGACGTGGCCGCAACGCCCTTGACCGCGCCCTTCAACTCCGCGGCCACGTCGGCGGACGTCGTGTGGTATACGGAGGCCAGCGCCGGGTCCACGTTCACGTGGTACTCGGTCTTGTCTGCATACCAGCTGCGGCGGACATCCACGAGGCCGGGCAGCCCTTTCAGAGCGTTGAGAGTCTCGTCCGCCAGGCGGCTGACGACGTGCGCATCAGGCCCGCTGATAATCACATCTAAAGGCGCCCGAGTGGTGGACACCGGCGTGGCCCCGTATTCGCTGATCCGGAAGCTTCGAACTCCGGCAATCTTGCGTAGTTCCCGCCGCCATGCATCCTGAATGTCCCAGATGGTCTCCTTGCGATGGGTACGGTCTACGAGGTTGATTGTGAGCTTGCCTGACTGCGCCGTGGCGCCGCCTCCGCCGAAGCTCATCTGGCCGGGTTCGGACCCCACCACGGACGAGACCGCCTTCACGCTCGGCTGCGCGTAGACTATGCGCTCAATCTCGCCCAACGTCTTCTCGACCTCGGCCGGCGAGGTGTCCGTGGGCGTGTCGAACTCCATCGTTACGATGCCCGTGTCCATCGGCGGCATCAGTTCGCCGCCGATCAACGGCTGGACGACCTTCATCGTGACGAAGAAGAAGGCTATGGCCAAGACGAGCGTCACCACCCGCCATCGCAACGCCTTGCGGAGAATGCCGAGGTATACCATCGACAGGAGAGAGACGCCCTTGTCCGTGCGGCCGAAGAAGCGTTCGAGGAAGTTGCGGTGCTGATGCGACCGGGCCAGAAGCCGCGAGGCCATCAGCGGTATGACCGTCATGGCCACAAGCTGAGAGGCCAGCAATGTGGCCGAGATCATCATGTTCAATGGACGCATCGTCTGCTGCGAATACCCGCCCGAGAACATAACGGGGATAAGCACGATCACAGTGGTCAGCGTCCCCCCCCACACCGCCAGAGCGACCTCGCGGGTGCCTTCCTTCGCGGCCAAGGCAGCGTCGGGGGCTTCCATCTCGCGGTAGTGCCGGTAGATGTTCTCCAGCACGACGATGGAGGCATCCACGACCATCCCCACCGAGATGATCATGCCCGAGAGTGTCACCATGTTCATTGAATAGGGGCTGAACCACAGCACAACCAGGCTGGCCAGGAATGCCAGCGGGATGCTGACCGACACCACTACCGCGGCCCGCATGTCGGCCAGGAAGATGAAAATCACCACGACGGTCAGAATCACCGCCTCCCAGAGTGAGCTGCGCATGCCGTCGACGTTCAAGTCGATGATGGGCTGCTGGTCGTCGGTGATCTCGAACTGGATTTCCGGGTACTCTGCCTGGAGCTTGGGCAGGAATGTCTTGAAACTCTTGATCGCGTCAACGGTGGGGCCTCCGTCGGGCCGAAGGACGTTAATCGCGATGGCCGGTTTGCCGTTGCCGTGGTAGAGGCTCCGCTGCTCGGTCTCGCCCAGGCTCACGTCGGCCACGTCGGAGACGCGCAGCAGGCCCTGCTCGGAGCTGCGGATCGGCAGATTGCGAATCTCCTGAAGGTCGGCGAACTCGCCCGTGGTCTTGACCAGGTACTCGTTCTTGCCGGAGTAGACGGTGCCGGCCGGGGCCGACACGTTGCGGCGGGCCAGCGCAGACACCACCTCATTGATGGATACGCCGTTGGCGGCCAGGCGGTCCCGGATTACGCGGACTTTGACCTCCGGCTGACGGGCGCCGAAGACGTCGACGTCGGCGATGCCCGGCAGCATGAGAATCTGATCCTTGATCTGGTTTTCGGCCAGCAGGCGAATCTCGGGCAGTGTCCTGGTGCTCCCCGGCTTCGGCGAGAGCGCGATCGTCAGCAGAGGCCGGGTGGCGTCGGTGATTCGGTAGATGCGCGGGTCCAGGATGTCCTTCGGCAGTTGAGCGCGAATCCGCCCGATGGCATTCTGCACATCCAGGACGGCCTCGCCGAGGGGCTTCTCGTAGAGGAACTCGGCGTTAACGGACGAGACCTCGTCCCGGCTGGTGCTCGTGACCTTCTTGAGCCCGCTGAGCGTGTTCAGTTCCTTCTCGATGATCTGGGTGATCTTGTCCGCGACATCCGCGGCGTCCGAGCCCGGCCGAACCGTGATCACAACCACTTGCGGCGGCACCGTGTTGGGAAACAGGTCCGTGGGAGTCCGGAAGAAGGCGAAGACGCCCAACGCCGCCACCACCAGCACCAGGGCGATGATGGTGAACGGATTCTTCATCGAGAAGGCGGTGAGGTTCATTTCATGGCCTCCACCTTCAGCCCGGACGAGAGCTGCGCCCAGCCCAGGAACGTGCTCAGCACGACCTGCTGGCCGGCATCGACGCCCTCGACGGCCACATCATCGCCGCTGGAGCCGAACACCCTGACCGGTCGGACCTCCAAGCGCCCGTCGTTGACGACAAAGACATAGGGCTTGCGGTCGGGCGACTCGATAATGCTGGCGGCCGGCACAAGGATGGCGTCCTTCGTCGTACTCAGCACCACGTCCAACGAGAGGTACGCCCCCGAGGACAGGCCCTGAGCCTCCGGCCCCAACAGGTAGACCTCCGCGCGAAGCATTCTCGCCAGATTCAGAGACGGATACATGTGCGAGAGGCTCGCCTTGCGGCCCTGGCCATCCACCGTGAAACCGACGGCCAGCCCTTCCCGGACCTCCGGGAGGTCCTGTTGAGGCACGTCAAAGCAGAGCTTGAGTTGGCTGCGGTCTTCGACCGTCATCAGATCCTTGCCGGGGCTCGCCATGTCGCCCGGGTCCACCAGACGACGGGAGACCAAGCCGTCGAATTGGCTGCGGATCGTGCAGTATGAAAGCTGTGTTTCCAACTCGGCCTGCTTGCGCTTCAGCGATTCGATCTGCCGCTCGATGGCGAAGGATTTCTGTCGTGCTGCATCCAGTTTGCCCTTGGCATCGTTCGCCTTGTCCGCGGTGCCTTCCGCCTGGGCGCCGGGGATGGCCCCCTTGTCGGCTAGCGTTCTGTCCCGCTGGAATTCCCGTTCCCAGTAGGCGGCTGTCTTGACCAACGACTCGACGGTCGCTTGGTTGGACGCCAGATCGGCCTGGGACTGCTCGACCTGCGCCTTCATGCCCTCGATGCTCTCCACGATCTGCCGACCGTCGAGTGCGACGAGGATCTCGCCTTCCTTTACCGGATCGTTCTCGTCATGAAGGACCTTTTCGACAGTGGCCGTCAGGCGGGCGGATATGTTCGCCACACGGATGGGCTGAACCACCGCCAGATAGCTGCGCCGGCGGACAAGTTCGCCTTTCCGGGCGGTCGCCACGCGCACCGGCGTCGGCTGCATTCCATACTTGGGAGCCTGCGCCAGGGCTTGTTTCTTGCGATTGACCAGAAACAGCCCACCGAACACAATCGCCGCAAGCATCGCAATGATGACCAGAATTCGTGCCGTCTTTTTGAGCATTATCTCTTCTCTCCCACAACCAGGCGCAATTGCGCGTGCGCCGTGCTGTAATCCGCCAGTGCACGATAGTAATTCGTCTGTGAATCCAGCAAAGCCGTCTGGGCATCCAGCACGTCGATGATTGCGCCCTTGCCCAGGTCGTACTTCTCCCGCTCGATCCGCAGGCTTTCCTTGGCCTGTTCGATGGCCTTCTCCGTCGCCGCCACGCGTTCCCGGGACGAGGCCACGTTCAAAAACGCCGTCTCCACGTCCAGACGAATCTGAAGCTCCAGTTTTCGCAGCCGCTCCCGAGTCGCAGCCAACCTGGCCCTCTCCTCCCTTATCCGGGCCTCGATCCGCCCGCCCTCGAAGATCGGGACATCCACGACCACCCCCGCCACGCCAACGTCATCGGAACGACTCGTCCCCGACGGATGCTCCGAGGCATCGGCTGCCCATCGGCCGCCGTAAGCGCCCTGAAGAGATACCGTCGGCCACTGCGCTGCCCGAGCGGCATCTACCGACTTGGCCTGCGCTTCCAACTCCGCCCGCGCGGAAAGATAGTCGTCACGGCTGCCGATCGCACGCGACAACTCTTCTTCCAGCGACGGCGTCGGGCCCGCCTCGTCAGACGCCAGGTCGCCGGCCACATCAAGGGGCGGATGACTGTCCTTCAGGCCCATCAGGTTCTCCAGAACCCGGACCTGGATCGCGAGGATGTTCTTCTCCTGCACCGTGCGCTGGTCCAGGTCAGCCAGACGAACCTCCGTACGGAGGCGGTCCACTTTGGCTGCCTTCTCCACGGCAATTAGATCGTCCACGCGTTTGAGATGTTCCTCCAGTGTCTTCCGCGAGAACCCCAGCGATTCGATGACTTTTTTCTGGGATAGGATTGAGTAGAACACGCTCGACACGTTGAAAACCAACTCTTCACGTGTTCGGGCCAGATGGTGCTCTGCCGATTGCCGCAGCAATTCAGCGGCCCTGATCTCGCTGGTGATCCGACCTCCGGTAAAGAGCGGCATGCTCACAACCAGGTCGCCGGCGACGATATCCCGGCTGAACACGCCCAACTCACCGTTTCCCCGCGGGGCGATCAACCGCTGGTCGTTCAGGTAGCTGGTGTAGGCCGCGATGGCGTGCAGACTGGGCAGTCGCTGGCCGTTGGCGATATCCCCCCGGGCCTCGGCCGCGCTCACCTCGTGCGCCGTCGCGGCCAACTCGGGATTATTGATCCGCGCGACGCGAATCGCATTATCCAACGTAACCGGGCCCTCGACAGGCAACGTCGCAGCGGATCGGGATGCGCCGCCGGGGTATTGTTGTTCGAGGCCGGGCGCCGCCATGCCCGCGTACGGGTTGGTCGGGTTCGTCAGGGCGCAACCCGCTGCGCCTGCCACGAGGGCCAACCCGAATAACATCCGTATCCAGATCGTTTTCATGGTTATCCCCAGACCGCGCCGAAAATCATGCCGGCGATTGTAGACATTACGACGACCAGCGAGACATAGACCACCGTCTTCCGCGTTCCCATGATACTGCGGATGACCAGCATGCTCGGAAGCGACAGCGCCGGGCCCGCCAGCAGGAGCGCAAGCGCCGGGCCCTTGCCCATGCCCGAACCGATCAGCCCCTGGAGAATCGGGA
>Ga0315277_10011588_pt1 | contig 11093 bp, 8 predicted proteins | sample YL17G05_15_MG_FD_203695 | JGI IMG/M metagenome (GOLD analysis project Ga0315277, IMG submission 203695) | Sediment microbial communities from Yellowstone Lake, YNP, Wyoming, USA - YL17G05_15 | ecosystem: Environmental > Aquatic > Freshwater > Lake > Sediment | place: USA: Wyoming | collected... | reverse complement strand
CCTCCATGACAGCGGTTTGGATTATAACGACTCGGAAAAGCTGTTTAGCGCCTCAAAAAATATAAAGACCGCTGTCATGGAGGCGGAGCTTCCCGGAGAACTGGCATTACAGATCAAGGATTTTTATCATAATTTGTGCGGTGAACACGACCGCTTGGTAGCTGTAAGAAGTTCGGCTACCGCAGAAGACTTGCCGGATGCGTCTTTTGCCGGTCAGCAGGAAACCTTTTTGAATGTTAAGGGCTGGCAGGATGTTGTTAAAAGTGTGCAAAAGTGCTGGGCATCGCTTTTTGAGTCGCGGGCCATTTTTTACAGAAGCGACCGGGGTTTTTCTCACTTTAAGATAGGTATTGCCGTCCCTGTTCAACTTATGGTGCAAAGTGACGTGTCTGGGGTTATGTTTACCGTCAACCCCCTTACTAATAATCGGGAAGAGATTTCCATAGAAGCGGCCTGGGGTTTGGGTCAGCCGGTGGTTTCGGGGGAGGTTATTCCGGATCAATATCTGGTCGACAAAAAAACGGAAAAAATTACTTTTAGGAGCCTGTCCAAACAAACCTGGCAGATGACGCTGGCGGGTAATATAGCGGTGTCCCGCGACCACCAGGAGGTGCAAAAGCTTTCCGACACTAAAATTAAAGAATTGGCTGAGATTGGTGCACATATAGAAAAGCACTACAATCACCCCCAGGACATTGAATGGGGTATGGAAGATAAAAGGCTTTATATCGTGCAGTCGCGACCCGTAACCACGCTTAAGCAGACCAATGTTTCTGAAGAGGCTCAATCTATTGACAAAAGCAAAAACGCGATTTTGTTATTAACCGGACTGTCCGCCAGCCCGGGAATTGCCAGCGGCACGGTGCGTGTTGTAAAGTCGCCCAAAGAAATTGGGGTAGTTATGCAGGGAGACGTTTTAGTGGCAGAAATGACCAACCCGGACTACGTCCCCGCTATGCGGAAGGCTTGTGCCATTGTAACCGACAGTGGAGGAAAAACCTCTCACGCCGCAATTGTAAGTCGCGAGCTTGGTGTTCCGGCGGTTGTAGGAAGCGGGTCAGCTACCAAAATATTAAAAGACGGGGAGGTTGTTACGGTTGACGGAACAAACGGCAAAATTTACGAGGGAGACGTTGTAGTTAATAATAAAATGGCGGAGGTTTCCAAGTCGCTTTCACAGATAAAAACCGCTACCAAAGTTTACGTAAATTTGGCGGAGCCGCAGTTGGCAGAGGATATGGCAAAAAGAAACGTGGACGGAGTGGGACTTTTACGGGCGGAGTTTATTATTGCCAATATCGGAACGCACCCAAAAATGTTTATTAAAGAGAAGCGTACGCCCGAGTTTATAAAAATGCTGGCTGATGACGTGGAAAAGTTTGCCAAGGCTTTTGAGGACCGGCCTGTTGTTTATCGGTTTACCGATTTTAAGACTAACGAATATAAGTCTTTAAAGGGAGGGGACGAATTTGAAGGCGAGGAACCCAATCCGTTGATTGGTTTTAGGGGTGCCGGCAGATACATTGAGGACGCGCACGTTTTTAATTTGGAAATCGAGGCTATAAAAATTGTGAGAAACAAAAAAGGATATAAGAATTTGCATGTGATGATTCCCTTTGTGCGTACCACGGAGCAGTTGCGTGAGGTCAAAAAGCTTATTTCAGCCGGAGGCTTGCGTAGAAGCGGCATGTTTAAACTTTGGATGATGGTGGAAATACCCTCCAACGTAATTTTGTTGGACGATTTTATTGATGAGGGAATTGATGGTGTTTCCATTGGTACTAATGATTTAACTATGCTGACCTTAGGAGTCGATCGTGACAACGCCAAAGTGGCGGGTGTATATAACGAGCTTGATCCGGCGGTTTTATGGTCGCTGGAAAGAATTATTACCACGTGTAAAAAGCGCAAAATTACCTGCTCTGTTTGTGGTCAGGCGCCGTCGCAGTATCCGGAACTGGTGGAAAAGCTGGTTAAATGGGGCGTAACTTCGGTTTCTGTAAGTCCTGATGTTTTAGAAAAAACTCGGGGAATTGTCTACAGTGCGGAGCATAAGCTGGTGTCGGAAAAGTCTAAGAAATGATGAAATGTCGACTATCAAAAACATAAAATCCGTTAAAGTTTTAAATTCCCGCGGAGACTGGACTATTAAGGCGTACTTGGAGCTGGCCGACGGGAGTAGGGGTTGGGCCATGGTACCGGAGGGCGCTTCTAAAGGGGAGAAGGAAGCGGTGTGCCTGAAGGTAGACAGATCGATGGAGATAATTCGCGATGTGGCTACAAGGGCACTGTTAGGTAAAGAGTTTAAGTCGCAAAAAGAATTTGACGAATTTTTAATTAATCTGGACGGAACTAAAAATAAGAGCAAATTAGGCGGAAACACCGTGATTTCATTGTCGATCGCTTTTGCCCGTGCGGCGGCAATGAGTGAAAAAACCGTTCTGTGGAAGTATTTGCATAAAATACCGGCCGATGGTTTGGCGCGAGCGCCTGTCACTCCCCTTTTCAACATTTTAAACGGGGGAAAGCATGCTCAAAACAAGTTGTCGTTTCAGGAGTTTATGGTGATTCCGGCCAAGAAGTATCGACTTTACGACTCTTTGGAGATCGGCCGCACCGTTTATAAGTCGCTTAAAAAGAGGCTGGAAAAAGACGGTTTTTCTACCGGCGTGGGCGATGAGGGTGGCTTTGCGCCGGAAGGTTTTACCGTGAAAAAAGCTTTACAGTACATCCGGGATTGTGCTAACGAACACTATAAAGTGGGCGAGGAAGTCTTTTTGGGGATGGATGTAGCGGCAGAATCGTTTTATGTAAACGGGAAGTACACGATCGACGAGGAACACCTTGAATTGGATGCCGGAGGCTTTAAGAACTACTTAGGTGATCTGTTAAGGGATTTTCCGATTATTTATCTAGAGGACCCGTTTTACGAAAAGGACGAAGAGTGTTGGCGGGAAGCTACCAAAGATTTTGGCAATAAGGCGATGATTTCTGCCGACGATCTGGTGGTCACTAACCCGGGCATTTTGGCTCAAGCCGTCAATAAAAAGCTAGCCAACACTGTGATTGTAAAACCTAATCAGGTAGGAACGGTTTGGGAGACTTTGCAGTTTGTAAGCGATGCGAGGAAAGCAGGCTGGAATGTGGTGGTTTCTCACCGAAGTGGCGATACGGAAGACCCCTTTATAGCCGACCTGGCTTATGCGGTGGGGTCTGACTTTGTAAAGTTTGGCGCTCCGGTTAGGGGTGAGCGTACTTCTAAATTTAACCGTCTTTTGGAGACATCTTCTTCTATTGACAATGAAATTCACGGAGATTAAAGTAAGGTGTAATGGTAATTAATAAAGCTAATACTAGAATTTCGTCTAAAGGGTTTGCTCTGCCGCTGGTATTAGTAGTTTTCTGCTTAGTTATTCTAGGCGGTTTGGCCGGTTGGTTTTATCTAATCCACAAAGGCAAGCTTCCGTCTCCGGAAGCGCCGGTTACTCCTTCTTTGACTCCAGTAGCAATTAAACCAAATGTGGTACTGGAAACTGGTTTTAGCTTTTATTTGCCCAGTTCATGGACCGCCAAAATATCCGATCAGTCAAAAACCCACTTCTTTGGCAGGTTTTTCCTGCCCAATATTAATAAAGATACTACTTACGTAGAAATCGAGTCGTTAGCCTCAAACAAACAAGTGAAAAACCCTCTGGTGGTCTTCGAAAAGACAGAAGATAGGAAAATCAACGGTCTCCAAGCAGCTCTTTCGGAGGGTAAGGAGAAATTTGGCACCTCGCAGCGTTTGATAAAACAGGCAAGCTTTATTAATAAAGGCAATATTTTGACAATCAGCTTATACTATACAGCACTCTATAAAGACAGCACCGATTACGATTCTCTAATACGGTCGGTTTCAGGCTCTATGCAGAGTGCTGGTCAGGGTTTTAGATGGATGAGGCCGGTTTACGCCGCGGAAGCTGCTAAATGTCAAAAAGATCAGGATTGCTCCGACATTGAAAGATGCAATTTACAAACCGCGCAGTGTGATTTACCGGTTTGCGCCTCGGTACCTGTGCAGGCTTGTCAAACCAGCAGAAGCAGGTTGCACGCCTGTCCCCAAATAGTTAATCAAACCGACGGTACCAGCTGTCTTGTTGGGCTTAATGTAGACCAAAAGGGGGTCTGTGAAAAAGGCGAATGTGTGCCGTGCCTTGACAACTCCGAAGATAAATGTCCCACCGTAGAATGTCTTAGCAACGATGGTTGTAAGCCGGAAGAGCAATGTAATTTAAGTAACAAGAAATGCGAAGTGCCACTCTGTCCCACGATCCCTCCTTCTACGGAATATTCGTGTGAGACGGTCATCAGCGCCCCACACACTTGCCCGCAACCGATAAATAAACCAGACGGTATGGTTTGTAAATCAGAAGGAAAAACCGGGGCCTGTCAAGACGGCGCTTGTGTGGTGAGTGCTGAAAAAATTGCCGGTATTCCCGTAAATAATTTTACCAAGATAAAAGTAATGAGCGACTCTTTATCGGCCAAAATCAGTCAAAGCGACACCAAATATAAAGATGGCTACGCTAAATTTTATAGTTTTGAGGCTTTTAAGGGCCAGAGACTGACGACCGCAGTCAAGGAGGACAGCAATACCAATCCGGGCAGTTTTATTAAAACCGAACTGTATAATGATAAAGATCAGCTTTTGCTTGGACAGGACACAAGAATCGAATATACCGCCCCTTATACAGGAAGTTATTATTATGTTGTAAGGAGTTTTAATAATCAGGAAGGCGGGTTCTTGCTTAGGATATTTGACCGTAACCAAACCGATAACCTGGTATATTTAAAGTATGGCGACGGTACGGAGAAGTTGGTCGATCCCACAAAAACGCCTCCCCCGTATGGAGAGCAGGAGGTGGCAATAGAGGTGCAATTCACAGCTCCTGTGGACGTGGTAGACGATGGACACGTAAGTTACTTTGCCAAAGCCAAAGAGTTAGAACCAGGCTTAGGTCAGATTACCACGCCGTTGGAGGTTTATGGCAAAAAATTGACATACCAGGATTTACTTAAAAACGGTTCGGAGTTACCGGAGGAATATGCGCAAAACTTATTAAAAACTAAGATTACTAAGTTGACCCCCAGCAAGGTTCTTATTGAGCCTGCAGTCGGTGGTTTTTTTCCTAAAAACTATCACTTAGTGGTGGTCGAACAGTTTAGTGGCCGCCAGCGCTTCTTTACCGAAAACCCTTAAGAACTATGCCGCCGCTTGAGAATTCCAGAAAGATGCAGCTTGCCGATGTGCTGGATTCCATAAATATCTACAGGAAAGAAAAGAAAAAGAGAACACTCGTGAAAAGCAAAGCCCTAAAAGACCTTATTGTTGGTGACCGCTCAATTTATCAATAATGTTATAATTCTCCCACCCCATGTCCTTTGAGATTAAACAAGATGTTCCTCTTGCCCCCTATACGACCCTTCGGATAGGTGGTCTTGCTAGGTATTTCGTATCAGTTAAAACTGAAGATAAGCTTGTAGAAGCCTGTAACTGGGCTAAAGAAAAGTCGCAGAAGGTTTTTGTGTTGGGGGGCGGGAGCAACGTTTTGATTTCTGACGAGGGTTTTGATGGGCTGGTGATTTTGGTCGACATCAAAGGGCGCAGCTATGTGGAAGACATCGATCGGCAAGAAATTGTCGCTGATATCAAAGCTGGGGAGGTTTGGGACGACTTTGTTTTAGAGTCGGTAAATAAAGGATATTACGGTGTCGAGTGTTTAAGCGGGATACCGGGAAGGGTTGGGGCTTCGATAGTGCAAAACATTGGTGCATACGGACAGGAGGTTTGTGAGGTTGTAGAAAGAGTACGTTACTACGATATAGAAGCTCAAAAATTCCGTGAATATTCGAACATATATTGTTCTTTCGACTACCGCGCCAGCATCTTCAAGGGTAAGTCCGATAAGGTTGTTACGGCGGTACGGTTTAAACTATCGACGACTGGAAGGCCTGCCATAAAGAATAAAGGTTTGGCGGATAAGTTAGTCGATAAGATTCCCACACCAGGTGCGGTAAGAGAGGCGGTTTTGGAATTAAGAAGATCAAATTCCATGTTGGTCGATCCTAAGGATCCAAATTCCGTAAGCGCGGGAAGTTTTTTTAAGAACCCTGTTATAACGGGCGCTAATTTTGAAAAAATCAAAGAAAAATACCCCGATGCACCAAATTGGCCACAAGAAGACGGGTTGACTAAATTGTCAGCGGGTTGGTTAATAGAAAAATCGGGCTTGCCAAAGGGTTTTGTTTACAGTAACGGCAAGGTCAGACTTTCCCAGAAGCACGCTTTGGCAATAATAAATCGGGGCAGTGCCAAAGCGGCCGATGTTTACGAGTTTGCTAAATACATTCAGCAAGAAGTGCAAAGTGTTTTTGGTGTAAAATTAGAGCCCGAGGTTGTTTATGTCGGAAATATTTAAAGTAACAGGCGGCAGGCCTTTAAAAGGGGAAGTTGTTCCTGTACCAAACAAAAATTCAATATTAGCTTGTCTTCCCGCGTGTCTTCTAACGGATGAAGATGTTTACTATCACAACGTTCCGCAGTCAACAGATGTAGTGAAAATGCTGGAAATGCTCAAACTTTTGGGTGCGGCCGTAGATGATTCTGACTACAACAATATAAAGATCAATTGCGCTGGTATTAAATCGTCCAGAGTTGATAAAGAGTTGGGCGGACGTATCAGATCTTCCATCATGTTTGCCGGCCCGCTTTTGGCCCGTTTTGGTGTTTGCGAGGTTCCGGTTCCCGGAGGCTGCGTTCTGGGTAAAAGGTCCATTAATGCCCACATCGACTCATTTTCCAAGGTTGGTGTTACCACGGAATTTATTGAGGACGGCTACGTGCGTTTTACTGCTCCAAAGAAAGTCGGGCAGAATTATTTTGTGTGGCAGTTTGAGGCCAGCGTTACGGGAACAGAGAACTTTTTATTGTATTGCGCTGGAACAGAATCGCGTATAGAAATTGTGAGTTGCGCGTGCGAGCCGCACGTTTCCGAGTTAGAGGATCTTTTGGCGACTATGGGTGCAAAAATCGAAGGGGCCGGGTCAAACAGAGTAGTGGTTAACGGGTCACGCGGGTTAAGGGGCGGACATTTTACCCCGGGCCCTGACTTTGTTGACATCGCGGGGCTTTGTGTGGCTTCTGCCGTTACGGGCGGTGAGATTAGAATTAAAGGCGCAAACATCAAGCGGGTTTCCGGCGGAATTGTGGACACCATTAAAAAGTTTGGGGTTGATATTGCCAACGATGGGGAAGATCTGGTGGTTAGGGGGTCGGGCAAACTTTGTATCGACGTAAAAGAGGCAGGCTTTCCCCTGGCGGGCGATGACCTGCCCAAGTTTGTTCCCAAACCCTGGCCGGGTTTTCCCATTGACGCCCTGCCGGCTGTTGTTGTTTTGGCATGTAAAACCAAAGGGCGACTCCTGATACAGAATTGGATGTATGAAACCGGGCTTGACTACATTAGGGAACTTTCTGCCATGGGCGCAAATATTTTTATGAGTGATCCGCAAAGAATAATTGTGAGTGGACCCACTAAATTTAAGGGTGGAAAAATTACTGTTCCCGATATTATTGAGGGCGCAAAAGCCGTGTTTTTGGCCAGTTTGTGTGACGATGTTACTACCACAATCGAAGGAGTAGAGGTTCTAAAGCGTCGTTATACAGATATTTTTGACTTGTACAGGCGCTTGGGTGCTAAAATCGAGGAGATTCCCACTCTATGATAATAAAATACCCTATAGCCGACCGTGCGATATCGCAGGAATTTGGGAGAAATGCAGCCCAAGACCTGGTCTATAGGAAGTTTTACGAGCTGTTTGACTACAAGCACTGTGGCGTTGATTTTTCAGTCCCTGTGGGAACCCGCGTGTACGCCTCCTTTCCCGGAATAGTTGTGAGAAATGAAAACCATGTAGGCATGGGCAACGTTATTGGTATAAGAAATGGAAATATCGTGGCTCTATACGCCCACTTAGATAGAAGTTTAGCAACGTTGGGGGACATCGTAGACGAAGGTACTTTAATTGGAGTTTCTGGGTGCACAGGTGAGACGTGTCTGACACCTCATTTTCATTTCGAACTTCGCGATATTACTAAAGGATCGCTTAAAGAAATGGTGTTTGACCCGCCGTTCGGGCAAGAACCAGATTGTTTTAGAAATATCTTTGTGTATTTTGTTAATAACAAAAACACCAAGAAAACTTTAAAATCTCTTTCAAAACTATACTTTGGTACCGATGAAAGATGGCCATTAATAAAAAGTGTGAATACTCTGGACACTGACGGAGCCAGTTTACTGGAAGATGATTTGAAATTAATTATTCCGAACTACAAATAAATTACTATGGTCGATATAGGTAAATGTAAGCAAGCGATCTTAAGTGGTAACTTTAAAATAAGTCTTGATTCACGATTGATTACCAGAGGCTTGTAACTACTTTATTGAATAAGCGGCGTAATCCTGGCCCAGGGGAGACTCGATTAAAGCGGTTTGTTCGTTGGTTAGGCCTTCAAAAACCTGTCTAAAACCTCTTATAGAGTTACCATGGCACGATATCGCCACATTCATCTTGTACATTTTCATGAGCGGAACAATTTCGTCAATAAAGTTTTTGACGCGTTTAACCACATCCTCGATGCTTTCGCCATTTGGCGGTTTAACGCTGTACGACCTTCTATATTCCAATAACAGCTTGGGGTTAGTAAGCTGGATTTCCAGTTTGCTCGACCCCTGCAAGTCACCATAACAACGCTCTTTTACCCTTTCGTCCTGATGAATTTCAACCCCTTTTAATACACTGTTTAGCGATACCGCCAGTTCCATGGTTTTAACGGATCTTTTTTGGTCGCTGGCCACCAGCATGTGGATCTTTTTATCCCTGAATTTTTCCGCCAGAACTAACGCCTGTTTAACACCAAGCTCCGTCAAGTCAGGATCGCGCCAGCCGCTAAAAAGAAATTCCGCGTTGTCGGTTGTCTGCCCGTGTCTAAAAACGTATAAAATGGGATATTTGGGATCTTCGTTTTTTGGCAGAACGTCAACGTGGTGATAGCTTAAATAGGCTACAGCCTCGTCGACCTTTTCTTTGGTGTATTTTTGGTAAAAGGCAGTAAAGTCCACATTTAAATAATAGCACGTTAAACTTCTGGTTTTGCGGGCTTTTCCCGTCGTGCTTTAATCAGCTCAATGACTACTGGAAGAAGGGAGAGCGCAATAATGGCGATGATAACTATGGAAAAGTTTTCTTTTACGTGTTTAATGTTGCCAAAGAAATAGCCCAGGAGTGTAAACAGCGATACCCAGACCAGGCCGCCGGTGGCGTTGTAATAAACAAATTTTTTGTAATCCATTTTTCCAATACCGGCAACAAAGGGTGCGGCGGTTCTTATTATTGGTATAAAACGCGCCAGAAAGATAGCTTTGCCTCCGTATTTTTCATAAAAAGCTTGGGCTTTGTTTACATGTTCTTGGTTAACGGGGACTTTGGGGTGGTCGATCAACTTTTGACCAAAAAAGTGGCCTATCCAATAGTTTACCGTGTCGCCCAAGAAGGCGGCTAACCAGAACACCACAAGCAATATTAAGAGGTTAAACGACTCGATAGCTGAAAGCGCGCCGGCAGCAAACAGCAGAGAGTCGCCAGGTAAAAACGGAGCGAAAACAAAGCCGGTTTCGGAAAAAATCACCGCAAACATAACCACATAGGACAGCTCGTCGTATTGAGCGATGATGGCGCTCAGGTACTTGTCTACGTGAAGAATAATATTAGGAGCGTTAATTAGAATATCCATGTAGAAAATATTATCATATTTAGCGACAGGACGGTTTATCAGACGTCATCGCGAGGCCGAAGGCCGTGGCGATCTTTGATTCCTCGCTACGCTCGGAATGACGGTGAACCTAATACCTTCTCACGATGCCGGTGACCTTACCTTGGATGGTTACTGAGTTGGAGTCAACGATAATGGGGTCCATTTTGGGGTTGGCCGGCTGAAGACGTATTTTTCCACCAGGCTCTCTGTAAAATTTTTTAAGAGTGGCGAACTCGTTATCCAGCAAAGCCACTACAATGTTCCCGTCCTCGGCTGTTTCCTGCTGCTGAATTACCACATAGTCGCCGTCCAAAATACCCTCATCTATCATGGACTCGCCCACGACCTGCAAGACAAAGCAGCGCTTGGTCTTGGAAACCAGGTCGGCCGACACAAATACTGTGGCCAGGGGGTTTTCTATGGCTTCGATGGGTTTTCCTGCGGCAATATATCCCACCAGCGGCAATGAAATGCCAGATACAGCCGTTGACAATTTTTCATCGAGAAGCTCTATACCTCTAACCGCGCCGTCAAAACGCCTGATAACACCTTTTTTTACCAAAGCCTGGATATGTTCGTGGACTGTGGCGAGAGAGGAAAGCCCCATGGCGTCGGCGATTTCCTGAAGAGTGGGGGAGGTGCAATTTTTTTGAATATACTGGGAAATAAACTCTACGATTTCTTTTTGACGTTTATATAAAGTTACTGGCGACATAAAGCAATAATACCGAATAAAATGCAAATGTCAACACCTTTCGTGGTAAAATCCTTACATGTTTAAGTTAAAGTCGGTTCATCAGCCAACAGGAGACCAACCCCGGGCTATAGAAGAACTTACACAGTGGGTCAAAGCCGGCTATCCTCACCAAACACTGCTTGGTGTAACAGGCTCAGGAAAAACATTTAGTGTTGCCAACCTTATTCAAAACGTCCAAAAATCCACGCTTATCATAAGTCACAATAAAACTTTAGCAGCCCAGCTTTATCAGGAATTCAGGGAGTATTTTCCTGAAAACGCGGTGGAGTATTTTGTTAGTTATTACGACTACTATCAGCCGGAAAGCTACATTCCCCAAACGGATACTTATATTGAAAAAGATGCAGATATAAACGAGGAAATTGACAAGCTCCGACTGTCGGCTACCACGTCTCTTATGACGCGCAAGGACGTTATTGTAGTAGCTTCCGTGTCGTGCATTTATAACTTGGGCTCGCCGGCGGAATATTCTAAAGTCGCACT
>Ga0315277_10011585_pt1 | contig 11094 bp, 11 predicted proteins | sample YL17G05_15_MG_FD_203695 | JGI IMG/M metagenome (GOLD analysis project Ga0315277, IMG submission 203695) | Sediment microbial communities from Yellowstone Lake, YNP, Wyoming, USA - YL17G05_15 | ecosystem: Environmental > Aquatic > Freshwater > Lake > Sediment | place: USA: Wyoming | collected... | reverse complement strand
ATTTTTGCCCTTTTTCATGGTTTTCGCCACTCTTAGAGAGGAAGAAATCCCGTCCCCGCCTTGTAGGGGCAGGATCTCCGGATTTCGGGACAGGCTCTAGATATGCAGATTCTCGGAATCAAATCCTAAAGGGATGTGAAGAAGTCTTGAATAGGTGCTGATGAAAGACAGGGCACATTGGATTAAAAGCACCGAAATCGCTACCTGTAAGGTAAGCATTCCCGTACGCAGGCGAACGTTCGGCCTGGACGCAGAGTTGCCGCTCTGCAGTATCCGGCTTGATATACTGCCGAAACCGAATATCAGGGTGACCCAAGAAACGATCCCGACGAAGAACATCGTCATTAGCAATGCCAGCTTGATTACCTGGCCATCAATTCTCACGTGCCAATTTATGAACTGGGACTGGGAATCAGGCAAAAAAGAATTGCCCAGCCCGCTCCACCACCAGGCCATCGCGAGACCAATGGCACATCCCATCCCGGAAAGAATCAGGATTTCCAAAACGAACGGCCGTTGTACACGCCATCTCCCTCCGCCAATCGCCAACATGATCGCAGTCTGGCTCTGATATTTGATACTGCGAGCTATCGCCAGCAAAACCAGCGCCAGGCAGCCTGATAAAAAGATCAAGATGGATAAGCCGAAAATCATATAGATCGCAAGTGGAATGGACGGCTGCATTGTCAGAACATAATTGATGCCATGACTGATGGATACAACCTGAGCCCGCGGACCTATCCCCTCGCCCCATTGCTTGAGTGTCATATTAGGTGGAACGGTAGCCTGCAATAGAGCGGGCCACAAAGAATTGAGCTGCGCTTCATATTCCTCCGCCTTCTTGCCGACTTTAAGTCGCGCAACAATTTGCAGCGGCATCCGTTTAATCCCTAGAGCCCGGCAAAATATATCCGAGGGTACGATCGCATCCCATTCCAAATAAGGTTCTTCTACGGCGATGAAGTCGCGGTGCGCGACTCCAACGATCGTGACTTCCGACAAACCCAATTTCATGTTCCGGCCAAGAATGTCTGGAGCTCCGGCAAATTCATTGCGCCACAAACGATCGCTGATGATCGCCACGGCATCATGTTCATCGGCCGCCAGAAATCGCCCCAATTGAGGAACGGCGCCCACTGCACCGAAGTAGTCCCCTTTGATTCCATAGATCGAAAAGGAACGAGTGATGCCTGCAGCGCTGCCAAATAAACGCAAACTCTTCAGGCCAAATATTTGTGATATGTTCTGACGCTCCCGTTGGAGCACGTCATAAATCGAGGAGTCAATCTGCGCCGTTGGATTTATCACCACTAACTGTTCCGGGTGCGGGACCGGCAATGTTCGAAGAACCACGGCATCCAGAACTGCGTAGGCAGCACACAATAATCCTATGGTCGCCGCAATCAGGACGACAGTGATCAGGGCAGAGAGCGGATTTCTCGACAGCATGCGCAGGGCATAACGCAAGTCCTGCCAGAATTCGTCCAGCCAGTGCATCCAGCGCGTATCGCGGCAATCGTCCTTTATCTGATCGACGCCGCCGAATGCGAGGCGCGCCGCACGCTGGGCTTCCTTGGGAGTCATCCCCGCCTGGATGTTGCTCTTGATCATCGATTCGAGATGGAAACGCAACTCATCATCCATCTCTTTTTCGAAACGCTTTCTTCGGAAAAGCTCACGAAAACGCAGGTTGATCAAGGTGCGCCATAACATCTGCAGTTATCCTTATGTTGTTTGAAGAATGCGCATCACGGCAGAGGACAAGCGATCCCAGCTTGCGGTTTCATCCTTCAGTCTTCTTTGTCCCGCCTTGGTCAAGCTATAATACTTCGCTTTGTGACCGTTTTCGGAAACACCCCATTCGTAGGCAATCAGGCCCTGTTGCTCAAGTCGATAAAGAGCCGGGTACAATGAACCCTGCTGAACCCGCAGCACATTTTTGGACATCTGCTGAATCCTCAAAGACACCCCATAACCATGCATCGATTCCAGCGCAAGAGTTTTGAGAATGAGAAGGTCCAGCGTTCCTTGAAGAAGATCGGCATCTGATTTTTTCATGTTCCTAATTCCTAGATTGTCTAGGAATAGCATAATCACTCCCTGCTGTGTCAAGAAAATTCGATTTGGTCATTCAACAGGGCATTCGATTATTCGGTGATTGGCGGCGGGCTGGAAGGCGTCAATCTCGGTTGCCGTATTGTCGGCTACTCGGAAACTGCCATGCGGTCCAGGAATGGCGTTTACATAGGAAGGACCTCGACGTATGTCCAACGGCCACCACGTAAATGCCAGATTCGCTCCTTTGGATAAAATCGCAGTTCTTGTGGAAACTCAACCAGTTCCTTACCATCCAACAGTACAAAACCGGGGACGCTGACCGGTTTGCAAAAGCACAAGTAGCTTGCGCCTTGGTTCGGATTCTCGGACCGGACGTCAAAAACCGGTCAGCGTCCCGAATGGCACTTAGATAACAACCTCATTTCGGACGATTTCTCCGGGGCAAATTTCCCATAAGATGCCGGGGTTTGGTGAGTTGCTGGTAGTTCTTGGGTCTGCGTTTGACGGCCCGAGGTTCAGACCGATTGGGACGTAGCGGGACGACATCGGCAGCGAGGACCTTCAGCATGGAGCGAAAGAGCCTGCGATATGGGGCTGGAGTAGCAGCAACCAAGGCCAAATGGGGAGCCCATTGGCGTAAGGTGTCGCAACTTCCTTTGAAGCTGATGCGACAGAGGGGAGTGGCGTAAGTCAGGGCTGACTGCAGCATGAGCGCGCGGATGAGATTGTAGGCGATCATATGCGTGTGCAATTCACGCATAATCATTTCCGGACTCTTACAACGCAGAACATCCATATGCATCGTGGTTTTGATGTGGCGAAAGAACAGCTCGACTTGCCATCGGCGCCGGTACAGATCTGCGAGGGCAGTTGCAGGATATTGCTTAGGGTCGAGCAGGTCGGTGGCAACCAGGAGGACGCGGGTGCGGTACCCCGCAATGGGCACGCAGACCTTAAGCACGCGTATCTCAATGGAATCGGGAACGGGATTGGCTAGCCACCACATCAGCTTGGGCGGTTGATTCCAGCTTAACAACCGATCGAACTTGCCGAGGCGTTTCCCCTTGCGCCAGTCGACCTTGCGGCGGTGATGTAGGCGGAAAACCCCGTGTAATCCGAAGTAGCGCAGCGCACCAAAGATTGCAAACGAGCCGAAGTTGCGATCCCCGAGCAGCACATCAAACTCACTGATCAGAGTGTTCCATAGCTGTGGGAAGAGGGCCTGCTCGGCATTATGCAGGGAGCCGGTAATCAGGTCACGAACTGCGCCCGTCGCCAAAGAAAAAAGGCCCACAAGTTTCATGACCGGGAATCCGCATCCTGGCTTTTGCACACTGGATTGGGGCCACACAGCTTGGTTGGCGGCAGTGTCGGGCATGCTGATTGTAGTGCCATCCACCACGCCCACCCGCAATCCTCGCCAAAGCAATTTCGAGGAGGAAGCATTCGAGAGCTGGGCTGCAATCGCCTGCCAAGTGGCCCGCAAAACATCTACGGGCAATCTACGTCTGGCTTGGCAATAGGCTCCGGTGGCCGGTGAGATCGAGCATTTGTGGCGACGTCGGCGTGTTGCCTGAATTTGGCGCACAGTCTCACGGCAAGGCTGTGCCGGCGACAGCACCTGCGCAAGAAAATTCCAGAAAGTGGCCAGCGGGGTGAAGATACGTTGCCGATGGCCGACCTGCCGCAATCGATCGAGCTGCTGCTCCGGAATATGACCTCCAAGTACTCCGGGCAGATTCGACAGAGCTTCTCCCGCCATGCGTCGGTGAAAGTGGTGCAACAGACCCCTATAACGAGCCATGTATGTCCTTTCGATGATTGCTATCAGTATATATACTGATAGCCTATTAAAGAAAAATCCCATGTGCGGCCACCCAACTGCTCATTGACTCTGGTAGATATCAGTATATATACTGATATTACCCAATGAAAAGGAGATTCTAATGGCCAAGCTCAATCAGTTAATCCGGTCATTCAATCGGCAGGTGGGCGTGGTGCAACCCGAAGGCTACATCCTTCAAGGAAGCGTCGTGCAACGAAACCTCCAGCGTCGGGCGGCTGGCGTTTTAAAAACCTATGGTCCCTATTACCTGTGGACACGAAAGCTCAATAATAAGACCGTCACCCAAGCACTAACCGCTGAACAGGCGCAGATCATTCGAGAGGCGATCCGCCGAAACCGTCAATTGGAGCAGCGCCTCGACCGGTTGCGTTCCCTGTCAGAGGAAATCATCCACGCCGTAAGCCCTTGCGTAGCAAGACGTAATAGGGCTTCAAACCGCTAAAACCTGTTCGGAACTGTCACCTTCTTTCGGCATTTCCTGGAAGATTTAAACCCAGGAAATTACCCGAAATGAGGTTGTTATCTAAGTGCCATTCGGGACGCTGACCGGTTTTTGACGTCCGGTCCGAGAATCCGAACAAAGCCGCAAGTTACTTGTGCTTGTGCAAACCGGTCAGCGTCCCCGGTTTTCCCGGTTTTCCGGTTTTTCGTCAGGAAAGCCAAGACCTCTGGAGTTCAGGTGTGGTTGCGATGGGCTCGAGCACTATGGTCTTCACCGTGCGGATCGTTTACACTTGGACTTGGCAGGAATTCGGATTGGGATTTTAGGAATGAGATCTATTCGCCTGATTATCGTTTTCATCGTCCTGGCCCCCTGCGCGGCAGTCTCTTTTTCGCAGACAGCGCCGGAGTTCAAGGTAACATCGGCCAGCCTTCTTCAATATCTGAATCGCACGATCGGCTGGTATCGGCAGCTCGATGCGCAACGTCAAATCGTCACGGACTCCGAAGAGGCAATGACCGTCAATGAAAACCAGCGGATCGTGGACCAGGTCGCGCTGCTGGCCTTCGAGTTCGCCAGGGCCGAAGCGGAATTGATCGAAAAAGAGGAAGTCTCGGCGCAGGCCGGGAGCGGGGACGAATCCGGCTTGTACCGATACCACGCGTTGCGCCGCACGCTGACCAGCCTGGATCAGCAGGTTCTGGCCAACCAGCGCGAACTGGAATCACTCGAGCAGATGCTTGCCAATTCGACCGGGGCGCAACGAGAAACGCTCCAGCACCGGATTGCGGAAATCCAGAGCGAGCTCGGGCTGGCACAGGTACGGAGAGAGTCGCTCAAAAGCATGGCCGACTTCGTCGGCGGCTCGAGCGCCGACGGCCTCGGCGCCACCGGCATTCGGGAGAAAATCGAGGCGCTGGCAAGGACGGTCCCCGCGGTTCTGGCCGGGACCAGGACCGGGAAGGAAACCGCGGTGGCTGGTGAGCAGACCTACCCGGCTGCCGGCGTCCGGAGAAGTGCCCCGGCCGGCATCTGGGGACTGACCGCGGACCTGTTTGCCCTGTCCGCCAGAATGCAGACGCTGCGCGGTATCATTGAATGGACGGATACCCTGAGCCAGGACTCCAGGACGCTGCGCACGCCCCTGGTCAGCACGATGCGGGAGCTCTCGAAACAGGGGGATGAGCTCGCCAGCCGGACGGATACCACCGACCCGATCTTCCTCATTCAGGAAAAGGCGATGCTTGACGCATTGACCGCGCAGTTCAAGCGCACTTCGGCCTCGTTTCTGCCCTTGAGCAAGCAGGGGATCCTTCTGGAGGTGTATCGGAAAAATCTGGCCAACTGGCAGAGCGCGCTCGCGGCGCGGCATGCGGCGGAGCTGAATACCCTCCTTATCAGGCTCGGGTTTCTGCTCGCATTCCTGACCGTGGTGATTGGAGGCGCGGCGCTGTGGCGGCGGGCGATCTTCCGCTTTGTGCGCGACCCGCGGCGCCGGTACCAGTACCTTCTGATCCGCAAGATCGTGTTCGGATGCGTGATCGCAGTCGCGCTCATCTTCTCGTTCGCCAGTGAGCTCGGCTCGGTGGCGACGTTCGCCGGTCTTATCACGGCCGGCATCGCTGTTGCGCTCCAGAGCGTGATCCTTTCGGTGGTCGGATACTTTTTCCTGATCGGCAAGTACGGCATCCGAGTGGGCGACCGGGTGCAGGTGGCCGGGATCACAGGCGAAGTCATGGATATCGGGTTGGTGCGCTTCCATATGCTCGAGCTGGTGAGCGGCGGGGAGAAGACGGCAAGCGGCCGCGTCGTCGCGGTCTCGAACTCGGTCGTGTTCCAGGCGAATCAGGGATTCTTCAAGCAGATCCCCGGAACAGATTTCGTCTGGCACGAGGTCACCCTGGCGGTGCCGCCCGACGTCGACTACGGACTTGTGGAGAAACGACTGCTGGGAGTCGTCACCGATATCTATTCCGAGTACCGCGAGGAAATGGAGAAACAGTATCGGCACATGGAAAAAACGTTGGCCAACGCCCCTGTAGGGGCGTTGCAGCCGGCAAGCCGCCTGCAGCTGACACCATCCGGCCTTGAAATTTCGATCCGGTACCCTGTGGACCTGGTGCATGCATCCGAAATCGACGACCGGGTGACCCGGGAGCTGCTCAGCGCGCTCGATCGCGAACCCGGGCTCAAGGCCGTCGATTCAGGCAAGCCGCCGCTGCGGCTGAAGACGGAAATATCCGGGTAGAGGCTCGCGCGCAGGCGCGAAGTGCGTGAAAATGCAATTCGCTTCGCGCACCGTGCGATCCTGCATGCGTTGACGGGGGCCGGCGCCCGCAGTAGTTTGCCGGAAACAAGGGAGGTAATTTCGTGATGAAAATCTTTTGCTGTGCGTTGATGGTCAGCCTGGGATGCTGCATGGCGTTTGCGCAAAATCCCAATGAGAAGTATCTCACGGCGGCTGATGTCGAGAAGGCTGCCGGGATGAAGGGCGTCCGGCTGGTTCCCCGCGGATCCGTGGCCGGCGCCGGCGGCGACCTCAATTTTGCGGACGCCTCCGGCGAACTGATAGTGATGGTCCAGTTCACGGAAGCAAAGAACTTCGATAGCTTTCAAAAGCGGTATGGAAAGGTCTCCGTCAGCGGCGTTGGCGACCAGGCGGTCCAGGGCGCGGGTATGCCCGGCATGCCGGACAACCTTCTCGTGTTTACGAAAGGAGCCCATTGCGTCGTCCTGACCGCGTTCGCGGATTTCGTCAAGAAAAAGGTCTACCTCAACATGGACCAGCTCACAGCCCTCGGCAAGTTGATCTCCTCCCGTCTGTGAGGGCGCTCCGCCACGTCTGGTATGCGCGCGCTGGCGTCAGGTTTGCCGGCAACCGCGCCGCGGATCAGAAGGAAAAAACGACGGTCGCGCACGGGCTCGCATTGCTCATTTGGATTTTAGGTGTGAGCAGTAACACTAAACCATAAGGAGGAAATCCGGGCATCGGCTATCGATGATCCGTACTTCTCATAGCCCTTTTGCTTGGGCTAAGTTGAGGTGTGCAAAAATCACTATCCCCCCATGTGGTTTGGGCGTAAGATCAACAATCAGGTGAGGCTTGGCAGCGAATCCAGGCGGCTGGTTTACATAACGCCCCCTTGGACTAAACCGCTGCGCGGTAGCTGGTGCCATTCTGGGGCCGGTCTTGTCCTCTCAGCTTGGCGTTGTCTGAATCTGTATCGCCGCCTTTCTTCACGCCTTTGATATTCATGGCTTCCACGTCGCATTCCAACTGACATACTTCCTTGCACCGGCCGTCGTCCGCGAAAATGCGAAATAGCCTCGGGGTTCTGTGGAGTCGCCCAGTTCGCGCAAAGTCCGATCTCTCGTTCCAGCCCTTCATGGGCTTCGGTATTCTACCATTTATCAATGAGAGCGCTTGATCGTAGGAGTAGAGACACATATGGCGGGAGGTTTCAGAATCAGAATCCAGCCAATGATAATTACGCGGCCAGCCGGTAATCGTGATGTAAACCGTTCAACACAGGGATCGCCACAAGTCTGCCGCCCGCCGGCTTCGGCGCAGCCAACACTGGATCAGGATCCGGTATTCCGTTCAACCCTTGATGGACGCGGCCGTGGTTGTACCAGCCGAGAAATTCGGTGAGTACACGTCGAAGATGCCGCTCATTCCAGATCAACATTCGGTCGAGACACTCCCGGCGAAGCGTCCCGATCAGCCGCTCAATGTGTGCCGCCGCGTTAGGCGCGCCAAACGGAATCGCTATTCCCCGGATGCCCATCTCCTGCCAGAGCCACTCATCGAACGCCGATCGACACGACACCCTTTTCCCTGCGTTTTCAACTCGTAACGGACGTCCGAACTGGCGTCTGTGCATTCTGCGGATGCGCTGTTGCAAAAGGATCCAGAAGTCCATAGATACTTAACGTAGTAGTACTAGGCAAACAACACGAGGTATGGAAGCATGGCCTGCGTTACAAAAGCTTCATTATAGCGTCCGGTTCCGTTTGCAATGGCGAGGGCAGCGGAAACGGTTTTGAGGCGGCAGAGTTCGCGGTCCGTCAACGGGTCGCCTCCCTGGAGTCGCCTGCGAAAGGCATCATCTTCAGTTTGCAGCTGGTATATCTCGATTCCGTTAGCAGTCAGGCTCCCTAAAGCCTGTTGTATGCCCGTTCTCTCTCCCGGAACTTCAGAAGGCCCCCTTCCGGCATCGATTTCGACCAGACGCAACCTCAGAAACTTCAGTGCACGGTGACTGGTCGCGGTGTTGCATAGGACCAATCTCTCATCATGCGTAATTTTACGCCACAAGTGGAGCCGATCCTCGAGGCTTAATTGTGCATGCGAAATCACCGACTCCTTCGCATTGCACCGTGCGCAGATCCTGGACCTCTCCTCGAAGCAGCTCCCGGTTGCTCCGACGCGCCACTGGCCGTACTGGTGGCAAGTCCGACTTTCTTTTGCAGCATCCCGAAGGCAGAATCTTGTCTCCTCGCAGGGGCCCGAACTCTGCCATGCGGCCCAATCGTGACCTTTCAGAAAGCAGACAATGCTCCTGATCATATCGAGTTGCGCCTGCATCCTGCTGCGCAGGATCCTGCTAGTGATCCAAGCTGGCGACCTGAAGGCCTCAAAGCTCGGAGGTTTCCGAAGCTTTGAGCCTTTGAGGTGAATCCTCTACCGGAACTCCGGTGTCGGCAGAATCCGGGCCTTCTGGACCAGCTTGGTTTCGCCAAGCGCGAGTGTGACGACGTAATCGCCAGGAGGCATGGCTGCGGCTCCCGCACCGCCGCGGCCACCGCCACCTCCGCCACCCCGGCCGCCGCCCCCTTCCGAGGATACGCGATTGAGCCCGGCTTTCTGCGAACCCTGCAGTGTCCGCACAACCTTTCCCGTCACATCCAGGGGATAGGCGAAATAAGCTGCGTGCCGGTCCGGAATCCTCCGGTCCCCGGTCGCGCTGAGGTTCCGATAAGGTGTTACGTCAACTAGAACCGTACGATTGCCGCGATTCCCTCCCCGCGACCGCCACAGAGGGCATTTTACTGCAATCCTGCGATGTTGTAACTGGGATTCTGGCACGCTTCCGGCACACTTCTATTAGCGGATTTTATTATTTGCTCCTTGAAGGATAAGAAGGATTAGTTGCCAATGTTCGCCGTCGCCGTCGGCTGTGCTCCCCCTGCAACCTGTGTGCCTTTCCAAAATTCTATACCGGGGCGAATTGGCGCCCGGCGGCCTACGGATAATCTTGGCTGTCGCAATGGCATCGTGGTTTGGATGGTCGCTTAATGCGGTTGGCAATGATGGAATTACGGGCGTGAGAGAAAAGAAACAGGGCGATATCCTGTTCTTTTTACAATGAACAACATGAAGACCGCACTTACGCAGCACGGCGTTCGTAATGGTGATGCAGGCCGCCGACCTCAGGAATCTCAATCACCTCCCCGAGGCTCGCCTCCTGGATCGGCCGGGGCTCTGGCGCATCCTTCTCAAGCGACAGGTGGGTGCGATATTTTTGATAATAAAGAAAATATCGCCCGAGGATTCTCCGCAGATGCGATTCTCCGAGAATGATGACGTGGTTCAGGCAATCCCGACGTATGGAGCCGATCAGCCGTTCACAGAAAGGATTTTGCCAAGGGCTCCGGGGTGCTGTCACGATTTCCTCGATGCCAATCGCCTGAATCCGTTCTTTAAATTCTTCACCATAAATCCTGTCACGATCCCGCAGCAGATACAGCGGTTCGCTTCCGTCGGGAAACGCTTGAATGAGCTGCTCGCCGGTCCAGCGTGAGGTCGGGTGGTCTGTCACGTTGAAATGCACGACGCGCCGGCGATCATGGGCAAGAACGACGAGGACAAACAGGATTTGAAAGGTGGCGGTGGGAACCACGAAAAAGTCGATGGAGACCAAGTCCTTGACATGATTGTCCAGGAAAGTGCGCCATGTCTGGGAAGGAGGGTTTCGCTTTTTTGGTATCAGCCGGGCCACGGTCCGTTCCGAGATCTTAATGCCGAGTTTCAGCAGTTCCCCGTGGATTCTCGGACTTCCCCAAGTCGGATTGGCATTGGCCATTTTGCGGACCAACTCGCGGATTTCTTTGCCTGTTCCTGGCCGACCGGCTCCGCAATGTTTTGAGAGGTGGGTCCAATATAATGCAAATCCTTTTCGATGCCACCGGACGACCGTTTCGGGCTTGACCACGATGAGGGATTCTCGCCATCTCTGCCAGACAGAGGAAAGGCACCCCCAGAAAAGCCGATCTCTCCGTCGCAAACGTGCATAGGGGCGCTCGCGTTTCAGGATTGCCAGCTGTTGCCGCAGCGCTAGATTTTCGAGGGCCAGCTCAGTTCGATTTCTAAACCCGGATTTTACAAATGAAAACAACAAAAACAGTGCCTCAATCATGATTCAGAAGCCTGCTTGCTGGTGACGCTAATGTCAATATTTTCAATGCGGACGGGATTCTGGCAAAGGACACCGGGGCGAAAGCGCTGCAGAGCCTTGCCGAACACAACGAACACGGCATTGTCCTGCTCGGCAGGCCCCACAACATTTACGATAAAGGCGCCAACCTTGATATTGCGACGAAAATGCGCAAATATTACGGCGCCAATGTTGTTGGCCTGGATTTCCTCAACCTCCAGGGAATCGATGTGAGCCGGTTCAACGAAAATGTCTTCTGGAGCTATGGCGTGAAGATTATGGCGGCCGCCCGGTTCGTCCACGACAAGCCC
>Ga0315277_10011584_pt1 | contig 11097 bp, 5 predicted proteins | sample YL17G05_15_MG_FD_203695 | JGI IMG/M metagenome (GOLD analysis project Ga0315277, IMG submission 203695) | Sediment microbial communities from Yellowstone Lake, YNP, Wyoming, USA - YL17G05_15 | ecosystem: Environmental > Aquatic > Freshwater > Lake > Sediment | place: USA: Wyoming | collected... | reverse complement strand
GGGCCGCTCCGGGCGCCAGGGCGACCCCGGCTCCTCCCGCTTTTTCATCAGCTTGGAGGACGAGATCTTCGAGCGCTACGGTTTGCAGTCCCGCTTTTTCAGCCGCTACCGCCTCGATAGACAGGCCGATAATGTCGGCGACCCGTTCATCCGGAGGGACATCGTCCACGCCCAGAAGGTGATCGAAGGCCAGAATTTCGACATCCGGAAGACCCTCTGGTCATATTCCATGCTCATCGAGACCCAGCGAATGATCGTCCAGCGGGAAAGGGAGAATGTTCTGTTCTCTCACGACGCCTCCTGGGAAAAGGAAAAACTCCCCCCGACACTCCGGGCCAGGGGGATCGCCCGGTTCGGTCCCCAGGGCTGGGAAGAGATCGTGAGGCAGGTCAGGCTGTTTCATCTCGACCAATTCTGGGCCGGCCACCTGGCTCTTCTCGCCGACGTCAGGGAGAGCATCCATATCGTCAGCCTCGGCGGAAAGGATCCGCTCCACGAGTTCCACAACCGGGCCGCCGATGCCTTTGCCGAGATGAAGACACAGTCGGAACGCGCGGTCGTCAAGACTCTCAGAGGGCTGGTCAAAAAGGAGGGACCCATCGATCTCGCCGCAGAGGGGCTCAGAGGCCCCACATCGACCTGGACGTATCTTATTGACGAGGAGAAGTACGGCTGGGGTGTCGATCTCTTGAAAGGGAAAAACCTCGGCTTCGCCGTCGGTGCGGCGGCTTTCAATGCGCCGCTCTTTATCCTTGCGCTCCTGCTGAAGCGGCGGCGCGGGCGGAAAAAGCAGGGCTGAAGCTCTTGTCCGTATATTTATGATAAAATAAGCCCATGTCCGTTCGCAAGAAATCCCGACTGCCCCTCGCCGTCCTGTTTCTGGCTCTGTTGAGTTCGCCGGCTTGGACGCAAGACAAGCCGGACCGCTGGAAGAGCTGGCTGGATGAGGTCGAGCCGATCATGACCAAGAACGAGCGGTCTGTCTTCAAGGGTCTCCAAACAGAAGAAGACAGGGAGAAATTCCAATCCCTCTTCTGGAAGGTCCGGGACGCGACCCCCGGGACGCCGGAAAACGAATTCATGACCGAATTCTACACCCGCAGACGCTATGCCGAGAGCCGCCTGGATGGCGCCCAATCGGACCGGGGCCGGATCTACATCATCCTCGGGAAGCCGGCTGAAGTCCAGGACTATGCCGGTTCGGATAAGGTGGTCGACTGCGTGCTCTGGGTCTATCGGGCCGAGGGGAGAAGCGGGCTTCCTCCGCTTATGTATCTCCTATTCTTTAAGGAGGATAACCTCGGCGAATACAAACTCTTTTATCCCGGCCTCCACTCGACCGTGGACATCCTATCGTCCGGCAACAGACAAGGCCGCATGTCCAGGGCGAGGGCCTATAGACTCGTCCAGGAGAGCTACCCCGAGCTGGCCAAGGCGACTCTTTCGGTCATCCCCGATGAGGCGGACGTCCTCATGGCCGGAACACCCAATTCCTCGGGTCAGACCATCGGCCAGATCTTCACCCTGCCGGAAAGAGAAGTGGAGAGAAGCTACCTCAGGTATTTCAGCGCGCCTGCCGGGAGCGCCGAGGTCGAATATTCGACCAAACAAATCGCCGGGAAAGCGGCGCTTTACCTGACCGGGTATCGCGGCGTCACATTCCTCAACTACTCGCTCATGCCGGACAGGATTTCGACCGCCCGGACGGCCGAAGGGCTCGAAACCGCCCACCTTGTTTTTAATCTGAGGGTCGAAGACGAGGCGGCACGGACGGTTTTCCAGCAGGAAAAGGAAATCCGCCTGAGGCTTGACGAGCCCAAGCATAAAGCCATGCTCCAAAGGAAGTTCATTTTCAATGATTTTGCCCCGCTCATCGACGGGACGTTCCGGATCAGCTTGACCTATACCAACAAAACCAGCGAAGAGTTCTTCGTAGAAGAGCAGAAGATTGTCGTAGACGATCAGACGCCCTTTCTTGTAGCCGGTTACGAGATCAAGACGAAAGCCCCGGACGCGCTGGTGCCTTTCAGCCAAGGCTCATACAAGGTTCTCCTCGACCCCCGCTCGATCTTCTCCCCGAAGGATTCTGTGGAAGGGCTGATCATGGCGGATGAGATGCCCGAGCTTCTCCTTCTGCCCAGAGACGAAGAAGGTCCGGGAACAAGGATTCAGGATGTCTCCCGTGGGGAAGGAGGGGTCATCATCTTCCGGCAGCCGTTGGCGGGAATCAAGCCGGGCGGCTATGACCTGCTCGTGAAAAAGAATGGAACGGAGGTCTTTCGCCGGAGCCTCACCGTGCTGTCCTTCGTTGTCGAAAAACCTCTCGAATTCGAGCGGACGGAGCCGGTCGCCTTCGGAGAGGCGCTGCCCTTCCTCATCGGCCAGGAATACCTGAATTGCGGGCGGGTGGAGAAAGCGCTGGAATCTTTCCAAGAACTCTCTCCCGGCCTCTGGAATAGCACAACGCTTCCCGTCATTGCCCGGGCCTATTATCTCAACAAGGAGTACGCCCGGGTGATCGAACTCCTGGAAAAAGAAACGGTTCCAAAAGATTATGCCGTCCTGCTTCTCCTCGGCAACTCGTCGCTGGAACTCAAGAGACTCAAAGAGGCCGCCTTCTACTTCGAAGAGGTCCGCAAATTCGGCGACACCGCCGAGGCCAACAACGCTCTGGGAGCCATATATTATTCTCTGGGAGAAAAGGACAAGGCCAAAGTCTATTGGGAGAGAGCCAAGAAGTTGGAGCCCAAGCCAAACGAGAAGACCTCCAAGCCGGATGAGGAAAGGAGATATCCATGAGAACTACCGGGAGAATATTTTCTTCAATAGCCAGCGTCGTCTTTGTCCTTGCCGCCGCCTGCCTCTGGGCTGCGGTCACCGGCGCCGTCGACGGCATCATCAAAGATTCGGCGACCGGCCAGCTTCTAGCCGGAGTCAAGATAACCCTAGTCTCGGCCAAATCAGAGACCCTGAGCTATGAGTTGACCACCGACCAGAAAGGCCATTTCTATAAGAGCGGCCTCGTTCCCGGGATCTACAAAATGACCTTGGAGAAAGAGGGATATGTCCCGCAAGGAGGATCGATCCGAGTCGTCCTCGATGAGACTGTGCGGTTGGACCTCAGACTGGAGGCGGCCAAAGGTGGGGAGGCCGGAGCACCGGCTGTGGCCAAGAAAATCGTCGCGGCGAACGAACTGACCAAGGCCGGGAAGTATGAAGAAGCCATCGGTCTGCTGAGCGAAGCCATCATCGAACTTCCTCAGAACGCCGTTCCCTACTTTTATAGAGGCCAGGCCTACGAGAAATCCGGCAGAAACGAGGAGGCGCTTCAGGACTATCAAAAGGCCAGCGAGATCAAGCCCGACTTCATCCTGGCCTATTCCCGGTCGGGCATGATCTGGGCCAGGAAGGGCGATTATGAAAAGGCCGGCGAGTTTTACAAAAAGGCTCTCGATTCCGGTGACCAGGACCCCACCACTCTATACAACTACGGGGTTTGCCTGACCAACCTGGGCAGGAGCCCGGAGGCCCGGCCGGTCTTCGAAAAGCTGCTGGCCCAGGATCCCGAGTATTCCGATGTTTATTATCAGTTAGGTATCCTTTGCCTCAGTTCCGCGGAAACGGCGAGAGCCAAAGAACTGCTCGAGATGTTCATCGTCAAGGACCCGGAAAACAAGAATGCCGCTCTGGCCAAAGAAATCCTGAAAAGCCTGAACCAATAGCCGGAGGAAGTGGTCAGGTCCCTTTTGATCCCTTGATCTTCTGCTCGAGCGCCCGGCCCTTCTCGAGCTCAGCTGAATACTCGGCCCACCTTCCGAGCCGGTTGTAGATATCGGCCAGCACATAATGACCGAGCGGGGCGGATTCGGCCTCCGGCTCCAGTTCAAGGCCTTTCTTAGCCAGATCTATGGCTTCCTCAAAGTTCTCATTCAGGTCGAGGTAGGCCTTGGCCAGGAAGAGATAGGCCCGGGCAAAGCTCTTCTCCGCTTCGATCGCCTTCTGGAGTTCCTGAACTTGTTCGCGGAGCAATCCCATCTTCCCGTATAACAGCGCCATGTTAAAATGCGCCGGGTGGGCGCCCGGATGGATCTCGATCTCTTTCTTGTATTCCTCCATCGCCCTTTTGGGATCTCCCTTCTCCTCATAGAGCAGGCCCAGATTATAATGGGCGTCAGGGATCCGCGGCCTCAACTCCAGGGCTTTGAGCAGGGCTTCTTCAGCCCGCCCGAGGTCCTTTTTATCGAGCAAAGCCGCCCCCAGATTGTTGTAGGCCAGCGAGCTGTGCTCGGGGTCGATCGCGATGGCCTCCTCGAAGTGGACGATGGCTTTGTCCAGTTCCTTGGTTTCCAAAAAGACCTCGCCCAGGTTGACATGCGGCTTGGGGTCCCTCGGGTCGAGTTCGATGGCCCGCTCGAACCCGGCGATGGCCTCGTCGTACTTTTTCATCTTCTTATAGGCCTGGGCCAAAGTGAAAATGGCCGCCGAGTATTCCGGATCGATCTCCAAAGCCGCTTTGCATTCCTCCGCCGCGTCTTCAGCCCGGTCGAGCTGGAGGTATATATTGGCCCGGACCTGCCGGGCCTCCATGATCCCGGGGTCCTCGCCGATCACCTGGTCGAGCAGGCGGAGGGCTTTGTCAAATTCTTTGTCCGAGGAAGCCCCCTCGGCCATCTTGATCTTGTTATAGATGATGATCTTGTCCTTGGGGTCCCCCAGGTTTTCTGTCTTACTCAGTCTGGCTCCGGACGTAAACCCGCCGATATAGCCCAGGGCCATCAACTTCTCGCGTGAATCATCGTCCAGCTCCTGGGGCCCTTTGTCGGCGATGCCCTTCCTGGAGAGCTTGTTTTCCAGCTTCTCCAGGTCCCGGGCAAATCGTTCAGCCAAGGAGCTCTCCCGGCCGAAAATATTGCTCTGTTCCCGGGGATCGAGGCTCAGGTCGTAGAGCTCGGGCCGGGGGGCCTGGATGAACTTATACCTCGAAGTCCGGAGGCTCTTGAGCTCGCTCCAGCCGTAGTGGTAGCGAGGATAGTAACTCTCGCTATAGGCCTCCCTTTCCGGTCCGGCGTTCCGTCCGGCGATAAGAGGAAGAAGACTTTTTCCCTGGACGTCTCCGGGCTCCGGGAGGCCCAAGAGCTCGCAGAGGGTCGGCATAAGGTCGATATTCCGCACCTGGGCGGCGACGGTTTTTCCCCGGAGTTCGGCCGAAGGGATCCGGATGATCAGGGGAACGGAAACGGTGGCATCATAAATGAAGAACCCGTGAGCGCTTTCGTGATGCTCGCCCAGGCTCTCCCCATGATCTCCGACGATGATGACCACCGTCTTCTCCAGGCGGCCCTTTTCCCTGAGGCTCTCCAGGACGCGCCCGACCAATGAATCCGCATAGGCAATCTCTCCGTCGTAGAGTCCGTATTCCCGCCCTTCATATTCAGTCCTGTAAGGCTCGGGAGGCTCATAGGGCGTATGCGGATCATAGAGGTGGATCCAGCTGAAAAACTTTTCCGGCGCCTTGCTCTCGAACCACTCAAAGAAAGCACTGATGACCTCTCCGCCCTCCCTCTGGACGGAATCCAGGCTGATCTTCTTATACTTGGCGAAGTCGAAATTGTCATAATAATAATCGAAGCCCTGATCGATGCCCCAGCGGGAATCGAGCACAAAGGCGCCAATAAAGGCGCTGGTGGCCCAGCCCGCCTGACGCAGGACCTCGGCCAGAGTCACCTGTTCCTTTTCCAAATAGAAGCCGCCGTTGTCCCTGACCCCGTGGAAAAACGGGTAGCTCCCTGTGAACATGGACGAATGCGAGGGCAGAGTCAGCGGGCACTGGGCGGTGGCGTTCTGAAACAGGACCCCGTCGGCCGCCACAGCATCGATATTGGGCGTTTTGATCAAGGGATAGCCGTAGCAGCCGATATGGTCGGCCCGTGTCGTGTCGAGGGTAAATAGGAGCACGTTGAGGTCGGACGGCTTGAGAGGAGCGATCCACCGGCCGACTTCAGCCGTCAGCTTTTTTCCTCCCCGGAAAGTACCTTTGACCACGAGGAAGGTGAGAAGAGCACCGACGGCGACACCTCCCGCCAGAAGGCCGGCCAGCGCGGTGCGTCGGAAACGCCTGATCATTTTTCGGAATACAGGTTTTCTAAGTCATCCATTCTAACGGACGGAAAAATGGCTGTCAATGAAGGGGCGCCGGGACCTATTGCTTCTTCAGTTTCTCCACTATCTCCTTGACCTTAGGGGCCTGGGAGGAATTGGGTTCTTTCGCGAGGAAGGCTTCAAAATACTTGATCGCCTCCTCATTGTTCCCCTTATTGGAATAGGCATAACCCAGGAGATAATGGGTGTACGAATACTCCGGGTTATACGAATAGGAAGTCTTCAAATGCTCCAGGGCCTCGTCGACCTTGTCCGCTTCGAGCAGAACCCTCGCCTTCTCAAAATAAAGACTCCCCAGAGTGGTTTTTATTTTGGGCTCGTCAGGCTTGAGCTCCAGGGCTTTGAGCAGGGCTTTCTCTGCCTCGTCGTCCTTGGTCTGCTGGAAAAGCAGCATCCCCAGGTTGATATAAGCCTCGGCGAAGTTGGGATTAAGCTCGGTCGCCGTCCGGAAGGCGGCGACGGCTTCATCAAGCTTCTTCTCATTGGCCAGCTCGACGCCCTTTTGAAACGAGGCGAAGGCCTCCTGCTGATTTTTTTGCTCCGGCGAAAGCGCTTTGGCCAGGGTGATGGTCAGCCGTTGGGCGGAGCCGGGGGTGAGCTCGATTTCCAGGCTATGGGTCACATATCCCTCTTTCGCGGCGGTCAGGAGATATTTCCCGGGAAAAAAGGTCCGGACGACAAAATCCCCTTTCTTGTTCGATTTCGCCGCTATCACCTGGCTGGTCCCCAGGTTTTTGCACTGGATCTCCACTTCGGGCAGGGGCTTTTTTTCCACGTCCATGACTTTCCCCTCCAGCCGCGCCTGTTCTTGTTCCTCCTCCTGTCCGATGCTCAAGCCGGGGATAAAGAGGATGAGGCCAAGGACCAGTGGCAAAATCTTAAGATTCTTTCTCGCCATGTTCGCTCACTCCTTGGACCTTCCGTATCCCGGGGGTCCATCAGTTAAAAAACAAAGGGAAAAGACTACCATAACCGGCCAGAAAAAGGAACAAAAATTTCGCTGGACATTGCGTCGATCCTGATATATTTTATTTCGGAAAAGACTGCAGGAGGTGTAATTAGAAAAACCCAACAATGTCTGAGTGCCGGAGTCATTTTGTTTTAAGAGGGATGGCAAGTTTTGACTCGACCAGAAAGGAGGGAATAATGAAGAGGAAATTTCGCTACGGCATCGCGCTGGCCTCAATGCTCCTATTGCTCTCGGGACTTTCATTAGCCCAAAGCGGATCGACAGGAGCCGTCGAAGGCAAGGTGCTTGACGAGGAGGGGAATCCCCTTCCCGGAGCTGAAGTCAAGATCTCGTCGCCCGACCTGATCGGAGGAGTGCAGACCCGCATAGCCGCGGCCGACGGAAAATTCCGGTTTGCCGCCCTTCTCCGCGGCACCTATACCCTGGAAGCGTCGCTGAGCGGCTTTACGCCTGTCAAGAGAGGGGACATCAGGGTTTATGTCGGCCAGACGGCCACGGTCGACCTGACCCTCAGGATCGGAAAACTGGAAGAGGAAGTTACGGTTACGGGTATAGCTCCTCTCGTCGATGTCAAGGATTCCCAGATCAACGCCACCAACCTGGACAAACAAATGATCCAGACTGTCGGGGGCGAAACGCGGGCGGTGAGAGCCTCATCAGCCCTAATCAATTTGGCTCCCGGGATTAAAGACCGGAGCGCCATGGGGGCGGCCGAGCGGAGCAGCAACCAGTGGCAGCTCGACGGCCAGAGCCTTCTCACCTTCATCGGCAGCGGCCAGGACTGGGCCTACCCTGACATCAACATGATCGAAGAAGCCCGGGTCTCAGGGTCTGGAACTAATGCCGAGTACGGCGGTTTCACCGGCGCCGTCCTCAACCTAGTCACCAAGACTGGCGGCAACACCCTAGACGGGATGGCCGAAGTCTCATATGCTCCCTTGAGTTGGAACACTGAAAACTTCGACACAAGCCAACCGGAGTTTTCGCTCTTCGAGGCGCCGCCCCGCAACTTGTATTTTAACGCTCATTTTGGCCTCGGCGGAGCCATCATGAAGGACAAGATCTGGTTCTATGTTTCCGGCGGTTTTAACCAGTCCGACGATGATTACAAGGAATTTACCAGGAATGAGTCCACCCAGATCCCCAAGGGCTTCGGCAAGCTCACCTTCCAGCTCGGCACGAACGACCGGCTGTCCGCCTTTGTCTATTATGAAAAGTTCCAGGTCTACAACCGCGGCATGAGCATAGACAGGGCGGAAGACGCCACTTATTATGACGTCGGACCTTCACTGCCCGTGGGACTCAACCTGATGCACACGTTCTCCCAGAATACATTTGCCGAGGTCAAACTGGGGTACTACTACAGCTGGTACGACCAGAGGCCGAACAACGGCAGGGACGTCTCTGAGCACTACGATGCCATCACGGGAATGTACACTGGAAACTACTACGAATGGGGAGAGTCCGAGTCGTCCCACTGGACAGCCAGTGCCACTCTCTCTAATCACGCCGAGGAATTCATCAAGGGCTCTCATGATTTCAAACTCGGCGTCGAATTTCTCAGCGGCTTTGAGAACTCCAGGACAGGCTACTCCGGCGGATTTTACTACTACGACAACTACTATGGTTACAGCTATATCTATTATGATTACCGGTACATGACCCTGGCCTATACTTACAGCTATAACATGCAATCGAACGGCTGGAAGCTCTCCGGGTTTGCCCAGGATTCCTGGAGAATCGGCGACCGGCTGACCATCAATCCCGGAGTCCGCTGGAGTATGCAAAGAGGGTATCTTCCCGATCTCATGGATGACGCCTATTTCAAGCCTAAGAACCAGCTGGAATTCCGTTTCGGCTTGACCTTTGATGTATTCGGCGATCACACGACGGCGCTCAAAGCCCACTATGGCCGGTTCCACGAATCGTTCAAGACCTGGTACTTCAACTCGGCCACTCCTGGGATAAGTGATTCTGTTATTTATGAGGTCGCTGCAAACCAGCCCTGGGTCGAGGTATTTAGAAAAAACTACGCCACCAACGACAAAATGGACCCGAACATCAAAATCCCCCACTCCGACCAGTTCACAGTCGGCCTGGAGAGGACGCTGCTGAAGGATATGGTGCTCTCCCTGACTTATATCTACCGCGAGTACACAAACTTTATCGCTCACGTGAATACCGGCGCCCTCTGGGACTACGGCCCTTGGACATTCGAGGATGCCAACGGTCAAGAGCAGACTATAGATGTCTACTACAAAGATCCAGACTCTTCCGACGCCTACCTAATCACCAACCCGGAAGCGGGGACCTATCCGTCCATACTGGTCACTCCCAAGAACAAGTACTCGGGAATCTCCATCTCCCTGAGCAAAAGGTTTTCCGACGGCTGGATGTTCCATGCCGACTACACCTACAGCGTGACCAAGGGCAACCACTCCAACGATGACAGCACGGGAGCTTGGGGCGGCCGCTGGTTCGAAAACCCCAACCGCCAGATTTATGCCCAAGGCTATCTCCCCTTTGACGCGCCCCACGCCCTCAATGTCTATGGAACAATTGCTCTGCCTTATGGCTTTGTTCTCACGCCAAGGTTCCTGGTGCAGAGCGGTTATAACTGGGAAAAGTACGTCACCTCGCCCAGGTCGGCCGGCCGAGTTCCCACTCGGCTGGAAGACCGAGGTGCTCAGAGAGTCCCCACTCAGATGAGCTTCGATATAAGGCTGGAGAAGGACTTCAGGCTCACCGACAGGATGCGGCTCGGCCTGATGTTCGATGCCTTTAATATCTTTAATCGCGGGGTCCCGACATCCGTAGAGAACAATGTCCAGTACGACAATTACGGCAAAGCCCTGACCGTCTGCCCGCCGAGGTATTTGCGGGTAGGGATGAGGTTCTTCTTTTAATCCTGAGCAAATAGAGGGGGAGATAGAAATCTCCCCCTCCTCATTCCCTTATTGGGCAAAGAAGACCGCTTGCGTCGTATTCACTATGGGCTCCCCTTCGGAGTGTATTTAGCGGTCGGCCAGTCCTCAGTGCGTGCCGACTAGGCCCCTTGATCGATCATTTTCTGATACAGGAAGGCGGCCTGGATATACTGCTCGGCCGCGCCCTCGTAGTCATTCCGGGCCAGGGCGCTTCGAGCTGAGTCCTCGTAATCTTTGGCCTTTCCCTGAAGCCAGGGATCGATCCTTCCGGAGACAGGATTTTCGGCCGTGCCTCTCATTCCGGCTACTAAGAGAGCCAAGCTCTTCAGGCAGGCGCCGGCCTCCGAACATTGCCCGCTCAGACGGAAGACCTCCGCCAGGACGGAACAGAGAGTTCGGCTTCCGGAAAAGTCGCCGGCCGCAAAAGCTCCCTCCGCGTCCCGCTCGCGACGGCCGGCCACCCGGAAAAGCACATTATTTTCAATCCCCGGGCCGGACTTAAGCCGGCCCTTGATCTCGGTCAAAAGAGCGTTCGCCTCCAGGGCCTTGTCTCGTTGGGCGACCATGGTGAGCAGCTTATGCATCTCGTCCTGGCCCTCTTTGCTGCTCTTCTGGGCTTCCTCGATCCGCCCTTCTTCATGGAGTCTCTTGCCTTCGCGGGCCTTCTCATAGGCGTTCGCCCAGGTCTCATCGAAGGCGGCGCCCTGGGGTATCGCGCCCTTTATAACCTTCATCTGTTTTTCAAAGTCCAGGAGGCTCTCGATCTCCTTTTGGCTCAGTTTGCGCAGGGAGTCCGGGCTGAGGTAAGAGAGAAGGTCCCTCGACGAATCCGTTTTCTCGCCCACGGGCCGTTCGGCCTGTGACCCGGAAACGGGAGGCGGCTCCGGGGGTCTGGCCACATCCATTCTCCTAATCCGGCCGGCTTGATCCACGACCTTGAGCGTTGGTCCATTCCTCGAGAACGGCTGCCAGATGAGAATGAACGCCGCGATCACAGCTATCCCTATGGCCGTCCAGACCCAAGGCTTCGCGGAACGCTTT
>Ga0315277_10011583_pt1 | contig 11097 bp, 7 predicted proteins | sample YL17G05_15_MG_FD_203695 | JGI IMG/M metagenome (GOLD analysis project Ga0315277, IMG submission 203695) | Sediment microbial communities from Yellowstone Lake, YNP, Wyoming, USA - YL17G05_15 | ecosystem: Environmental > Aquatic > Freshwater > Lake > Sediment | place: USA: Wyoming | collected... | reverse complement strand
GCCCACGTGTTGAAAAAGCGCGGGGAGGATGTGGTGGTAGGTGTTGTAGAGACTCACGGACGCATTGAAACAGAGGTATTAGTAAAGGGTCTGGAAACGATTCCACAGCGGCGCGTGGAATATCAAGGTATTGTTCTTCAGGAACTGAATCTCGATGCAATTCTCATACGGAAACCAAAGGTTGTATTAGTAGATGAACTCGCCCACACCAATTCCCCTGAGAGCCGGCATCCCAAACGGTACCAGGATGTTCAGGAATTGCTTGACAGCGGCATTGATGTTTACACGACCGTGAATATTCAACACTTTGAAAGCCTCAATGATGTTGTCGAGAAGATTACAGGGATTCGCATGCAGGAGACACTGCCCGATACTTTTCTGGATCGAGCAGATGAAGTCCAGGTCATCGACATCCCATTTGAAGAACTTTCGGAGCGATTGAGAGAGGGGAAGGTATACATTCCCCAGCAGGCTCAACGTGCCATGGAAAACTTTTTCCGCCGTGGTAACCTTGTTGCCCTTCGGGAGTTGACGCTTACCCACGCGGCTCGCAAAATGGACACCGAGCTTTTGAACTATATGAGGGCGAAGGCTATTTCCGGTCCCTGGCCGGCAGCAGAAAGATTGATGGTCTGTATTGCCCCGAGTCCATACGCAAAACAGCTTCTCCGGAAGGGCTACAACATTGCAAAAGACGCCCATGCGGAATGGTATGCTGTATATGTCTCTACACCCGCCCTGAAAGAGATGTCGGATAAAGATAAGGCTTATATCGCTGGGGCATTGAATCTTGCCGAGGAATTGGGAGCAAAAATTGTAACTCTTTCCGGAACAGACGTAGCGAGTGAGATCCTTCGCTTTGCCCGTGAGTATAATATCAACCATATTGTGATCGGCAAGCCCCTTCATTCCATGCTCTTGGGGCTCTGGAAAGGCTCACCCGCATCCCGACTGCTTCACACTCCGAGTGAGTTTGAACTGCATCTGATCACACCAACTGTTGAAAAAAGAGAGATAGAAGTAAAACCCAGACCTGAACGACTTGCATTCAATACCAAAGACTACCTCCTCCCCATTCTCATGGTCGCCTGCGTTACCCTGTTGAACTTATTCCTTCAAAAATTCGTCAATCCCATGTCTCTGGTTTATATCTACTTGATCGCAACCATAGCCAGTGCCCTTGTTTTTGGCACCGGGCCTTCGCTTTTCTCTTCGGTCCTCAGTCTGATCACTTTCGATTTTTTCTTCACCGAGCCGAGATATAGCCTCACCATGAATCACCCCCATGATATCATCAATGTCGTGGTTTTTTTCCTCACTTCAATTATCATCGGGCAACTTGTGAAAATAACAAGACGTCAGAACCTCGCTTTGCAGCTCCGCGTCAAACGGATTACTCTCATTGAGGAGATGAGCAAAGAATTCTTAATGCTTCCGCCTGTTGAGCAATTTGTCGGTGGCCTTGTTCAGAACTCGAAGGAATGGGAAAATACCTTAACGCTATTTCGTACGACAGTACTGGATCACATCAGTCATATTGCGATCAAGTACCTGGCAAAGATTATCGATGCACCCTCATTTGTCCTTTTCAGTGGGAAGGACGGAAGGTTTCAGGTCTGGGCTCGAAGCAAACATGATGTTGACCTCACTCCCAATGAGATGGCCGTTGCAGAATGGACCTATTCACACGGTGAACCTGCTGGTGCAGGTACGCAAACACTGACAAATATTAAGGTCTTCTTCATACCAATGAAATCGCTTGATGAGATCATTGGTGTGATCGGCATTCAATACGATTTCAAGAATCTTCTTCTCGATCAGCGACGCCTTTTGGGAGTCATATCGAATCTCTCGGCTCTCGCCGCAGCCAGATGGGTCAAAATCTGGTCCGTTAAATGAGGAATAAATAGGAATGGAGTTATTCACATGGTCTGGACACTTCGTAAAAAGATTTTCATTGGTTATGGTATCACCCTCGTTCTGATGGTTTTGGTCTTGATCTGGGCTTTTATCAATCTGTGGCAGTTGGGCCAAGCCAGTGACGCCATCTTGAAAGAAAATTATAAAAGCATTCTTGCAGCAGAGAATATGGTCTACGCCATTGAACGACAGGACAGTGCCATCTTACTTGTCTTTGCCGGCTATGAGGAGCAGGGATGGAAACAGTTTCGTGAGCACGAGAGCGAATTCCTTCAGTGGTTAGCACGGGCAAAGGATAATATCACTGTGGAGGGTGAGGCCAAAATCGTCAATATGATTGAAACAGAGTATTCGAAATATCTGAATTATGTCTCTGAACTCAGGCCAATTTCTGTGACCGGGCCTCGGAAAACAGGGGCGTTTTACCATGAGATGATCCTTCCGTCATTCCTTTCCGTTCGCGACACTTGCATTCGTCTGAGAGAGATCAACCAGGAGAATATGTTCAAAATCAGTGACCGCGCACGCTATATTGCAAAGAGGGCCATTTGGTCTATGGCCATTATAGGGATTGCGGCTATGGGGATAGGGATCGGGTTCAGTCTTCTCCTGTCAAATCTCCTCACGAAACCGGTCCGCCAGATGGTGGAGGCGACCCAGAGGATTGCGGAGGGGAATTATGACACTCAAATCTCAGCCCATTCCTCTGATGAACTTGGACGATTGACGGATGAGTTCAATTTGATGACCAAAAATTTGAAGGGGTTTCATGACCTGAATATCGAACAGATCATGGCAGAAAAGCAAAAGAGTGAAGCCATCATCCGAAGCATTGACGATGGCATTATCTTGGTGGATGCGGAGTTCAAGGTAACCGGAATGAACCCCATGGCAAGGAGAATCCTCAATATCCAACCTGACGAACCGCAAAATAGACACTTCCTTGAAGTGGTTAAAAGCGAGCAATTGTTTCACTACATTCAACAATCGATGGAATCGGGCAAACCTCCGAGCATTGAGGAAAAAGAAAACGTCTTCACGGTAGATCGGAATGAAACCCGATATCACTACCAGTTTTCAATTACACCTGTTCGTGGGAAGAAGGGCATTTTGATAGGGGTGGTGCTCCTCTTGCGGGATGTGACCCGTCTGACAGAGTTAGACCGTCTGAAGAGCGAATTTGTGATGACTGCCTCCCACGAACTCAGGACTCCTTTGACGAGCATCGGAATGAGCATCGATCTTCTCCTGGAAAGTGCGATAAAGAAACTTAACGAGAAGGAACAGCAGCTTCTTTCAGCAGCCCATGAGGATCTCCAAAGGCTCAAGGTCTTTGTCAACAACCTCCTTGATCTCTCCAGGATCGAAGCAGGCAAGATGGAAATGGAGTTTTCCAGCCTTCCCGTCCCCATGCTCTTCGAGAAGGTGGTTGCGGTTTTAAAAACCCAGGCAGATGAGAAAGCGGTGAGTCTCTCTTTTAGTACCCCGGATGGATTATCAAATGTGAAGGGAGATGCTAATAAGATCACTTGGGTATTAAGCAATCTGATATCAAATGCTCTCCGCTATACTTCCAGCGGAGGGCACATTCAACTTTCTGCTGAGTCATTCGGGTCTTACGTTCAAATTTCAGTTAGCGACGATGGGGTTGGCATCCCATATGAATATCAGTCTAAGATTTTTGATAAATTCGTCCAAGTAAAAAGTGATAAGGCGTTGGGAGGAAGTGGGCTCGGGTTGGCTATTTGTAAAGAAATTGTCCGTGCCCACGGAGGCACCATTTGGGTCGATTCTGTTCCAGGAGCAGGAAGTACATTCACCTTTACACTTCAAAAGGGAGAGTGACCTTAAGGAGGAAGGAACATGACAGGTAGGTCTGTTTTAATTGTTGATGATGAGAAGAACATTCGTTTAACTCTGTCCCAAGCTTTAGAGGTCCTGGAAGTGGAAACCGACACCGCTGCAAATGGGGAGGAGGCACTGGCCAAGCTCAAAGAGAAAGAGTTTGGTCTCATTCTTTTAGATCTCAAGATGCCGGGGATGGATGGAATGGAAGTACTCCGCCGGGTTTCTGAGATCCGGCCCGACATCCGTATGATCATTATTACAGCTTATGGAACGGTTGAGTCGGCAGTGGAAGCCATGAAATTAGGGGCTGCCGATTTTATTCAGAAACCATTTGCTCCCGAGGAGATACGGGGGTTGGTATCCCGCGTCATGGATAGGGAAAAGATTGACGAACGGAAAGCGGTAGATTATGGGACATCTATCGAACTTGCCAAGCGGTGTATTGGAGAGCGCCATTTCGATGCAGCCATCGAGCATGTCCGCAAAGCCATTTCACTCGATCCCGGCAGGCCAGAGGCATTTAATCTCTTAGGAGCACTCATGGAGATTCGGGGGGATCGTATTGAAGCACAGAAGAATTACAGGGCAGCCCTTTCACTCGACGCTTCCTACGAACCAGCCATTAAAAATCTCCAACGGTCAACAAACGGAAGATGGAGATTAACAGGAGGTATCCTTCTTGGGGATGCTAAAAAGGAAGAAAAGAAGTAATCTCTATGCTAACTTCTTAAGATCTCGTGATATCGAAGGATGGTCTTGGTTGTGACCGGCTGCAATCTTCGCTTCTGTCTTGTCCCGCCAGTTGCAAAAAATTACTACAAGGAGCCGGGCTGGGCTGCTTGAAAAGCCTTACAGCGATACCTTTTAGCGATATGGCACCCTACGTTTCAAACCCATAGGGAGTTCACTAACAGTGACGTCCTGTGTTGCTCATAACTCTTTTTAAAGACTCGCATTTGTAAGGCTTTGAAAATAGTCCTGCCCGATGATGGTTATGCGACATCTGGGTTGTCTGTCCATCGTTTCATCTTTCATTGACAGAAGAGGGATCTTAGAGTAAAGTCCATCCTGGAACAAATCAGAGGGGTCGAACTCTCAATGCCAATGAAAATTCGTATAAGGATTAAGACTTTCTTGTCGAGGCACCTCTCACCTGCGAGGATCTTTGTCCTCAGTTTTGCAGGGGTCATTCTCGCAGGAGGCTTTCTTCTCTGTTTCCCCTTTGCAGCCACCCGGGGACCTCTCCGATTTGTGGATGCCCTTTTTACTTCCACCTCTGCCGTCTGTGTCACAGGGCTTGTCGTGATTGACATCGGTAAGGACCTGACGACTTTGGGTCAGGTGATCACTATTTTCCTTTTCCAAATCGGTGGATTGGGCATCATCACCTTCTCCACGGTCTTCTTTGTTCTGATGGGAAGGGGAATTTCTTTCAAGGGGAGAGACATTGTCCAATCAACCTTTCTCCACACACCTCGAAGAGATTTCATCGTGATTGCCAAGATGGTCCTCTGGTTTACGTTCGTCGCTGAATCCCTTGGAGCCCTTTTCCTCTTCATACGGTTTTCCATGGATTTTCCGCCTGGGACAGCCCTTTATCATGCTGTCTATAACGCGATTTCAGCCTTTAATAATTGTGGGTATTCTCTCTTTTCTGATAATCTCATGGGTTATCAGGGAGATCTCATTGTCAATCTAACGATCATGGGCTTGATTGTTCATGGAGGCATTGGTTTCATTGTGCAGTATGAAGTTCTTTCTTGGTTCAGGGGGGTACAGAAAAAACTATCCGTTCATACGAAAATCGTGGTCATCACCACAACTGTTCTCATTCTTTCTAGTGCGTTCTTGTTCTATCTCTTCGAAAGAAACCACATCATTAAGGATGTCCCAATCCTGAACAAAATCTTAGTCTCTTTCTTCCAATCGGTTACACCCCGGACCGCTGGTTTCAACACCGTAGATATTGGAGCACTCACCAACGCAACCATTCTCCTAATGCTCGTCCTGATGTTTATTGGAGCTTCTCCGGGTTCGACGGGTGGTGGTGTGAAGACAACCAGTGTTGCTCTTCTTCTCATGCTCATGTGGAACCGGGTGAAGGGAAATCTAGATTTGAATATCTTCAACCGAACCATCCCAAGAGAGATCGTCAGCCGATCTATTTCGATCATTTTTGCTTCAGCATTTTCGATCGCGATCATCACATCCGTCCTCTTGATTGCAGGTGGAGGGAAACTTTTCCCTATGGAGAGCCGCCATTTTTTTGTAGAGTATCTTTTCGATACCGTCTCTGCCTTCGGGACAGTAGGGTTGTCTATGGGAGTTACTCCAAAACTGAACGATATCCAGAAATATGCTCTTATTTTGATGATGTTTGCAGGAAGGGTAGGGCCACTGACCCTCGCCTTTTCTCTTTCCCGAAGTAGTGGTGGAAAAGGCTTAACCTATGCAGAAGAAGGAGTCATGGTAGGATAATAATAAAATTGCGGATTGTGGATTTCGGATTGCGGAATATTAATCATTCGAAAAAATGAAGCAAGAAAGAATTGTGGAATGAAGAAAAGATAAGGAAAGATTGAAGAGGAGGAGAAATTAGATGAGACGAGTGGTGGTGATTGGATTGGGAATTTTTGGTTTTAATATTGCAAAAGACCTCTATGAAAATGGGCTTGAAGTCATTGCCATCGATAAGAATAAAGAGGTGATCCAGAAGATCAGGGATTTTTCCACCAAGGCGGTCCTTGCCGACGGAACGGATAAAGAAGTAATGGAGTCCATTGGCATTCAGCCGGAGGATGTGGTTATCATTTCCTTTGGGGAGGATCTGGCTGCGAGTACCCTCATCACCCTTCATCTTAAAGAGATGAAGGTAAAACATATCATTGTGAAGGCACCCAATGAAGATCATAAGCACGTATTAGAAAAGGTTGGGGCAACGGAAGTGATTATTCCAGAAAAAGCGATGGCAGATAAGGTTGCCAAAAGTCTGATCTCACCCAACGTTCTCGATTACATCCCTCTTTCTGAGGATTATACGATTTCTGAAATCGTACCCCCAGCGAGTTTTATGGGAAAGACGATTGGAGAGATCCATCTTAGGAGCAGGTACCATATTGAGGTGATTGCTGTAAGGGAGATGTTGCCCGAACGGATTACAATGGTACCCCGAGCGGAATTTATAATCAAAGACAGTGATATCTTGGTGGTGATTGGCAAAGAGCAAGATATCCAGAAGATCAAATAGAAAACAATCCATTCTATCACCCCGTCACCGTTTCTTTTTACTACTTTTTTCTGGCGGTTTTTTCCAGAGATGACTAAGGTATTTTCACCCTTTCGCTTCTTTTCTGATATCGGATTTTGGATTTCCCTCACTTTTCCAATTAAAACTTTTAATATAGGCATTGGAAGTCGCCATCGGGTAACAGCAGGGATTACCCGTTAGATCCATGCACTGGTATCGTTATCTCTTTGGAGACAGGGGAGGGGTGAATCTTCGACCATGGAGAGGTCTTGATAGAGATTGAGAAAGGAAAGTAAACCCTTCAGACCCCTGTAGGGGCACATTGCGACGTGCCCCTACAAAGGAGGGAAAAGGTGAGATTTTATTTTTAGAAGAGGGATACGAGCCATTGATGAATGATGAGGATCATGGGACCGAAGACCAATGAAACGACGGTCATCAATTTCAGAAGGATATTCATCGAAGGGGCTGATGTATCTTTAAAAGGATCACCCACCGTGTCTCCCACGACCGCGGCTTTATGAGTATCCGAGCCTTTGCCGCCCAGGTTTCCTTCCTCAATCCATTTTTTAGCATTATCCCAGGCTCCACCCGCATTGGCCATCTGAATCGCCAATGGAACGCCTGTGGCAAGTGCCCCTAACAATATTCCTGCCAGCGCCTCTGGCCCGAGGAGGCCACCCAAGACAATGGGGATGACGACAGCAGCGATTCCAGGAATGATCATCTCTTTGAGAGCACCAGCAGTGGTGATGTCGACACAACGGGCATATTCTGCCTTTGCTGTTCCTTCCATCAATCCTTTGATCTCTCTGAACTGCCTTCGCACCTCTTCCACGACATTAAAGGCAGCCCTTCCCACAGCCATCATGGTCGCTCCAGCAAAAAAGTATGGAATGATGGCTCCGATGAAGATCCCAGCAACAATTTTGTAACCCCCTGCACTCATGATATCAATGGCAGAAAGGTTCATCACCTGGGTATAAGAGAAGAAGAGAGCAAGGGCGGTGAGCGCTGCTGAGCCTATTGCAAAACCTTTGGCAATGGCTGCTGTTGTATTTCCTGCTGCATCGAGGGAGTCTGTGATCTTACGGATGTCCTTGCCCATATGGGACATCTCTGCAATGCCACCCGAATTGTCAGCAATCGGTCCATAGGCGTCAACTGCGACCACCATGCCGGTCGTGGCCAACATCCCGATCGCCGATAGAGCAATACCATAGAAACCACCAAATTTAAAAGAGATCAAGATCGCGATCCCAATAACTACCAGAGGAATGACAGTGCTTTTGCAACTCAAGGCAAATCCATATATGATGGTAGTAGCTGAACCGGTCGTGCTCGCCTTTGCCAGATTCTGAATAGACTTTCCAGAGGTGTAATAATAAGCTGTAAAGCCAATCACCATCCCTGCCACAATCCCTGAAAAACTGGCAAAGAAATAGGAAAGATCCCATCCAAACATCACAACCACCAAGAGAAAAGAACCAATGGTATAGAAAACTGCACTTGAGATGGTACCATTGTTAAGAGCCTTTCCAGGATCGGCCTTTTCCCCCGTTCTTACAAAGAAGACCCCCAAGATGGAGGCGATGATTCCGATCGCATAAAGAAGAAAGGAAAGAATCACCCCCTTGATCTTGAGTTCTGGAGTAGGTAAGGTTTGAGTGGCAATGATCACTCCTGAGAGTATTGAACCGATATACGATTCATAGAGGTCCGCACCCATCCCTGCCACATCACCCACATTATCTCCCACATTGTCTGCAATGGTTGCAGGATTTCGTGGATCATCCTCTGGTATTCCTGCTTCAACTTTCCCCACCAAATCAGCCCCCACATCGGCAGCTTTAGTATATACGCCTCCACCTACCCTGGCAAAGAGAGCCACTGAACTGGCGCCCATGCTAAAGCCGGCAATGATACCAGAGGCTTCAGCCATTCTTTCCACCAATCCACCAGGCGCAATAGATCCCAAGATTAAAAAGACTGATGAGAAGGCCAAAAGGCCTAACCCCACAACGGTGAGTCCCATAACCGCTCCTCCCGGGAAGGCAACACCGAGTGCCTGGTTAAATCCTTTTGTTGCAGCCTGTGCGGTTCGGGTATTGGCCCTTGTGGAAATACTCAATCCAATATAACCAGCCGTCAAAGAACAAGCTGCACCTATGAGATAAGAGAGGGCTGTTGAAATGGAAAAAACCCATCCCTGTCCTTTCAGCCCAAGGGCTAGAAGAACGGCCACAATGATGGCAAAAATGCTGATGGCCTTATACTCCCTCTTCAAAAAGGCCATGGCTCCTTCATGAATGGCATCTGAGATGGAAACCATCTGAGGCGTTCCTGGGTCTTGTCTCATCACCTTTCTGGCGATATAAAAAACGAATACCAAAGCAACAATACCTGTGAGTGAAGCAATTCCAATCCATCCCATTTTATCCCTCCGTCCTACCTTTCCTCTGATACTGATGCCGATTCATTTTTGTTCGCACCCCTTCCAAAGGCATCACGTTTGAAGCCTCTGCTACCTGGGTTTGCCAATATAAAACTTTTGGTTTCAAGAGATAACTTTTTAACCTTATCTCCACTCCATGTCAAGGGGTTCAAAGACAGAATGCGCTTTCTTAACTTTGATCGTCAACAGGGAGATCGCCCACTACTTGTTTACTTGCAGGAATGTTAGTAACTTCCAAGGCATTTCTATCCCACCATAGGGGGATAGATAGAAACGTCTAATTCCGGATTTCATTCAATTTTGCCTTAAGGGCCCCCTCTTAACATGGGGGACTCTGCTCCCTTGAAGATCTTGAAGTTTGCGTGTTTTTCCAGAAATCACCAGCGTGATTTCCCCCTTCATCTTCCTTCCGGTTATCTGATTTTGAATTTCGCTCACTTTCCCTCTCAGGATTTCCTCATAAACCTTTGTCAATTCCCGCGTAAGAACGATTTCTCGATCTCCGAGTATGTCGAAGATATCCTGCAAGGTTTCGGAGATGCGGTGCGGGGATTCATAGAAAATAAGGGTTTCTTTGACTTCTCCCAATTGCTGAAGGAGATCCCTCCTCTTTTTTGATTTATGGGGGAGGAAGCCTCTAAAAAGAAAGGCATCGGTCGGAAGACCCGCAGCACTAAGGGCGGCGATCACCGCAGAAGGGCCCGGAATGGGAACAACCGGTATCCGGTTTTCGATGGCCAATCGGATAAGCCGAAACCCAGGGTCGGATATACCGGGTGTCCCGGCATCTGAGACGAGGGCAATTTGATCGCCCTGTTTCAATCTGGAGAGGATAAACTCCCTCTTCTTTAATTCATTTCCCTCAAAATAACTGGTGAGCGGTGTGCGGATGCCAAAGTGCTTAAGAAGGAGGCTCGTATGTCGGGTGTCCTCTGCAGCAATCAAGTCCACCTCCTTTAAGGTTCGAAGGGCCCTTAGGGTGATGTCTTCCAGGTTCCCAATCGGAGTGGAAACAATATAAAGAGTGCCTTTTGTTGGTTTGAAAGAAGGGGATACCATTCATTCACCGGAATCGCAATCTCATCATTTCGAACAAATCAAATTCCAGTAACCGGATAATCATCAATGATTCAAAAGAACAAGTTTGGGTATGGGTCATTGAAATTTATTAACAACATATCACCTCCCCATGAATTGATCAACCCCATTGTTGAAAATCATAATGTTCAAGATCAGATAAAAAAGTAGGATAGGGAGGTTGGGCTTCTCTCTTTGTCTTGTGTGCACAACTACGGGGTCGAGACGTTAAAAGGTAGAAAAAAAATATTGACAAATCGGCTCGAAACCATTAAAAATAGAGTCAACTCAAAAAGTTACAGGAAAAGATGCTATGCCCGAAGAGGTGTCAGGAGAGAAGAAGGCACTTGATCTCGCTGAGGAAATGCCTTTAGTCGAGGGATTGGAGGCAGACGAAGAGCTCCTCCTGGCCAGAGATCTAATTAGATCCTTCATTAAGGGGATTAAGGCCTTTCAATTTTATCCACCCGATAACCCTATCCTTAAGGGATTTCGAGAACTGCTTCCAAAGAAATTCAATTTCTTCTTAAATAAATACAATTCCTTCATT
>Ga0315277_10011582_pt1 | contig 11098 bp, 8 predicted proteins | sample YL17G05_15_MG_FD_203695 | JGI IMG/M metagenome (GOLD analysis project Ga0315277, IMG submission 203695) | Sediment microbial communities from Yellowstone Lake, YNP, Wyoming, USA - YL17G05_15 | ecosystem: Environmental > Aquatic > Freshwater > Lake > Sediment | place: USA: Wyoming | collected... | reverse complement strand
ACACGCAACAGTCTGCGCATGGAACCGTCTATTCAGTGGATCAGCGTATTCTTTTCGGCAGAAGTTGCACATTGGAAAGTCGCGCATCGTGGTGTTTTCGCGGTCGTAGGGAAGCCTCTCGATTATCGTGAATCTTGGGCCGCAGTTTGTGCATGTTATGAAGAAGTAGTCGTATCGTGGATCTTTTGGATCTCTGAGTTCTCTTAGACAGTCATTGCATATGGCTATGTCTGGAGGGATCACTGAACCTGCGTGTTCAGCTTCGTTGTTGCTCTTGTGAATAGTGAACGTGCTGTACTTTTCTCTTTCTTGAAGTTTCTTTGTGATGACTTGGTAGATTTGTGCTAGGGGCGGTTTGTCTTCTTTCAGGGCTCTCATGAAGGATTGGATTTTGTGCGGGTTTCCTTCGAGGAGAATTTCGACGCCTGCGTCTCCTCTGTTCTTGACATAACCGTTAAGACCGTTCTTGACTGCAATGCGATAGATGAAGGGGCGAAAGCCGACGCCTTGTACGATGCCTGTGGCGTTGATTTTTATGCGCATTACAGTCGCCTCTGCTTGTTGAAGTGTTCCTTTGCGTTCCAATAAGCCTTTTCTAAGCATTATGGGAAATGTTAATAGCCTTCTTTCTTACTAACCAGAGTTTCGAGAAGTTGGAGATAATGACCACACAAGGGCAGAAAACAGCGAAGTTTGAGACGTATTCTATGAGTCTTTGTCCTGAGTGCATGCAGAGGATTCCTATGAGGATTTACGAGGAGAACGGCGTCATTTATCTTGAGAAGTCTTGTCCTGAGCATGGGAAGTTTGAGGACATTTATTGGGGTGATGCTGAGCTTTTCAAATGGTTTTATGACAACTGGTATGGTGCCAAATACAAGGGCAGCGGGTTAGAGAATCCGCACACGAAGACAGAGAAAGGTTGCCCGTTTGACTGCGGGATTTGTCCACAGCATAAGACACCTACGATTCTGGGCATCATTGACGTTACGAACAGATGTAATATGGCTTGCCCAGTTTGCTTCGCATACGCTGGGGCTTCGAATTATGTTTATGAGCCTTCTTTTGAACAGCTTGTGAAGATGATCAATCTTCTAAGAGCTAACAAGCCGTGGGCCTGCAATGCGTTGCAGTATAGCGGTGGAGAGCCGACGATAAGGAATGATTTGCCTGATTTGATTCGTGAGGCAAAGAAAGCTGGGATAAGCCACGTTGAGGTTAACACGAATGGTTTGCGGATTGCTGAGGATATTGACTATTTCAAGAAGTTGCTGGATGCGGGTTTGAGCACACTTTATTTGCAGTTTGATGGTTTGAGGGAGGAGATTTACAGGCAGACTAGAGCTAGAGTGAACCTTGTTCCTGTTAAGCAGAAGGTTATTGACAACGCGCGTAAGCTGGGCGTGGATTCGGTTGTTCTGGTTGTTACTTTGGCGAAGGGTGTGAATGACAAGGAGCTTGGAGCCATCGTTGATTATGCGGTGAAAAACCGTGACGTTATCAGGTGTATCAACATTCAACCTGTTTCTATGGCCGGAAGGTTCAGGAAGGACGAGCTTAGGAAGATGAGAATCACGATTCCTGACACGATGAAAGAGATTGAGGAGCAGACGAAAGGCGCTGTAGGCAGGTTTGATTGGCGTCCTGTGAACTGGCCTATGCCTGTGACTAAGGCTATAGGTGTAATCAAGAACAAGACGTATCCGGACTTCTCGATGCACCCCATGTGTGGAGCCGCTACTTTTCTAGTCGTGGACAAGGACGGCTCATACAAACCGATCATGCATTACGTGGATGTAGACAAGTTCGCGGAAATATTCTGGGACGTATACTACTCAGGCTTGAAAGGCTCAAAGAAAATAGCTAAACTGAAACTGGCCAAACTGCTACCACTAGCAAAGTCGAGCTTCGTAAGAAGCTTGATCAAGGACGTGATTACAAAGGGAAGCTACGACGCATTAGGAGACTTTATGCGCAGAATAGTAATGATCGGAATTATGCACTTCCAAGACGTGTGGAACTTCGACCTCGACAGAGTGCAACAGTGCGCGATTCACTACGTGACGCCGGACATGAGGATAAGAAGCTTCTGCACATACAACAGCATACACAGACCCACCGTGGAGAAACAATTCGCGATGCCAATAAGCGAATGGACAAAGAAAACAGGAAAGAAGATCAACGAACCAGTATAACCTGCTGTTAACGCAATCCTGATGCGAAAAATATCATCCCTTTTGCTCTTGACAGTGGTAAAAGTTTTTATATAGGCAACACATTCTGCGTACTTGTCACACTAACTCATGCTGAATAAAAAAAGGAAGCTTTTCGAACAGAAGGCTTTTGGATCTTTCACGCAGAACTTTTGTGACAGGAGAAATGAAACACATGCAAAATATAAGATTTTTCAAAGATTTACCGTTGAGTCCGCAAGCCATGAGAGCGGTTGAAGAGCTTGGATTCAGCGAAGTTTTTCCCATTCAAGCTCAAGCCATGCTTCCATTGCTTGAAGGCAAAGAAGTCATAGGACAGGCTCAGACGGGAACAGGTAAAACTGCAGCTTTTGGAATTCCAATGATAGAAAGGTTAGACGTTAAAATCAACTGCATCCAAGGTTTGGTGTTGACGCCTACGCGAGAACTTGCTGTGCAGGTTGCCAATCATATTAGTCAGTTCGGCAAGTATAAGGGATTCAAGGTTTTGCCAGTCTATGGTGGTGAATCCATCCAGAAACAGACATGGGTGCTAGAGAGAGGCGTCCATATCGTCGTGGGCACGCCTGGCCGCGTTATTGATCTTATGAAGCGTGGAATACTTAATCTCTCATATGTGAGGATTCTGGTTCTCGATGAGGCTGACCGTATGCTGGACATGGGCTTTATCGAAGATATAGATTACATCCTCAGACGGTTACCAGTAAACAGGCAGACAAGCTTGTTCTCAGCTACAATAGATGAGAACGTGATGAATGTCTGCAACAGGTACATGAAGAACCCGTTGAAGATACTTGTAAGCAAGGATGAGATAGCGCTTGACCAGATCAACCAATACTATATGGTAGTGAACCCGGCTAACAAGTTCGAAGCCCTATGCAACATACTTGACCAAAACCATATTGGAAGAGCCATAATATTCTGTCGAACACGCACACAGACTAGTAAACTGGCGGACGCGCTTCAACGTAAGGGGTATAACTCAAAAGCGTTGCATGCTGGTTTCACGCAGGCTCAGAGAGACTGGGTGACCAACATGTTCAGACAAGGAAAACTGAAACTACTGATAGCAACGGATGTTGCCGCAAGAGGTTTGGACATTCAGGGAATAACCCACATAATAAACTACGATATGCCATCAGAATCACTAACGTACTTCCACAGGATTGGAAGAACCGCCCGAAAAGGCGAAGAAGGAACAGCCATAACCCTCGTAGGCTACGGAGAACTAACGGAGCTTGACAACATACGAGCCATGACCAAGACCACCATGGAAGAACTTGACCAAGCAACACTCGGCGGACCAATCGTCTAGAACCAATTCTGAAAAGACAAAAACCTACTTAAAGAAATGTGAAGTAAAAATAGCGAAAGTTCTAGGCTTTCGCTGTCTTCTGTCTTTCCTCTTCTTGAAGCACTCTTCTGAGAACTTTGCCCACTAGCGTCATCGGCAGCTCTTTTCTAAATTCTAGCTCCCTGATCGCCTTGTATGGGGCCACTTTCTCGTTCACAAATTTCTTGATTTCTTCGTCTGTTGCTGTTGTTCCATCTTTCAGGACAACGAAGGCTTTGGGTATCTCGCTCGCGATCGGATCAGGTTTGCCTACGACAGCGCATAGCTTCACGGCAGGATGCTCGTACAGGACATCCTCGATTTCTCTCGGATAAACGCTGTATCCCTTATACTTGATCAGGTCCTTCTTTCTGTCCGTTATGAAGAAGTATCCGTCTTCATCCATCTTTCCGATGTCGCCCGTGTACAGCCATCCGTCTTTGAGAACGTCAGCACTTTCTTGAGATATTTTCCAATAGCCCTTCATGACCTGTGGACCTTTAACGACGAGCTCGCCTGTCTCACCAACGCCGAGTTCAGTGCTTCCTGTTTCAATGTCCATTATTTTCGCTTCCGTGTCAGGCCAAGGTAAGCCGATGCTGCCGACTTTGACTGTCTTCAAGGATCTGTCGAGCGGGTTACAATGCGTAACAGGTGATGATTCAGTCAGGCCATAGCCTTCCACGAGGACACCGTTTGTGACTTCCATCCATTTCTTCTGAATCTCAGGTGGAAGCGGTGCAGAACCGGAAATGCAGAAACGTACTGATGACAGGTTATATCGTTTCATGTCGGGATGTGCTAGAAGCATGGAGTACATTGTGGGCGCACCGCAAAACACGGATATCTTGTGTTTTTCGATGGCTTTCAACGTGCTTTCGATGTCAAATTTGGGCAGCATAACCATTTTTCCAGCAAGGTGGATCGGCGCGTTCATGCCTGTTGTCATGCCATAAATGTGAAACAGCGGCAAAACGGTTAGAAAAGTCTCTTCGCCGGTCGTGCCACGTAGCCAAGCTGCACATGCAACGGCGTTGGAAACCAAGTTCATGTGCGTCAGCATCGCGCCTTTCGAAGTGCCAGTCGTTCCGCCGGTATACTGCAAAGCAGCCAAATCCTCTCGTGGGTCAATGTCGACTTTGGGTGGCTTCGGTAGATATCCAGTAAGAAGATCTTGCATTGAGAAAATGTTTGGTCCATATTCAACCTTATGTGATGGGATCTTCTTGGTCAGCGTTCCCAGAATCGCCAGCATTTTTGGCATATAATCCTTGAGACTGGCCACGATTACGCGTTTGACCTTGGTCTTGTCTATTACTTTCTGCACAACAGGATAAAGCGCGTCTAAGACAACAATCGTTTCAGCCTCGGAATTCTTCAGTTGGTGCTCAACTTCGCGCTCTCGGTACAGCGGGCTGATAGCTGTCTCAATTGCGCCTATCTTCAGAATACCGTAATAAGCTATAACGAACTGGGGCATGTTAGCCAGATAAAGGGCTACTTTGTCGCCTTTCTTCACGCCCAGTGCGGCAAGGGCCGTCGCAAACCTGTCGCTTAGCTCGTTAAGCTGTCGATAGGTCAAATTCTTGTCAAAATACACTGTTGCAATCTTGTCGGGATACTTTTCAGCTGTCCGCTTCAACAGATCACCCAGCAGAACGTCAGGATAATCCAAATTCCTAGGAACCCCTTCAGGCCAGAATTTGAACCAAGGCTTCTCAGAAGGCTTAGAAGGCTGAATTTGCTGAACTGGTTCAGGCCGCGGCTGTTCTGAAGAGGGAGGCGACTCAGGCACCTGTTTCTTAGCTCTTCTCTTTGAGGTCATAAACGAAAACCTGTTTCCTATATATCAAAGGCAAGACGTAATAATATTTTCTACAGAAGGATTGACGATTGAAGACGGAGCAAGCGTGGATTCAATGCGGAGACATCAAACTCTACGCTGAACTGCACATTCCTGATACTGTTCCTGCGCCAGCGATACTCATCTGCCATGGCATGAACGCTAGAGGTTTGCAGGGTTTGAGAATCTACACGAGACTGGCGGAGGCTGCGTGCAAGGAAGGATTCGTTTCGCTCGTTCTTGATTTTAGAGGCGTCGGAAGAAGTACAGGAGTCTTTGACTATGGCGACGGTGAACGAGAAGACGTCAAATGCGCTCTGAACTATCTGGCATCCAGATCGGAGGTTCTGGCGAACAACATTTTCGCTGTCGGTCACAGTCTGGGTGGAGCAGTTTCGCTGTATGCTCTTCGCGATGAGAAGAGGGTGAAAGGCCTAGCGTTGTGGTCTACGCCGAAGAATCACAGGTATAATGTGAAGAAATTCATCAGTCGCACACGTGGGAAATTTGGTCTCTATGCGTTTCTGATTGGCTCACGCGTGGACAAGCCGTTCAACGTCTCGAAGCTGTTCAAACTCGAAGTCTACGGCATATCCTTGCGTCCAAAGCTTGTCAGGGAAAAACTGATGCAACTCAACGAGTGTGAAGCTGCTTCGAAACTTCATTTGCCACTACTTGTAGTAATAGGGCGTGAGGACATAATCGTAGGCGTGGATGAAGCCGAAGAAATCTATCGTTCAGCCAATGACCCCAAAACCTTGTTGATCATAGAGGGAGCGGATCACATCTACAGGGGAAAAGAGCAAGAACTAATCAGCAAGACCATTCAGTGGATACAACACTTGGTTTAGCAGCTTGACTCAGGCGGTACAAACTCGTAAGTCGGCTCGCCTTCCTGCGAGATTCTGGCGACTAGTTTGACTTTTATGCCTACTTTGATCTGTGACAGTTTGAAGCCAGTAAGCCAAGCAAGCACTTTCACGCCTTCTTTGAGCTTGCCAATCGCCACAGTGTACGGCTTGTACTGACAGAAAGAGGTCGGTCTGACCACGACGTGCGTGAAAGTCTCGATCTCTGCTTCGCTACTCAGCTCGATCCACTGCATATCAGAACACAAACAATCAGAGCAATCGGCAGAAGGCGGAAAATACAGTTTTCCACACTTGTTGCATTTGGTCGCATATACTTTTCCTTGCTTCAAGCCTTCCCAAAACATCAACGTCTTGCTGATCGGAATCTCTTCGACAATCGTTATCGACCTAGACTTTATTGCGGGCATAGATGCTGAAGACATACTCAGATCATCTCCTCAAAATCGTCACATAGCAATAGTGACCCGTGCCGCCCACGTTGTGGGCTAATCCGATATAGTTTTTCAAAGGAACTTGTCGACTCTTCTCGACAGCTTCTTCCCTAAGCTGTTTAGTCAATTCGTAAATCATTGAGCAACCAGTCGCACCGATTGGATGACCCTTCGCCTTCAAGCCGCCGTCCATGTTAACAGGTATCTTTCCGCCGATTTCAGTCTGTCCTTCACGGAGGAGTTTCACGCCTTCGCCTCTGCCACAGAAGCCAAGATCCTCGTAAGCCATGATCTCCGCAATCGTGAAGCAGTCGTGGACTTCGGCAAAATCAACCTGATTCGGCGTTACTCCAGCGGCCTTGTACGCTCTTTCTGCCGCGGTTACGCTTGCATCTAGACCGACGAAATCTGGGCGTTTGCTCAGATTCGCTGTTCCGGAAGAGTATCCGATTCCGGCAATCCACACGGGCGTGTCTATTTTGAGCGCTTTGGCTTTCTCTTCAGAGGCGACGATTATTGAGGCTGCACCGTCAGTCATGGGTGAGCAATCATACAGCTTGAGTGGTGAAGCTATAACCATTGAGGACAGCACGTCATCCGCTGTGATCCTGTTATGGAGCTGAGCCTTCGGATTCATGGCAGCGTACTTGTGGCTCTTGACAGCTACTAAGGCCAGATCCTCTTCAGTTGTGCCGTATTTGGCCATGTGGGCATTTGCATACAGCGCGTAATATGCGGGAAACGTCAAACCGAAGTTGTGAAATTCCCAGAAATAGTAGCCGGCTCTTCCAATCCACTCCATAGCTGTAGGCGTGTCTATCTCCCGCATTTTTTCCACACCCAAAGCCATCGCAACATCAACGTGACCGCTTGCCACAGCGGAGTAAGCAGCAAAAAAGGCGGCGCTGCCACTTGCACAGGCGGCTTCAACACGCATCAAGCCAGCACCTGTCAAACCACAGTATTCGCCCACGACAACAGCTGGAAGCAGTTCTTCATACCAAGCTCCAGCGCCTACGGAGCCCACAGCAACGAACGGGACATCCTTCGCCGCTAAATGTGCTTCTTCTAGTGAGGGTTTGACTGCTTCAAAAGCCAGTTCAGAAACGTTAACGTCGCTTCTGATACCGAACTTGGAATTTCCAACACCTATGACTGCTACTTTGCGCATTTGCACCACTTCTTCATTATACTTGGGCAAATATTGAATATATAAAGAAAAAAGGGAGAGCTCGTGTCTACTTTCCTTTGAACTCTGCTTTTCGCTTAGAGAACATAGCTTCGACGCCTTCCTTGAGGTCATCCGTGGAGAACGTCAAGCCCATCATGCTTGCTTCTAAGCGTAGGCCTGCTTCCAAGGGCACCTGTGACCCAAAGTTTATGGCATGTTTTGCGTATTTCATGGCTATTGGTGGTCCGTCGCACAGTCTTTGAGCCCAAGCTTTGGCTTCTTCTCGCAGTTTCTCGTAGTGCACGACCTTGTTGACTAGGCCGATTTTCAGTGCTTCGTCGGCTTTTAGCTTCATTCCGGGGATCATGATCATTTCTTTCGCTCTTGGCAAACCGATAAGTCTGACTAGTCTTTGAGTTCCGCCCCAACCTGGGATTAGGCCTAGCGATATTTCGGGGCTTCCAAGTTCAGCGTGTTCTGCAGCTATTCTGAAGTCGCATACCATTGCCAGTTCTAGTCCGCCGCCGAGTGCGAAGCCGTTGATTGCCGCTATGACTGGTTTGCTCATTTCTTCGATTTTGCCGAAGACTTTCTGTCCGGCTCTTGAGAACTCTTCAGCTTTGACGGGTGTTGCCTTTGGGAACATGGTTACGTCTGCGCCTGCACTGAAGGCTCGGTCGCCATCGCCGCTGATGATGACGCATTTGATGCTTGGGTCTTTTTCCGCCGTGTCCAGAGCGTCTGCGAGTTCCTCGATCAAGACATCGTTGAAGCTGTTGAGTCTGTGTGGTCTGTTAAGAATTATCCATAGTGTGCTTGCTTCTCTTTCGATTTTGACGGTTTCGTATGCTTTGCTCATTTTTGTTCACCATGCTATTGTTTGCTTCGTGTGTCTATATTACTTTTTTTAGTATTTTCTGAGCAGATACTTCAGCACTGTTAGCTTCTGAATCTCTCGTGTGCCCTCGTAGATTTCGGTGACCTTTGCGTCGCGGTGGTATCTTTCGACACGGTATTCGCCTAGGTAGCCGTATCCGCCTAGCACCTGTATCGCGAAGTCCGTGACTTGCATGGCGATTTCGCCGGCGTAGAATTTGGCCATCGCGGTTACCATGGGATCCATTTTTCCAGCATCAACAAGCCACGCGGCGCGGTAGGTCAGCCATCTTGCCGCTTCAATCTTCGTGATAGCTTCAGCTAATCCTACACCGATCAGCTCATGCTGCAACAGTGGTTGTCCGAATGCTTCGCGCTGTTTAGAGTACTTGAATGCGATTTCGAATGCGCCTTGGGCCATGCCTACGGCTTGTGCGGCTACTCCTACTCGTGTTTTGTCGAAGAACTCCATCGAGCTGTGGAAGCCCTTGTTTAGTTCGCCTACAATGTTTGCGTCTGTAACCTTCACGTTTTCGAAATGCACCTCGCCTGTTACTGAGCAGCGGACACCCATTTTGTCGTGCAGTTTTGATGTTTCGAGTCCTTGTGTGCCTCTGTCGACTACAAATAGTGTTTCGCCTCGGTATGTGGGTCGGATCTTTGTGTCTGTCTGCGTTAGGACTACCACGAAATCTGCGGTTGTGGCGTTGGTGATGAAGGTTTTTGTGCCGTTGATCCACCATTCGTTGCCGTATTTTGTGGCTGTTGTCTCCATTTTTGTGATGTCGCTTCCGCTCACGTTTGGTTCAGTGAAGCATGCGGCACTCATCATGTCGCCTCTGCATATGGGTGGCAGATACTTCTCCTTCTGCTCTTTCGTACCCAAGACAGCGATGAACTCGCTGCCGAAGCTGCCGCTTGAAACTGCCACGCCTAGGGATGAGTCTGCGCGGCACATTTCCTCTATGGCTAAGCATGTTTCAAGCAGTCCGTATCCTTGTCCGCCATATTCTTCAGGAAAACTGAGGCTTACGAAGCCAAGCTTGGCGGCAGCCTTGTACAAGTCCATGGGAAACTCTTCTTTTCTGTCGAGTTCCAGCGCTATTTCGGGCTTGAACTCCTTGGCGCAGAACTCTCGTACTGCTTTCACGATTCCTAATTGCTCTTCTGTCAGTTCAAAATTCATTTAATAGAACCCCCTTCCTGTCTTCTTTCCCAAATTGCCTTTTGCTACATAGCCTTCTAGGAGCGGACAGGGTTTATACATTTCCACCTTGTATTTGGCGTAAAGCTCCTTGAGCTTGTTGAGCATTGTGTCCAAGCCTACGCGGTCGGCGTATTCGCATGGTCCTGAAGGCCAGTATGTTCCTAGCTTCATTCCTGTGTCAATGTCGGCGGGGTTTGCTGCGTCGTCGTGGATTAGCCATGCTGCTTCGTTGACGGCTACTGCCCAAGATCGGTCCACGTCGTATTCGTCGAGTAGGTTGAAGGGTATTCGTGGTCTGCCTTTGGTCCAGTCGTAGAAGCCGACGCCTGTCTTCTGTCCAAACTTTTTGTCTTTGATCAGCGGGTCGATTACTTCGGCACACGGTTTGAACCGTTCTCCGTAGGCTTGATAGAGTATGTTGCCCACTTCATAGGCGATGTCCAAGCCTACAAAGTCTCCGAGTTCGAACCATCCCATCGGGAAGCCGCCTGTGTACTTGACTGATGAGTCTATGCCTTCCATGGTTGCTTCTTTTCTCTGGTAGGCCCAGAAGGCTTCGTTGAAGACAGCTCCGAGTATGCGGTTGACTATGAATCCGCGCACGTCTTTTCTTACGGTGATAGGTGTTTTGCCTAGCTTCTTGGCCAGATCAGCCAGTGTGTTCATGGTTTCCTGGTTTGTGCTGTCGCCTTTAATGACTTCGACCAGCGCCATCATTATTGGCGGGTTGAAGAAGTGCATTCCCGCGACTTTGTCTGGGCGTTTTGTGGCTTTGCCCATTTCTGTGATGCTCAACGTGGAGGTGTTGGAGGCCAGTGTCGCGTGTGGCGGAGTTACCGCGTCAAGTTTAGAGAATATAGTTTTTTTCAGGTCCATGTTTTCTGGTGCTGCTTCTATGGCGAGGTCAGCGTCTTTTCCTGCTTCCTCATAGCTTGTTGTCGTGTGTATTCTTGCCAGTGCAGCGTCAGCATCTTCCTGTCTGATTCTCTTCTTTTCAGCGAATTTGCTGAGGCTCCACTTGATTTTTTCTTTGGCTTTTGCCAAGATTTCGTCGTTTATGTCTACCATTGTTACTTCGTAGCCGCTCATTGCTAGAAGCTGTGTTATTCCGTGACCCATTGCTCCTGAACCAATAACGGCTGCTTTCTTGAT
>Ga0315277_10011581_pt1 | contig 11098 bp, 9 predicted proteins | sample YL17G05_15_MG_FD_203695 | JGI IMG/M metagenome (GOLD analysis project Ga0315277, IMG submission 203695) | Sediment microbial communities from Yellowstone Lake, YNP, Wyoming, USA - YL17G05_15 | ecosystem: Environmental > Aquatic > Freshwater > Lake > Sediment | place: USA: Wyoming | collected... | reverse complement strand
GCGGCCTCGAAGGGCGAAAGGCCCTGGGCGAGGAAGCCGGCCAGAGCGCCGGCCAGCACGTCGCCGGTGCCGCCGCTGGCCAGAGCCGGGTTGGCAAACGGGCTGAGGGCGGCGCGACCGTCGGGAGCAGCCACCACGGTGTGGGCGCCCTTGAGGACCACTGTCTTCCCCCACTCTCGGGCGCAGTCAGCGGCGCAGCCCAGGCGGTCGGCCTGGATCTCAGGGACCGGCCGACCCGAGAGGCGTGACATCTCGCCCGGGTGGGGCGTGACGATGGCCGGCGCTTTCAGCTCCCGCCACCAGCCCGGCGTCCTTGCCAGGGCGTTGAGGCCGTCGGCGTCGACGACGACGGTGGGCCCGCCTACCGGACGGGCAGGTGCCAGCTCTCCGGCCAGGGAGAAGAGGAGGGCCCGCACGAAGCTCTGGGTGGCGCCCCGCTGGCCCAGGCCGCAGCCCACGAGCAGCACGTCGTAGCCCTCGACGGCGCGCAGGACGAGGTCGGCGCCCCGGCGGGCCAGGCCTCCTTCCTCCTCCGGCAAGGGAAGGTAGGTGGCCTCCGTCAGAGCAGAGGCGATGACAGGATGCAGGCTGCGGGGGCAGGCCAGGGTGACCAGCCCGGCGCCCACGCGGTAGGCTCCGGCCGCGGCCAGGTGGGCGGCGCCCACGTAGTTCTCGGAGCCAGCGACGACGAGCACCCGCCCGAAGGTGCCCTTGTTAGCGTCGGGCGGCCGGGCCGGCAGGTGGGCGCGCACGCCCGAGGCCGTCATCAGCTCGTAGGGCAGGTCGGACGTGAGGGCCGGCGCTATGCCGATGTCCACCACCTGCACGCGTCCGGCGTAGCGGGCGCCGGGGTAGGTGTGCAGGCCGACCTTGGAGCAGCCCAGGGTCACGGTATGGTCGGCGGACACCGTCAGGGGGTCGGCGGCGCCGGTGTCCGAGTTGAGGCCGGTCGGGACGTCCACGGCCACCAGTATCGGGGGGCGGTTCCGGGCCCGCGCGGCCGCCAGCCGCGACAGCACCTTCGCCAGGCGCCCGCCGATCGGTCGGGCGGCGCCGGTGCCCAGGAGAGCGTCCACCACCAGGTCGGCCTCCGCCAGGGCGGCGTCCAGCTTCGAGAGGCCGGTGTCGTCCTCGGCGCAGGCGAGCGGCATGCCCGCCTCCAGCAGGCGGCGGTAGTTGGCGTCGTCCTCGCCGCGGGCCTTCAGGAGGTAGACCTGCACCGTGGCCCCCCACTCGTGCAGGTATCGGGCGGCCACCAGCCCGTCGCCGCCGTTGTTGCCGGGGCCGGCCAGGACGAGGATGCGGCGCTCCTCCAGGGTACCCAGGGCCATCCAGCTCTCCTGGGCCACGGCCAGTCCGGCGTTCTCCATGAGGACGTCGGTGCCGACGCCGGCCTCGGCGGAGAGCTGGTCGATGCTGCGCATCTGGTCGGCGGTGACGAGCTTCACAGCCGACCCCTTTCCTGAAGCCAGCGCAGGAGCCGGTCGCGGGCCACGCCCGGCTCGTCGATGCCTGCCTCCTGCACGCCGACGACGAGGGCCAGGGCGTGCTGGCGGGTGTGGGTCAGGCTCACGTCCAGGCTGTGGAGGCCGATCTCCTCGGCCCGCTCCCGGGCGCGGCCGTAGAGGTAGATCAGGGGCTTGCCGCGCCGGTTGGGCAGGATCTCGATCTCGCGCCAGGCCAGGCCGCGGGCGCCGGTGCCCAGGGCCTTCATGGCCGCCTCCTTGGCAGCGAATCGGGCTGCCAGCTCGTGGACGCGCCCGCGGCAGACCGCCACCTCGACCGGCGTGTAGACGCGCTCCAGGAAGCGCTGGGGGAACCGTTGCAGGACGCGGCGAACGCGGTCAATCTCCACCATGTCGATGCCGGCGGCGAGGTTGGGCATGGCAGGAAGGATTGTAGCACAGGCATCGGTCTGGACGATGGGCCGGGCAGCCCGTATGCTAGCGCTGGACTATCCCCGAGCCCCGGAGATTCAGGTGAGCGCCACTATCATCGACGGACGCGCCGTGGCCGAGGAGATACGCGCCGAGCTCCGCGAGCGCGTCGAGCGGCTGCGGGAGCGCGGCGTGACCCCAGGCCTGGCCTTCGTGCTGGTCGGCGAGAACCCGGCCTCGATCTCCTACGTACGCTCCAAGGCCCAGGCCTGTGAGGAGATCGCCATCCGCTCGGAGACCATCCGGCAGCCCGCCGAGGTCAGCCAGGCGGAACTGCTGGCCCTCATCGGGCGCCTCAACGCCGACCCCACCTGGCACGGCGTGCTGGTGCAGACGCCCCTGCCTCGCCAGATAGACGAGGACACCATCGCCCGCGCCATCAGCCCCGAGAAGGACGTGGACGCCCTCAACCCGGTGAACATGGGCCTCCTCCTCCGCGGCGAGCCGGCCTTTCTCTCCTGCACACCGGCCGGCATCCAGCAGCTCCTGCTGCGCAGCGGGCACGACCCCGCTGGCAAGCACGTCGTCATTTGCGGACGATCGAACATCGTCGGCAAGCCGCTGGCCGCCATCCTCATGCAGAAGCGGCCCGGCGCGAACGCCACCGTCACCGTCTGCCACACGGGCACCCGCGGCCTGGCCGCCATCACCCGCCAGGCCGACATCCTGGTGGCGGCTATGGGCAGCCCCCGCGCCATCACCGCCGACATGGTGCGCGAGGGGGCCGTGGTCATCGACGTGGGGAACAACCGGGTGCCCGACGCCAGCCGCAAGAGCGGCTTTCGCATGGTCGGGGACGTAGACTTCGAGGCCGTGGCCGAGAAGGCGGCGGCGATCACCCCCGTGCCGGGCGGCGTCGGGCCCATGACGGTCGCCATGCTGCTCTGGAACACGGTGCTGGCGGCCGAGCGCGCCGCCGGGCTGGCTAGCGGCAAATAGGCGGCGCCCACAACGGCGTGGCGAACCTGTTCCCGCCTGACCGAGCTTTTCACACTGGGTATAGCTCTGGCTGACAACGCCCGTCGGATTTGGTAGGATAGCCGCGTCCGCCGCGCGCGTGTAAGGTAGGCCGAGCTTTAGCCCTGAAGGGGGAATGCTCCATGGACAACGGGTCGAGCAACAGATCCATCATTTCGCTCCTCCAGCAACTGCTTGTCGGGGTGGTGATCGCTGTCGGACTGAGCCTGACTATCGTGTCCTTTTTCGTGCAAGAAGGGGATGCGCGCGAAGTAGTTCGTGGAATTGGCCTCGCACTCTTTCCTGCTGGCGTGGTTGCCCTGCTCGTTTCTAGGTTTGCGGCGACTATCACGCAGGAGTTGCTCAGGGAGGCAGTCGAGAGAACCATCGGACAGCTTCTCCAAGACGCTCTGAAAGGGATCGAGCAAGCGATCAACGGGGGGCTGGCTGACATAGACGAAGATATGAAGAGGCTTTCACCCTTGTTCATTTCTGCCTCGAAGCTGGGCCTACAGAATGTGTATCTAACCAGGCTAGAGGCGTGGGACGGCTTCGTGTCATTTCTTGAGGCCGAGGCGCAGAGGGCCGAGCGCGGAGGGCCCGCGAGGCTGTGGATAGTGTCGTCGTCGATGTTGGGGGTTCTGGAGGCAGCGTCGGACCGTTTCGATGGCCGGAAGATGATGAAGAAAATACTAGACTGCCGTTGTGACCTTCGAATCATGATGACGGATCCCGAGATGGCTGACGTGAGAGCGGGCCAGGAGGAGCGTGCGCAGGGAGACATCCCGAGGGAAATATGGGGAGCGCTTGGCTATCTCAAGCGCAACGGCTTGGCGCGCACAGCCGTTAAATTCTATCCAGGGACTCCCACGGTCTTCGCGGTCGCCACAACTGACCGAATGTTGCTGAACCCGTACCCGTACCAAGCAGAGGCGTTTCGCTCCTTCTCGTTGTTAGTCTACAAGACTCTCGGGCCCGACACTGGCATATTTGATCAGTACATGGACTCTCATTTTGAGGGCCCCTGGGCCAGAGCCAGAGACATTACGCCTGCCGAGTGGAACAAACTCAAATGAGCTAATGGCGGCGGGCTTCGCCCCAGGGCGCTAGCCGCAGCCCGTGTTGGCACGGTCGAAGAGGAGTTCGAGGAAGGATAGCAGTTCCATGACCGTGGCCATGCTGCTCTGGAACACGGTCCAGGCCGCCGAGCGGGCGGCGGGAGCGGCCGAATAGCTGGGAGGGCCGTCATGGGCGTCCTGCGGTGGCTGGTGCGGGGTTTCCTCCTTTTCGGGGGGTTCTACCTGGTCAACTGGTACCTGGTGCGCTACCAGCGTCGTGGCCCGATGCCTTTCACCGAAGCCGGGACCCTGCGCAATCCCCTGCGCGGGCTCATCCACCCGGTGCGGCGCACCCTGGAGCGCGCCCGCGTCGAGCCCGGCGCTACGGTCCTGGAGGTGGGCCCCGGCACCGGCTACTTCTCCGTCGAGACCTCCCGCATGATAGGCGGCGGCGGGCGCCTCCTCTGCCTCGACATCCAGCGGCCGATGCTCGCCGAGCTGGCCGAACACCTGCGCGAGGCGGGCGTCATCAACGCCGACCTTCTCCTGGGCGACGCCACGCGCCTGCCCCTGGCCGACGACAGTGTCGACAGCGCCTACCTCGTTGCTGTCCTCGGCGAGGTCCCCGACCGGCCGCAGGCGCTCCAAGAGCTGCGACGCGTCCTCCGGCGCGGCGGCGTGCTCTCCATCACCGAGACCCTGACCGACCCCGACTACCAGCTCGAGGACAGCGTGCGGGACGTGTGCCGGGCGGTGGGCTTCGAGCCCCTGGAGCACGTCCGCGGTCTCCTCGGCTACACGATGACCTTCCGGGCGTAGGAGGGGCCAGAATCCTCGACCCCCCGCCTGAAGGCGAGGGCATGGATTTGCCTCCTCATGCCCCAGCCTTATGGCGCTAAAGGGATTATCTTTACGCTTCTCGAGCAACTCCTCGTAGCTGCAGGGCTTCAGCCCTGCCAAGAGAGCAGTGACGGGGGCAGACCTGAAGGTCTGCAGCTACAGCGGTGGATCGCAAAGTTACTTTCTTGGTGGCCATTAGGCTGGGGTTGTGCTTGGGGCTCCTTGACGGCCTCGAACATAGGTTTTAGCATCTGTTGCGCGTGTCAGGTTCGACGGACCCGGCGGGTGCCAGGGCCGTGTTTGAGCGAGGAGGACCAGAGTGGCAGAGGACCTGAAAGCCATAGACGCCTGGATGCAGCCCGGCGCTGAGGCGTTCTTCAACGACTCCATGTTTGAGTCGCTCCGTCGCTGGGCCGGCGCGACCGGCCCCGTCCCCGGCATCCCCATCGAGGCGACCGTCGAGCAGATGGACGAGGCCGGCGTGGGCTTCGCCCTCCTCAGCGCCTGGTGGGGGCCCGCTGGCCCCATCATCCCCAACGACGAGGTCGCCGGCATCGTCTCGCGCTGGCCGGACCGCTTCGCCGGCGTGGCAGCGGTCGACCTCCTCCGGCCCGCCGAGGCCGTGCGTGAGCTGCGGAGGTGCGTCCGCGACCTGGGCTTCAAGGCGCTGCGGGTTATCCCCTGGCTCTGGGGCCTGCCCCCCAACGACCGCCACTACTACCCGCTGTACGTGGAGTGCATCGAGCTGGGCATCCCGTTCTGCTACCAGACGGGCCACACGGGGCCGCTGCGCGTCTCGGAGACCGGCCGGCCCATACCGTACATCGACGAGGTAGCCCTCACCTTCCCGGAGCTGGTTATCGTCGGCGGGCACATCGGCTACCCGTGGACCGAGGAGATGGTAGCGGTGGCTAACAAGTACCCCAACGTGTACATCGACACCTCGGCCTACGTCCCCTCGCGCTACCCTGACGAGTTCACCCGCTACCTGCGCAAGCGGGGCCAGGACAAGGCGCTCTTCGGCACCAACTACCCGATGCTCCCCTTGAAGCGCTGCGTCGAAGAGGTCGACGCCCTGGGCCTCGATGAGGGCGTGCGCCGCAAGTTCCTCCGCGACAACGCCGTCCGCGTCTTCAAGCTGGAGGACTGAGGGCTCCTCCAGCGCATCACGCAGTCGAGTAGGGGCGGTTCGCGAACCGCCCCTACTTTACCCGGAACTCCTTGCTGGTGAGGTTCTCCGGGTCCAGGGGGGTGTTGCAGAGGGCCACGTAGGTGCCCGGCCTCTGTACCCGAAAGCGGAAGGTGCTGGCACCGGCCACGGGGGTCGGCTCCGCCGAGGTATCGGGGTTGGCGGGCAGCGTGTCGCGGCCCAGGAGGCGCCGGCTGTGGCCCGGCTGCACCAGGAAGCAACTGATGTCCACGGCTACCGGGTAGCGCTGCTCGTGGGTCACCTCCAGCGTGATCTCGCCTCCCACGACGGGCTCGCCACTGATGCGCAGCTTCGAGAAGAGCTCTGAGGAGGAGGCGCCGCCGCCGAGGCTGATGCCGCAGCCGGCCAGCAGGAGGGCAGCGGTCGCCAGTGCGACCAAATGAACGGCTCGCTGAGGTGTGAGACGCATGACAGGCGCCTTCGTGGGGGTCTCCCGGTGGCCGATCTCGCGCCATCATAGCACGGCGCTCTATACAAGCAACGACGGCCGCCACCCGGCTATAATGCTCTTGATGGAGATCCGAACGCTGCACCGCTGGGACCTCAGCATCCCGGAGGCCATGGACACTCAGAGGCGCCTGGCCTCGCAGGTGGTGTGTTCGGGCGACCCCGGCGAGGTGCGGACAGTGGCCGGGGTGGACATCTCCGTTCTGGAGAAGGGCAGTCGGGCCCCAGCCCGGGGAGCCGTGGTCGTCCTCAGCTACCCCGGCCTGGAGCTGCTGGAGCAGGCCGTGGTGGAGGCGGAGGTGACCTTTCCCTACGTGCCAGGGCTTCTCTCCTTCCGAGAGGTGCCTGTGCTCCTGGAGCCCCTGTCGCGGGTGCGAAAGCCGGACCTCCTGATGGTGGACGGCCAGGGGCTTGCCCACCCAAGGCGCTTCGGGATCGCCTGCCACCTGGGCCTTCTCCTGGACGTGCCGACCATCGGCTGTGCCAAGTCACGCCTCTGCGGCGAGCATGGCGAGCCCGACCGGACCGCCGGCTCCCAGAGCGAGCTGCGGGACGGTGGTCAGGTCATCGGCGCCGTGCTGCGCACCCGGGATGGGGTGAACCCCCTCTACGTCTCCATCGGGCACCGCATCGGGTTATCGGAGGCGGTGGAGTGGGTGCTGCGCTGCTGCCGGGGCTTGCGCCTGCCGGAGCCGACGCGCCTCGCCCATCAGGCGGCGGGCGGGCAAGTAGGGGCGCTCGCAAGGCCAAGTGGGGGCGCTCGGCCAAGCGCCCCTGCTCCTGGATTCGCAGCGAAGAGGTGACGGGTATCTATGCAGGAGTTGAACGACAAGCTAACCGAACTGGAAGCCCGCATATCGCACGCGATGGTGCGTCTTTGACGTGCCGGCCGCCGAGCAGGAGCTTCGCCGCCTAGACAAGGCGGCAGCGCGCCCTGACTTCTGGGACGACGCCCAGGCTGCCCAGGAGACCATGAAGCGCCTGGCGGAGGTCCGCCAGAAGGTGGAGACCTGGCGCGGCCTGGAGGCCCGCCTGCGCGAGCTCCGAGAGCTGGCCGGGCTGCCCGGCGCCCAAGAGGAAGAGGCCCTCCTCGCCGACCTGAAGTCGGACGTGGAGGCCCTGGGCGCTCGCCTGGACCAACTGGAGTTCGAGCTCTCCTTCTCCGGCCCCTACGACGGCCGCAGCGCCATCCTGGCCGTCCACGCCGGCGCCGGCGGCGTCGAGTCCATGGACTGGGCCGAGATGCTCCTCCGCATGTACCTGCGCTGGGCCGAGCGCCGCGGCTACCGGGCCGATGTCCTGGACCTGACCCCCGGCGAGGAGGCAGGGCTGAAGAGCGTCACCGTCGAGGTGGCCGGGCCCCTCGCCTTCGGTTACCTGAAGAGCGAGCGCGGCGTCCACCGCCTGGTGCGCCTCTCGCCGTTCGATGCCGGGCACGCCCGCCACACCTCCTTCGCCCTGGTGGAGGTGATGCCCGAGGCCGAGGAGGGCGCTGAGGTGGTCATTGCGCCCGACGACCTGCGCATCGATGTCTTCCGGGCCAGCGGCCACGGCGGCCAGAACGTGCAGAAGAATGCCACCGCCGTTCGCATCACCCACCTGCCGACAGGCATCGTCGCTACCTGCCAGAACGAGCGCTCTCAGTACCGCAACCGGACCTCGGCTATGAAAGTGCTGGAGGCGCGTCTGCTGGAGCGAGAGCTGGAGAGGCAGGCCGAAGAGCAGGTCCGCCTCAAGGGCGAACACGTGGCCGCCGGCTGGGGGAACCAGATTCGCAGCTACGTTCTGCACCCCTACAAGATGGTCAAAGACCACCGCACCGGCTTCGAGACCAGCGACGCCAACGCCATCCTCGAGGGAGAGATCGACGACCTGCTGGCCGCTTACCTGAAGCACACCCTGGGAGAGAACGGACCGTGAGACGCCTGGTTCTGCTGCTCGCGACAGTGGCCGTCGTCTCGAGCCTCTGGCCGGCGCTCGGTCGGGCTCAACAGGGCGTAGACGTCCACTCCTGGGAGGCCCGCAACGACTTCCCCAAAGGCATCATCTTCAAGCTGGACTTCGAGAGCGAGGAGCCGGTCAAAGAGGTCCGCTTCCGCTACGCCATCGCCCCCGACGGTAGCCGGGCCTACGGCGTGCCCGAGTGCACCGGCGTCACCAGCGTCCAGTGCACCTTCGACCTGAAGAGCACCGTCTCCAACTTCCTCATACCCGGCGTCGAGATCACCTACTTCTGGGAGATCACGGACCAGACTGGTCGCACTGTGGAGACGGCGTCCGACCGCTGCATGTATCAGGACGACCGCTTCGATTGGAGGAGCCTCTCCGAGGACGGCCTCACGGTCTGGTTCTACGCCGGCTCCGAGGACGACATGCGCAGCCTCCTCAGCGTTGGCCAAGACACTCTGACGCGGCTGGGGAGCCTTCTGGGCACCGAGGTGGACTTCCCGGTGAAGGTCTTCGTCTACGACAGCGCCGAGGACATGCAGCCGGTGCTCCTGGCTGGCCAGCTTTCGCCGGAGCATGGGGTCATCACTCTCGGCGAGGTGGTTGTCTCCGACACCGCGGTGGTGGCCCACGACGCCTACGCGCTGGACATTCTCCGCCATGAGCTCAGCCACATCGTCATGCGTAACGCCGTCAAGGGCCCCTTCAGCAATCTCCCTGCCTGGCTCGAGGAAGGGGTCGCCGTCTACGGCCAGTCCCAGCCGCTGGCGGACATGAAGAGCGCCCTCGAGGCGGCCATCAAGAGCAACCGGCCTTTTACCATCCGCAGCCTCTCGTCGGCCAGCGTCGGTGAGAGCGGCGGCAGCGTCGGCCTCTTCTACGGGCAGTCGTACAGCGTCGTGCGCTTTCTGATCGACGACTATGGCGAGGAGAAGTTCCGCGAGCTCCTGGCCGCCTTCCGGGAGGGTAACCGCACGGACGACGCCCTGATGCAGGTCTACGGCTTCGACCAGGACGGCCTGGAGAACGCCTGGCGCCTGAGCGTGGGGCTCCCGGAGCGCATCATCGAAGGAGGGCAGGAGCAGCCGTCGAATCCGCTGCCTCAGATCACCCCCTTCGGTGCCGGGGAGTCGGGGCAGGGACAGGGCGCGGCGGCTGAGGGAGGCAGAGGCGTGCCGGTCACGGCGCTGGTGGTGGTGGCTGTGCTAACTGTGGCCCTGGCTGGCACCTTTGCCGGCGCCGCCGTCCTCGTGCTCCGCCGGCGCTAGTGTGATTAATCAGAAATCCGCAGCCAAATGTCATTCTGAGCCCGCCAGAGGCGGACGAAGAATCCGTGATAGCAGGCGTGGTCCGACGGATGCTTCATCCGCCTGCGGCGGATTCAGCATGACAAAGACAAAGCATTGAATCTGTTAGTGAATCTCTGACTCAGGACACTAGCAGGGCGCTGACAGACCCAAGTGGGCCGCTCGTGGTTCGACAGGCCTGCCTGCCGCCAGGCAGGCTCACCACGAGCGGAATCCAGGAACCGGCAACGGGACTCAAGAACCGCTCGTCCTGAGCGTGTCGAAGGGCGAGCGGTTCTTGAGCAGCTTGCTAACGCTGCGTTTTCGCGGCCCCCTTGCCCGCCGAGGGCGATTCCCTCTCCAGGTCCAGCTTCTCGGCCCCAAAGTACGGCGGCCGGTAGTCGAAGAGGCCAGCCGTGCTGCGACGGGCGTCCACGACGTAGTAGAAGCGGTACCCCTGCTGCCTCAGGGCCAGGAAGTCGTCGTACTTGAGCAGCCACACGTAGCGGATGTCCCGCTCCTCGTCCACGGCCTCGCCCCGGTCGGAGACCATGCTGATCGCCCCGTAGTCGCGGTCCAGGATACCGAAGCGGAGCTCATGGCGGTGGAGGACGGTCAGCTCCGGGAAGATGAAGCCCGTCATCACCACCGAGTGAGGCGGCACCTCCGCCTGCCACACCTCATCGGCGAAGTCCATCTGGTTGCGCAGCGTGTCCAGGTCGGAGAGGAGCATGCCCTCGCCCAGACGGGCGTTGACGAAGGTGTCCAGGTTCACCGTGTCCCCCGGCGAGGTGATGTCGACGAAGCCGGCCAGGAGGATGACAGCCAGGGCGGCTCGCAGGGCCGCCGGCCGGAAGTAGCGGGCCATCAGGAAGAGCCCGAAGGGGAACACGGGGATGAGGTAGGCGATCTCGTGAGGCAAACGGGCGAAGGAGACGAAGTAGAGGACTAGCACAGCGACCCACACCAGGACGTGGGGGTCGCCGCGCACGTCCTCGGGCAGGTGGCGCAGGTTCCGCCAGGAGAAGGCGAGGCCGGCCAGCACAGCCAGGGCGCCCAGGATGCCCAGGGCGTCCTTACCCAGCCGGTTCAGGAAGGACTGCCAGGTCACGGAGGCATCGTAGAAGTTGAGGAAACGCAAACCGTAGACGGCGATGACCGGCGAGTAGGCCACCAGTGAGACGGCGACCAGCGCGCCCAGGAAGCGGGGCAGGTCGCGGGCGCGCCCGTCCCGCCAGAGGAGGAGGCCCAGAGGCAGGGCCATCGCTCCCGACGTCATGCGGAAGCCCACGGCCAGGCCCAGGCAGGCCCCGGCCAGGCCGGGCCGGCCCCTGGTGGTCAGCCAGTAGCTCCCCAGGATGGCGGTCAGCGCCCACATGTAGTCCATGGTGGTGACGCTGTTGATCCAGAGCAGCG
>Ga0315277_10011580_pt1 | contig 11099 bp, 7 predicted proteins | sample YL17G05_15_MG_FD_203695 | JGI IMG/M metagenome (GOLD analysis project Ga0315277, IMG submission 203695) | Sediment microbial communities from Yellowstone Lake, YNP, Wyoming, USA - YL17G05_15 | ecosystem: Environmental > Aquatic > Freshwater > Lake > Sediment | place: USA: Wyoming | collected... | reverse complement strand
CAGGAGGTCGCTGACCTCGTCGACCTTGGGCAGCGGGTCGCTCAGGCCGGTGGCGATCATCGTGACCTTCATGTTGTCGTGCAGGTCCTTGTTGCGTGCCGCGCCCATCCGGACGTCGGCCTGGCCGTTGGTCGCGTGGAAGACCGTGGTGGCGGCTTCGTCCACTTCTTTCAGTGTCATCGAGTCGTCGCCGGAGATGTTGAGCAGGACCTTGCGGGCGCTCTCGACCATCACGTCCTCAATCAGCGGCGACTGCAGCGCCCGATGGGCGGCTTCCGAAGCCCGGCCCGGGCCGGACGCGATGCCGACCGCCATGACCGCGCCGCCGCGCTCCGACATGACCGCGCGCACGTCGGCGAAGTCGATGTTGATGAGCTGCTTCGTGATGACGACTTCCGATATGCCGCGCACCGCGTTCAGCAGCACGTCGTCGGCCAGCCGGAATGCCTCGAAGCACGGCTTCTCACCGTACTCGGTCAGCACCCGCTCGTTCGGCAGCACGATGAGCGTGTCCACGTGCGGCCGCAGGGCCTCGACGCCGCGCGTCGCCCGCTGCTCGCGCAGCCTGCCTTCGAACTGGAACGGCCGGGTGACTACGGCCACGACGAGCGCGCCGTTCCGCTTCGCGACTTCGGCCACGACCGGCGCTGCGCCGGTCCCGGTGCCGCCACCCTCGCCGGCCGCGACAAACACCATGTCGAAGCCGGACAGGGCATCGCGAAGCTGCTCGATCGACTCGTCGGCCGCCTGCTTGCCGATCTTCGGGTCGCCCCCCGACCCCAGGCCGCCGGTGAGCTGCGCGCCGATCTGGGTCTTGTTCGGCGACAGCGACATCCCCAGCGCCTGCAGGTCGGTGTTGACCGCGTGCAGCTCGACACCGGCCAGCCCGGCGTCGATCATGTGGTTTATGGCGTTGCACCCTGCTCCGCCGACGCCGAATACGCCGATTCGGGTCAGGTTCTTCTCTTCCTTTACCGGTTCGATCATGCCTTGCCTCCGTTCGGTGATTCAGGATTTCCGATTTGCGATTGGCGATTCGCTGTCTGCGAATGGCGAGTGGCGATTCCCATTCGACAATCGACACTCGACACTCGGGAATTCCCCGGACACTCGTGACTAATCATTCGACACTCACGAGAACCAGCTTCTGACTTCCTCGCCAACGCCGGACCAGAAGCCCGGCGTCGGGAACTGACTTGACGTTTTGCCTTCGACTCCACAGCGTATAAGGCCGACAGCAGTGGCGAAGCTCGGGTCCTTCGTCACTTCGGTCGGCCCGGTGAGGCGGTCCGGCCGGCTCACTCTGGCCGGCATACCGAATATCTGCTCGGCAACCAAGTCAATTCCGTTCAAGCCCGCGCCGCCGCCGGTGAGGACGACCCCGGCCGACAGGCCCTCGCCGAAGCCTGACTTCCTCACCTCGGCATCGGCCAGAGTGAGTATCTCTTCAACGCGGGGCTGGATTACCGAGGCCAGCAAGCGCCGCGAGACCTGCTTGGGCCCGCGGCCCGAGGCGTCCTCGACCGATATCGCTTCGTCCTTTTCAATCTGGCTGGCCATGGCCGCGCCGTACTTCCGCTTCAGCTCCTCGGCCTGCGGGAAGGTTGTGCGCAGGCCGATAACAATGTCCTTGGTGATGTTGACCGCGCCCACCGGCAGCAGCTTGGTGAACCGGATTTCGCCGTCCCGGTAGATGGAGACGTCGGTGACCCCGCCCAGGTCAAGCAACACGATACCGAGTTCCTTGTCCTCTTCGTCGCAGACCCCGTAAAGGCTCGCGATTGACTGGAGAACCAGCGAGCGGTTCCTGGACTCCAGCCGTTCCATCACCCGGTACAGGTTCTCGACCGCGGTCACCGCGCCGATGATAAGCAGCGCCTCGACCTCGAGTTTCACCCCGAACAGACCGATCGGGTTCCGGACGCCCTTCTGGCCGTCTACGACAAACTGAGTCGGGACCACGTGCAGTATCTGTTCGTCATTGGGCAGCCGGACGGTTTGCGCCTGCTTGATAACGTCCTCGACATCGCGCGGGCTGATGCCGCGCGAGGGCTTGCGCACCGGCACCGCCGCGGTTCCCGTAATGTGCTTGATGTGCTCGCCCGAAATGCCGACGAAGGCCGGATAGGACTTGAACTTACCGCCGGCCATCTGCTCGCACTGCCTGGCTGCCGCCTCGACCGACTGCGCCGCCTTGTCAAGGTTGATGATCACGCCCTGTTTGAACCCGTCGGGCGCGGCCGTGCCGAACCCGACGATGCTCGTCTTTCCCGCGTGGTCGGTTTCGGCAACGACACAGGCAACCTTGGTGCTGCCGATGTCCACCGCCGCGGTACGCCTGGCTTTCGCCATACTACCTCCTCCGCACCTGATGCACGGACGTCCAGGAAACGCCAACCGCTAGCCGCTTGCCGCTACCCGCCATTCGCCGCTCCGACTCTTTTCCTGGAATTCTGAGTTCTGACTTCCGCATTCTGACTTCTGCCTTCGTTCGGCCCGGGAAGATACTGCACTTCCTCTTCGAGCAGAATCCCGGTCTGCTCCTCGACCGTTGCTCTTATGACCTGGACCAGTTCGTACACGTCCGCGAACCGCGCCCGGCCAGTGTTGACGATGAAGTTGGCGTGCTTCTCCGAGACCTTGGCGCCACCGATGGTCTTGCCCTTCAACCCGCAATGCTCGATTAGCTTGCCCGCCGGGACCCGTCCCCCGTCCCCGGTTTCCGGATTCCTGAAGAACGAACCGGCCGACGGTTCCTTCGGGTGCTTCGCCCAGCGTTGTTCCCGTATCGCAGCCGCCGGCTCGGGCTTGCCCGGCTGGAGTTCCATCGTCACTTCTACCGCGACCAGGTCCTGATCTGTCATCGGCCGTCGATACTCACGGCGGATTTGCGCGCCTGTGAGTGCCTGCTCGCTGCCTGCCGAGTCGAGCACGGTGACGCTGGTGACGATGTCGCCCAAAGACCGCCCGAAGGCGCCGGCATTGGAGTGAAGCCCGCCCCCGACCGTGCCCGGGATGCCAGCCAGAAACTCGGCTCCGACCAACCCTTCTTTCTCAGCAAGTCCCGCAACCGCATCGAGTGCAGCGCCGCCGCCGCAGACCAGTTCCGTCCCCCGTCCCTCGTCGCCCGTCCCTCGTCGCCCGACCTCAGCCAACTCTCCTCCGAGGCAGACAACGACCCCACGCAGGCCCTGGTCGGACACGAGCACGTTCGAGCCCCGACCCAGCAGCCAGATTCGCACACCGGCCTCGCGACAGACTTGAAGCACTCGCGCAAGCGCCTGCCGGTCATCAACACGGACCCAGGCATCGGCCAGTCCACCGATGCGGAAAGTCGTGTGCTGCGCCATCGGTTCAGCGAACCTGACTTCCGCTGCACAGCCAGCTACAGCTTCGCCAAGATCTCTTCGCCAATCGTGCATATGTTTCCTGCTCCGGCGATGAGGACTACGTCGCCCTTGCGCAGCTTGCCGGCGAGCACACCGGACACATCAGCCAGTTCCGGCACGTAGCTGACGCCGGGCTTGCCCGCCGCTTCCACCGCTTTCTGAATCAGGGTCGCGTCCACTCCCGGGATTTCGGGCTCGGATGCCGCGTATATCTTCGTTAACATGAGTTCGTCGGCCGCGGCAAAGCACGTTCCGAACTCTTCGGCCAGCGCCTTGGTTCTGGTGTACCGGTGAGGCTGGAACACGACCAAGATGCGCCGGTCGGGAAATGCATGGCGCAGGGCCTCGAGGGTAACCCTGACCTCGGTTGGGTGGTGTCCGTAATCGTCGTACACCACGATGCCGTTCTTCTCGCCAAGCTTCTCAAGACGGCGATGGACTCCGGAGAAGACGGCCATAGCCTGCGCCATTGCTTCAAGACCGATGCCGAGTTCATTGCCGGTTGCGAGCGCAGCCAGGGCGTTCGCCACGTTGTGTATCCCCGGCACCGGCAGATTGAACCGGCCAACTTCCTTGCCGCCGTAAAGCAGCGTGAACGCGCTTGAGAACCCGTACAACTGCACGTCCTTGACTCGAAAGTCCCATCCCCCGTCCCCCGTCCCACGCCCCTCGACTCCGTACGTGACCACCCGGCGCTTGGCCCGGTTCCGGATGGACCGAACCGCAGGCGAGTCCATGCAGAGGACGACCGCGCCGTAGAACGGGACCCGGTTCACGAACCGTACGAACTCGCGCTTGATGTCGGCGAGGTCATGGTACACATCCAGGTGCTCGCGCTCGATGTTAGTCACCACGGCAATCGTCGGGTACAGAGCAAGGAACGAACGGTCGCTCTCGTCCGCCTCGGCGACGAGGTACTGGGACTGGCCGAGCCTGGCCCCGGCATCCGCACCCATGACCCGGCCGCCGATGACGCTCGTCGGGTCCAGCCCGGCCCGCTCCATCAGGTGCGCGACCATCGAAGTCACGGTTGTCTTGCCGTGGCTGCCCGATATGGCGATCGAGAACTTCATCCGCATCAACTCGGCCAGCATCTCGGCCCGGCGGATTACCGGTATTTCCTTCGCCCGCGCGCACTCAAGTTCCGGGTTCTCCGAACGAACCGCCGAGGAGTATACGACGACCTGCGCGTCGGCGCAGTTCGCGGCGTCGTGGCCGATGGCGACCCGGATTCCCGCTTCCACGAGCCTCCGCGTCGTGTCGCTCTCCTTCGCGTCCGAGCCCGTTACCTCGAAACCCATGTTCTTCAGCACGTGCGCGATCCCCGACATCCCGACCCCGCCGATTCCCACGAAGTGAACCCGCTTCAGGCGGCCAAACACGCGAACCTCCGATTGACGATTAACGAATGACGATTCCCGCGGATTGGGCAGCCGGCACTCGTTATCCGACCATTCCTCGGGCTCACTCGACAATCGTCACTTGGCATTCGACAATTCCTGAGCGATCTTCCGTGCGATAGTCGCTGCTGCGTCGGGCTTGGCAATCGATCGCGCCGCTGCTTCCATCTGCTGTAGGCGCGGGACATCGTCGATTAGCGTGTGGACAAGGCTAGTGAGTCCGGACAGGCGGCTTTGGTCCAGAACTGAGGCTGCCCCAACCGACGCCAGGTACTCCGCGTTGGCGTCCTGGTGCCGGTCGGTGGCATATGGGAAGGGAATGAGTATGGCAGGAATGCCGAAGGCAACTAGTTCGGATAGGACCACGCCGCCTGCCCGGGACACTGCAATTGTCGCCCTCCGGTACAGCTCCTCCGGGTGGCTGGTAAACTCCACTAGCTCGCAATTCCTCGAACTGACTCGGGACCGGACAAACTCATAATCCCTCCGGCCCGTCAGGATGATGAAACTCAGATTCGAGAGCGCCGCGGCGGCGTCCAGGGCCGCGACGTTCAGAGCCTGGGCGCCGAGACTGCCGCCGATGAAAAGCACGGTCTTGCCATCGTCGCTTCGCTCGCCCTGGCGAAACTCACGGCGCAGCGGATTCCCGGTCACGCTGTTTGCCCCGGGAAAAGGCTTCGCGCTTGGGAAGGCGAGGAACGTCTCGCGCGCTCTTGGGGCGAAGAAGCTCGTCACCCGGCCGGGAATGCAGTTCTGCTCGAGCAGGAAGTACGGCGTCCCGCCGAACTCGGTCGCGGCGAGCAGCGCAGCGGTCGCGAACCCGCCCGTGGCCACGACCCCGGAAGGCTTGACCCGACGCGAGAGGCTGATGGCCTGCATCAGCCCGCGGCACAACAGCCACGCAGCCCCAACCTTCCGTCCGACGCCCTTGCCGTAGAACCCGGCCGAAGCAAGGGGTTCAAAGGCGAAGCCGTTCTCAACCGCAATCTTGTTCTCAAGGCCGGACTCCCTTCCGACCCAGAGTACTTCGATTCCCAAGTCCCTCATCTCGACGCCGAGGGCCAGAGCCGGAAACACGTGCCCGCCGGTACCGCCTGCGCCAAGCAACACGTTCAAGACTCCGCCCGCGTCCTCATACTCTGCCACCGAATCTGCCGAGCACCAGTACCTTGTGTCGAGCGGGCGCAGCCGGCCCGAAGCGGAGCACGCTGCCGCGCGAGACCGGCGGCAGGTCCACTGACACCCGGTTCCGCCGATATCGTGAGACATTCAGCAGGACGCCGACTGCGAACAGGTTCGAGAGCAGCGCCGACCCGCCGGATGAGATGAAAGGCAGCGGCTGGCCGGTAGTAGGAATCAGGCCCAGCGCAACAGCTATGTGGACCACAGCGTAGAGGAAGATGACGAGCGTGATACCCGCGGCAAGGTGCTGGCCGAACGGCGTCCGTGCCTCACTGCTGATCTTCATGCCGTAGAGGAAGAGTATCAGGTACAGCAGGCAGACGGCCACGCTGCCGATGAACCCGAACTCCTCGCCGATCTCGGCGAAGATGAAGTCGTTGTACATCTTCGGCAGGAACTGGAGTTTCTGCCGGCTCTCGCCCAAGCCCCGGCCAAATGGGCCTCCCGAACCGATGGCGATGAGCGACTGCTCCTGCTGGCGATGCTTCCCGGTTCTGAACTTGGCCCAACGGTCGCGGGCGTGCGGAATGCAGGTAACTGCCAGGATGAACAGCGCGAAGCCGACGCCCAGGGTGGCTGCAAGATGCCACCACTTCACACCGACGATAACGAAGAGCGCCACGCTGGCAACAGCGATGATGAAGCTCGTGCCGACCGCCGGCTGAAGCAACGTGAGCCCGACGACACCGAACACTACCATCCCAGGGAGCAGAAACCCCCAGAACGCGTGCTGTTCCTTGCCCAGCTCCTTGAGCGAGTCAAAATACCCGGCCAGCCAGACGATGAGCGCGAACTTGGCGAACTCGGCCGGCTGAAACATGAAAGGCCCGAGCTGCATCCATCGCTTGGCGTCCTTGAACACGAACCCGATTGCGAGGGTGAGAACCAGCACCGCGACTGAACCGATGAGCAGTGCCCACTTGACCTTGCCGTTCCATAGGGTGTAGCGCAGCTTGGCACCGAGACAAAGCGCCAGCAGCCCCGCGGCCGCCCTCAGCCCTTGCGATTTTAGGAACTCAACACCCTTGTGGCAGGTCGTCGCGTAGACGAGCGTCACACCGATAAGGACGAGGGTCACGACAACGAAGAGCACCGTCGAGTCAATCGGCCCTGACGGCCGCTCCGGGCGACGCGCAGTGTTCAGCCGAAGATTAGCCAAGGTTGCTCACTTCCCTTCGGAACGCCTCGCCCCGCGCCTCAAAATCCTTGAACTGGTCGAAGCTGGCAAAGCCTGGAGCGAAGAGCACCGCGTCACCGGCCCGGGCCTTCGCCCGCGCCGCGGCCAGCGCCGCCCTGAGGTCAGGAAGCACGTCGAACCGATTGAACCCGACAGCATCGAGTTCCCGTGCGAGACGGATGCTGCTCTCGCCGACCAAGAGTACCCACGTCGCGTACTTCCTCATCGCCCGGACGTACTCCATTGTAGGCAGTGCCTTTTCTCTGCCGCCGGCAATCAGCACCACGCCCCTCGACCCACGCCCCGCGCCGCCGCTCGTCGCGACCGCCTCAAGTGACCCGGCGCCGGCAGCCGGATTGGTCGTCATGGAGCTGTTGATATAGTCCACTCCGTGGAGCCGGCGAACGTACTCCAGCCGGTGCGGCAGACCGGTGAAGGTCTTGAGCGTTCGGCGGATCGGAGAGAGACCGACTCCGAGCAGCCGCACTGCGGCAATGGCCGCAAGGCAGTTCTGGATGTTGTGTGCCCCCGGTAGCTTCACCTGCCGAACCGGCAGCACCTTGTGGCCGCCTGCCCAGAGGCTTCCATCCGCAAGAAAGGCGTCCGCGCTGCGTCGCCGCGCCGAGAAGAAGTGCTTCTCTGCCTCGCCGCGGGTCCGGGCCGCATAGACCAGCGGGTCATCGCGGTTCAGGACGGCATAGTCGGAACGGTCCTGTCGGTCGAGTATCCTGAGCTTGCAGTCGGCATACCGACGGACTGTGCCGTGACGATTCAGATGGTCGGCAGTGATGTTGAGAATCACGGCGACCTTGGGTTTCAACCAGCGGGCCCGTTCGAGCTGGAAACTGGAGACCTCGACGACATAGTAGTCTTTTGGCCCGGCCAGCAGCGCGGCCGAGAGCGGCTGGCCCGGCGCTAGGTTGCCGCCGCAGAACACCTGTTTGCCTGCGTTCTCAAGCATCTGAGCAGTCAGGGCAGTAGTAGTCGACTTGCCGTTCGTGCCGGTGATGGCGACGATCGGCCCGCCCGCGCGCTGTCCGACAGGGCTCGCCGCGAGCAACCTGCTCGCCAGGTCGAGTTCATCAACGATCGGAACGCACCGCCGGCGCAGGGCACGAATCAAGGGATGATTGTTGCTGATGCCAGGACTCACGACCGCCCAGTCGACTCGAGCCGATTCCGGCCGTCGCGTCGACGTCATGCCTGCCTTCATAAGAAGCGACACCGGTTTTGATTCCAGTGCTGCCGGATTCTCGTCACTCCCGATAACCTTCGCCCCGGCCTTGAGCAGGAATCGGGCGACCGACGTACCTGACCGTCCCATGCCGACCACGAGGACCTTAGCACCCCTCAAGGAGATCGAGGGATCAAGAGATCGAGGGATCAGGGGATTGACCGCCCGGCCATTCGTCATTCGGAATTCGTCATTCGGCATTCGCCTCACCGTATCTTCAGCGTCCCCAGCGCCGCCAGTCCGAAAAGCACGGCGAGAATCATGAACCGAGTCACCACCTGCGGCTCCGACCAGCCAGCGAGTTCAAAGTGGTGGTGCAGCGGGGCCATTCGAAACAGCCTCTTGCCTCCGGTCGCGTGGAACCAGACAATCTGCAGCAGGGTCGAGCCGGTTTCCATCACCAGCACGCCGCCGACTATCGGCAGTAGTATCTCGTGCTTGCACAGTATCGCCGCAAGGCCCAGGATGCCACCCAGCGGCAGGGACCCGGTGTCCCCCATGAAAACCTGTGCCGGCCAGGCATTAAACCAAAGGAAGCCGAGGCATGCCCCGACCATGGCCAGGCAGAAGATAGTCATCTCGCCGCCGGTCGGTACAAACATAATGTTGAGATACTGGGCGAGCTTGTAGTGCCCGGAAACATAGCTGAGAACGGCGTAGCTGCCGAGCGCGATGGTGACGAGCCCGGCCGCCAGGCCGTCTAGGCCATCCGCAAGATTGACGGCATTTGACGCCGACACGATGACCAGCATCACGAACGGGATGTAGAACCAGCCGAACTGCACGATGACGTTCTTGAATAGCAGTACGTTCGTCGTCGAACGGTTCGCCGGGTCCACCGGGATGAAGTAGAGCACGGCCCCGACGAAGAACGCGAGCGCGAACTGGCCCAGCAGCTTGACCGTCTTGCTCAGCCCGCGCGGCTTCCCAAGCCTGACCTTCACGTAGTCGTCCGCGAATCCAAGCAGACCAAGCCAGGTGGCGACCAGCAACCCCAACTGTATCTGGCGGTTCCTCAGGTCGGCGAAGAGCAGTACCGCGATAATCCCCGCCGCCAGTACGAGAACGCCGCCCATTGTCGGCGTGCCGGCCTTTCCCTTGTGGCTCTCCGGCACCTCGTCGCGGACGTTCTGGCCGATGTTCAGTCGTCGCACGAGCCGGATGAGTGACGGCCCGAGCAGGAGCACGAGCACGATGGCGAGCCCGCCTGCCGCTGCCGCCCGGAAGGTGATGTACCTCACGACGTTGAGCGGCCCGAACGACCCGCGCAGGGACATCAGCAGCGCGTAGAGCACCTAGGCCATCCCCTTGAGCAGTTCGCGAACCGCCTCGCGGTCGTCAAAATGCCTGCGCTCGGTGCCGACAATCTGGTAATCCTCGTGTCCCTTGCCGGCGACCACGACCGCGTCGTCGGGCTTAGCTTCGGCGAGGGCGCGGCGGATTGCCTCCCTGCGGTCCGGTTCCACGGTCTTGGCGGCCGTACCCATGCCGCGCAGGGTTTCGTCGATAATCGCCTGTGGCGATTCGCCACGGGGATTGTCGGATGTGACGATGGCCACGTCGGCAAGCTGGACCGCTGCCTCACCCATCAGGGGTCGCTTGCCGCGGTCGCGGTCTCCGCCGCAGCCGAAGACGACAATGACCCGGCCGGTTGTGAACTCGCGAACCGTTGAGAGCACCCGGCGCAGGGCGTCCGGCGTGTGGGCGAAGTCCACGTAGACCTTGAAGGACTGGCCGAGGTCCACCGGCTCGAGGCGGCCGGGAACCGCAGCAAGGGCCTCTGCTCCCGCGGCCATCAACTCCGGAGTCCAGCCAAGCGCCTTGCCGGTGCCGATTGCCGCGAGCAGATTGGCGAGGTTGTGCCGGCCGATTAGCTTGAGCCGCACCGGCCAGGTGCGGGCGTCAACACCTATCTCGCAGTCGAGGCCATCCGGCCGCACGCCGGTGACCTTACCCCAGATCGCAGGCGCGGGCTCGAGGTCGGGCCTCGTACCGTAGGCGACGACGCGGGCTTTGGTCTGGTGCGGGATATCCCGTCCCATGGCATCGTCGAAATTCGTGACCGCCGCCGCGCTCGGAATCAGCGCGGTGAAGAGCCTCATCTTGGCTTCCCGGTACGCGTCGAGGGTGCGATGGAAATCAAGGTGGTCCTGGGTCAGGTTGGTGAACGTCCCGACCTTGAAGTCAAGGTCGAAGACACGGTCGAGCGCGAGCGAGTGCGACGACACCTCGGCGATGCAGAGCGGAACCTGCTTCTCCACGAGCCGCGCGAGGAGCTGCACGAAGTCGAGGCTTTCCGGTGTTGTCTGTCCGGCCTTGACCGTGTCGGTGCCGTCATAGTACTCGATCGTCCCGACGAATCCGGGCTCGATGCCGGCCTGCCTCGCCATGGACCGCACGAGGAAGGCCGTCGTCGTCTTGCCGTTGGTCCCGGTGATCCCGACCAGGCTCAGTTTGCGGGCCGGGAAATCGTAGAAACGGTTCGCGACCTGCGCCAGGAAGCGGCGCGGGCTCTTGGTCTGGACCACGGTCACCCAGTTCTTGCGCACGCTATTGACGTCGGTCGTCGCCACCGCGACCGCGCCGCGGTTGACGGCCTCGTCGATGTACTGCTGCCCCGAGACCTTGAACCCTTCGATTGCCACGAAGAGGTACCCGGGCTTGACCGCGGCCGAGTGGTAGGCAATGCCCTTTATCTCCAGCGCCGAGTTGCCCTG
>Ga0315277_10011577_pt1 | contig 11100 bp, 16 predicted proteins | sample YL17G05_15_MG_FD_203695 | JGI IMG/M metagenome (GOLD analysis project Ga0315277, IMG submission 203695) | Sediment microbial communities from Yellowstone Lake, YNP, Wyoming, USA - YL17G05_15 | ecosystem: Environmental > Aquatic > Freshwater > Lake > Sediment | place: USA: Wyoming | collected... | reverse complement strand
AATCCCCAATCCCCAATCCGCAATCCCCAATCCGCAATCCTCAATCCGCAATCCGCAATCCGCAATCCGCAATCCCCAATCCGCAATTCCCAATCCGCAATCCGCAATCCGCAATCCGCAATCCGCAATCCGCAATCCGCAATCCGCAATCCCCAATCCGCAATCCGCAATCCGCAATCCCCAATCCGCAATTCCCAATCCCCAATCCGCAATCCCCAATCCGCAGTCCGCAATCCGCAATCCCCAATCCCCAATCCCCAATCCGAAGTCCTGGTTTTTGAACTTGCCCCTACCCGGTGTCCCGTGTAACATTCCTGTAGGCAAATGCATGCCTGCATGTTTTCTGAAGGAGTTGCTATGATGAATCGCAAAATGGGTTTCTTGTGTGGGGTTTCTCTCCTAGCCGTTTCCCTTTTCTGGCTCGGTTCTCAATCCCTTCCGGTGGTGTTGAGCGCGCCAGCCAACGCCGCGCCCGCCCAACCTGGCGTGGCGCCTGCCCCGCCCGCGCAGCCCGCCGTGAGACCCGCACAGCCGGCACCGACTCCCACTCCCGCCCCGCCCGCGCAGCCGGCACCACGGGCCGTCCAACCCGGCATGATATCCCCCCCTCGGCCGGCGGGTGCGACGCCCGTGGCAGGACCGGGGCGGACAACGTCCCCACGCCCCCAGCCCGCCCCCGTACCGGGCCTCACGGCTCCCGCGCGGCGGGCTGACACCGAGGCGCCCAAGCCTGACCCGAAAGCATTCCCCAAGATCGCCGAGGAGAATCCGGGCAGTTTCGCCGTGGACCGCGAGTACCTCAGGCGTTTCGCGTATGCGCGCTCCACCCTTAAGATGAAGATCACTCAGCCGAACATAGTGGCAGGCTACGATCCGATCAAGACTCTGGACGATCTCTATAAGCGGCGGCTGGAGTATGGCGTTGCGATCCCGCGGGCGGAATCGGTCTATAATCCATCCGGGCCTTCTCCGCGGCCGACGCCCATTTTCACACTCCCGGGCCAGTGAGTATTGGGGATTGCGGATTGCGGAGTGGGGATTGCGGAGTGCGGAGTGGGAAGTGAGGCTAGATATGATACAGAACGCTATCGCGACTCTCGTGGGGGGTGAGGAACTCACCGGCGCACAAGCGCGCGAGGTCGCCCAGGAAATCCTCGACGGTCAGGCGACTCCCTGCCAGATAGCGTCCTTCATCACGGCCCTGCGCATCCGAAAGGAGCGGGTCGAGCACATTGTGGCCTTCGCCGAAGCGCTGCGGGAGAAGGCCGGCCGCATGCGAGTGCCCGAAGGCGTTATCCTGGACACCTGCGGGACGGGTGGCGACGCGCGCGGGACCTTCAACGTTTCCACCGCCGCCGCCGTCATAGCGGCCGGCGCGGGCGTGCGCGTGGCCAAGCACGGCAACCGGGCGGTTTCCAGCGCATGCGGCAGCGCGGACGTCCTGGCTCAGTTGGGCGTCAAGATAGACGCGGACCGCGCGGTGACGGAGCGATGCCTCGGCGAAATCGGCCTTTGCTTCCTTTTCGCCCCGGCGTGCCACGGCGCCATGAAACACGCCGCGGCGGCGCGCCGCGAGGTCGGAATACGCTCCATCTTCAACATGGTCGGGCCGCTCGTGAACCCCGCCGGCGCGTCTCATCAACTGCTGGGCGTGTATGCCCCGGAGCTGACTCAAACCTACGCCGAAGTTCTCCGGCGGCTAGGCTCCCAGCGCGCCCTCCTCGTCCACGGAGCCGACGGCATGGATGAGATCACCATCACCGGCCCCACCCAAGTCACCGAGCTGCGGGACGGCGGGATCAAGACGTGGACCGTCGCGCCTTCGGACTTCGGACTGAAGCCGGCGGCCCTGGGGGAGATCGTGGCCGGGTCCGTCGAGAAAGCGACCCAGCGGATGCGCGAGGTCCTCGGCGGGCAAGAAGGTCCCTGCCTGGACGTGGCGCTGATGAACGCGGGCGCCGCGCTCTACGTGGCCGGACGAGCCTCGTCGCTGCCGGACGGTTACGCCCTCGCCGCCGAGACCGTGGCCTCAGGCAAGGCAAAAGAGAAGTTGCAGGCGCTGGTGGACCTGACAAACGCTTCGTGAGGGGTTGGAAGTCTATGAGAGCTAAAAAACTCGACGCGAAACTCGATGCGGGAGAGGACATCTCCAAGTATCTGGATCTTTCCAAAGCCAGACGGCCGGAGCAGGAGCAGAAGCGTGTGAACGTGGATTTCCCCGTCTGGATGATTCATTCCTTGGACAAGGAAGCGAAACGGCTTGGTGTGCCACGCCAGGCGATCATCAAGGTCTGGGTTTCGGAGCGCCTGGAAAAGGCCAAGACATAGTTAAAACCGAGGAGGGGCTTGAACTGTCGACAGATTGTCGACAGTTGAAAAAGAAAGCGTCGGCATTTGGCGAGCCTCTGTCCTGATGATCCAGCGCCGTGTCATATGGGCAGGAGCCCAGTTTTTCCCATCTTATGCGGACATTTTGATCATTGACAGGGATCAGCAATGAAAAGAGCTGTATGCATAATCGCCACACTCGTCGTTCTAGTGGCATCGGTCTCTGCCACAGACCGTTTCTATGCGGACTGCAAGGGGCAGAGCCCAAACGCGAAGTATGAAGCTGAAGCGAAGTCTCCCGCTAACCAAAACGAGGGGTGGAAAACACCCTTCCAGAAGGACTTCACTATCAGGTTTCGCGACACCAAGAGCAGCCAAACGTTGTGGACATGGAAACAGGGAGAAAAAGACGCGAGCCCAATTGAGCTCATCCCAACGGATGATGGATATCTCGTCATGTCTGACGCATGGGACGACTATTACGTGTTTGACGCCAACGGCGTCAAGACCAAAACGCTCGATGTTCTCCGGTCACTTCCAGAAAGCGAAATGGAGAAGTTCACCGACACGACCACCGCCGGAATACACTGGCGACAATACTCGCAGCAGGGATTCCTGACAGACCGGAAGAAGTACTTCTACATCAGGCTATATTGGGGAAGAACTTTCATCCTAGATGTTCACGACGCGAAGCTCGAAACAGATGCGGAAGTCGCCAAACGTGTCGAGCAGCAAGTCCTGCGGCAGACAAAGGACCTAATAGAGACGTTTAATGGTGAATACTACTCCAACTGTCGTTTTTGCCAGGGACGGCATCTCCGTCCCGATCTCACGGAGGGGGTATTTGTCATCAAGAAGCATGGTCTTCCGGAGGGAAAGAAGATTCTCAAAGAGGTCCTGAAGAGAACTGACGACAACCGGAACAACGATCTGAAGAGATACCTCGATCGAGTAAAGACCAAGAGGAATCCTTGAAAAACCGGATGCGCGCGACGACCTATGGCCGCGCGTGCATCCGCATCGTTGGGCCAAGCGGCCGGAGATAGGGCATATGAACACAGTGAGCCTCGCCTAAAGGAGATGGCAACGTCCTTGCCGCCGAGACCGTGGCTGCGGGCAAGGCGGCGGAGAAGTTGCAGGCGCTGGTGGACCTGAGCAACGCTTCGTGAGGGGCCGGAGGAAGACAATGAACGAGGAAGAACAAGTTCACGATGCGCGGTGCGCGGTCGGGCGCTTATGCGACCAGCTTCTTGCAGCCGTCCCCACTGATGGCGAAACTCTGGACAAGAATTCTGTACCGACGCTACGCGGTATTTATCTCTGGAGATTCAAAGAAGACAAGAGTCCTGCATACGTGGGTGTTGCTCTGGGTAAAGAGGGGCTTCGGCAGAGGCTCATCGGGCAGCATCTTCGACCGAGTTACCTCAAGAGTGTTTTTCGCAGGAAGATCGTGAAGAAGTATGGCGTGGACCCCGGTGAGGAGTCAGTCATGTACATACGGTCAAACTTCACGCTCGCATTCATAGTGTGTCCGAATGAGGACTCGGCCACTATTGCCGCGATTGCCGCGGCTGAAGCCATGATGATTGTGGCATTGCGACCAAGGTTCAACAAGGTGAGGGGGGCGGAACGCGGAGACGCTGACGCCGGTGATGGTCCACGTTACGAGCCGTCGGCGGATCAACTTCCGCGTGAAATCAGGAAGGTTCACACATGAATAGAGAACACATGACATATTTCGAGAAGGACGACGTGCTGCATTTCGCCATTTCGGACGAACCCGAGGCGGGCAGCGTCGAGGTCAGCCCCAACATCACGGCCGAACTCAACGCCAAAGGCGAGTTGATCGGGATCGAAATCCTCAATGCCAGCGGATTCGTCCGAGACTCTGTGCTGGAGTCGGCGCAGGCGAAAATCCTGAAACTGACCGAGGCCAAGACGCCCTAGCCCGGCCTTCCCTTCAACAGGCACGATAAATATCCAGGAAGATCATGGGATTCACAATTCTCAGCGCCATTCTCTGGGCCGGAACAATCGCCTCGGGTCGCAACATTCGTGAATTGCGGAGACTGAATCGCGTTTACGGGAAAACGAACTGGCGAAAGCGAAAGGGAGTTGCTAAGATCAGATTGGCGGATGGGACGGTAAAGATTGCGGAGCTCCACTGGTATGAAGGGCACGGCAAGGGAAGAAAAGAAGTAAAAATCAAGAAATACCTGGAGTAAGACAATGAAACACAAATTCCTCCTTTGCGTCGGCAACAAGGGTTATGGAGCCTCCCTGGAGGTGCGGAAGCTGTATGAACAGATTCCCGACAAAGAGGCCGAGCGTCATGACCAGGTGAGAATTGTTGACGAGTCCGGAGAGGATTATCTTTATCCTTCCGGATTCTTCGCTCCCGTTAGGCTCCCCATGCAAACAAGAAGCAGCTTAACCGCTCATTCCAGCGGGCGTGGCTTATAGCCATGAGAAGCAAACACGAGATCATTATATTCTGGAGCGATGAGGACGGCGCCTACCTGGCCGAAGTTCCCGAGCCGCCAGGCTGCATGGCGGGCGGGAAGACCTACCAGGAAGCGCTTTCCAACTCCGAGAGGATCATTCAGGAGTGGATCGAGACCGCAACTCAACTAGGCCGGCCGATTCCTCAGCCCAAAGGCCGTCTCGTTTACGCGTGAACGGCTTCATCGTTTGAGGCTTTCCGTCCCTCACCCCACCTGGAGGCCAACACCATGCGCATCCACCTCACCAGACTCCAGGAAGGCCCGTTCGAGTACGACGTGAACTTTTCTCCCGCCTACCTGATGGAAGGCGCGGTAAGCCCGGAAAGCGCGGAGGGCGGGGTAGGCCCGGAAAGCGCGGAGCAAGCGCAAGGCGATCTTCGCTTCGAGGCCGGCGCCGGCGCCGTGACCTTCCGCCTGATCGGGCAGGAAGTAGTGGCCACGGGAGAGCTTCACACGACGGTGCACGGCGCTTGCGGCCGTTGCCTGGCCCCCGCGTCGGCTTCGCTGACGGTTCCGGTGCATTTGTTCTACTGGCCGCGCGATCCGGAGCGCGAGGCGTCCAAAATCGCGGACATCATAGATCCCGCCGAGCCGGACTTCGGTCTCTACGACGGCGACTCGCTGGACCCCGATGAGGACCTGCGCGAGGTGCTGCTGGTGGAGGCGCCGGACGTTCTGCTGTGCCGCGAGGACTGCCACGGTTTGTGCCCGCGGTGCGGCGCGAACCTGAACGAAGGCCCCTGCCCCTGCCCCGCCGAGGAGTCCGCGGACACGCCGGAGACCACGCCGCCCGACTGGAAGAAGCAGCTGCGCAACCTCAGATTGCCGCCGAAGGCCTGAACTACGCCTAAGACTGTTCTTCCGCGTCTTTCCGGGCTCCAATAAACCCGGGGATTCCATAGTACGGCGTGAGAGTTGGGTTCGTCTTTCCATCCTTCAGCGCGGAGGAAGCCAATGCCCAGGTGACGGACAGTGGCGCATGATGACGCTTGCGGCCGGCGAATTCATCCGTCGCTTCCTCCAACACGTCTTACCCTCGGGTGCCGACACAGTTCGTTACTACGGCCTCTGGGTGCCTGCCGATCGCCAACAGCTGCACCGGGCGCAGATGGCTCTCGGCGGCGCGGCGGCCACGCCGGTCACCATAAGCGTTGGAGCATCAGGAATGCAGATCAGGAAAGCACAGCATGGTGATCTGGACGCTTGGATCAGGCTCCGCCATGCCCTCTGGCCGGACCATGACAGCGACGGCCTCGCGGCCGAAACCGGGGCTATGCTCGAATCGCATGACGAAGTATGCTTCCTCGTCACTGACGAATCCTCCCAGCTCGTCGGCTTCATCTCTTCTCAGTCCTCAGCACTCAGTTCTCAGTTCTCAATCCCCAATCCCCGATCCGCAATCCGCAATACTCTGCTTCCAGTCTCAAGTCTCAAGTCTCAGGCCTCAAGCCTCAAGCCTCCAGTCTCCCGCCCTACTTCACCTCGGTCTCGATCCAGTCGAGATAGTCCCGCCCGGCGTGGGTGATTGGCCACGCCACGATCTGGGGAACCGAGTAGGGGTGCAGAGACCGGATGGCCGACTCGACCTCGGCGTAGCGGGACTCCTTGGTCTTGAGGCGGCAGCGCCACTCCTCGGCCGTTTCGATGGCGCCCTGCCACCAGTAGACACTCGCGATGGGACCGGAGACCTGGGCGCAGGCCGCGAGACGCCGCTCGACCAGCGCCCGGGCGATCTTCTCCGCGTCTTCCTTAGTCGCCGTCGTGGTTTCAATCACAACATACTTTGTCATTGTATCTTCCTGTCGCCTTGTCCTGATTCACGCTATCCGGCACATCAGTATCGCGATTGTGCACAAAAGAGCAAATGCCAGAAAAACAATGTGGAATCCAAGATTGACCTTGCGCCATTTGACATTCAAACCTTGGCGAAGATTCCAGATAATTCCCCAAGAAATCATGATAATACCTGCAACGGGCATGATGAGGTCCACCGGATGATACAGCAGCAATGCGCCCAGAATAGATATGAAAAACCCCGTGCAGCATAGAACGGAAGGACCTGTTGTGCCCCAGAACTCTCTTCGCTCCTGTTCTATGAGTTGACTGTCCATTGCACGTGTTCTCATGGGGGTATCCTTCACCGCGTGCAAGCAGAATTCCTCATCGGTGTCTTTCAGATGCTCCACCCGCAGCCCCGCCGCCTCCACCATCCCGCGCATTTCCTCGCCGGCCGGCAGCAGATGGTTCGACACAATGCTCTGGCTGTCCCGATGGAAACGGTTCAGCCTCTCCCGGCCCGACAGGTGGCTGATGCAAAGCGATCCGCCGGGCCTCAGCACCCGCGCCATTTCCCGCAGGGCTTCCCGCTTGCGCGCAAAATGCGGAAAAGCGCAGAAGCAAATCACCTGGTCGAAGAAGGCGTCTTCCGAAGGAATCTCATAGACGGAGCCTTTCCGCACGGTCGTGTTGGGGAGCGTGGCCCGCTGGGAGGCGCGGCGCAGCATCTCCTCCGACATATCCAGCGCCATGACGAGCCCGCCAGGCCCCACCGCCTCGGCCAGAATGCGCGTGAGCCTCCCCGAACCGCAACCCGGTTCCAGGATTCGCATACCCGGCTTAACGTTCCACCTGGCCAGCAAACGCGTTATCCTGCTGCGCTCCTCCGGCGTGAAATCCGCCATGAGTCCCTGGCGGGCGCAGGAATCGAAAAACGCGGCGATACCGTTTTGTTCCTGCAAACTATCCATAAGCGCAACTCCTCGTGAGAGCTCGATCCTTCACCTGTTGCACCCCTTCGGGGTGCGCATCATTGGATGGGCAACCTTTCCGGGGGTTCCCTTCGGTCACCCCCGGCTATTCATATTGGGCCGCTTCACGGCCCGTTTTTCGCCGTATCAGCGATTTCTTCCGCGCTCTATTCATATTGGGCCGCTTCACGGCCCGTTTTTCGCCGTATCAGCGATTTCTTCCGCGCTCTTATCTCGCCATGAAGGATCGAGGAGTGGGCGCTGAGCGCGGAGGACTGAACGCTTATCATGACGACCTCATCATTCGTGATCCGGAATCCGCACTCCCAAATCCGCAATTGCAGAATCCGCAATCCGAAATCCCCAATCCGCAATACTCAGCACTCAGTCCTTTCTTCTCAGTCCTCAGCACTCAGCACTCAGTCCTTTCTTCTCAGTCCTCAGCACTCAGCACTCAGTCCTTTCTTCTCAGTCCTCAGCACTCTCTTCTTGCCCCAAACCGCCGCGCCCCACAGAACCGCGCACGAGAACAGCACGATGCAGGCGCCGGCGGGCAGGTCGAGCGCATAAGCCAGCAGAAAACCGCCCAGCGCGCTCGCCGCTCCGAACAGGCCGCTCCACGCAAGCGTGGCGCGGTAGCTGCGGGCGACCCGGAGCGCCGCCAGGGCGGGATTAGTTAACAGGCTGAAAAGCAGGAGACCTCCCGCGATCTCGAGGTTGATCGTGATGACTCCCGCGATCAGGATCAGGAGAGCGGCAAGGATCCATCCCTGGGGCACAAGGACGGCGGCCATCTCCCGGCTGAAGAGCAGGACTTTCAGTTCCTTGTGAAAGACGTAGAGGAAAACCCCAAGAAAGACACCCACCGCGGCCATGACCGCCGTTTGTCCCGGCGTCACGAAAAGTGGGCTGCCCCACAACAGCCCCCAAGCGGCCGATTTGGGTCCGCGGATCAGCCCGATTCCCAGGAAAGTAAGCCCGAGCATCAGCGAGAACAGAGCCCCCAGCGCCATATTCGGGTCGAGGCTCCGCCGCCTGAGAAGATAAGCCAACAAAGCCGCGCCCAGCAGCGCCCCGGCGAACCCGGCTGCGTCGGCGGGCAGGGCGACTCCAAACCTCTCGTGCAGCACCACGCCGTACACCGCTCCCGCCATTGCCGCGTGGGCCGAGCACACCGCGAGGAACGGCATCCGCAGCCCCATGACAAAAACACCCGTGAGGCCTGCCGTGCCTCCACCCAGCAGCACCGCCAGCAGGATGATCCCGAACACGCTGAAAAAAGTCATCATGCCCCGTCCCTCTTCCGCCTTCCGCATTCCAGGCTGAAGGCATGAAACCGCCCATTGCGCTGCGCCACTTCCATCGGGCAACCGTACAACTCCGAAAGGATATCCGGCCGGAACACTTCCGCCGGAGCGCCCGCCGCCAGCGGTTTCCCCTGTTTGAGCAAGAGCACCCGGTTGCAGCTCGCGGGCAGGTGGTCCACGTCGTGCGTCACCACCACCAGCGTCTTTCCGCGGCGCAGATACAGATCCTCAACCAGGTGCGTGAGGCGCTCCTGCCAGTCTAGATCCAAGCCCGCCGCCGGCTCATCCAACAGGAGCAGGTCCGCTCCCTGGGCCACCAGCCGGGCCAGCTGGGTCTTTTGGCGCTCCCCGCCGGAGAGCTCCCGGTAAAGCCGTTTGCGCAGCGCCGCCAGCCCCAGCGACTCCAGGGCTTCCCGCACGGCCTCGTGGTCCGCGGCCCCGTAGCGGCGCCCCAGCCCGCACACCCCGGCCCGGCCGAAGTACACCACGTCCTCGACCGTGAAAGGCAAGTCGGGAAGAAACTCATGGTGCTGAAAGAGAAAACCGACGGAGCGCCGCAACAGCGCCCGCGTGTAGTCTGCGCCGTTTTCGACCGCCCTCTCCAGGAAAACCACGCGCCCCCGCGCCGCCGCCTGCAACCCCGCCAGGACCCGCAGAAGCGTCGTCTTGCCCGAGCCGTTGGGTCCCACGATGCCCCAGAAATCGCCCGTCTCGACGGTGAGGGAGAGAGGGCCCAGGACGGTCTTCCCGCCGAGCTGAACCAAGGCGTTTTCCAGTCGCGCTATCGGCATCCCATTCCGCCTGTTTGTTTTCTTCTCTCGCACCACAGAGACACAGAGGCACAGAGAAAACACAGAAGGATAAAATAGGAAGGATGAATAAGAAAAAGACCCATTACTCGTACCGCCTTTTCCTGGGATGGCTTTTGATCACACACCCGAATTCATCCTTCATCCTCTGTGTCTCTGTGTCTCTGTGGTGAGTTCTGTTCTTTACTTTTCGTTCGTTGCTTCGTCTGGTTGGGTTTTCCCAAGAACTTGTTCCAGGCGCTTCAGGTTCGCCTCCATCAGCCCCTCATACCCCGTCCCGTATCCCTCGGTATCCGGGAAGTTGCTCAAAACCACTACGGGGACTCCTTTGCGCTTGGCGAGCGACTCCGCCGCCTGCACGCCCTCCTGCAAGTTGGCGATGACCGCGGCGGCCTTTTGCCCCAGCAACTCCTCGAACTCGCGGGGACTGACTTCCTCCGGGCGCTGGATAACGCCCACCACGTCCAGCCCGAGGTATTCGCAGAACTCCTTCTGGTTGAACGAGGCGATCACCGGCACGCCCTTCCAGCGCGCGGCACGCTCACGGACCTTGAGCCCCAGCGCCTGGGCGCGTTCCTGGATCTTGGCCAGAGACCCCTGGATCTTGTCCCGCTGTCCCGGGAACTTCTCACAGAGAATCTCCGCGACCCGGCGAGCCAGCGCGGCATAGTTGCCGGGAACCAGAAGGCTGGCGGGCGTGGGAATGGAAACCACGGCGATTCCTTTCGCGCCGATCTGTTCCATCTTCTGCTCCAGCACGCCCTGATAATCGTGCCGGATGACGGCACGGGCCGACCGAAGCGCCGGGAGCGACCGCGGGCTGAGGTCGAACTGCCCCGGACACGATCCCGGCGGCAGCAAGAGAACCACCTCCGGCTCCTTGAGACCGCCCAGCACGTCGCGCGCGGCTTCCTGGAGCATCGTGGTGGTCACGACAATCGAATCCGGCCTCTTCGAGCACCCGCCCGCGAAAGCCACGAAACCCAAAAGCAGTGCGGCGGGGATGACAGGGATATGCTTGCTCACGGACTGTTTCCTTTATCAGGCTTGAGACTTGAGAATTCTCATCCACCGCCTCAAGTCTCAAGCCTCAAGTCTCAAGCCTCAAGCCTCAAGTCTCAAGCCTCAAGTCTCAAGTCTCAAGCCTCCCTCCTCACTGCACCATGGTGTTCATTTGGCTCTCGCCATAGCGCTGGCAGCGCACAATGTCGCCATCGCTCGCGGTGCCGTTGGTGGGATCGTAAACAATGTTGTTCTTGATGTCAATGCCCCGGTCGCGGTCGGGACCGGCGCCCACCATCCGCCATTGGCCCCAGGCCGGCAGCAGCTGGCCCATCCACGGCGCGGGGAAAGGCTGGGGAAAATTCCCCACGTGCTGGCGCAGGTTCAGGTACTCGTATTGCCT
>Ga0315277_10011576_pt1 | contig 11100 bp, 7 predicted proteins | sample YL17G05_15_MG_FD_203695 | JGI IMG/M metagenome (GOLD analysis project Ga0315277, IMG submission 203695) | Sediment microbial communities from Yellowstone Lake, YNP, Wyoming, USA - YL17G05_15 | ecosystem: Environmental > Aquatic > Freshwater > Lake > Sediment | place: USA: Wyoming | collected... | reverse complement strand
CAGGGGGCAACCTTATTGGATATAGGCCGCATCAGGCATGCCGGCCGCGGCGAGACAATAATCGGCAGGATTGACGGCAAGATACCGGTGGAGCTGCGCCAGATAAGGGAAATATTCAACAAGGTCGGGCTGGAGACCCGCATCTCCCGGGACATAAAGGGGCTATTGTGGTCAAAATTAATTATTAACTGCGGCATAAACGCCTTGACTGCGCTGACCCGCCTGAATAACGGCCGGCTGATTGAATTTGACGGCAGCAGCCGGGTGTTAAGAGACGCGGTTACCGAGGCGGTAAAGGTAGCAAAAAGAAAGAAGATAAAATTAATTTACGACGACCCTTTGGCAAAGGTGGAGGCGGTCTGCGAAGCTACGGCAGCCAATGTCTCCTCGATGCTCCAGGACGTGTTAAGGAAAAAACGCACGGAGATAGATTCTATTAACGGGGTTATCGTCAGGCAGGCAAAGAGCCTGGGGATAAACGTGCCGGTAAATTCCGTATTAGTGGACCTGGTTAAGACCATTGAAGCCAGCTACCAGCTTGCTAATTTATAGGTCGTCTTATTTGATTTTATGGTTTCGGCTCGCGCTGAAAATTTTTGCCGTGCACTGCGGCTTACGGCTCTCTCTCGGATTCGCTCTCGCGCTAATAATTCCTCCGTTCGCCGTAATTCCTTGTGCACTTTTGCCAAAAATTTTCTAATGCGCTTCGCACAAAACCATAAAATCAATTTACGATGAAAAAGTTGATTGCGTTATTATTTCTTTTAATCGGGCTCACCGCGGCTTTCTTGTTTTTTAGGCCTGCGGTCTGCCCGCTATTGCGCCCCCAGCCGGCGTTGAGGCAAGACAGGCAGCCTGTGCGTAAAGAATTGCCTGCTGTCAGCAGGCCAGTAGACTTAAGCGCCTACCGGGATAATTTCCTTAACCTGCTCAAACTAAGAAAGGACAGCGCTGCCCTGAAAGAAATCGAAAGGGCATTATTCCTGGATCCCGACGATGCTACTGCCCTCTGGGCAAAGGCGGAAGTTTTGCGCAGAGGCTACCGGTTCGCGGAATCGGAAAAATTATTAAACCTGGTTTTATCCAAATACCCCGGCCATACATCCTGCCTGATCAGCCTGTCTTATATCCGGTATCATGACAGCCGTTTTGAGGAAGCCCTCTCGTTATTAAAGCAGGTATTGAACCAGCCGGATTTAAGCCGGGAAAACAAGGGCCTGTCCTATATGCTCATCGGCAGTATTAACGCGAAAAAGGCTTCTTTAGGCGGATTCTTCTCCAAGATTGCTTACGGCACCAGGATCAGAGGTTATTTCGAAAAGGCAAAGCGCTTAGCGCCTGATTTATCCGAGGCCTATTTAGGCCTGGGTACATTTTATCTGCTTGCGCCGCGGATTGTCGGAGGCGATATTGATAAAGCAATAGGGGAATTGGAAACCGCGGTCAAACTGACCCCGGAGTTTGCCACCGTAAACGCGCGCTTAGCGCAGGCCTATAAGAAAAAAGGGGGTTCGGGGAAGTATAATTTTTATTTTCAACGGGCAAAAGAACTCGATCCCGATAATGAAGTTTTAAGAGAGCTTGAGGCATCAAAATAGATCTATGAAAAATCAATTAGTCGCGCAAATATTCCGCGATATTTCCAAAATCCTTCAGATAAAAGGCGATAACGTATTCCGCGTACGCGCCTACGAAAGGGCGGCTGAGAATATAGAGAGCTTAAGCGAAAACATTGACGATGTCGTTAAGGAGGAGAGAATCAGGGATATCGCGGGAGTGGGCCGTGACCTGGCAGGTAAGGTAAGAGAGATAGTAGAAACAGGTAAGCTGGAGTTCTTTGATCGCCTGAAAAAAACCATTCCTTCCGGCCTGCTTGAGCTTTTAAATATTCCCACTGTGGGCCCCAAGACGGCAAAACTCCTCTATGAAGAGTTAAAGATAAAGAATATCGCCGGCCTTGAGAAGGCGATAGAAAAAGGCAAACTACTGGGGTTATTCGGCATAAAAGAGAAAACAATTGAGAATATGAGCCGCGGTATCGAGCTTTTAAAGCGGGCGCGCGAGCGCATGCCTTTGTCGGTAGCAACGCAGACCGCGGAGGAATTTATCGAAGCACTCAAGAAACTGCCTCAGGTCAAAAAGATTAGTGTCGCGGGAAGTTTGCGCCGGCAGAAAGAAACCGTGCGCGATATAGATATCCTGATGATTTCCGACCAGCCGGGGAGGGTGATGGAAGTATTCACCGGCCTTAAGCCGGTTAAAGAGGTTCTGGCCAGGGGCAAGACAAAGTCATCCGTGCGCACCAAAGACGACGTTCAGATTGACTGCCGCGTTGTGCAGGCAAAGTCCTTCGGAGCCGCGCTTTTATATTTTACCGGCTCTAAAAATTTCAACATCCATTTAAGAAAAATGGCGCAGGCAAAGGGCCTGAAGATTAACGAATACGGCATATTTTCCGCCGCAGGCGGATCCGCCTCCGGCGGAAAGCAAGACAAATACATCGCCGGCGAGACCGAAGAAGAGATTTTTAAACTGTTAGGCTTGAGCTACATTGAGCCGGAGATGAGGGAAGATAACGGAGAGGTTGAGCTGGCACTTAAAAACAAGCTGCCCGCGCTGATTGAGCTTTCCGATATAAAAGGAGACTTGCACGTTCATTCCCGGTATTCAGACGGAAGCGACTCTATCCGGGAACTCGCCGAAGCGGGAAAAAAACGCGGCTATTCCTATCTGGCAGTCACCGACCACTCGCAGAGCCTTAAGGTCGCCGGCGGCCTGTCTCTGCCTGAGTTAAAAAAGAAAAAATCGGAAATAGAGAGAGTCAACGCGGGTTTAAAAAACTTCCGTATACTATTCGGCACAGAGGCAGAAATTGATTCTCAGGGCAGGGTCGATTATAAAGACGAGGTATTAAAGCAATTCGATGTAGTGGTTGCCGCGATACATTCGGGGTTTAAACAGTCCAAAGAGCAGTTGACCCGGCGTATCGTCAGGGCCTGCGAAAATAAATACGTCAATATCATTGCCCATCTTACCGGAAGGCTCTGGGGCGCGCGCGATGCTTATGATTTGGACTTTGAGCGAATATTTAAAGTAGCGCGGGAGACTAACACTCATCTGGAGATTAATGCCTTTGGCCAGAGGCTGGACCTGAATGATATAAATTCCCGCCGCGCCGGGCAAGCCGGCGTTAAACTGGCTATTTCAACAGACGCCCACAACAGTGAGCAGTTAGAGGCAATGAGACTGGGGGTTTCTGTGGCGCGCCGCGGCTGGCTGAGCCGCGAAGACGTAATAAATACGCTGCCTTTAACGGAATTATTAAAGGCGTTGAAAAAATGAGGCACCCATCGTTTAAAAAATATATTTTTCCATTAGCTCCAGCCGTAGGCTGGTCCGCCTTCGGCGGAATTTGCTGTCTACTATCTACTGTATTATGTGGTTGTCAAGGCCATCCTTTGAACCGGGAAAGCCGTTTGATGATGGGCACAATCGTGGAGGTAGTTTCTCCCGATAAGAAAGCTGCCAGGATTGCCTTTGACGAAATAGAGAGGATTGAAGGGTTATTAAGCAAATACAAACCAGACAGTGAGGTATCCAGATTAAATAGAGCGGGACAATTAACGGTAAGTTCCCCCACTTTATACGTTTTAAAACAGGCAAAAAGATTCTGGGTTGCCACAGAGGGCGCTTTCGACATAACCGTCGGGCCCTTGATGACGGCTTGGGGTTTTAGCGATAAAAATTTCCGCTTGCCGGATAAACAAAACATAGCCCAGGCGTTAGAATCGGTAGGTTTTGATAAGGTCGTCATTGACGAACAGAACAGCCGGATTAGCTTCAGCCGGGAAGGAATGAGCGTAGATTTAGGAGCCATTGCCAAGGGTTACGCGGTAGACTGCGCGGTAGAAAAATTAAAGCAGGCAGGAATAAAGAGCTGTCTGATTAGCGCCGGAGGGGATATTTACTGTCTGGGAGATAAAGCCGGCAGGCCCTGGAATATAGCGATTGCCAATCCGCGCGGGCAGGGCTCCATAGGCAACCTGCAATTAAGAAACAGGGCGGTAGCCACATCCGGGGATTACCAGCAGTATTTTTTTAAGCAAGGTAAAAGATACTCCCATATATTCAGCCCGCAAACCGGTTATCCGGCAGATTCGGGTGTGGTTTCCGCGACGGTTATCGCTCCTGATTGCCTGACTGCCGATGCCATTGCCACCTCAATATTCGTCCTGGGAAAACAACAGGGGATAAGGTTAGCGAAAAAATTTGAAGGCGTGGAAGTGAAAATTTTCGAGGAGAAAGATGTTTCCTATAATCAATAGACAGGTTAAAATCGCTGCAGTCGGTTCCGGCCCTGCCGGCTTGACATGCGCGGCGGATCTTGCTAAAATAGGTTATATTATTACGCTTTTTGAATCTCTGCATATACTTACAGGTGAATAATGGAAAGAGAAAAAATCACGGTTCAGGATATTCTGTCAATGAAAGGCAAGCGGCGGATTACCATGCTCACCGCCTATGATTATCCTTTGGCGTCATTGATTGACCAGGCGGGGATTGACATCATCTTAGTCGGCGATTCCCTGGCAAACGTGGTCTTAGGCCTGGAATCCACGACCCAGGTGGGGATGACGGAGATGCTGCATCACGCCAAGGCAGTCACGCGGGCGGTAAAGCACAGCCTCGTAGTCGGCGATATGCCTTACGAATCCTACCAGGTTGACCCCGGACAATCGGTAAAGAACGCCTCCCGGTTTATCAAGGAGGCGAGTTGCGATGTCGTAAAGCTGGAATGGTTCGATAAATGCTTAGAGGTAACCGCGGAGATTATCAAGGCCGGCATTGCCGTAATGGGGCATATCGGCTTAACTCCCCAGACCGCGGATAAGCTCGGCGGGTTTAAGGTGCAGGGTAAGGATGCCGAGACAGCCAGGCGTTTAATCAAGCAGGCAAAGTGCCTTGAGGCCGAGGGCTGTTTTTCTATTGTCCTGGAGTGTGTTCCCGATAAAATCGCCCGGATGATTACGGAAAGTGTAAGTATCCCCACTATCGGCATCGGCGCGGGCGTCGGCTGCGACGGCCAGGTTTTAGTCACCCATGACCTGCTGGGGCTGTTTGAGAGGTTTAAGCCGAAGTTCGTAAAGCAATATATTAATTTAGCGCCCCAGATTCAAAAGGCGATAGAGGAATACAAAAAAGAAGTGCTCGCAGGCACATTCCCTACATCGGCTCACAGTTTTACCATAAAGGATGAGGAATTGGAAAAACTGTAGATAAGTTAACTTAATCGGGAGGGCTAATGTCTGAAAAATTTGGCAACGATAAAAGGCAGCTCACGCGCATTCGTTCCAAGATACCCATGAAGTATGAAAAGTTCGACCCCTTAAGCAAAGTGGTTTTATCAAAGGATACCTTGACCAAGGATATCAGCTCGGGAGGGATATTATTCGAATCCGAGGAAATATTTCCTTTAGGTTCGGAGCTGAAGGTTACGCTTTTTCTCCCCGGGCTGGATAGGGATATCACCGTCAACACCAAAATTATAAGAGTGGAGGAGACGGAATCAGGCAAACAGTTTGCCGTAGGGGCGACCTTTATTCAGATTACTGATGTCGATAAGCAGGAAATAGTAAAGCGTATAGAGCAGATGGACATCAGAAAGCTCCTGGAAGTAGTTCAAAAGAAAGATGCCTCGGATTTACACCTGACTACGGGCTATCCGCCTATCCTGCGTATCCAGGGCAAGCTGGAAGCCCTGAAGATGGAAAAGATAGATTCGGAAGATATGAAGAGGCTTTTGTTCAGCATCATGAGCGACCAGCAAATAGCTAAATTCGAAGAGACCAAAGAGCTGGATTTCGGTTTTTCACCCAGCCCGACCAGCAGATTCCGCGTGAACATCCATCAGCAAAGGGGAAGTGTCGAAGGCGCGTTCAGGTCGATTAGCGCCGGCATACCGACGCTGGCCCAATTAGGCCTGCCGCCGGTGGTAGAGGACTTAGCGCGCCAGAAAGACGGCATCGTTATCATCGCCGGGCCTACGGGCAGCGGTAAGACCACTACCCTGGCAGCGATGATTGATTTAATCAACCATGAAAGAAGAGCGGTTGTCATCTGCCTTGAGCGGCCGATCGAATACCTGCATACAAATATAAACAGCATCGTAAAGCAGAGAGAGGTCGGCATAGACACCGTTTCTTTTTCTTCGGCTTTAAAGAGCAGCCTGCGGCAGGACCCCAACGTAATCCTGGTAGGAGAGCTCGATGACCCGGAGACCATCAAGACCGCGGTTATCGCCGCGGAAGCCGGCTATCTGGTGCTTACTTCCATCCACGCGCCCAATACCTCCCAGGCGATTGACCGCTTAACCAGTATGGTTTCCATGGAGTATAAAAAACAGATACTCTCTCAGCTCTCCCGCTGCCTCAAGGGCATTGTTACGCAATTATTGCTGCCGCGGCAGGACGGGAAGGGCAGGGTAATCGCCTCGGAAATAGTTATAACCACGGACGCGGTGCGCCGCGTGCTGCGCGATGACGATATGGTCCAGATGGCGAATATCATCCAGATGGGCGGGGCATACAAGATGCAGTCGATGGCGGATTCCATCAGGAAGCTTTACGAAAGCGGTATCATCAACGGCGAGACGGCAGAAACATTCTCCCTGGAATTTAAGAGATACACTTAAGCCGGAAGGCTTAAGGGGGCGCAATCGCGCTTTTTTTTAAAGATTAAGAGGATTAACTTTTTTAGATTGCACGTTCATGGAAAATGAAAGACAAGGCGCGCCGCGGCATATTAAATACGGTCCTTATCCTGCTTGCCTTCGCTTTTGTGGCGAGGCTGGGCAAGCCTTTTGTTTTACAGGCGTATATCGAAACTACTATCGGCAACTGTAAAAATATTGCCGTATTGTGCGCCTATCCTGCGCAGGGAATAATCCGGCAGGCTGTGGAAAAACAATCCCTTGCGGGATTGGTGCGATACGATTTCCCCGATATGGAAATCAGCATGCCGAGAGAATTCACGGTGATTAAGGAGCAGATTAATAAGGTCTATTACAAGAGGAAGCCCCGTGAGCATGCCGGTAACGTTGCCTACCTTCTTTACGAGAGGCCGGATTTTTTCGTGGATTTATTCCCCCGCTTAAAAAAACAGGGTGTTGATAACGATTTTGAATTCATCAGCCGCACGATGAGCGCCTTGCCTCAGGCCATCGACGACCTGACCGATACATTTTTTGTGGTAATGAAGACCGTATTTACTCCTTACCTGGGGGAGGAAAATAATATAAAAATGATCCAATTCGCTGTCGAAGACAAAAAGGGCTTTATTGCCTATAGCCTCTGCAAGGAGGCAAATTATTTTGACTGTAACGTAATTAACGGCCGGGGCGATTTCTTTAAGGTCTATATTAAAGATAAAGCGGGGGCGCTGGACTTGAAGAAGGTGTTGGCCATCGTCTCAACCCTTAATCACCATTAAAATATGGGGGGAAGTCCTGAACTAAACGTATAACAGCGGGTCAATAGTCGATAGTCAATAGACAAAAGCAAAAAACCGTAGACCATAGACTATAGACCATAGACCCGTCAACTAACCGTCTAATATAACTTGACTTTTCGTTTGATTTGCGATAAAAATACAATCTTATGACTAATAATGTAATGGATAAAATTGTGGCACTCTGCAAGCGCCGCGGATTGATATTTCAGTCCTCGGATATTTACGGGGGTTTAAGCAATACCTGGGATTACGGGCCTTATGGCGTGGAGTTGAAGAATAATGTCAAGCGCGCCTGGTGGAAGGCTAATGTCTATGAACGGGATGATATTTTAGGCATAGACGCGGCAATCCTGATGCACCCTAAAGTATGGGAAGCCTCCGGACACGTGGATAATTTTTACGATTTAAAAAGCGATTGCAAATCCTGCAAGAAACGCTTTAAAGCCGCGGATTTGAAAGATAGGGCTAAATGCCCGGAGTGCGGCGGGGAACTGACCGCAGCCCGGCCGTTCAACCTGATGTTCAAGACCCACCAGGGCCCGGTTGAAGACAGCGCGAACCTGATTTACCTGCGGCCGGAAACAGCGCAGGGGATGTTCGTCAACTTCCTTAATATCCTTGACTCCCGGCATCCTAAGCTGCCCTTTGGTTTAGCCCAGATCGGCAAGGCCTTCCGCAACGAAATCACACCGGGCAACTTAACCTTCCGCACGCGGGAATTCGAACAGATGGAGATAGAATATTTTGTCCGTCCGGAAGAAGCAGACAAGAAATTAGAAGAATGGATTGAGGCGCGGTTTGACTGGTATATCAATTTAGGCATCAAAAAAGAGAACTTAAGAAAACGGCCGCACGCCAAAGATGAACTGGCCCATTACGCCAAGGCCTGCACGGACATCGAATATAATTTTCCCTTCGGCTGGTCGGAACTGGAGGGGATTGCCAACCGGACTGATTTTGATTTAAAACAGCACGCCCAAGCCAGCGGCAAGGAATTAAAATATTTTGACGAGGCGGCAAAAGAAAGGTTCTATCCCTATATCATTGAGCCTTCGGGAGGAGTGGACAGGTCGGTGTTGGCATTCCTGGTAGATTCCTACCGCGAGGAAAAAGTCAAAGACGAACTGCGGGTGGTCCTTGGTTTAAGCCAGGAGCTGGCGCCGGTCAAAATAGCGGTGTTTCCGCTTTTAAGGAACCGTCCGGAGATTGTGGAATTAGCCCACAGGATAGCGGCGGATTTGAAGAAGCGTTTTGTCGCGGTCTATGACGATACCGCCGCAATCGGCAAGCTCTACCGCCGCCAGGACGAAGTCGGCACTCCTTATTGCCTGACCGTAGACGTGCAATCCCTGGAAGACAGGCAGGTAACGGTAAGAGACAGGGATACGATGAAGCAGGACAGGGTAAGTATTGACGGGCTGCAGGAATTTCTAGGTCATAAGTTCGATAATTAACGTGCCACGGGTCAATAGAAACGTAATATATCTGGGTCAATAGTCTATAGTCAATAGTCAAAAGCTTTTATAGGCTATCGGCCATAGACCATCGACCCTAAGGCTTAACTGTTACAGCAGAAAGAGAGGGTTTTAAAAGCAATGGCGGCAAAATACGTTTACTTCTTTGGCGGCGGCAAGGCAGACGGAAACGAAAGCATGAAAAATCTCTTGGGCGGCAAAGGAGCCAACTTGGCAGAGATGGCCGGGCATAAAGACCTGCGCCTTCCGGTTCCGCCGGGTTTTACGATTACCACCGAAGTCTGTATTTATTATTATAAAAATAGGAAGGCCTTTCCTAAGGGCCTGAAGGAAGAAGCCCATAAGGCGCTGACTAAGGTAGAAAAGCTGATGGCCAGGAAGTTCGGAGATCCGGAAAATCCGCTTTTAGTTTCCGTGCGCTCAGGCGCGCGCAGGTCAATGCCCGGGATGATGGAGACCGTGCTTAACGTGGGCCTGACCGAAGAGACCATCCCCGGCCTGATAAAGCAAAGCAACGGCAACAGCCGTTTTGTATACGACGCCTACCGGCGCCTGATTACGATGTATTCCGACGTGGTAATGGAAAAGGCGGCGGGCATCGAGCCCAAGGATTCCGAGTCCGGCATCCGCAAACAGCTGGAAAAGATTATGGACCGGATAAAGAAAGAAAAGGGCTGCAAGAACGATACCGACCTTACCAGCGAAGACCTTAAGAACCTTACCCGGATGTATAAGGCCAAGATAAAAGAGGTCTTGGGCAAGGAATTTCCCGAAGACCATAACGAGCAGTTGTGGGGCGGTATCAGCGCGGTATTCTCCTCCTGGAACGGCAAGCGCGCAGTCAGTTACCGGCGCATCGAAGGTATTCCCGATGAGTGGGGCACCGCGGTTAACGTCCAGACCATGGTCTTCGGCAATATGGGCGAAAGTTCCGCTACCGGGGTTGCCTTTACGCGTAATCCGGGAAACGGGGAAAATAAATTCTACGGCGAATACCTGATTAATGCCCAGGGCGAAGATGTGGTGGCAGGCATACGCACACCCGCGCCGATAAACGAATACTCTACCTCGGAGCATAATCAGGATTTATTGACCCTGGAAAAGGCAATGCCTAAGATATACAAAGAACTGTTTGGTTATCAGAAGAGGCTGGAGAAGCATTATCACGACATGCAGGATATTGAATTTACTATCGAAAAAGGCAGATTGTTTATGCTCCAGTGCCGGGTGGGCAAGCGCAATGGCCCGGCCGCGCTGCGCATGGCAATGGATATGCTCAAAGAAAAATTAATCAATAAAGAAGCCGCGATAATGCGCGTAACCCCCAGCCAGTTGGATGAATTGTTGCATCCGATAATTGACCCTAAGGCAGAGCTCAACCACAGGCCTCTGGCTAAAGGTTTACCCGCGGGCCCGGGCGGAGCCAGCGGCCAGATAGTGTTTTCTGCTAATGATGCGGTAGAGTGGGCAAAGCAGGGTAAAAAGGTAATCCTGGTGCGCGAAGAGACTAATCCCGAAGACGTGGAAGGTATGCGCGTCTCCCAGGCGATTTTAACTGCCCGGGGCGGGATGACCTCGCACGCGGCATTGGTTGCCCGCGGCTGGGGCAAGTGCTGCATTGTCGGCTGCACCAGCCTGCATGTAGATTTCGCGGTCAAGGAGTTATCAGCCGGCGGCAAGGTATTTAAGGAAGGCGCCTGGATTACCTTAAACGGGACCAAGGGCAACGTTTACGAAGGCCAGCTTGCGATGATGGACGCCTCGGAAGAAAATAAGCTATTAAGCGATTTCCTTAAGGTGTGCGATTCGCTAAAGAGGCTGGGTATTCGCACCAATGCCGATACTCCCGAGGACGCGAAACGGGCAAGGCAGTTCGGAGCAGAAGGCATCGGTTTATTCCGGACCGAACATATGTTTTACGGCAAGGGTTCTGATGAGCCGCTGTTTTTGCTGCGTAAGATGATTGTTTCCAAGTCCGAGGAAGAAAGGCGCAAGGCGCTGGGGGAACTCTTCCCTTACGTGAAGAAAGATATCAAAGGCACGTTAGAGGCAATGGACGGGCTGCCGGTAGTCATCCGCCTGCTTGACCCGCCCTTGCACGAATTTGTTCCGCGCG
>Ga0315277_10011575_pt1 | contig 11101 bp, 5 predicted proteins | sample YL17G05_15_MG_FD_203695 | JGI IMG/M metagenome (GOLD analysis project Ga0315277, IMG submission 203695) | Sediment microbial communities from Yellowstone Lake, YNP, Wyoming, USA - YL17G05_15 | ecosystem: Environmental > Aquatic > Freshwater > Lake > Sediment | place: USA: Wyoming | collected... | reverse complement strand
AAATTGAATTGGAACCGGCATTAAATATTCACTTAATGAAAATATTATGAATTCTGAAGGATAGCATCGTAAATCAATGATAATACCCTTACAATTTTCAAAGTTTTTCATTATTTCAGACAATTCGGATATTTTTATTGATCCAGAGTATATATACCCAATGTGGTCATCCAGCATTTTCCAAGATTTCTTTTCGATGTCAGAAATGGCGCTATAATTTTTTCCCATTGGTAAACATTTGGCAGTATCCGTTTTTATTTGCCCTGAACGTTTATAAGTGATCGAAATGGATTCGGTATTACATCGTAAAAGATCACGGGCAATATGACTAAGTTTCGTCGGGTGATTTGAAGCGGGGTAGATAGGAAGTTTTTGTTTGACAATTTTATCAACGCTTATTCCATTCACTTTTTCAATCGAGTCGCCGATTTGGAGTTGAATGGTTGAATCAATACTGGAATAAATCTCGGTAACAACCGCTTTATTTTCGATAAACGATATTCGACAAGGAACAGCATATTTTCCAAAGTAATCCGATAATATCCTATCGTATCCCCAAATGTTTGCGTGCGTATCCTGTATTTTATCAATCAGTTTAAGGATTGCCAGACGGTATTCCAAGGCATTTTTCGATTTCACAAATTCCGGTATAAAATCCCGTAGAACTTGATTCCAATCATCTCTGATCAAATTCTTATAGGGAAACAAATATTGGATAATATTCCAGTACCGAAAAAGAGAAAGCAGCCTAAATCCCGCATCGGGATACGACATGCGAAGATATTTTTTTTCATGTTCGAATGACGGATTGCCTACACCCGTAGCAAAACCCAAATAATAATTCATAGAATTTCGTTTTGCCATTTTGATTTCATCCAGCAGAGCAGTGACATATTTTCCAAGTTCCGACTCGTTTTTTATCCATTCAAGATCCGGCATAAATTTTATTTTACTTTTATCAATGTTAGGCGCTTCTTGTTTCTCCTTTATTGCACCCAATCCACTGATCCATTCCGCCAATAGTTTATTGCGTTGTGCTTTTGAAATGCTGTTTATTACTTTCGGCATGATACGGAACAATTCATAATCCCAATTGATATCTCCCTTCGCAATCGCCGGATGATAATATTTTAGAAAACCCCACAATTTACCCAAAACAGTTAGATTATCACATTTTTCAGTATTTATATTGATTGTGGATATTTTTGAACCTTCGTCAAATGCCGTATCAAGAAGGGCTTTATATTTGGGTTTCGCTTCGGAAATATCTCTGTTATCGATTAAAACTTGTTCATGGCTATATTTGGATTTTGAACGCGATCTGTCCAATTGTGCGAAAATAATATATAAGAAACATACGAGTATTAGAATCGTAACCATTTTTTGGGGTTTCATCTTATGTACCCCCGAATAGAGATTTAAATCATAATTGATATCCTGAAGCACATATGTGCAGAGACTATAATCCTCCGGCTTAAAGGACACTATTTATCAAGTGCAATTCTTATTCATCAGGTGTGTCGTCACTTTGATTGGTATTTCATTGCCTTCAGGAATTCAGTAACTCGGGTCTCAAACACCATAGGTTGCTCCATCCACGGGAAGTGGCCTGCTTTCTCGATGAGCAGATATTTCGAGTTCGGCAGGGCAAGGTGCATCCGTGTAGCTGATTCAGGGGAACATATAAAATCGTCGTCACCCACCACGATCAAGGCCGGTACGGTCACTTTCTGAATTTGGGCTGTCAAGTCGAACGGATAACGCTTGCTTTTCTGTTGGCCTTCGAGGGCTGCCGCAGAAAACGTTGTGGCGGCAAAGTCGTCCTTGAACGCCTCTGCCTTCTTCGGATTCGACCAGTAGAAGGGCAGGGTTCGCCTCAACTGCTCGGCCAATTCCTTGTCGGTCTTCGGTATCAATTTGTCGGCCTGAGCCGCATCGTCATACCAAGGCTGCCCTTTGCGACGAGCGATACGCTCGGTAAAATCCAATTCCCATTTGGTATCCGAGACAGCCATGCTGTTCAGCAGAATCAGCCCACGAGTCCGCTTTGGGTACTTGCAGGCATAATGGAGAACATAAACTCCCCCTTCAGAATGCCCCATCAACCAGACCTTGGTTTGTTTCAAATGAACCCGCAGCGCTTCCAGGTCAGCCACGAGATTGTCCCATGCGTATTCCTGGGTAGTCTTGGCTCTACCCGACCGACCGGTCCCGCGCGAATCAAGGTAGACCATTGTAAAAAGCTTCTCTATCGAATGCATGGTGCGGAAATACAGATCCGAGCTGGGCCCCCATGCAGGTGTCGGCATCATGCAAACCGGTCCCGCGCCTGATACTTTGTACCACAGTTTCATTCCGTTCAGCTCGACAGTGAACTCGCCGCTCTTGAGAGATGCTGTAGCCGCAAGTTTACAATCCACAACGGCCAGGGGTACAGACAATGCCACACACATAAAAGCGAGACGCCAAAATCGGATCGATTGAGTCACCATTTATTCCCCCTTTTGATATAGCGGCAGGTTTTGTCATGTAATATTCTTAAAATCCCTATAAACCAAAAGGTCAGACGAAAATATTTGAATCACAGAACTATTTTAAAATCTTGCCATTCTTATAAAACAATTCACCGTCGATTATTATTTCACCCTCTTTCATGTCAGTTAATATATCCCAGTGTCCTCCTGATTTATTTTTTCCGCCGGTTTCAGGATAACTATTTCCAAGCGCAAAATGAATTGTCCCGCCAATTTTCTCATCAAAACCAATATTATTTGTAAAACACTTAATTCCATAATTGGTACCAATGCCAAACTCGCCCAAGTAACGAGAGCCTTCATCATTATTTAAACTCTCAGTCAGAGTCTCTTGATTCGTAGCAGCTTTTTCTTTAATGACTTTTCCGTCTTTAAACCATAATTCTATATCTTTTAACTCGCGATAATTTAGATTGGCTGGGTAATTAAATTTCACCCAACCATTTACAGACTTTTCAACTGGACCAGTGAAAATCTCGCCGTCCGGAAAATTATTTTTGCCACAGCCAGAAATGAAAACACGATCTTGGATTGAAAAGGTCAGGTCGATATTTGGCCCCTTGATATGAACATTCTTTTTCCCTTTAAGCCATTCAATAATTGCCAATTGATTTTTATCAATTTTTTGCCATTCGTTAATCGGATTAGGCTCGTTTAGCAGATCCGCATTGTACACAAAATCTTTATACTCGGATAAGCTCATATTGGCTTCTTGAGCAGAAGCATTCGTCGGATACACTGTCCCACACCATCTCAATTCTTTTCGCAAACTTCTATCCTTCTGTATCTTGTTTATTTCGGATAATCTTTTCCGGTTTTTAGTAAAACAGGATGGTTCAATATTCGACAAGGATTTTGAATTAAACGAGGCAAGAATGTATAAAATTGCCGAAGCTTTTTCTACCATAAATTTATGTACGATAGGAGTATGTTCAAATTGGAGATCGTTTGCATTTTTTAGGAAGTATTCAAGTTGTTCATTTTCATCATCAAAGAAAGAAATATGAGCTCCTCGTAGGAGCGCCTCTTTATAGACAGCCATATTCAATTCTTTTGCTAACAGATTTGTCCAAACAAACAATTCATCACCAGGTTTAATCTCAAGTGAATAATTGACCAATACTCTGGCCAATCTGTCTTCATAAGAATCGAGTTGAATCTTTTTCTTTTCTTGAGCTTTCCCGACGTTAGCGATCCCTTGGCAAATAAAGATTATTAGAATTCCTATCAAAGCTTGATGATATTTCCTTTTCATGACATCCTCCATTTATTAAATCCTTGAATACCCACAAGAACGTTACCTCTTCAAGAACCTATCGTACCAAGCGATTACTCTTGTCATTAGGTCAAGTTGGTGTGCGCGTTCCTGAATACGGTGCGGCTCGCGGGGGTAAATAACCATCTCCGTTTCGACGCCAAGCTGTTTCAGTGCCTGGTAGAACTCCATTCCTTGGCCGACGGGTGCCCGGATGTCACCGCCACCATGGATTAATAGGCAAGGTGTCTTTACATTCTGTGCGAAGGATATCGGTGAGTGTTTGTCGTAGGCTAGCCGGCGGCGGTATGGCAGATCAAGGAAGTAATTTTTCAGGAACATAGGCGTGAGGTCCGTGGTCCCGTGGAAGCTGAAAAGATCAGTGACCGGAGCTCCGACCACAGCGGCTTTGAACCGGTTTGTCTGTGTCACTGCCCATGACGTCATGAATCCGCCATAACTCCATCCACCAATTCCGAGACGTGCTGGATCGGCAATCTTTCTTGCAATCAGTTCATCCACACCGGCGAGAATGTCCTGGAAATCGGCACCACCCCAATCGTCGCGGTTGGCCTCGACAAAACGCCAGCCCTGCCCGTCGGATCCCCGGGGATTCGGTAGGAGTACGACGTAGCCATTAGAAGCAAGCAATTGACCCCATAAACGGAAAGATCCATGCCATCCCATCCACCAATTCTGCTCCGGTCCTCCATGCACTTGAATGAATGTGGGGTAAGTTTTTCCTTGTTTGTAATCGGGCGGTTTGATAACAAGCCCGTAAATCAGCCTTCCATCCTTCGGATTTTTCCACGTGATCTCTTCCATGGTGCCGAGACGAAGTAGCGCCACCTGGGGATTGAGTGATGTTAGACACTTAGGTGGATAAGGAGCCTGCGAGATCCATACCTCTGACGGTTGGTTAGTTGATTCCTTGAGGTAAGCTACTGTACCGCCGTCCTGGCTGAAGCAAAAAGCAGCACCTTCTCCAAAGGCTTCTTCGTTGCACCTTATGGTGCCGCTTGAGACATCAATCCGTACTATATATTGGCGGGTTCCTTCGAGCGCTTCACCAATCAGTTGTTTCGAATCGGGGAGCCACTTGGCAGCCCAAACCGTCCCCGGATAACCATCCAGCATCTTGTGCAACGTTCCTCCCGTAGCGGGCACGACCACCGGAAGGGTGGCGATCCTGTTTGGTGTGAAGTCGTGGAAGTAGATGGTCTTTCCGTCGGGTGACCATTCGAGGTTATCCACGGCAGCTGTTTCGCTGAGCGTGCGGGTGATTTCACCGGAGGTGCGCTTGACGACGATGAGCTTGCTGTTCCAGTAGACGTCGTCCAGGCGCGGGGTCGATGCAACAATAGCCGCGATCTCGGCGCCATCCGGCGACCATGCGAAATTTACCACTTCAAGATTCTGCTTCGTCACCTGCTGAACCCTGCGGTCGGCAAGGGTTACTGTAAAGAGCCGTGCGTACTTGAACTCGTGATCGACGTATACGCGATCGTCTTTCTCCTTCTCGCGCTTGCGTTCATCTTCGGTTGGTGCGTCACGCGCCGTGAATGCGATCGCTTTGCCGTCAGTGCTCCAACGCAGAACCTCCACCCCGCCGGCCATTGTTGTAAGCGCCTCGGCATCGCCCCCATCCAACCGTAGTATATAAATCTGGCGCTTGGCCTCCTTTTCCTCGCCGATCGGCTCGCCGCGATCCGAAAGAAAGGCCAGGTATTTCCCGTCGGGCGACCACCGGGGAGACGTCTCCGGGCTCGGGCTCGCGGCAAAGAGGCGGGCAGGTTCACTTCCGTCCGATGGAACGATCCAGATGTTGGTATCACCTGGCTTCTCGGGCTTCTTAGGATCGCCAGGCTCGCGTACAACGAAGGCCACGCGGCGACCATCCGGCGTGACCTGCGGATCGTCTGCAATACGTAATGTAACGAAATCCAGAGGTGTGGCTATGCGCTTGTTATCTGCATCAACAGGTGCAATTATCGATAGTAAAAGAATGACAAACATCGAAAGAAATATGTGTTTTTGACTCATATATACTCCTTTTGAAAGTCGGATTCGCTCATTTGTGTCACCGCAAAGTCTGTTTTTGGTTTTGAAATCTTGATTGCTTGGCTGTGTACACAGATGATTCAAAATCGTTTTTGTCCTTTCCCCGATCAAATAAAAAAGCCGAACTTCAACAAAGCGTTTAGCGCTTTGTCAGCCCGGCTGTCATGGTAAGCAACAATCAAGAATGTCGTCGCCGAATCTAAAGTACCAGCTTCCTGGCCCCCGTCGGAAAGCTTACTTTAGACCCTAGGCTTTGCCTCATCCGTATTTCTGCGGATCAGGCATTGGGAAGAAATCAATTACCTTATTTTGATTTTCCTGATCTCCCTCCCCCTTTTTTTGTAGTGGCAAATAAGATTTAGAATGCGATCTTTTTGCATGATAATATTAAGAAATAATTAATAAAAATCAAGCATAAAATCTAATTTGCATGAAAATAACCAATCTTTTGTCAAGAATCAAAAATATATATAAATCATATATTTACTTCTCTATGTTTTCCCCCGGTTGGATTAAGTGTTGCAAAGGCATCTCACCCAATCGGAAAGCCACCGACAAATTAGTCCTTGACTATGAGGAATGCCATACTTATTTTTTTGTATCAGAAGTCCACAATGCTTCGCCCATGAACACTTTTAATTTTTTGGCGTGACTCTTCTGTGTGCAATTTTTATAAATAAAATGGAGATCGAAATGAATGAAATCCGAATCATCGGCTCTCTGGTCATTGGAATATCATTATTATTAATATTGATCCTCCGAACCAAGGTTCATGCGTTTCCTGCTTTAATTCTGTCCGCTGTTGTAACAGGACTCATTATCGGCATGCAACCGGACAGTATCTTGAAATCCCTGAGTCTTGGTTTTGGCAATACGTTGAGTTCCATTGGTATTATCATCGGTTTTGGCGTCATGATGGGTGAAATACTTAATGTATCAGGCGCCGCGGAGGTAATGGCCAATACATTCATAAAAGTTTTCGGCAGAAACAGAGAAGAACTTGCTTTTGCCCTCACAGGATATATTGTCTCAATCCCCATTTTTTGTGATTCCGGTTTCATTATTTTATTGCCTTCAGTGAAAGCAGTTGCCAAAAAGACAAAAAAATCCATCGTTTCACTTGGCGGTGCACTCGCTGTCGGATTATTAACAACCCATCATTTAGCCCCTCCTACGCCTGGACCGGTTGGAGTCGCTTCAATATTTGGGATTGATCTGGGCAATTTTTTAATGTGGGGCTTAATTCTCGCTTTACCCATAGCATGGGTGGGAATGGCTTATATAAAATGGATCGGTTCGAGAATTGATCATGCGTTTGATGCCAACAATCCTGAATCGATAACCATTCAACACAACAACCTCCCATCGGTAATAAAAGCCTTTATACCCATCATTCTGCCCATATTGTTAATCCTGACAAGAACGTTGACAATAACGCTTTCGGCACAATTGCCAGGAATAGCTGTTATTCAATTCATAGGATCGCCGGTTATCGCTGTGGGATTGGGTTTGCTCGCAGCTATTCTTTTCCTGACTAAAAATCTGTCGAGAGCAGATGCGCTGCATCATATGGAAAAAGGCATGAAAACCGCTGGTATAATAATTCTTATTACCGGCGGCGGAGGAGCATTGGGCACTGTATTGAGAGACAGCAACGCTGGAGATTATTGCGCACAATTAATCGCTAGATCCGGAATTCCCAGTATTCTTTTGCCGTTTATTCTTGCCTCAATTATTCGTCTTATCCAGGGCAGCGGCACAGTGGCGATGATTACAGCAGCGTCCATTTCGGCACCCATCATCAAGCACCTCCAGGTCAATCCGGTTTTTGCGGGATTGGGCGCATGTTTGGGTGCTTTTTTGTTTTCCTATTTTAATGACAGTTATTTCTGGGTCGTTACCCGCATGCTGGGAATTGAAAATCCGAAAGATCAAATTAAAATGTGGTCGATGACGACAACACTTTGTTGGTTCGTTGGATTAATTTTATTGATCCTGTTGAATTTTCTTTTTTAATCCTGCAAATTATTAGGTGGGGAATTTATGTATATGGCTAATTCATTTATAAAAATAAGACAAAAATTTAATAATCGTAAAATAGAAAATATCGAAAATGTCGTTCTAGACGAATTGCACAAACATGAACCGCTCGTTCAGCCTGAATCCAAAATAGCAATCGGATTGGGAAGCCGCGGAATCTTCAATTTACCCTTGATTACCAAAACGGTGGTTGACTATTTAAAAGGAAAAGGTGCCAAGCCTTTTATTTTGCCTGCAATGGGCAGCCATGGGGGCGCCAATGTGAACGGGCAAATAGAGGTATTAAAGAGCTACGGAATTACGCAGCAGCAAATGGGTGTTCCTGTTTTGGCAACCATGGACGTCGTGGAATTGTCGGCAGGCGGTTTGAACAATAAAGTGTTCATGAACAGGATTGCTTTTGAATCGGATGGTATCATCCTGATCAATAGAATAAAACCTCATACGGATTATCATTCGAATATCGAGAGCGGCCTGATCAAAATGTCGGTTCTTGGATTGGGCAGTCATGCTCAAGCATTGGAAATTCATAAATTTGGAGTTTATGGATTAAAAGAATTGATTCCAAAAACTGCTAAAGTCGTTTTATCAACAGAAAAAATAATCGGCGGAATAGGTATAGTGGAAGATGCGTACGACCATACCATGGTTATCCGATTTCTAGAATCCGATGGGTTTTTCATGGAAGAGCCGGAATTATTAAAATGTGCAAAAGAGAATATGGCCACCCTCCCCTGTAAAAACATTGACGTATTGATTATCAAAACGATGGGGAAAAATTACAGCGGGGTTGGCATGGATTCAAATGTTATTGGTCGCATTAAAATTAGATCAGAGAAGGAGCCGGCCTTTCCAAACATAAAGGGCATTGTCGTTACCGATATAACGGATGAATCTCACGGCAATGCGTTGGGTGTCGGCCTCGCAGATGTAATTACTAAACGATTGTTTGACAAAATAGATTTTAAAGCGACAAGAGAAAATGTCCGTACCAGTTCTTTTCTTGAACGGGGGAAAATACCGCTCGTGGCAGATACGGATCAACAAGCTTTTGACATTGCATTGCGAGGTTGCGGTTTTTTACTGCCTGAAAGTGCAAGGATTGTATGCATCCGCAATACATCAAATCTTGATGAATTATTTATTTCAAAACCAGTTTATCAAGATATTGAAAACAACCGTTCTGTAGAAAAAATTTCTGATAACCATTGTTTATTTGACGAGGCAGGGCGGTTGATCGTATTTGAAAAGGATTGAATGATTGGTTGTAGCCGACGATTTTACCGGGGCAAATGAAGCAGGAGCTCAGTTTGCCGCCGTTCATTTCATCAAGATCATTTTCCAGCTCATCATGAATTCATCGGCTTGAACTTTATAAATGTAAACACCGGAACCCACACGATGACCGATGTCATCCATTCCATCCCAGATCACAGAGTGCGTGCCCGCATCCCGTTTTGTATCCACCAGGCTTCTGACTTGTTTTCCGAATATATTGTAAAGTGTGACTTTCACGTGGCTCTGTTTCGGCAGTGCATATTGGATTTGAGTGCCGGCATTGAACGGGTTCGGGAAGTTGCCGTACAACACCAATCGATTGGAAGTATCCTGGAACCCTTCTGTCCCTTCTCCGATCCTTATGCCACTTATTCCGGCGATCGTGGCCAGACCTGTTCTTATAATCTCTGCTTCATAAGGAATAGACATGTTTGAAAAGGTGTCAAGGCTTGAATGTATCGAGGGATTCCTTGCCGTTTCAAATAAAAAGAGTGTTGTATAACCCTCCACATAAAACGCTAAATGGTCGCTTATCCCCTCCACCGGATACAACGGATGAGGAATCAGGGCCGTATACGTCGTTGCCATGTCAGAGGCCAAATCCACAATCCATGCTTGATCTTTGCTGCCTTGCAAATTCACTTCCCATTTTGCACCCGGTGGAGCGTATCCAATGATGTCGAAATTGAGCATGGCTTTTATTTTCTTGCTGGCAAGTCTTGCATTCGTTGCGCAATGTCTGCTTCCGAGCAACCCCCTCTCTTCACCTGAAAAAGCGACAAATTCCAATGTACAAGGCGATTTGAAATCGCTCAGGATTCGAGCAAGCTCGATGACGGCAGCAATGCCACCAGCATTGTCATCCGCTCCTACGGCATCTTCATACGGATTTGGAATCCCGATGTCATCGTAATGGGCCCCGATCACGATAACGGAATCGATATGGGTTGTGCCTCTCAGAACGGCAACCACATTTTCGGTGCTTTGGAGGATTGCCTTCGGGAAAAAAGTTTTCCAGGTCTCCCCTCCGTCCAATGTGCGGTAGAGGTGCCCATTGTAACCGCTTGCCATGCAGAAGGAAGAGTCGACAGCCACGATGTCGATAACGGGTTCTTCGACAGCGGTTTTTTTCTCCCAGCTAGTACCGCCATTCTTCGAATAAAAAATCGTTCCCTTCCAATCCGGTGTAAAGCTTCCCAACCAACCATGCTTCAGGTCTGAAAAATCGATGGCGTAAAAATTCTCTCCTTCCAAAGATAAAACCTTGGACCATATTTTCCCACCATCGGTCGTTTTATAGATTACGCCGCCTGAACCGTTCTGTGTCTTTCCGGTAATCCAGCCGTGCCGTGAATCGAAAAAATCGATTTTTAGAAAATACGTTTGGTCCTGTGAAATTTGTTTCTGTACCCAGGTGGTACCGCCGTCATTTGTGAAAGCTGCCCACCCGTCGGATCCCACGGACCATAGAGTGTTTTTTGCCGCGATACAAATATCTGTGATAGTGGAGGATATTGGGGTTCTGTGTTGAACCGTCCAGTTCAACCCGCCATCCTGGGTAGCGAGGAGTTGTCCTTCGCCGGAATGAATGCTGTTCGCACCGATCCAGCCGTGCAAGGAATCGGCGAAAACGATGGGGTCGAGCAAATATCCAGAAAATGTCGATATCGACCGCCAATGTCGGCCGCCATCCGTTGTTCCGAACACATGGCCGTAAGAACCCGTCGCCCATCCACATGTGCCGTTGACAAACCATATTTTTTTAATATCATCATCCACTTTTTGCTGCTGCAGGCTCCAGGTTTCTCCCGCGTCGTCAGACCTCAAAAGGATGCCGTTTTCACCTCCAATCCAGATTGATTTTGTGGATTCTTGAAAAAAGGATGTGTATACCATAGGGCTGAATTGAAGCGGGTCCATATTGACTTCCCGT
>Ga0315277_10011574_pt1 | contig 11101 bp, 8 predicted proteins | sample YL17G05_15_MG_FD_203695 | JGI IMG/M metagenome (GOLD analysis project Ga0315277, IMG submission 203695) | Sediment microbial communities from Yellowstone Lake, YNP, Wyoming, USA - YL17G05_15 | ecosystem: Environmental > Aquatic > Freshwater > Lake > Sediment | place: USA: Wyoming | collected... | reverse complement strand
GTTGACCCGCACTACTGCGAGCTAGCGCAGAAGCGAGTGCAGGCGGAGGGTTGTCTTCCCTCCGCCTAGCTCTGCATACCCTCCCGCTCCGGCTCCTTCACCGCCATCCCCGCCCACACTGCCGCGATGGTGGTCAGGGCCCCCGTCCACACGAACACCCACCGAATCCCGACGTGCGCGGCCATGAACCCGCCGATGAGCGGCCCGACCGAGCCGGCGAGGGCGCGGGAGCTGGCGAGCACCCCGTAGGCCCCGCCGTAGCGTGACCGCGGCATCGCCTTCGCCACCAGCGCGGAGGTGGTGGGGTTTATCGCCGCCCCCGCCGCCGTCGCCATCACCCGCACCCCGAAGAACTGCGCATAGGTCTGGACCAGGTAATGCAGCGCGATGAACCCGCCCGACCACCCGGTGCCTATCACCAGCACCTTCTTGTGTCCGCCCCGGTCGCCTATCCGCCCGAACACCGGCGCCACCACTGTCTGCAGGCTGCCGCTCACGAACATCACGCACGCCGCGTAGAAGGGCACCCTTTGCAGCGGCACACCCAGCACCTGCACGAAGAAGGTCATGATCGGCCACATCGAGGACCAGCCGAAGAACACCACCAGGCTCATCACCCACAGCACCTGTAGCTGGCGGTTGCCGACCAGAGGCTTCAGGTCTCGGGTGAACGCTCTCGCCAGGCCAGCCAGCCGGCCGGCTGGCCGGCCTGGCGGCTGGCTGGCTAGCGGCAAGTCGCTTGGTTTCTCGTGCCTCTCGTGCACCGCCAGCCACACCGTCACCGCGCCGATGTACGCAAACGCCGCCTGCACCAGGAAAGTGAGTCTCGCACCCAGCAGATGCCAGAGCCCCTGGCCCACCACCGGGCCGATCAGGAACCCCACCGTCATGGCGGTCGCCAGCTTCCCCATGATCTCGCCCATGCGCTCTCTGGGGGACACAGAAGCGACTATCGCCTGCCCGGCGATCACCCCGGACCCAAGGATCCCAGCGAGTATCCCGAGCACCAGAATAGTCGAGGGGTTGGGGGCGAAGTACCATGCCGCCCGCAGCAGGGAGGTGAACACTACGCTGATGATCACGATGGGCTTGCGGCCGTGCCGGTCGCTGTACATCCCCCAGATCGGCTGGGCCAGGAACATTGCCAGGGAGGGAAACGCCAGGATCATCCCCATCCAGTACTCGGCCTGCGGCAGGCTCAGCCCCATGTCCTCTTGAAGGAACACCGGCATGAAGGTCATCCCCAGCGTCCCCTCCAGGAACACGAAGAACATCGCCAGCCACATCCCGTACAGGGTGGGCTGCCAGTGGCGCGGATCCGGGCTGGTCGGCCTATCCGCGGTCACGGGCTCTTGCTCAGACATACACCGGTTCCAGTCATCCGTTGCTCCCTGCCAACTCCTTCTGTCTCTCAAGCCCGCTCGCCTGTCGCGGGGCGCCGTACCAGCGCCCATGCAGGCCCGAAGCGCTCCTGAGCGCTGGTTGCCGGGGCCCACATGCCCCAGGAGGATGCTCCGTCGCCGCCAGCGGCGATCATGGAACATATCTGCTGGGGTGTCGCGCGGCCGCCTACGCGGGCGAAACCCGCCCAGAGGTTGGGTCGAGATGAGAGGTGCGCGAAGCAAGAGAAGCGGCTTCACGCTGATTGAGGTGCTGATCGTGGTGGTGGTCATCGCCATCCTGGCGGTGCTCATCATCCCCCGGCTGCTCGGCACTGGGCGGAAAGCGAAAGAGGCGGTGCTGAAGGGGCAGCTCCAGCAGTTGCGCAAGGCGATCGAGCAGTTCAGCGCAGAGTGCGGCGACTTCCCCGCCGAGCTTTCCCAGCTCCAGACGCGGCCTGACGACGGCGGCGCCGGCGGCAATGGGGTGTCGTTGGATGCCACCTCCTGGAGCGGGCCGTACCTGACCACGAGCGACGGCGGCCTTCCCAAGGACCCCTTCACCGGAGACAGCACGAGCTGGAGCTACGACCCCGCCGCAGGCGAGGTGCACACCGGCTCAGACTTGACTTCCCTTACCGGTGAGGCTTACAGCAGCTGGTAGGCAGGGATGGTCGCGAGCGCGTGGCCGGCCGGAGCCAGGACCGTGGTTGTGCTGCCGGCCCACGGCCGGCGCTTTCCCCCGGTCGCCGTCCACGGGTACTATGGAATGTAGGGATGGGGTTGTGTACGGCGCGGCGCTGCCGTGCGCCTGCGGACTAACGGGGTGGGAGGTTGTCGGATGGGAACCACAGGCCGGGGTAGAGGCGGTTTCACGGTTATCGAGCTGATGCTGGTGGTGGCGATCATCGCAGTGCTGTCGGCGATCATCATCCCACAGGCGGCGGGGACGGGACAGAAGACGAAGGAAGCGGTGCTGCGAGGCCAGCTCGATCAGATGCGCAAGGCGATCGAGCAGTTCAGGTCGGATTGTGGCCATTACCCGGCCTTGCTGGTGCAGCTCCAGACGCAGCCCCCGGAGAGGCAAGTGGGTGGAACCGGCGCCCCCCTCGATGTCGCCTACTGGGGCGGCCCCTATCTCACCACTCCCGACGGCGGCCTGCCTGAAGACCCCTTCACCGGCGACAGCGATTCCTGGATCTATGATCCCACCTCTGGTGACGTCCACAGCGGATCGCGTCTGACCTCCCGCGCCGGCGAGGCTTACAGCGCTTGGTAGCGCGTCTTCCCTGACTGTTCACACTCCCTCGATACACCCCGCCCGGGGGGAGGCTCGCCAGCGCGCCTCCCCTCCAGCCGTCACTGCTCCTGACCCGCCACACCCTCCTCACCGGCCTGACACCCAGAAATGTCGGCCGCTCCTCTTGCATTCCTCAAAATCTGTGGTAGAATGCTGGTGTACTAATACTATGGTACAGAGCCATGATAGATAGAATAGACCCCAAATCTCCGTTGCCGATCTACCGGCAGATCATTGACGGCATCTGCCGGGGCGTCGCTGCGGGCACGCTCGCGCCAGGCGAGCAACTGCCATCTGTGAGAGAGCTGGCCGCCCAACTGCTGGTGAACCCGAACACGGTGGCGCGCGTGTATCGGGACCTGGAGCGAGACGGACTCCTGGAGACCAGGAGGGGCACCGGCACCTTCATCTCCGCGGGCGCGGAGAAGCTTGCGGAGGCAGAGCGCAAGCGCCTGATCGCTCAGAAGCTCCGCGAAGTGGCGCGGGACGTGCACGCCTTCGGCCTCTCCACCGAGAGCGCGCTGCAGCTCCTCCGAGAGGCGCTTGCAGACCAGAAACCCGGCCGGAAGCAATAGCCGAAAGGAACCGGAGATGAGCGAGAACGGATACGCCATCAGCACCGAGCATCTCACCATGCGGTTCGGGCGCAAGTACGCCCTCGACGGCGTCAGCGCCCGCATCCCGAAGGGCAGCATCTACGGCCTGCTCGGCCCGAACGGCGCTGGGAAAACCACCTTCGTGCGCGTGCTCCTGAACCTGATCACCCCCACCCGCGGCACCGCCATCGTGCTGGGATATGACGTGCGCAAAGACCCGGTGGCGATCCGCAGGCGCGTCGGCCACGTCGCCGCCCTTCAGCCCCTGTGGGAATGGATGACGGTGAGGGAGTTCGCCGGGCTGATGGCGGGCTGCTACCCGCGGTGGGACGACGAAGCGGTGAAGAAGATCGTTTCCGGCGTGGGCATCGAGATGAAGGACAAGCTCCAGCATCTCTCCCGCGGCCAGCGCGCACTGGTGGCCCTCGCCGTGGCGATCGGACACCAGCCGGATCTCCTGCTCCTCGACGAGGCCCTCACCGGCCTCGACCCCATCGCCCGCCGCGAGGTCCTCCGCAACATCATTGACGCCATGCACGAGGAAGGCCGCACCGTGTTCATCACCGGCCAGGACATCCCCGACATGGAGCGGATCATTGACTACGTCGGCTTCCTGGTCGGCGGACACCTGATGGTGGAGTCGCCTCTCGACGACCTCAAGGCGCGGGTGAAGCGCATCCGTGTGGAGCATCCGGCGGAGACGCAGGTGCCCGTCCCATCCAACGCTCTCAATGTCGTCCGCCATCCCCGCGAGACAGCCTTCACCGTCCAGGACTTCTCCCAGGCACTGCTGGATTCGCTCGCCGGCCCCAACCTGCGAGCCGAGGCCGTGGATCTGAGCCTGGAGGACATGTTCATTGACCTGGCTCAGTCGAAGCTCAGGGTGGAGGGGAAGTGATGAGAGCCCTCTTCCTGAAAGAGTGGCGACAGAACTACCTGCTGTTCCTGTTCGCGCTGATCGTGGCCGGGTTCCTCCCCGGCATGTACGCGCTCATCAACCAGACCTGGGTCCGCAACTGGCCGGATCAGTGGAGCCTGAACCAGAGCGTCGGCGTCGCCTACGTGGTGGTGCAGTTCATCATCGCCTTGCTCGCGGGCGCAGGCGTGATCGCCAGCGAGACGGAGCGGGGAACCCTCCCCGTGCTCCTGGGCCTGCCGTTGAGCCGCGGCCGGATATGGCTGACCAAGCTCGCCGCCGCCCTGACTCTCGCCCTCTCGGGCTTCGCGGTGGTGATGGGCACAGGGCTGATGGTGTTGCCGCAGACCATCAGCCAGTTGGGCTGGCCCACCATCTGGCGCGACCTCCCCGTGTGCCTGGCGCTCGCGTTCTTCCTCGCCTTCTTCTGGTCCGCGGTGCTCAACCGCACCATCAGCGCCTTGCTGGCGGCGATCGTGTTCGGCCTAGCGATATTCGTAGGCGCGGCGATGTTCATGTTGATGTTCGGTGCGGTGTTGCTCGGCGGCGACCCACTTGTGGACCTCTACCTCTGGATGCTGTCGGCAATACCGGCAGTGCTGCTGGCCTCGTACGTGGCCTTCGCCAGGGGAGCGATGGCCGGGGGGCGTCGGAAGTGGTGGCTGGCTCTGGTGACCCTGCTCGCAGGGGTGTTCGTCACCGGGTCCCTCATCGTCGAGGTCACCCGCTGGCAGACGCGCTATCAACGGTCACGGGTGGAGCAGATAGCAGTGGAGGCCGCCACCCCTGGTGGCGCCGCCATCGGGCTGTTCACCGAGGGCGACCTGGCGGGGCCGCCATCGCACGTCGAGGCCGGCGAGGAGATGCGGAACACAGACTACCGCCGCCAACACATCGCCGTGGTCAACCTCCAGGACGGCCGCGAGCTGCTGGTCAGGCGCGGCAGGGGCCTGGTGGCGGTCTCCAAGGACGGCAAGCTGGCCGCCCTCTCAACCGGATGGCCCACCCTCACCTGGCGGACCAGTGACATGCAAGGCGGCGACGTCAGAGAAGTCAGAGGCGTCGAGATCTGGGACCTGGAGCGCCATCAGCGGCTCTACCGCGGCTTCCCGAGCAGGTTCTGGGACAAGGCACGATTGGACCCGCGGCTGATGGAGTGGTCGCCGGACGGAGAGTGGCTGTTGATGGTCGCCCGCAACGCTGAAGCCTACTATGCCCTTCACTCGGATTGGTACCCCAATGGCCCCAGCGAGGTTTCGCCCTTCCGTGACGACGAGTACGTGCTCCTGCTGATGCGGCAAGACGGCAGCGACCCGACCGTCCTTGAGTGTCACGAAGGCCCGCAGGACGAGGGGCCTGCCTATGCCTGGGATCTGCGCCCGGGCCGGCATGGCGTCTACGCCTTTGCGCGCGACGGCAGCCTGGTCCGACATGACCTGGACACAGGCAAGGCGGAGAAGATGTGGGCCCGGCTACCGGCGCCCGCAGGCGCGGCGGTGTACCGTCTGAGTCGGGTCTGCATAGCCCCCTCCCCTGACGGGACCACCGTCGCCGTCGCGGTCGGAGCATACCCCTACCCGCCACGCCCCCAGCGCAAGGGCATGGATCTTCTGGTGTTAGCCTTGCCGGCAGACGGCACCGCCCTCCTGAAGGCAGCGACCACACCCGTGGCCCGCTGGACGGCCTACATCAACCATCCTCTGTGGCTCGCCTGGTCGGAGGATGGCCGGTCCCTGTGCGCTGCTGCCGCAGGCGGCCGTCGCTTCGAGGACCGGCGCCAGATGCTGTGGACCATGCGCTGGCATCAGGGTTCCGCCGCCGCTCTGACGACAGTGCGCGAGGTGTACGAGGGCCAGGGCCCCTTTCCACGCTTTCCAGGAGGGCATGTCCGCGTTGATGCCCGCGTCGACGGCCTGACAGCTATACTCCATCGCCACCGCTTCCTGCTCTGGTACGGGGGCGAGACGTGGTTCGTAGACGAGAGCGCGGAGCTGCAGCCTCTGCCGTCTCCGCTGCTTGCACTCGGAGGTGGTTTCGTGGCCTTCGACAACCAAGGCCGCGCAATCGTTGTGCTACGGGGCGAGAAGTCGAAGCTCGCGGCGGTGGACATCACCACCGGCAAAGTGACCGATATCTACCCGTGAGGGGTTGAGAGATGAGAGCGCTTTTCCTCAAGGATTTCAGGCAGGGCCGCCCGCTGCTGGTGACCGCCTTCCTGCTGGCGCTGCTGGCCCCGGCCACCTTCCAGGTGCTGGTGAGCCCGCGCTTCCTCTTCCTCGCCGCAGCCGGAGATGTGGCCCTCGGCTTCGGCGTGGCCTTGGCGGTGATCCCCTCCGTGCTTGCATTCCTCGCCGCGGCCGGGCTGTTCTCGACAGAGGCGGAGAACGACACCCTGCCCGTGCTGTTCGCCCTCCCCTTGGACCGCGCCCGGATCTGGGCTGCCAAGGTGCTCGCCGGCTTCGCCCTCACCGCCGTCGCCTCCGCCATCCTGCTGGGGCTGGACATGTTCCTGATGCCCAAGGAGTTCCAGCAATTGCGCCCGCTCTTCTGGTCCTACTCCCCGGACATCACCCTGTGGGCGTTCTTCTTCTTCTCTGTGGGCGCGTTCTCCACCACCATCATGCCCAACATCATCGCCTCCATCGCCCTGACCATCGTGCTGGGAGGTGGATTGATCGTGGGGGTGTTGGCGTTGATGTTCGGGCTGGGCGCGCCCCTGCTCGGCTATCCGCCGGAGCTGGACGCCGCCCTGTGGGCCTTCTTCACCGCTCCCGCTCTCCTGGCTGCCTCTGCCCTGGTGGTGACCAAGGGCCAGCTCCTCCAGTCGCGCCGCAAGCACCTGATCGCCTTCCCGACACTGCTGCTGGGTTTGGTCGTGACGATCGCGGTCGTGTGCGGGTTAGCGCGGGTGGCGACAAGATACCAACGCTCGGAGGTGGGGTCGGTAGGACTGGAGGGAGGCGGCGTCGGCGGCAGGAGGGTGGTGGAGGTGACCGCGCGCACCGCGCCAAAGGGGTTCGCTCTTTCGCGCTTCCACCGCCTTGTCGAGATGGCGTCCGCTGAGCAGTGGACGTCCTTCCCCTACGACTCCTTGTCAGGTCACAGCATTGTCCTCGACCTCCGCACTGGCAAGGAGCTGCTGGTAGCGCGACAGCCGAGCGGATATGGCGACTCGATCACCCTCCGGACAGCCTGCTCACCGGATGGACGCCTCTTCGCCTCCATCGGGCGGCCGATCGGTCTGACCTATGGCGAGCTTCCCTGGCGCCCGCCGCTGCTGCGCATCTGGGACGTGCAGAAACGCACCGTCACCTACCAGCGAGAGTTCAAGGAGTGGAAGGACCGCACCGGCTCCTCGCTGTCCTTGTCCTGGTCTCCCACGCGCGAGTACCTGCTGATCGGGGCCGCGGACTCGTCTGAACGCTACACCGTGTGGGCAGATGGCGAAGGTGTCCTGGAAGGCGAGCTCGGCATGCCTGAACTCTACACCGTGCGGGCAGATGGCTCAGGCTGGCAGTCCATCTCAGTCGGATACGAGACCCTCCCTGGCGGCAGGAAGCGACTGCTGAGGGCTGAGTCATGCCAGTGGGCTCCCCATGAAGATGCGCTGATCGCAAGGTCACTGAAGGGAGTCCTCTACTGGATCTACCCCGACGGCCGCACCCCCAAGACGATCTACACCTCGGAGTGGACGGAGGACACGTACCGAGGCGAGGTCAACGGCGTCTCCGCCGACGGGCAGTGGGTGGCCCTCAGCGAGAACCGGAGCGTTCAACGAGGGGGAATCGCGGTCGGTGAGAACCGCATCGTCGTGATCCGAGCCGACGGGACCGGGTCCCAGGCGATTTGGTCCGGCTCGGACCACGACAAGGAGCGGGTGACCGTCCGTTCACTGGCGTGGTCCTCCCAGGGGCAGTGGCTCTACGCGCTACTCAGCCGCCACACATCTGCTGAGGAGATCGTAGACTGGCGGCGGCGACGGGTGACGTCCGTCTACGCATGGAAGCCGGGGCAGGATCGCCTGCAGCGCATCGGCTCGACAATTCCCTACTATATCACCCAACTCCGGGCTGTCCCGGGTGGCGACGAAGTCCTGGTGCGGGCGTTCGACCCGACGCGGTTCCCTCAGCCATATGGATACGACGAGTTCGCCCCCATCGCCGAGTCGGGCCAGGCCCTCCTGGTTGACCCCCAGGGCCGCACCCGCGAGGTGAAGTTCGATGGCGGCTCGGAGAGGCTCGTCAAGGAGTATCTGCCGCAGGGCCTCGATGACCAGGGCCATCTCATCATCGAGCCGCGCAGGCAGGACTGCCTCAAAGCCCTCGACCTCAACACCGGCAAGGTCGAGAGGATCTATCCGTAGCCTCCGCGGATGGCACGGCCCTTCGCCCGATGCCCGCCCTCCAGGCTATCGCTTTACCGGCGCCGTCTTCCCGTCCGCAGAGAATGCGATCCGGTCCCCGCCCACACACACCGCCCCATCCCGCGTCGTGATCTCCGGAGCCTCCTCGCCCTCCGCCAGGGGAACCAGGACCACTACGAACTCCACCTCCTTCGCCCTCCCCGGCGCGGAGATACGGAGCGTGCGCGGGTCATCCACGTTGATGTTCTCGCCCACTCCGGGAAGCACTTCCATGGTGACTCCGCCCGGCGCCAGCACCCTGCCGAACAGGCGAGCCTGCTCGCAGCCGATGGTGAAGGTGTCGCCGGCCGTCTCCACCTCTCCCCCGGGCTGGAGCATGAAGTCGAAGGCCTCCTCGCTCTTCGTGCGGGCGAGGTCGCGGACGATTACGTAGCCCCACTGGCCGGTCCCCGGATGCGGGTTCACCAGCGCCAGCTCCCGCACCACCGACTCCGCGCCCTCATAGCACGGCGCCGCATCTGACCGGAACCACACCACCCCGTCGTCCTCGGCGGCGTCGCTGATCGTGCCGATGCTGTCATCCCCTCGCCGCTGATCCCTCCCTCCGATCACCAGGCAGTTGTGCCCGGCGGTGCTGATGCTAAAGTAGGAGACCTCCTTGGTGAAATAGCCAGCGCCCACCTTGCCGTAGCCGTAGTCCTTGAGCAGCCACTCGCCGGCCGCGTTGAGCAGGAAGTTGTTGACGTCCAGGTGGGAGTGAGACACATGCGCCTTGCCGCTCCTCAGGTGGAGGGTGAGCGCATCCGGTTCCCAACTGGTGCGCGCCCCCGCGAAACCCGTCTCCTTGAACCCATGCCAGAGCGGCTGGCCGGGCGGCAGCTCAGGCCGCACCGTGGCGTCGTACCACAGCAGCTCCCAGCAGGTGGCGTCCAGGTCCGGCCGCTCGGGGAGCTGCTCGGCCAGCCACTGCGCCCGCCCGTCGCGGTACTCGGAGGCGAGCCGATACATGGTGGTGCGCATGGCATGCCAGTCCCTGGTCAGCCCGTCCCCGAAGTTGGCGATCTGTGCCAGCCGCGGCCCCGCCAGGTAGAGGCGGAAGAGGTGGGTGTTGCGGAAGTACGGCGCCTGGTAGAAATCCTCGTCCGAGAAGCGCCGCGCTGCCGTGATGAAGCGAACCAGCGCCTCCATGCCATATCCCCAATAGGGGAGGCCCTCCTCGTACGCGCCCTCGTCCGGCAGTTCGGCGACGATGTTCCGCCCGCCCCACAGCGCCTTCTGCAGCCACAGCCCGGCATCCGGCTCCTCTCCCCCGAGCGCGATCGCGGTCACCCCCAGCGCCTGGTATCCATTCCAGGCGTGATTCTGCCGCCAGGTGTGCTTCCACCAACCGCGGTCGTTGATCCCCTCCGCCGCCTCATACAGGATGCGCCCGTGCTCTCGCAGCGTCTCCCTCAGTAGCTCTCGATCCTCATCCGACCACATCTCGCGCAGCCAGTCATAGGCCAGTGAGAGACCGAAGAGCTGGTGCTTCGCGGCCAGCCCGGTGTTCTCGAAAATGCCGGCGCCCCACACCGCGTACTCCGCAGGCTTGAGCGCCCACCGGCGGGCGAGCTCGAAGTACTTCCGGTCCCCATCGAGCAGCGCCACCAGCGCCATCCCCGGCACCGTGTACCCGAAGGTGCGCTGCCACAGCATCTCATCGTTCAGCGTGCCCGGCCGGGTCGAGTCGCCCCCCACCCTGGGCGCCTGGTACTCCGGCGGGTCGCGATCCAGGGATGCGTCCACCGCCGCCTTCAGCTTCTCCCACCTATCCCGATGCGTGGTTCTGATCGCTTCCCTGAGGAGATCCAACCCATCGGCATCGAAGAACAGGCGCGGCCTCCCAGCCGCGGTGATGCGCTCCTCGTACTCAGCAGGGGTGAGAGCCATGACACTACCTCACAACGTTGCTTGCTTGGCGCCGCGCGCCTACCGTCCCTTTCGGCGCGCCCCCTGCGAAGGCCTCTTGCGGAAGATCAGGCAATAGTGGTGGTGGTAGTTCGGGACGAACACCTTGGGGTAGCCCCAGATCCCCAGGGGCTTGGTGTTCTGGCACCAGATCCGCTCCCCCTGGAACTGCCACCCCGACCGCCCCATCGCCCGCGCCAGATCCCAGGCGAGCATGCGCACCTCTCCCTCCGGATCGCGGAGGTTCTGCGCCACCACCACCAGGTACTTGCCCGGCTTCACACACCTCCTCACCCCGGCGAACACCCGTGCCAGCGCGGCGACAAACTCATCGTAGTCCCCGATGTTGCCCAGGTCGTCGGCGCGGTCCGAGTAGGCGGTGTCCAGCCCGCGGGCCGCCCGCTGCTTGTGTTTCGAGAACACCCCACCTCTGCTCGTCCGCAGCATCCGCCAGTACGGAGGAGAGGTGATGGCGAAGTCGAACTGCGGCAGCCCGCGCAGGAACCCGATCCCCGCCCCCTCCATCTCCTCCCGCCTCTCCCGCCAGAACCCCGCCTTCCCGATCCCCCTCGCATCCCCTCGCATGACCACCTGCTTCGG
>Ga0315277_10011571_pt1 | contig 11103 bp, 9 predicted proteins | sample YL17G05_15_MG_FD_203695 | JGI IMG/M metagenome (GOLD analysis project Ga0315277, IMG submission 203695) | Sediment microbial communities from Yellowstone Lake, YNP, Wyoming, USA - YL17G05_15 | ecosystem: Environmental > Aquatic > Freshwater > Lake > Sediment | place: USA: Wyoming | collected... | reverse complement strand
TCAGGCTGGAGACGGCGAGGCCTTCGGAGTCCTGGTTGAGAGGTATAAAGGTAAAGTGTTCAGTCTTGCCTATGGGTTCACACGGGACAGGGTGGCCGCCGATGACCTGGCTCAGGAGGTCTTCATCAAGGCTTATTATTCCCTGCCGAAATTCAAAGGCATGTCCGGGTTCGGAACCTGGCTTTACAGGATCGCCGTGAACCACGCCAAGGACTTCCTGCGAAAGAACCGGCAACGGCTGAGAGAAGTGTCTATCCAGGACGTGGGCGAGCCGGCTCTCACCGCTCCAAACGCGAGCCCGGAAGAGAATCATGTTGAGGAAGGACGCCGGACCGTGATCAGGGAAGCCCTGGCGCGCCTCCCTGAAAAATACCGGGTTATCCTGACCCTCCGGGACATCGACGGGCTTTCCTACGAGGACATTGGCGGAATCCTGAAGCTCACGCCGGGGACGGTGGATTCTAGGCTCCACCGGGCGCGGCGAAAGCTGCGGGAGAAACTGGCGGGCCGCCTGGGCCGGCAAGGAGGAGAATATGGACTGTAAAAAAGCCGAACGATCTCTCCTTCAATCTCTGGACGGAAGGCTCGCTCCGGAAGAGGCCGCTTTGTTACAGGACCATCTTGAGAGATGCCTGTCCTGCCGGAGAAAGGGCGAAGAGTACCAGACCATCATTCGCCTTGTCCGGCCGCAGACGGTGCCGGAGCCTCTCCCCTTTTTCAAAGACCGGTTCCTGGCCAGGCTCCGGGAAAAGGATAAGTCGGCGCCCGCGCTCATCTGGGTGAAGTGGGCCCACGGGGCCGTCGCCCTCTCCTTGGCCGCCTTTTTCCTTTTCGGCGCCGCAATCCTTCTTTTCCAGCCTCAGGAGCCCCGGGAGCTGAGCCGGACCGAGAGGTTCCTCCTTCAGGATGAGAATCCCCTCGGCGAGGCGGCCAGCATCCTGGACCAGAAAAAGGCCGAGGACAGGAACATGATGTTGATCTTCGCCTCCGTCGGGGACAGTGAAGTTTCGAGGAGATACAAGCCATGAACAACAAATATAGATTATGGATTGTCCTCTCGCTCGTCGGCGCCTTTTCGGCCGGCGTCTTGGGAGGCATTTTCGCGGAGAGGAATTTTATCCACCCCCGGCAGCATACCCGGGTGGAGCGAGGCCCGAACCATCCCCCCGACCTTGAGGAAATGGGCCGGGAGCTCGGCCTCTCTCCTGATCAGAAGGAGGGCATCCGGCAGATTTTTGAGAAGAATGATAGCCGGTTCAAAGAGCTGTACACCGAGATGCATGATCGGCTTTCTTCCCTTCGCTCGGAAATCAAGAACCAGATCGATGCCGTGCTCACGCCGGAGCAAAAGCAAAAAATGGAGGCCATCATTTCCAAGCACGGCGAACAAAGAAAAAAAGCATCCGAACAAAAAGATAAGGAAAACGAGAGAGATAACTCTCCGGACAAGCCTAAAGGAGAACGTGAATGAAGAAAAAAGTCATCATCGGGATTGTCGTCCTCGCGGTCGTGGCCGGGGCCATTCTCGGCTGGACCATGCTCAGGGACCAGAAGAACGGCCTTCCGAAATACCGGCTCGAGAAACTTGCCAAGGGTGACATCGAGGCCGTGGTCACTACCTCGGGAACGGTCAACCCGATCACCAAGGTAGAAGTCGGAAGTCAGGTTTCAGGGAAGATCGCCAAGCTCTACGTCGATTACAATTCCCAGGTCAAGGAAGGCCAGATCCTGGGCGAGCTCGACCTGCTGCAGTTTGAAAGCCGGGTGAAACAGAGCGATGCCAACTATGCAAGCTCCAGGGCCGCGCTCGAGAAGACTAAGGTCACCCTGGCCAATCTGCAGAGGCAGTATGAAAGATCTTTGAGTCTTTTCGAGAAAGACCTGATCTCCTTCGAGGAGAAAGATACGGCCGAAGCCAATTATCTCGGCGCCAAGACAGATCTCCAGTCGGCCGAGGCCCGTCTCCAGCAGGCCGCGTCCCAGCTCGACCAGAGCAAAATCGACCTCGGCTATGCCATCATCCGTTCACCTATCGACGGCGTCGTCATCTCCAGGAACATGAACGTTGGCCAGACGGTTCAGGCCAGCTTCACGGCTCCTAAGATCTTCGAGATAGCCAATGACCTGAGCAAGATGCAGGTCGAATGCGACGTCGACGAGGCCGACGTGGGCAAAGTCAAGGAAGGCCAGAACGTGCGCTTTACGGTCGACGCCTTTCCGGAGAGTACCTTCAACGGCCTGGTGAAACAGGTCCGTTTTTCGCCGACGGTCACCCAGAATGTCGTGACCTACACGACCATCGTGGACGCGGAAAACCCGGAGCTCAAGCTTCGTCCTGGAATGACAGCCACGGTCTCGATCATCACCGGCGAGGCCAAGGATGTTCTCCGGGTGCCCAACGGCGCCCTCCGTTTTACTCCGACCCTCCCGGCTGAAGAACTCGCCAAGATCATGAAGGAAGCCGGGGAGAAGATGTTTGCTAAACGGCAGGCCGAAGCCGGAGAGAATCAGGCCCAGGAGGCGGCCCGCCCGCAAACCCCGCCGGCCGCCCAGGGTACTCAGGGCGCTCCGCCGGCGATGATGTTCAACCAAGCCGGCGGCGTGCCCCAGGGCATGGGCGGACCGGGAGGCCTGAGAAAAAAGCCCACGACGGTTTGGTATTTGGATGAGAACGGAAAGCTGGCCGTGACCTTCATCAGGGCCGGAGAGACCGACAATTCCTATACCGAGGTCCTGCGCGGCGACTTGAAAGAAGGTCAGGAGATCATACTGGGCGAACTCAGCGCTCAGGCGGCCGAGTCCGCTTCCCGGCCCGGCGGCCCGCCGATGATGATGATCCGCCGCTAGAAAGAGTCCGCCTGAAAGATGTATAAAAGAAAGAACTGAGATGTCCACTCCAGTCATACAAATCGATGACCTGACCAAGGTCTATAAGGTAGGCGAGACGGAGGTTAATGCTCTCCGCGGCGTCACCTACAAGGTCGAAGCGGGTGAGTTCCTGGCCATCATGGGACCTTCGGGCTCCGGCAAGTCGACCCTGATGAACATCATCGGCTGCCTGGACAAGCCGACCTCGGGGCAATATCTGTTGGAGGGGGAAGTGGTGTCCACTTTCAACCGGGACAAGCTCGCCCAGATCCGGAACCAGAAGATCGGGTTCGTTTTCCAGACGTTCAACCTTCTCGCCAGGACCACGGCCCTGGAGAATGCCGAACTCCCGCTCCTCTATTCCTCCCACATTCATTCCAAGCAGAGGACGGAAATGGCCCTGAAGGCCCTGGAATCCGTTGGCTTGAGAGACCGGGCCCACCACAAGACCAATCAGCTGTCAGGCGGCGAGCAGCAGAGAATCGCCATCGCCCGGGCGCTGCTTAACAATCCGATGCTGATCCTCGCCGACGAGCCCACCGGAAACCTGGACACCAAGACGAGCGGCGAGATCATGGATATCTTCACTCGTCTTAACCAGGATAAAAAAATTACCCTGGTCATGGTCACCCACGAGCCCGATATCGCCTGCTACGCTCGAAAGAGAATCTATATGCGCGACGGGAAGATCATCCGGGAGGAGACGGCCCGGGAGGGCTGTGAAGACCTAATCAGGCAAACAGGAGTCCGACCATGAACATAATGCGCACCAGCCGGGTCGCCCTTCGGGCGCTCGGCCGCAACAAGATGCGGTCGTTCTTGACCGCCCTGGGTATAATCATCGGCGTCGGCGCCGTGATCTCGATGGTCAGTATCGGAGAAGGGGCCAAGCGCGGCGTCGCCGACCGTTTCGCTTCCATGGGTACCAACCTGCTTTTTGTCTCCCCTGGAAGCAGGAGTTCACATGGCGTCCATTCCGGCTCAGGCGGCTTCAATACCCTCAAACCCGAGGACGCAGCGGCCATCGAGCAGCAGTGCGACGCCGTCAAATATACGTCCCCTTCCGCGAGCGCCCGCGCTCAAGTTGTCTACGGAAACAAGAACTGGAATACCTCGATCCAGGGAACCGGAGCCAAGTACCCGGAAGTCCGGAACTGGGAAATCGAACAGGGGACCTATTTCGATGAAGGCCACGTCAGGTCGGCCGCCAAGGTCTGTGTCCTGGGGAGCGAGGTCAAGAAAAGCCTGTTCGAGGATGAGGACGCAATCGGCAAAATCGTCCGCGTCAAGGCCATCCCCTTCCGCGTGATCGGCACCTTCAAGTCCAAGGGGGAGTCCGGCGGCTGGTTTAACCGCGACGACATGATGACGGTGCCCTACACGACGGTTATGAAGAGGCTGACCGGGCAGGAATACATTTCTTCGATCGATATCCAGGCCGTCTCCGCGGACCGGACACAAGAGGCCCAAACCCAGATCGAGGAGTTGATGCGGGCCCGGCACAAGATCGCGCCCGGCGCCGAAGATGACTTCCAGGTCCGGAACATGGCGGAGATCGCCGAGGGAGCGGCCCAGGCCACCCAGATCATGACTATCCTTCTGGGAAGCATCGCCTCGATCTCGCTTCTCGTCGGGGGCATCGGGATCATGAACATCATGCTCGTCTCGGTGACCGAGAGGATCCGGGAGATCGGCATCCGCATGGCCGTCGGGGCCCGTCAGAAAGACATCCTGCTCCAGTTCTTGACGGAAGCCATCGTCTTGAGCGTACTCGGAGGGTTGATCGGAGTCTTCTTCGGGATCGGGCTCTCCAGGCTTCTTAAATACATTAAGATCTTCGCCGAGTTCAAGGCGACGGTCTCACCCGGTTCTATATTATTAGCCTTCGTTTTTTCGGCCTCGGTTGGGATCTTCTTCGGGTTCTACCCGGCCCGGAAGGCCTCGCGATTGGACCCGATCGAAGCCTTACGCTATGAATAAACGTATATTAAGAATGAGACCCTGTTTTTGGAGGTTCCCTATGCGCAGACGAATTACCGGATTTTTTGCCGCCCTGATCCTGCTTCTGCCGGCCGCTTCCTGGACTCAGGAAAAGACGGAGCAGGAACTCGCCCTGACCCTCGAGGATACGATCATTCGCACGCTGAAAAACAACTACGGTGTCGCGATCCAGATCCTCAGCCCGGAGATCGCCTCTTACTCCGTCTCCCAGGCCAAGGAGATATTCCTGCCCACTCTCGGCTTCGGTTTCAACGACCGCAGCCAAGAAACCGCGTCCTTTTCCTGGCTCGAGCAGGTGGGCCGGACGATCGCCGATTACTCTGACTATGACGCCTCTGTCTCCCAGCTCATCCCCTTTGGTGGAACGCTGGCTGCTTCCTGGATTGGCTACAAGAATGAGAGCAACGCCAGGTTCCAGACAGTCAACCCCCGCTACGGGAGTACGCTGCGGTTTGACTACCGGCAGCCGCTGCTCCGGAATTTCGGGGACAAGACCACCCGCCATAACATCCTTATCAGCCAGAACGCCTATGATAAATCCGGGACCGACCTGGAGAAGACCTTCGCGGACATCGTCTATACCGTCGAACAGGCCTACTGGAGCCTGGCCTACAGCCTGGAGGACTTGAAGGTGAGACAGCAATCCCTCAAGCTCGCCCAAGATCTCCTGGCCAAGAACCAAAGGGCCGTGGAAGTGGGCACCCTGGCGCCGATCGAGATCCTGAGCGCCCAGGCCGAGGTCGCCACCCGGGAGGCCGACATCCTTTCGGCCGAGACAGAGGTCAAGAACAATGAAGACCGCCTCAGGACGATCATCAACCTTCCCGAAGAGGAGATGCGGTTGGCCCTGCCGGTCCGGCCCGTCGATAAGCCCAAGTTCGAAGAGCGCCAGATCAACGTCGATGAAGCCCTCCTCACGGCCATGCAGAACAGGCCCGAGCTCAAGTCCCTGAAGATCGACCTGAGCACGCAAAACCTGACCCTGGGCTTTGCCAAGAATCAGCTCCTACCGCGGCTCGACCTGACGGCGTCGTACTACAGCCCCGGGGTCTCGGGAGACCAGATCCTCTACCTCAACGACAATCCCCTGACCGGTGTGATCATCGGCAAAGTCCCCGGTTCGTCCAGCGACGCCCTTAAGGACTCATTCGACTTCAAATACAATAACTGGACCATCGGCCTGACCCTGGACATCCCCTTGAACACCGTGTTCTCGCGGGCCGCCGTCGCTCAAGCAAAGCTTGACCTTGAGCAGGCGACGCTGCGGCTGAAGAACCAGGAACAGACCATTTATCTGGAGATCCGGAACGGCGTCCGCTCCGTCGAGACGAACTATAAACGAGTCCAATCCTACCGGGTTGCCCGGGAGCTGGCCCAGAAAAAGCTCCAAGCCGAAGAGGAGAAGCTCAAGGTCGGGCTGAGCACGAATTTCATCGTCCTCACCTACCAGAGAGACCTGAGCGATGCCCGGATCGCCGAGCTGCGGTCGATCGTCGACTATGTCATCTCGGTAGCCAGCCTGGAGAAGGCGACAGGCACGAACCTGAAGAACAAGAACATCAACGTCGATCAATATATGGGCACTCGTTGATCCGACACCGTCCAAAACGTAGAATGACGGATTCGGCCATCGCCGAATAATGTTAGCTCTCGCAAGCCCGGAGACATAAGCCAAAGAAATTGAGAACCTGGCGGCTGGCCTATACCCTCGTCCTGCTGGGCGTACCCCTCTCTCTGGCCGCCGGCCCCTCCAAGACGGCGAAGCCGGCGGCGGCGACCTACGCGATCAGCATCCCCGAGTTTGCCTCCCCTCCCCGGATCGACGGTGTGCTCGACGACCCGTTCTGGGAGAGCGGCACCTTGATCGAAGATTTCACCCAGTTCGAACCCCTGGAAGGAGGGACGCCTTCGGAAAAAACCAAGGCCTATCTGGGACATGACAAGGACTACCTTTATATCGCCCTGCGCTGCTTTGATTCCGACTCCAAGGCGATCCGGGCTTGCCTGACCCCGCGAGACAAGGCCATGTCGGATGACGGCGTCACTATCTATCTCGATACGTTCAACGACAAGAAGCGGGCCTTTGTCTTCCAGGTCAACCCCTGCGGCATTCAGACCGACGGCATCCTAACGGAAGGCGGCGGCCGGCGCCGCATGGGGTGGGAGCGGTTCGACCGCAACTGGGATACGTTTTTCCTGGCGGATGCCCGCGTGGATGAGCTCGGCTACACCGTGGAAATGGCCATCCCTTTCAAAAGCCTCAGGTTCCCGAACCAGGGCATCCAAAAGTGGGGCATCAAGATTCAGCGTTTCATTCCGCGGAAGAACGAAGAGATGTACTGGCCGCCCCACTCACGCGACAGCAACGGTTTCCTGATCCAAGCGGGCACGCTGAACATAACCGGACCCATCGCCCAGGGAAAGAATATCGAAATCATGCCCGTCGTCACCGGGCTCAAAGAAACCGGCCAGAAGCTGGATCCCCAGGGTGGGCTGAATTTCAAATGGGGACTGACCTCCGACATGGTGCTGGATTCCACCTATAACCCGGATTTCAGCCAGGTCGAGGCCGATATGCCGCAGAACGATGTCAACCAGCGCTACGCCTTATACTATCCCGAAAAAAGACCTTTCTTTCTGGAGGGCAAGGACTATTTTGAAACACCGTTCGAGCTGGTCTACACTCGCACGATCGTCGATCCCCAATGGGGCGTCAAACTCACCGGCAAGAGCAGGGGAACGACCATCGGCCTCATCAGCTCTATGGACATGAACTCGCCCGAGATTACGATCTCCGATCCCAGCACCGACGAAGAGGAGTTTGAAGGACCCCTCAATCATTCCCTGGTCAATATCTTCCGTTTGAAGAAGGACCTTTTCTCCGAGTCCTACATCGGAGTCATCGCCACCGATAAAGAAACAGGGATGGAGGGGGAACCGCTGACGACAAATTATAACCGGGTGGCCGGGGTCGACGGGCATCTCAAGTTCATGAGATACAACCGCCTCTCCTTCCAGGCGGTCGGTTCGATGACCAAGACGGCAACCCAGGAGACGGGATTCATACCCGCCTACACTCTCGGCTTCAGCCACAGCTCACGGCATCTTCAGATTTCGGCCGACTACAACAGCGTCCCCCCCGATTTTGAGGCGTCCCTGGGCTTTTTCCGGAGGAAAGATATCCAAGCTTTTGGCGCCCGAGCCGGTTATGCTTTCCTTCCTCAGAACGACTGGATCATATCCATCCGTCCGTCTATAGAATACCGGAGGATCTATGATTTCAGTGGGACGCTGACCGACGATGAATACTCCGTCTCCTGCTTCCTGAGCGGCTGGCGCCAGACCTACGTGTGGGGGTGGTATTCCTCAGGCCTGGAGCGCTACGAGGGCGTCGATTTCTATCAGAAAGGCCTGATGCTCGGCCTCGGCTCGGAGCCCCTGTCTTGGCTCGCGGGGGAGATCCGGTATAACATCGGGGACGGCATTTACTACGATATCGATCCCTATCTCGGCTTCAAGACGGGTTTGGAGATGAGCCTCATCCTTAAGCCGTTTTCCAACCTGAACGTATCCTACAGCCTGGGGAATGACACGTTCTCCAAGAGCCGGGGCGGGGAAACGGTCTATGATATCAATATCATCTCCCAGCGCATCAACTATCAAATTACGCGGCCGCTCTCCGTGAGGCTCATCACCGACTACAACGACTACTACGGGATGCTCTATATCAGCGCCCTGCTCAGCTATGAGTACCGGCCCGGGACCGTATTTTATCTCGGTGTCGACGACAACCGGGAAAAGGACCTTCAGGGCTACTACCAGAGCACCGGCCGCTATTATTTCGTCAAGTTCTCCTACTGGTGGAGGGTTTGAAGCGGTCTTGAAGTGTAGCCGGAAAAGTGATAGAATATGGAGCAAGCGAAAATCCTTGGTCAATCCAACGGGTGGAGAGTTTTGATGAACAGAAGACTCATTAGACCCAACCTAGCCGAGATTCGGGACAGCCAGGAAAGAGAAAAAGAACGGCACGAATCAGAAAAACGGAAGATGCACCCGCTCTATGATACTCATGCCGAGAATTACTATTACCTCAAGCAGATGAACAAAAAGACCAAGATGGCCGTGGCCTTTGCCGATGGCCAGGTCATCGAGGGATACATCGAGTGGTACGACCGCAACTGCTTCAAGCTCAACCGCGACGACGCTCCCAACCTGCTGGTTTACAAAGCCAACATCAAGTACCTTTATAAGACGGAAGATACCAAGGAAGAGGAAGAGCTCAATAAAAAGGACAAATGACCCTTCCGAGGATCGGGATCACGCTCGGCGATCCCGGGGGGGTGGGTCCGGAGATCGTCCTCAAGACATTGGCGGAGGATTATAAGCTCCCGGCGGCCGATTTTGTGCTTTTCACTTCCCTGCCGGTCCTCCGGGCAGAGGAGAGGGCTCTCGGCGTCCATTTCGATTTTGGCACGGTGAAGGCCAAAAGGGCCGGCCTGTCGGGAACCCTGACCTGCCGCGAACTTCCCAGCTCATTGAAAACTGTGACGAAGGGGGCGCCTTCTGCGAAAAACGGGCTCGAGTCATTCTCCTATTTCAAGGCCGCCGTCGCCGAAGCCAGAGAGGGGAAACTCCACGGCATCGTCACGGCTCCGATTTCCAAGAGCTCCTGGGCTCTGGCCGGCGTCCCCTGGAAGGGGCATACCGACTACCTGAGCCGGTTCTATGCGGGCGCTATCATGGCCTTCTGGTCGGAGACCCTCAAAGTGGCCCTTTTGAGCCATCATGTTTCTTTGAAAAACGCCCTGAAAAAAGTCCGCCGGGACAGCCTTCTGGAATTCTTCCTTTCGCTCCACCATGGCCTGAAACGAGTCCGGGCGGGTGGCCTCGAGTTTTTAGTTTCCGGGCTCAACCCCCACGCCGGAGAGGATGGCCTGCTGGGCCGGGATGAAACCGAGGAGATCGCTCCTGCCATCAAGGAGGCCCGCCGCCAGGGCATCAAAATCAGCGGTCCCTATCCCCCCGATGTCGTCTTCCGGAGCGCCCTTGGGCGGACGGATAAAATAGTCATCGCCCTTTACCATGACCAGGGGCTGATTCCCTTTAAGCTGGCGGCTTTTGAAACCGGTGTCAACGTGAGCCTCGGCCTGCCCTTTGTCCGCACTTCTCCCGACCACGGAACGGCCTTTGATATCGCCGGGAAAAACCGGGCCAACCCGAGGAGCTTTGTCGAGGCCGTCAAGCTGGCGGTCGCCCTTTCTCGAATCGCCTGAGCCCGGCTATCAGCCGCTCATTCTCCCTCCTCTCCTCCTGGGCGAAGGAGCGACGATAGACAATAGACGGCTCTATAAGCATGGGATTACCTAGAAAATCCCCTTCTCCTGCGTCCTCACCTACCCTTAAAGAACCTCCTCCCCCGGCGGGAGGAGGTGGGGAGGAGGGGGACGGGAGATCTGGCCATTGCCGCTGAGCAAATCAGCGGCTTGCCTTCACGGGCTCAAGCCGGATGATCTTCTTGGCGGCCGATTCTATTTTGGCCCGGCTGAAATAGACCGGAAAATACTTTCCTTTGGCCCAAGGAATAAATAAGTCCGCGTAATGCGGATTCTCCGGGTCGCCCGATTGCCCGGGCGTGTTTGTGCCCACCGAAAGGTCCCAGTCTGAGAGGTCGGCGATGATGCGGAAAGTGGCGCCGGAGGCCTGGTTGTCATTGTCGGACGTGTTGTTGACCGTTTCGCCGTTTCCTCCGCGAGGATAAGGCCCCAGGTCGAACCTGCGGCGGAGATCGTCCGCGAGGCCTGGGCTCAGCGGATGAAAGAGCCGGACGTGATGGAAACGGAGATCGCCGTACCTCCACCTGGCCGGGTCGGGGCCCATTCTCTCGGTCAGGGCGGCGACGGCCCGCTCCAGGGAATGCATGAGCAGCCGGTCGCGCTCGACTTCAGGAGACGGGCCGAAACGGATGTCCGGTTTCTCCAGCCAGCCGATGGCTTTATGAAGGGGAAGCTCGCGCAGCAGGGAGCGGGCCCCCTCCAGAACGAGGAGGTCTCTCAGGTTTTCTAGCAGCGCCTTCTCCCAGGTAGCATAGATGGCCGCAGCCCCAGAATCCGGCGTCAATCGGAAGTCCCAGCCCAGAAGGATTTCCAGGGCCTGACGCCCCGGCGGATCCGCCGATTCCAGGTTTTTAAGAAGCGGGACCAGCCGGCGGGCGGGTATGGAAAAAACGTCCTGCTG
>Ga0315277_10011569_pt1 | contig 11105 bp, 14 predicted proteins | sample YL17G05_15_MG_FD_203695 | JGI IMG/M metagenome (GOLD analysis project Ga0315277, IMG submission 203695) | Sediment microbial communities from Yellowstone Lake, YNP, Wyoming, USA - YL17G05_15 | ecosystem: Environmental > Aquatic > Freshwater > Lake > Sediment | place: USA: Wyoming | collected... | reverse complement strand
ACCAGGACGGGACCGTGGCCTTGGACGGCGCTTCCCTGACCGTGGCACAGGGCGAGCGGGTGGCCCTCATCGGTCCCAACGGCGCCGGCAAGACTTCCTTCCTGCTGGCGATCCTGGGCGGCGTGCCCAGCACGGGGAGAATCGTCGTGGACGGCATCGAACTGCGCCGCCCCGCTCTGGGCGACGTTCGCGGCCGCTGCGGCATGACGTTCCAGAACCCCGACGACCAGCTCTTCATGCCGACTCTCCTGGACGACGTGGCGTTCGGCCCGCTGAACCAGGGGCTTTCGCCCGCGGCAGCACAGGAGACCGCCAAGGCCGCCATTGAGGCGGTGGGCCTCGCCGGCCTGGAGAATCGAAGCCCCCACCATCTCTCAGGCGGCCAGAAGCGCAGTGCCTCGCTCGCCACCATCGTGGCCATGAACGTCAAGCTCCTGCTCCTGGACGAGCCTGCGGCGAACCTCGACTTCCGCTCCCGCCGCCGTCTCCTGGACATCCTCACGAGGCGCCCGGAGGCCATGTTGCTCGCAACACACGACCTGCGGATGGTCGAGGAGCTTTGCAGCCGCGTCGTCTTGCTGGACGCCGGCCACGTCGTCGCCGACCGCCCCACAGGCGAAATCCTCGCCGACGCCGCCCTGTTATCCGAGCACGGATTGGGGTAAAACGCCCTGGCGACAACCAATGGCCGAACGTCCCTCAGAGCAAGAACGCCCGGCGGTTCTTCCCGTCCTGCCTCGCACGGAGGCGATTGCGAACGGCCTGCGCGTGCGCGCCCCCGCGAAGCTCAACCTGAACCTGCTGGTCGGCCTGCGGCGGGCGGACGGGTTCCACGACCTGGATTCCGTCGTCGCCAAGGTCACGTTGTACGATGAGATCGAGCTTCGCCCGCGCGGCGACGGACAGATAACCTTCTCATGCACCGGCGCGGACTGCGGCAGTGACGAGAGGAACCTGGCGCTCCTTGCGGCCCGTCTCCTTGCCGAGGAGACGAAAGACAATGTCCGCATGGCTGCGCAAACGATGTGTAGGCATGGCGCCCTGCGTCGCACCAAACGGGGGGTGGGCGTCGATATTGCCCTCTCCAAGAGGATCCCCCCGGGCAAGGGCCTGGGTGGCGGGTCGTCCGACGCGGCCGCCGTCCTGATGGCCTTGAACGAACTGTGGGACCTCCGTCTGCCCCAGGCGGAGCTTTCGGCACTGGCGGCGGAACTGGGCAGCGACGTTCCGCTCTTCCTGGGCCCCCCGACCCTGCGGATAACCGGCCGCGGGGAGCGCGTCGCCCCTGCGAGGGTTCATCCGTTCCTCGCGGTGTTGTACCTGCCAGGTTTCTCCTGTCCGACGGCGGAGGTGTACCGGTCGTTCGACGAGTTGGCGAAGGCGCCCCCGGCGCCGCGCAAGTTGGGGATGCGGGCAGTCCGGGAGCGGCCGCCGTCGCGGTGGCGGCACTTGCTCCGGAACGATCTTGCGCCCGCGGCCCGGAGGATTTGCCGCGAACTGGGGCGGGTTTGGGACGACCTGGCCCGCCGCGCCCGCCGGCCGGTGCAGATGACCGGAAGCGGCAGCGCGCTCTTCGTCCTGTGCGACGATGAAGACGAAGCCGCCGCGGTCCTTGGAGAAATGCCCCAGGACGTGCGGCGGCAGTGCCTCCTCGTGCAGCAGAACCGGTGGTGATCTCACCGGCGCCCGTTCGTCACTTGGGGGCGGGACCTTCCTTCGGCGCTTTCTCATGCGCCTGGATGTCAGCGTCGTTCTCGACCAGCATCGCCTTGAGGTGCTCCAGCACCTTGGCGTCGTCGTTCTGCGCCTTGTAGAGGTCCCTCAGCATGATGCGGATCGCGTTCCGCAGGCCGAGCGTCTTGGTCTTGGCGAGCGTCTCCTCCAGGTCCTTGATGGCCTCATCCGGCTTGCGCCTCACGTCGTCCCTCAGCCCGGCGATGGCCACCAGAGCGGCCATCCGCGGATTGAAGAACGTGTCGCCCATGCGCCCGACCAGGCCGATGTACCCCCCCATTCGCTCGACCATTTCCGGAGTGAACGCCACTGGGCCGCCGGGGCGCGGGCCGGCGCCGGGATGAGGTCCACCCGGACCCCCCGGCACAGGCTCCCCGGGCATTAGCGGTCCGACCCCCCCGCCCGGCGGGGGCGCCACCAGGCGCAGCTCCGGCCTATCCGCCTCCTGCGCATGCAGGAGGGTGTACGACAGCGGGATCGCCGCTGCCGCGGCCAATGCCAACAACGCCAACGCTTGCCTACGAGTCATGATTGCTGCTCCTTTCTTCCAGCGATGGGAACGAAATAGCGGGTATCGCCCAACCGAAACCGTTGGCATCCTCAAGAGACGCATCCCCAAGAGACGGGATCGACAGGGTTGGAATCTCCAACGACACCTGGCCGGCTACGGAAACGTCGATCTCCGTCGGGATCGACCAGGTGATCTCCTTCTCCTGCGTCCCCGCCGGGGCTGAGGCGACGGGGCTTGGGCCAACCTGATCGACCTTGGGAATCGCGTGCGGCAACCGCAGGACAACCGCGAGGAACACCGCGGCCGCCGCAGCGGCAGCCGCCAACACGGGCCAGTGCAGCAGGCGGATTCGCCGCTGCCGACGCGCAGGCCAGGCCAGGCCGGGATATCGCTCCTGTCGCATCCGTCCTGCGAGCCTGCTCAGCCCGTCAAGAACGTCCCTGAAACCCTCTTGAAGCTCCTTGTCGTCCTGGCCGCTCATTGCCCGTCCTTCAGGGTCTCCCGCAGGTTCCCCAGGGCGGCGAATGTGGCCGCCTTCACCGTGCCTTCCTCGCAGCCCATCGCGGCTGCTGTGTCACGAACATTCATCTCCAGCAGGAACCGGCAGGTGACTACCTCTCGCTGTCGGGGCGGAAGCCTCTGGACCGCCCCCGCCAAGGCCGCAAGGTCATCCGCCCCATCCTCGGCCTGACTTGCGCTTGCGGTCTTGCGGTCTCTCAGGGCATCCGGGTCCAGCTCGAGCGCATCATCGCGCGCCCGCCTGCGCCGGAACTCGCGGACGACGTTCATGGCGATGCCGTACAGCCAGGCCGGTGCGTCGGCGCCTTTCTTCCACCCGCCAAGGCCCCGGAACGCCCGCAGGAGCGATTCCTGCACCGCGTCCGGCGCGTCCGCGCGATTCAGCCCGTGCCCCAGGGCGAAGCGGTACAGCTCGTCCTGGACCGCGGCGGCGACCGATGAAAAGGCCTCCCGGTCGCCCGACGAGGCCCGGTCCATCCACTCGCTGACTCGCGCACGCTCCAGCGTCATCGGCTCAACCTTCTATTGACGATCGCGCGGGGTCGGTTTATCCCCCCTATTCTCCCCGGCTTACTCAGCCGAAGGGAAAGCTTATCCGAGCATTTGTTCGGTGGGCCTTGACCGGCGCCGCCGACCATGATACAAACCTCAGGGAATACTGCTGCAATTGCCCGAAAGAAGTGTTCGCCCGGGGCCGTGGCGCAGTTGGGAGCGCGCTTGCATGGCATGCAAGAGGTCATGGGTTCAACCCCCATCGGCTCCAGTCACCGTGTAGGCCTGCGAATCGCGGGCGTACGTTCCTGCATTTCCTGGCGCAGCAGCGGGATTCGAGGAGATTGCCATGGCGAAGATGCTGGTCTGTTACTACTCGCGCACGAAGCACACGGAGCACATGGCCGAGGCCGTCGCGGAAGGCGCCCGGACGGTGTCGGGCGTGACTGTGGACCTCAAGCCCATCGGCAAGATGGAGGCCCGCGACCTGCTGGGATATGACGCCATCGTGATGGGCTCGCCCACCTACTACGGCTCGATGGCCGCCCAGGTGAAGCAGCTCATCGACGAATCGGTGCAGTTCCACGGGCAGCTCGACGGGAAGGTCGGCGGGGCGTTCGCCAGCAGCGCCAACGTCGGCGGCGGGAACGAGACCACCGTCCTGGACATCCTCAAGGCGATGCTCATCCACGGCATGGTGGTCCAGGGAAGCCCGACGGGCGACCATTACGGCCCGGTGGCCATCGGCGACGTGGACCAGCGCTCCCGGGCGGAATGCGACAAGCTCGGGAAGCTCGTGGCACAACTGGCCGCCAGACTACACGGGTGATGCTCCCCGCGATAGCTGTTGGCTCATCCGACAACCGTTGACCGCGCCCTGAACGGGCGATATACTGCCAGGAGTAGATGACGGGAACGGGGACAACCATGGTGTGGTGCCACAAATGAAGGTTTTCATCAGCTACTCGCAGGCAGACCAGGCGATCGCGAAGGACCTGGTTTCGCTCCTGGCCGCCGCTGGAGTCAGGGCGTGGGACGCGGAATCGGAGCTCACACCCGGGGATAACTGGGCCATGAGGATTGGCCAAGCGCTGGAGGAATCCGACGCGATGATCGTCCTGTTGTCCCCGGATTCGGTCAAGTCCGAGTGGGTGCGCAGAGAGATAGAATATGCTCTCAGTTCGCCGAACTACAGGGACCGTCTTATTCCGGTGATTGTCCGGCCGACAAGGAAAATCCCCTGGATACTCCGTGATCTATCGCTGGTAGATCTCCATGCTGATCCTGACGAGGGGAAGAAGCTCGTCGTCAGCCGGGTGCGCCATCTGGCTAAGGCGGTCGGGTGATGAGCCCACGAAGAGCCGGCATTCCCAAGGAGGTTTTTCTTTCCCACTCCGGCCGAGATCGCCGGTTCGTCCGAAAGCTGGTCGGGGTTCTTCGAACCCACGGCATACCGGTCTGGTACAGCGAACACAGCATACTGGGCGCGCAGCAGTGGCACGATGAGATCGGGGCCGCTCTGTCGCGCTGCGATTGGTTCGTCCTTGTGCTCTCCCCCGACGCCGTGAAGTCAAAATGGGTCAAGCGGGAGCTTCTCTACGCCCTGCAAGAGGACCGCTACCAAGACCGAATCATTCCTCTTCTGTACAGGGCAAGCGACTACTCGGGGCTCTCCTGGACCCTCGGAAGCCTTGAGAGAGTCGATTTCAGCGAGGAATTCGGAGCCGGGTGCCGCGGTCTGCTTCGTGTCTGGGGAATCGGGTACGCACCGCGCTGACCTTCTGCGCCCCGAAGGCCCCACCCCAGGGCCACCGTATGTCCTGGAACGCACTGAAATCCCCGTCCCCGCCACCGGTCGTGCGGGCTATGCTCGCCGCCGAGGTGCTCCTCTGCGCCGCTGCGCTGTCGTTGTACGTCCTGCTGGCGGCGCCGGCGAACCTGAGGGAGTTCCGGTGGTACCACGGGGGTTTCTATGCGTGCGTCGTGGCGTTCGTCGTCTGCGCCAATCTTCTGCACGGCGACCGGCCTCGGGACAGCGGCATTCGACGGGACAACCTGGGCGAATCGGCGAAGCCGGTCGCAGTGGCGACGGCGATCATGGCAGCGGTCGTCGTGGTCATCGGCCTGCTCGCAGGGGGGTTCCACTGGAGAAGCTGGCGGCGACTGGTGGAGTTGTCGGGGCTGTACCTTGCCTGGGGGATGGTACAACAGTACCTGCTTCAATCGTTCGGCCTGCGACGCCTGCGGCAGGCGCAAGTGCCCGCGCCGCTCGCGGCGGCGGCGAGCGCGGCGCTCTTCGCAATGCTCCATGCGCCCAACTGGCCCCTCGTGGCGGTCACGACCGCCTGCGGGGTAGTCTGGTGCGCCATCTTCCTGCGCCGGCCGAACATCCTGGTCCTGGGGCCGGCCCACGGGTGCCTGGCGGTCCTGCTGTACCACGCCTGGCCGGAAAGCTGGCTGCGCGGGCTGACGGTCGGGCGAATCTTCCTGCTGAGAAACCCGTTTCCACCTTGACAGATCGGGGCGAGAGCCCTACGATATAGTTGTGAACTCGGTCGTGTAGCCAAGCTCATGCCGCACGGCCGAACGGGCTCATCGCTCTTTGCCTGGTTGCAGTGGCCCGCTAAGAGGCGGGCGGAGTACAGCGAGGAGGTTAGAGGGCAAAGACCGCTCGGTGGCCGCGGACCTTGAGGGTGGCGGCCGCTGGAACGGTCTTTTTATTGCGCGGGGGCGCCCCTGAGATTGGCCAGAGCGATCGCCATGAACACGGCGTTGAAGATCGCGTGGAGGAGCATCACCGGATACAGCCGGCCGCAGCGCTCGTAGTTGTACCCAAGCACCACCGACAGGGCGAAGATGGCAGGGACGTTCTGCGGGCTGGCGAAGTGCACGAGGGCGAAAACCACTGAGGTCACCAGGACGGCCAGCCAGGGCTTTCCCGTCACCTGGCGCAGCATTGACTGAAGCAGCCCGCGGAACATCGCCTCCTCCGCCAGCGGCGCCAGGACCACGCCGGACAGGACGGCGACCGCCTTCCACGTGCACGACAGTTGCACCAGCATCCTCAGCAGGACGTGCTCGTGCACCATCTTCACGTCCCACAGCAGCCACGTGAACAGGATGTTCAGGAGGATGCAGATCGGGACGATCGCCAGGTATCCCAGCACGGCCCGGCACGTGTCGAAGAGCCAGTGGTCCATCCGCAGGCCCAGCCCGCGGCGCACGCCCAGGCGGAACGTCCGCTTGGCCACCACCAGGCATGAAACCAGCAGGGCGATCTGAACGACCACCTGCCCGGCGAGCTTCTGCTCCGGGGTGGGCAGCCCCCCCGCCGCCGTCACCAGGATCAACCACAGACCCATCAGCATCAGGATGTGCGCGGGGGTGAGGCTATTGGCGCGCCCGGGGGTATGCCGGAGCATCAGCTTCTCGCGATTGGCCAGCCGCCGCACGGTCCAGACCAGCAGCGTAAGCAGGCCCGCGGCCATCAGGGGGATCAGCGGGTCGTAGAGCGACTTGGGCGCCGCCTGCGTCGTCGGGATGGCCGACGGGGACTGTGCGAGGAGTTGCCCGCCCGCCAGGGCCGCGGACAACAATGCGTTTGACATCCACAAAGTCATGTGGTTAACGTGACCCAAGGCGCTCCCAGATCGACATGGGCCGACACGGCGATGCGGCAGAATATATTGCAGGACATCCTGGAAACCAAGCGGAAAGAGGTGCAGCGCCTCCGCGAGACCCGCGATCCTGACGACCTGAAGGCCGCTGCCGCCGCCGCGCCGCGCGCGCGGAACTTCTTCAGGGCCGTGACCAAGCCCCCCCGCGGGCTGTTGAACCTGATCGCGGAGATCAAGAAGGCCTCCCCGTCGGCGGGGGTGATCCGCGCGGATTTCGACCCTCCCCGGATCGCGCGGCAATACGCCGACGCCGGCGCCGACGCCATCAGCGTCCTGACCGATGAGCGCTTCTTCCAGGGCAGCCTGGACCACCTGCGGGCCGTCCGGGAGACCGTCGATCTGCCGGTCCTCCGGAAGGACTTCCTCATCGACGCCTGCCAGGTTTACGAGAGCCGCGCCGCCGGGGCCGACGCGGTCCTCCTGATCGCCGCGGCCGTCCCCGCGGGCGTCCTGATGGACCTCATGATCCTCGCGACGGAGCTGCGGATGACCTGCCTGGTGGAGGTCCACGGCGCGGACGAGATGATGCAGGTCCGCTCGATGGTCGGCTTCCCCCATGCTGCCTATGGAGTCCTGGGCATCAACAACCGGGACCTGAACACCTTCAAGGTGGACATCAACACGACCCTTCGCCTGGCGGAGCTGGCTGGCGAGGGCGTGCCCATCGTCAGCGAGTCCGGCATCAAGACGCGGCAGGACGTCCAGCGCCTCGCGAAGGCCGGAGTCAAGGCCATCCTCGTTGGGGAGACGCTGATGCGAGCGGGGAACGTCGCCGCCGAGGTCGAGAGCCTCATCGGACCCATCGCCCATGACCCCGCGTGATCAGGCACGTCGAGAAGCTCAGCGGATCAAGAGGCACCTGGTCGCCGCCGCGGTGGCGCTTGTCGGCGTGGCGGTGGCAGTGGTCGTCATCGTCTGCCTTCCCGGCTCGGAATCGCCAGGCCCGCCGGAGCAGGACTCCACGACGCCCCGCGCAGGCGGCTCGCCGGCAAAGGACCTGGAGGACCGCCTGGCGCTCGCGCAGGCACTGATGGCGCTGGACGGCGCGGCGGAGGCACAGCAGGCCGAATTGGAGATCGACGAGGTCCTCAAGCGTGCCCCCCGGACGGCCAAGGCGCTGTGGCTGAAGGGGGAACTGGTCGCTCGCCGCGGCGGGGACAAGTACATGTACTTCTACCAGCAGGCAGCCCAAAGCCCCGACGCCACGCCGGAGATATGGGTGCGCTACGGCCTGACGTTGAAGTCCTCCGGCGATCCGGCCGCCGCCGAGGAGCATCTTCGGAAGGCTTACGATGCGGGCGTGAAGGATCACCGCACGTGCGGGGCGCTGGGCGAGCTTGCCTACGGCGCGAAGCGGTTCCGCCAGGCGGCAGACTACCTCGCCGAAGCGGTCAAGCGTCGGCCCAGCGACGCGCGCAGTTGGAGGCTTCTCGCCGCCGCGCAGAGGAACCTGGGCGAGATCGACGCGGCCCTGAAGACCCTCGAGGAAGCCATCAAGGTGGCGCGAGGAGACGACCGGGCCGACCTGCTCCTGGAACGGGGCCAGACCCAGCTCCGGCAGGCTGGGCCCGACGGGCTGAAAGCGGCGGCACAGACGTTCGCCGAGGCCACCGCCTACTCCAAAGTCGCCGCCGACGCCGCGCTGCGGGCCGCACAATGCTATTCGCGCATCCCAGGGTGCAGCGGGCCGGCGATGCAGTACGTCGATCTGGCCGCAAGGCTCCGCCCCAACGACAAGGAAGTGCTGAACCTGAGGGCGGAAATCGAGGACGCCCGCTTCGGCCGACGGGTCCCGCCGACCGCCCCCGCCTCGGAGCCATCTCCGTAAGCGGAGGCCGGAGGACCGGCTCAGATTATCCGAAGGCATCGCAGCAGCAGCACGGCGACCAGCGTGATGACCGAGGCCGCCGCGACGGCAATCGCGACGATCATGCGCCTTCTGCATGCCACCAGGTCGGCGTCTCGCCTGGGCGCCGCCGCTTCCGTCCCGCGGGCGCTGCCGTTGAGACTCGGCGAGGGCCGAACGTCCACTCGCGCCTCTTCATCCTTGGCGGATTCCTCCGCCGGGAGGATCTTGGTCTCGTCCGCGGCGCCGGCCGAGGGCTCAGGAAGGTCGAACTCGTCTTCGATGGACGGCTCGGCCCCAGCGGGACGCGGCGGGGGTGGAACGGCTGCGTCTTCGTCTCGCAGGGCATCCTCTGCGCCGCGTCCGACCGCCGCCGTCAGTTCGGCGATGGCGGCGTCGTCACCTTCTGAGACGCCCTTGGCCGCGCCGGGAATGGAGACGACGGCCCCGCAGGCGGGACACAGGCCCTTCCTGCCCGCGCACGCGTCAGGGACCCTGACCGCTCCGCCGCATTGTCCGCATTCAAAGCGAATCATCCCGCGCTCGGCACTTCCCACCCGGCGCCCTGAGCCGGGTATTTCCCCGCCCAAACCGGCAATGTACGCCTTCCGCCCACGCGGGCACAAGCCAATTTGCGAAGGCCGCCCATGCCCGGTCCCGCACTTACGGCGCCCCCTTCTCCGGCAGCGCGATCCGCCTGGGCGCATCGATCGCCTCGTTGGGCCGGTACAGCAGCACCGTCCTGCCCTTCAGCTCGGCCAAGGCGCTCCGGGCGGCCTCGGCGACCTGCCGGGCCAGGGCTTCCCGCCGGGCGGCCGGACCTGCCGGAAGCCCCAGCTTCACCAACTCGCGCCGCGACAGCAGATCGGCGATCTGCGCGGCAACCGCGACCGTCAGCCCCGCCTTCCCAATCCTCACCGTCACCGGCAAGGCCTGCCCGAGCCCTCGAAGAAAACGCTTCTGCGTTCCGGTCAGTTCGATCATGCAGGGACTCTCGTCCTACGCGCCCAAGGCCGACACAGGGCACACGAAGTCCGACACCGTCTCGGCCGTCAGCGGCGCGCCGGCGGGCAAGTCCAACACGCATCCGTGCTCGTGGTCGCTGGCCAGCGTTACCGCCCGCCGGCTGATCATCTCCCACCCTGCCCTCGTGTGGCGGTGCCCGAGTACGAAGAAGTCCACGTCCAGTTGGCTCGCCAGCGCGTCGATCTGCTCGGGGGTATGCCCTCGCCCCCACGTCCATTCATATACCGCGCCGCCGCGCCGCAGGTCCTCGGGCCGCACGGACCGCGTGAGGATGTCAGGACCCGCGTCCTGCATTCGATCCGGCGAGGGCAGCGAGTGACTGACAAGGACGCGGTTAGGCAGACGGACCGCCAGCGGCATCGACAGCAGGAACTCCTTGACGGCATGGAGCACTTCGCCTCCCGACTCCGGGTAGGCGAACTCCACGCCGGCGGAAAACGCCTTGCAGACCCCGGCCCCGTCCTTGTTGATCTCGCTTCCGGTCGCCTGGGCAAGGTCGTGGTTGCCCAGCACGAACAGCACGCGGTTGGGGCAGGCCTCCTTCAGCCTGGCCACTCGCACCAGCAGCTCGACGCTGCGGTCTTGATGGGTCCGCGGGTCGAGCGGGCCGTGGATGACCTCCTGGAGCAGCAGCAGGCGGTTCGGGTCCTTCTCGACGGCGGCGTGGGCGATGATCTTGCCCAGGGCGGCCCGGTTCCCGTGGATGTCTCCGGCGACAAGGGCATGACACGGGCCTTGGGCTTCGAGGAGGTTGCCCTTGCGGCGAGGGTCGCGCAGGTTAAGCTCGGCCGCCCGTCGGAGAATGTCTGCCACGACGTGGGACACGGTTGGTCAGCCTTGCGGTCCTTTCCCGTTGCCGGGCTTTCGGTTCATCGTGTGGAGCATGAGGTTCATGCGCGAGCCGACCTCCGCCATGGAGGCGGGCCTGCGCGACGGCTGCATATCGACGCAGTCGATGACCAGCTTGCTGAGGGGCGCCGGCACGTCGCGGTTCAACTGCTCCGGCGCCGGGATGGCGAGTTCCACCATGAGGGTCATGCCGTCCTTCCGCGGCATGATGGTGGGGATCGGCCTGCCTGTGAGGGTCCAGTAGAGGGCCGCGCCGAAGTTATAGACGTCGGTCCTGCCGTCCAGCGGGCGCCGGTGGACCTGTTCGGGGGCCATGAAGTCCGGCGTGCCCTGGATGCGCTCCTTGATGGTGCCCAGGGGGCAGCTTTGTCCCAGGTCGATGATCTTCACCCGCCCGTCGGGCGCGACGATGATGTTGTTCGGCTTCATGTCGGCGTGGACGAAGCCGCGG
>Ga0315277_10011568_pt1 | contig 11106 bp, 25 predicted proteins | sample YL17G05_15_MG_FD_203695 | JGI IMG/M metagenome (GOLD analysis project Ga0315277, IMG submission 203695) | Sediment microbial communities from Yellowstone Lake, YNP, Wyoming, USA - YL17G05_15 | ecosystem: Environmental > Aquatic > Freshwater > Lake > Sediment | place: USA: Wyoming | collected... | reverse complement strand
AGAAGCACTCGAAACGGCAGCCGTCTAGGAGAAACATAAACCCGGAGCCGCAGATGGAAAAGAAGAAGTTGGACCTCCTGGTCGGCGGGGAGGTCTACCTGAGCGAACCCCGCCAGGTCGTCCGCGTCGGCTACCTGCACGATACGAACACGGAGCTGCTGCTCCTAGCCGCAGAGTGTGGGTTCCCAGGAAAGCCCATCAACCTGATTGACACCGACTCCCGCCGCAACCAGATGATCGAGTACATCTTCAACAACCACCCGCTTACCGCAGCCTACCGTGAACACACGCAGGCACTCCACCACCTGCCTTACACCCCCAGCACAAACCTGGTCAACGTCAGCCGCGGGATCGTCCTGAGCATCTCCCGCGTACGAGTCAAGGAACGGGACCTCCCGAAGAACCCGGAGAGGACGATCCACTTCGCCCCGCTGCCGCAGGATTACGCCGAGTTCCTGGGAAAACGGTGGAAGATCCATGCTACGAAGATCGTGACGACTGGAGAGTATTCCCCCGGCAGGCGGGGCTGGGGCGATGACGGTGATGACCCACCGTCCCTGATAAACCAGCGCAAGCATGTCCTCTACCACGCCAGCCCTTGCACCGAACTCGACTCACTCTGGATTCTGGAAAGGGACACACTGGTTGAGTACGAGCATCAACAGCTTGAGAGGGTGGCGAAGCGCCTGATGCAATTTCCCTAAGATTTCTAATTTTCTCCTTGACTATTCCTGTCCCGCTTGTATAATGGTTGCAGGACTGGACGAGAGGAAGAGAAAGATGAACCCGATCATTCCCGACGACATTCTGACAGGCACCGTGGTTGCCGAGAAGGGCGACCGCCGCGTTGAGATCGAGTGGATCGGAGAAGGCAAGTGTGGGGACTTTGACGAAACCGACCACGATGATATTCCTCTGCTCCGCTTCACGGTGCTGGACCGTGGGGACGACTGGGCTTCCTGGGAAACGGTATCGGACGGAAGCTACTGCACCAACCTCCCCGCCACGCTCCCCCGCAAGATCGTTCAGGCGGCGGCGGAATACCTCTTGAGGCAGGTGGAGGGAGTCCCGAACATCAAGAAGCTCTGCGAACAGCTTTCCTGGATCGACGAGAAGCAGGCGCGGGAACTTGCAGAGAAAAAGTAGAAACGTCTTGACTTTATCCTACCTAGTGGTATAATAGGTATAGGACGAGGACGAAGGGAGAAGAAGATGTCAGCGACGAAGAGCAAGATGCCCGACGTGGGCAAGATCATGGCGTGGGAGAACGGCGAGCTTTCCCCCGATGCAACGGTGGAGTTCTTCGGGGAGCTTGTCGAGACTGGGATGGCGTGGAGCCTGCAAGGGTGCTACGGACGGATGGCTGCCCGACTGATCGAGGCGGGCTACCTGGACAAGACGGGCAAGGTGCTGCGCTTGCCTTCGGAGGCTGAGTAACCCCAGCAGCTCAGTGGATTTGTCTCACTCCCTAGAAGGAGTGAGTGGATTGAAACATCCGAAACGAGTTGACAGGTACGAAGCAGTAGGGTAGGATGCTGTCAGAGAAAGGGGCTTTCAGGGAGTAACTCCCTCCACTCCCTCAGCCGCACCCCGCGAGATGTCGCGGGGTGTACTCTTTGGCAGACCCACCAACAGCCTCAGACCCATATATGTAGTTCGCCCTATACAGCGCGAAACGCCCGACCACAACCGATAGCCCTCTGCCTATCAACGTTGACAGGCTCGGCGGGTCGATGATTTCTTTTTCTGATTTTCTCCTTGACTTTCTTCTACCTCCCCGTATAATGATCGTAGAATTGAACGGAGGGAAGAGAATGAAAAAGCCGTGCCTGAAACCACACCCCAAGTTTGAGCTGATCTTGCGGTGCAAGGATACCTACGAGGTTGTGAGAACCTGGCAACTTCGCATGGTGGCAGACACCGAAGGAGAGTATCCAGAAAGGGAGGATTTCCTGGAAGCTATGGACATATACCACAGAAATCTTCCTTGCGATTGTGTCAACTGCAACGAGGGGGAAGGATGAAGCGTAGCCCTGAAACCATCCTGCAAGAGAAGCTGGCGGCAGGCAAGAGCCTGGGATACGTTCGCGCCCTGGCGGTAGCCATCGGGCGGGACGACCTCCGTACCCTGGTCGAGAAAAAGATGAAAGAAAAGAAACAAGCAGCTTGACTTTCTCCTACATGGTGGTATAATGAGTGTAGGATTGGACGAAAGGGAGAACATGGAACCGACCAAGCGAAGCTCGACGCACCCGTTCCTGTTCAAGTGCTTTGAGGCATCGACCGCGCATATCAGCCCGCAGGACAACGAGCTTCTGAAAATGGCACCAGAGAGGGACCCGCTCGGCGTCTACAACTACGAGTACGGGTACTTCGTCTACACTGGCGCGGGGGAGTACACCGACGACGAGTTCACCGCTGTCAAAGCGGCGGGGTACTCGGACGCGCTCATCAACCTCATCAAGCTCGCGGTCAAGAACGACTGCAAGTTCCTGAACCTGGACGCAGACGGTTTCGTGTACGATGATCTCCCGAAGTTCGACTGGTAGGAGGAAGCCATGAAGAACAAGACCTTTTCGCTTCAGTGGGAGATCGAGGACGCGGGCCTGGTTCGGAAAACCTACAAGGCGATCCGCAAGGTCGCCCCAGGCGTGAACCTCGCCGACGACCTCACCGAGCAAGCTGCCAACGTGATCCTGTTCATGGACTACTGGCAGAAGGCGCTCAAGCGCATGAGTGCGATTCAGTTCTGCGACGTTGGACTGACTTTCTGTGGGATCAAACACTAGAAACGGAAAAGGGTCTTGACTTTCTCCTACTCAGTGGTATAATGAGGGTAGGATTGGACGAAGGGAGAGAAACGTGAGCGCGAAGATCAAGAGACTGCCAACCGACAAGGTATACTCACTCTGGCGTTGCCCTGAGTGCAGGCGCACCGCACGGTGGGACTTCCAGGACGTTCAGAACAGTGGCTCCCCTGTCTGCACTCACTGTGACTGTGACATGGAGTTCACTGGGAAGGTGTTTGTGATTCAAGGGAAGCAGCGCTAAGGAGAACGACGATGGGAATGGGATATGGTGGCGGGTTCGCGGTTGTGATCGACGAGAAGGACGTTGCCAAGACCACCCGCAAGGAGTTCCAAGCATACCAGAACGCCGCGAAGGTGTTTACGGACACGGACGGCGACCTGGGAAACTTCGCACGGGACGTTGACTTCGGGCAGCCTGGCGACTCGGTTGACGCGGGGATTCCCGCACAGGTGGAGGCACACAAGAAGCTTCTCGCCGCCTACGACGCGCTGCAAAAGGCGTTCAAGCGCAAGACGGGTATCACGCTCTATGTCGGCTACCACAATGCCGACGAAGAGGGCGACCGCTACGACGAAGTGGACGGACTCTTCTGGGCTTTGGAGTTCTCCGACTGCTACCCCGCCAGCAAGGAGTTCAAGAAGCTGCGGAAGGGGTGCAAGGAGGAGTGTGAGATCAAGCACTACGTCACCCTCGGATGATCCGCCGCCCTTAGCCGCAACCCCTCCGACCTCCCCCGTCAACTTCGCGGGGGAGTCTCCTTTTGCCGCAGAAACCCGCCGACCCCGAAACGGGTACGCATGACCCAGGAACAGGTACGGCTATTCTCTATTCTGGAATAAGGAATGCCCGCCGCCTGGCGAGCCTGGCGGGTACGTCAACCTTGACAGTCGGACAGGTCGCGGATTTCTTTTTCTTATTTTCTCCTTGACTTTCTATGACCTCCTCGTATAATGGTTGTAGGATTGGACGAGAGGAGAAAACGATGTTGGTATCCAAAGTCGGAAAGTACCTCACCATCGAAACGGACGGCAAGGGTGGTGGGCGGATCACCAAAGCCATCCTGAACACCCGCGGGACGGGAACTGGTGCCGATGCCCTGGAGAGCTTCATCCTGGCTCTTGCCTGTGCGGGGGTCGATGTTTCCACGCCCGTCTTTGTTGAGGCATTGGAGACTGCCCTGGACGCAATCGAGAACAATTCGTGAGGGAGGAACCCGTGGACAGCAAGATCAGAACCATCAAGGCAACCTGGAAGGCTGTGTTTGGGAAAGAACCCGAGGTCAAGATCGAGGGTGACGAATCGCTGGCACTCAGCGTAGATGCCTTCACCCTGACGCAGATGGAGGGAGAGGTCGAGAGCAAGACCATCCTGGGGACAACCCGCCAGAAGGTCATGGGGTGGGGGTCGGACGTTTTCGTGTCCACCTACAGTTACCAGGACGGATACGACGGGGACGTTGTTGACCTGGGGTGGGACGCTCGCTTTGAGGATGCGCTTCTGCGGATCATCGAGGCGAACGCCCACGAGATCGCGGAGAACACGATCCACGCGGAGGGTCTTGCGGAACTTTATCAGGAATCTACTTGACTTTCTCCTACACGGTGGTATAATGAGTGTAGGATTGGATGAAGGGAGAGGATGATGAAAAAGAACGTCGAGAGCAAAGGGGAAAAGTCGGTCGCGGAGGCTGTCAACCTCCTGGAAATCTTCGTCGGGGTGATGGCAAGCCTTCTGGACGGGAACAGGAACCCCGACAAGACGTTCCTCCGTGCCATGACCAAGACAACCAAGAAGAGCATCAAGAACCTCAAGAAGCTCATTCCATAGGGAGGGAACCATGAGCAAGGACAGCACCAAGGGATTCACAATCATCGGGTACTGGGAGGACGACGCCCAGCCCTACATGGAGTGGATCGACACAGCCAAGGACGTTCGGGAAGCACTCGAAACGCTCAAGAAGAGCATCGACGCGGAGACTGCCGACGCCGACAAGCTCTGGATCGTGGAAGTGGTTGCGGGGAAGGTGGACGGAATCGGCGGGTTAGGTTCCACCTCCCGCCTTGTTGATCTTCTGGAGGACTGAACCATGATCGTGACCCTGCTGGTCGATGTGAACGTGCTGAACGCACACGACGACTCGAAGTTTGTCTCGGTGCAGAAGGCACGGGAGGTCGCCAAGGCTGCCATTCAGGAAGCCTTGGAACACGCGGAGAGCCGAGGGTTCAACGGATCGGACGACTACTGCATCGCCCTGGGTGCGGTCGAGGTCCGGAACTATCAGGAGGACTGAACCATGACCCTGAACGAACTGATTGCGCTCGCGGACAAAGCTTACCCCGATAGCATGATCGAGCGCTATTGGGACGCCAAGAAACAGCGGGTGCGGAGAAACAACTTCGGGGACACCCTCGCCCAATTCATCGTGGGGGAGCTGTCGGACACTTTCGACGATGACAATTCCGACGAGGAGCAACTGAAAGAGGCAATCCGCGTCATGGAGTCGGCACAGCGGGAAATCGGGGGAGTCATTTCCGCACTCGAAACGAAAAGGGAGGGTTGACCTTGAACCTCGCCAAGCTCGGAGTAAACTTCGTTCGCCGCCGCGCCCGCTTTGAGAAGCGGAAGAAGGTGCTACAGGACGAGATCGACGCCATGAACCGACGGCACCATGCGGTCAGCTTCAAGACTGCCGTTCTCTACCCCATCGCCAAGGCGATCCTCAAGGAACTGCCAGACTACAAGACATTTGACATCACCGGACCCTGCGGTCTGTCCTGCGAACACTTCCTCAGTTTCTACAAGACCATGGAACACGAAGCCGAGGACGAACCCCTGAGCATTTCCTTCGTGAACTTCGACCACGAGAAGGGCAAGCTCTTCGTCCGCGACTACACCCGCAAGCGTGGAGACTACAAGGAAGGCTCCCTCGGAGAAATCAACGGGATGAACTTCGACAGCATCGAGGTTCCGCCCGACGCGGACTCGAAATGGTTTGTCAACCTCATGGTCGCCTTCCGCCTGCGTCACTCCGCCTGACCAATCCGCCAGCCGCAAGGCTGCCTGCCCCCGCCAGCCCTCCCTGGCGGGGGCGATCCTTTTGCCGCAGCCTACTCGGTGGGCTGGAACAGCAAATCCAAGCTGTCCGCCATGAGCCGCATCGTCTTGGCGAGTTCACGAATCTCCGTGTCCAGTGGGACGAAACCCTGCGGGCGGGGCGGGAACTTCTCCGGGTACTTCTGCCGCAACTGGGAGATTCGGGTCGCCAGGCTGTGCCTGTCCTTGAACCCGAACACCTGTGCCAGCAGAGGCTCCGACAGCCGCATCTTCCACAGCACCGACGCCGCCTCCCACCGCTTCGCTCCCCACTCCTGCCGCTCCTCGTTTGTCATAGACATCGCTTGTCCTCCTTTTGTCTTGACTGGGTGTATTGTAGTCGATGGTTACCGCGTGTCAATAGACCCTGTACGATTTTCTTTTTCGTATTTTCTCCTTGACTTCCCCTCATCTCCTCGTATAATGGTGGCAGGACGAGACGAAGGGAGGAGAACATGAAAACGAATACAGCCCCCGCAAGAAACGCGGATGACAACGTAGAGAAGTCGTGGTGCAAGCGGTCTACCCGCGAGCTACAGGACCGGGTCGATTCCCTGATCTCCCTGACTGTGGCGGGCAAGGCTACGCAGGCGGAACAGGCGGAAGCGGTCGCCCTGGCACAGATGATTCTGCGAAGATCCTGAAAAAGAACTTGACTTTCTCCTACTTGGTGGTATAATGATAGTAGGATGAGACGAAGGGAGGAACGAATGAGCTACATCGAGATTGTGAAGAGCGAAGAGGGGATCACCTTGAAGCTGACCCCCGAAGGGCGAGGGGAACTCCTGGAGCACCGCCAGGAGGACGGATGGGACAAAGGCACGAACTACATCCTGGGCGACCTCCTGGAGGACCACTTTGCGAACGGATGGGAGTGGATTCTTCCCGAGGACATCGGTGCGCTGACCTCCGCCCCCATCCTCTCCGAAGAAGTGGAGAGGGACGAGGAAGGGAAGCTGGTTAGCGTCGGACGGGTCTACTGGTTCCCCGACTACGCCGTGCGGTGTGAGTTGGAGGAGCTACTGGAGAAGGGGGAGGTATTCTTCCCCGCTGGGCAGGAGGAAACCGCGTGACCACTCGCAAGTTCTACAAGACCACCTTCACCGTTACGGTTCTTCACGAGGAGAAGGTCTACACCCCGGACAACTTAGAGGACGTACACCACGACATCACGGACGGCGACTTCTCCGGGACGTTCGAGCAGAACAAGACTGTGGAACTGAACGGGAAGCAAGCCGCCAGCGAGTTGCAGAAGATGGCGTCTGACCCGTCCTGGTTCAGACTGGACGAAGATGGGAACGATTCCGAATAGGAGACACTCGAAATGACCGCGACCGAAAACCCTGACGACGACCCGCCCAAGCTGCCCGAGGGCAAGGAACTCGAAACGGTCTGCCGTATGGTGGACATTCGGGAGTACCTGCCGATGATCGACGCCGCCCGCAAACCTGAGAACGCGCTCAAGTTCGTGGAGGCGGTTCTTCGGGACAACCCGCACTACTTCAAGCGCATCTTCCAGTCCATCGCCATGACCGCCTGGGAGGGTGACGTCCGCACTTTGATCGCAGCGGGGGAGAAGATACAAGCGATCAAGCTCACCCGCGAGAAAACGGGCTGGGGGTTGAAGGAATCAAAGATATTCTGTGACGAGATCGGGGACGGTCGAAGATAAAGCGCAAGCCAGACTCGAAACCAAAAGGAGAAAGTGATGCTCCCCCCTGTGTTCAAGAAGGGCACCCGCGTCTCGCACACTGACAAGCGGGACGGAAAGACCGTGTACGGAACCGTCAAGAGCGCGGGACGTAAGGCTCCCTTCACGGTCGTCGTGATCCTCGACGGCGGGGAGTATCAAGTGAGCGGACCGTTCTTCGTCTTCAAGGAAACGGACGTCCCCGCCCCGAAGGACCCACCCTCCTGCATGGACAAGTGGAGCGTCAGCAACTACCGCGAGATCGGCGGGGACGAGACTCCCTGCTTTGAGGCGAAGATCCTCAAGGATGGGAAGGTCGTCGGACGCGCCAGAAACAGCGGGGAAGGCGGGTCGAACATCTACATCGGACTGACCTCCTATGGCATCCCTGGATTCGAAGAGGATGCCGTCGCCTGGGCAAAGCAATTCGGATGGGAAAAGCCATTCGAAGCCGATTCCCTCTGGATCGACTGGTACGTGAAACAGCGACCCTGGGGTGTGACCGCCACCAAGTACATCGGGGACTTCGTGAAGAAGCTGCAACCCGCCTGACCGACAGCCGCAAGACCCCCTCTCGCCCCCGCCGAGCCTTGGCGGGGGTTCTCCTTTAGCCGCAGACCTGCCCCTTGCGTTCCCCCGCCGCATAGCGATAATGCAGTCGGAGCGCAGCCCCCACCAAAGAGATCACGCCCGATCACTGCCCGACACCCGCTGTGCTCTATCCCCCGTCCCCCATGGCGGGGGATTATTTCCTCCTGATTTCTTTTTCGTATTTTCTCCTTGACTTTTCTTCCCCTGAACGTATACTGAGTGCAGGAAGAGACGAGAAGGAGAGGACGATGAAGACGATGAAGAAGCCCGCCGCGAAGCTCACTGTCGAGATCAAGAACATCGGGGAAACCGCCGTCCTGACGCACGGCGGCAAGATCGCATTCGTGACCGTGGACTACGACCAGGACTGCTCGAACCCCTTGGAGGACATGGACGCGATGGGGACGATCCATTCGTTCTCCCGCCGCCACGTCAACACCATCAACCCCGAGGACCTCTACGAGTACTCCGACGACGAGGATGCGGAGAACGGGAAGAAGCTCCGCGAGGAATACCGCGACGGCGTGTTCCTGTCCTACTTCGAGCATGGGCTCTGCCGATGGGGAGTGCGTGGGACCATGAGTGGCACCCCCGACTTCTGCTGGGACGGCGTGAACACGGCGGGGATCTGGGTCCCCGACAAGTACCTCCTGGAAGAGGCGAAGGACCTCAAGGGAGAGGCACGAGAGAAGAAGATGATCGAGTGGGCGGGTCAAGCCTGCTCGGTCTACACCTCCTGGTGCAACGGGGAATGCTTCGGGTACAAGGTCAGCGCCTACAAGGTTCGCAAGGCGGACGACGGGGAGGTCTTCGACCAGGAGGACGACTACCGACACGAGAAGCCCCTGGCGGACGATTCCTGCTGGGGCTACATCGGGCGGGACGATCTTGAGAAGTACATGCTCGCGGAGTGCGTGGCTCCGATTCTGACGCGGGTGTTCGGAAAGAAGGTGGAGGTCACGTACTAGAAACCGAAAAAGGTCTTGACTTTCTCCTACAGAGTGGTATAATGACTGTAGGACGAGACGAAAAGGAGAAAGACGTGCCTCGAAAGACGGGTATCACCAAGAAGCTGCGCGACTCTCTGTCCAAGCTGGAGGTCACCGCAGGAGAGGCGTTTGCGCTGCAACACGCTGGGCTGAACGTACCTCCGAAGGTCTGGGAAGACGTGTACCGAGCTCTTCTGCAAGCTCACACCGTACTCGCAAAGACGGGGGAGGAAAAGTGATGTCTCACTACTGCACCCATGAGAACGCTCCGAAGTTCCTGGAGTGGATTCGAAACCGCGGCGGGGTCGCCGTCTGGAGGAGCGTCAACCTCTCCAACCCTGGCGCAAGCTGGTCCACACCCGCCCTCGACTTGGAGGGGAAGCCCTATCCCAAGCCGACCTGGGAAGCGGATTCGAAACCGGAGGCGGTGTTCACCAACCCCGCCGACATCATCGTGACGTTCGACAAGGAGGTCAAGCGGTTCCACGTCGCGGTGCGGATGGGCGGGCAGGGCTTCATGGTCAAGGTCACGGAAGCCAGCTCCCACAAGATCCACAAGGCGGTGGAGAAGGCGGGGAAGGGTGCCTACTACCGATTCGACTACGACACCCAGGAAGCGGTGATTTACGTCCCGGTCCGGGAGATCACCCTGGAACAGTGGACACAGGAACAGGAGGTCAAAGCGTGAGAAGTCCTACCCTGTACAAAGCGCGAGTCAACGAGTCTCAGCGGAAGCCCGAGCACAAGCTCTCTTACAACGGAGAGAACAAGTTCGTGCGGAAGCTGATCGAGGAGTTCGGCGGGACGACTGTCGCCTTCAAGGATCTCCCGACCGAGGCGCAGAAAGCCATGGCGCATTACATGGCGGCGGACGGAGAAGCCTGGGAGACTGATGATCTCAGGACCTGCCGACGTAAGTACGGACGCGTGCGTTTCGGGGTGGTGCGCGTCCCCCGACAAGTACTCGAAACGGAGTGCGTCCGCAATTTCCTGTCAGCGTCTGACAAGCACAACCAGACCTGGGAAACGTTCGAGGAATACCACCAGTGGTACATGGAGGATAGCGTCGTCGAGAACCACGGCGATAGCGTATGGCCCGTGATCCTCAACTGCTTTCCCGACGAGATCCTCCAGGACGGCTGGCATCGCTTTCACCACTACGTAGAAAACAGACTCGAAACAGTCCCTTGCCTCTACTACGTAGGATAGGAGATTGAACCATGAAAGACATCCGCTGTGGAACCGTCCTGGTGTTCAAGAAGGACGTCACCCGAGAGGAAGCCGAGCGGGCACTCGAAACGCTCAAGGACGTCCTCGACCAGGACTACTACATCGACAAGAAGCCGCCTGTACATCGGTTCGAGTACGATCACTGCGGACCCGTCTGGTACATTCCCTGAACCTCCCTCAGCCGCACACAAGCGGCTCCTGCCCGCCGAGACTCGTCCCTCGGCGGGTGTTCTTTTAGCCGCAGAGACCTCCCCGCGACGGGTAGCCGTTTCGTAGCCCTATCGTCGAAGCATAGCCGATTATTCACCCGTATACACCCAAACAGGTATAAGCGGATAGAGACTGTCAACCTTGACAGTCGGCGGGCTGTTCAAGATTTCTTTTTCGTATTTTCTACTTGACTTTCTAAGAGCTCCTCGTATAATGGATGCAGGAAGAGACGAGAGGAGACGAAGATGAAACAGGAACTCGCACTCGAAAGGATCAAAGAGGTCGCGGTAGATCTGGCTGCACGCCTCACCCACCTCTTCAAAGTGGACTGGGTCTTCGATCCCAAGTACGATGATCACCGATGGGGCACCCAGATCACCGACAACCTGGGGCACGCCCTGTTCATCCACCGGTCCTATCGGGACTGCAGCCGACTCTCCATCAGCGGCGGGCAGTATCCCGACGAGCCCCGCAACTACTACGGAACCCCGT